>ERZ650302.742-NODE-742-length-18256-cov-13.481237_pt1 | contig 18256 bp, 16 predicted proteins | sample MGYA00376238_ERZ650302 | MGnify/ENA primary metagenome ERZ650302 (study PRJEB26733, sample SAMN07839298) | wastewater metagenome | biome: urban; feature: wastewater treatment plant; material: waste water | place: USA: North Carolina | collected 2016-04-28 ... | reverse complement strand
AGATGCGCATGCCAGTCATCTGGCTGCAGAAGGGTAATCGTATTCAAGGCGATTTCAAACTTGGAAATAAAACAAATGATAATGCAATTTACCGCAGAATGGTAATTTTCAAGAGAGAGAAATCGATGAAGAAAAGCATTATCTTGCTAAAAAGTATGCTAACTTTAAAGCTAAACTAAGCTGGTTTTCATTTCATTATGCTCAATAACCAAAACATAGTGACATTAAAATTACAAAAGCAATGTATTGAAACTGTTTTAGCCATGCATGAACAGCGGGCAGGCGCTTGTCTACCTGAACCCTATGAAACCGAGTTTTGGGTATATCATCAAAAAAAAGCTGCGAACGGGTTTCTAAATTTTTACAAACTTGGTGGCATAGTTTTTCTATTTTTTAGCATATTTATTATCTTTCGTAATTATTTCATTATCCCGTCGATTTATCTACAACATGATTTTTGGCGTAGTGTCGTGAGTGTGCTGAATGGCGGAATCTGTTTGTTGATTTTGGTCTCGGCTGCCCGTCATCCCAAAGCACAGGCGTATTTTCGTTATTTTGCATTGCTGGTTGTGGGTTGGGCAATTTTTCTGACGGCTGTTTTAACTTTATCTCAATATACACCATCACTTAGACAGCAATTTGTTTTTATTATTTTTATTTTTATTTTTGGTTACATCATGACAGGGGTTAAACCTCTGCATATGCTTATTGTTGGGCTGCTTGCCAGCGCCGCTATTTTTGCGACGTTTTGTTCTTTGCATATTCCATTTGATTCGGTCGTTTCGTTACGGGTATTTTTGGGGAGTAACCTGATTGGTTTTGCCATTACCAAGGTGATTAATCACCAAGAGCGCGGCAGTTTTTTAAAGACCAAATTGATTGAAGTCGATCAGGAAATTTTAAAAAATTATAATTTGGTATGATTCACTATTTTAGGAATTTTTTCTTAATTTTTTTATAGAATAAGTTAAGGTAGATCTTTATGAGACTCAAGGCATAAAACATTCTGGACGAATCTAATGCCATTATTTCTTGCTGAGATGATAAAAATGATTAATTGAATAGTAATGAATGAAATTGAAAGTATCCATTGGAATAGTGTTGCTTTAAAAGTAATACAAAGAATAATAAAGCCAATAAGTATAAAAATAGTTAATATACTGCTATCTCTAAAAAATAGAAATTTTAAATGAGAGTCAACAATTTGTTCATCATTTTTATGCTTTTGATAAATTTTGTACCAGACACGATTTTGTTCAAACGGTAGTGTAGGAAGTACACCGAGTATTTTTTCTAAATTTTCCATATCAATACGTGGATCTTTTTTCGCATGTACAGTAAAAGCCCGATGCCCTGGGAGACTATATTTCAACTTCCCAAATATAATGTTATGTTTCATTTCTGCTGGTAAAATATTTAATAGCAATTTTACGATTAAAATACCCAAGATAAAGGATGATAATAATTTAAATAAAGAGTTATCCAACATACTTTTTGAAAGTAATAAACTCATAAATTTTTCTATATTCAATGCGGATAAAATAATATTTAAAATAAGAAAATCCATACATATGATTTTCCATATGTTACTTATGTTTTCTTTTTGAAGTTTTTCTGAGGTAGATAATTCATTTGCCATAACTTATTGCCCAATCTCATCTTTTATTAAATGAGAGATATCTTCATAGTTTGATAAGGATATAAATTGATCATTTAACTTATTTAATTTCTCGTTATCAGTTATGAAATCCTTTAAGAGATTGTAACGTTTCAAAGTATAAAATAATAATGCTTTTCTACATTTTATCTCTATTTTCCCATCGATCATTCCATAGTCAAATTCAATGGCTTTACGATGTGTTTCAGATAAGTCATATGAAGGCTTAAAAACCAGTGTGATGTATGTATGCCATGCTATATCTTGTTCGGAGGATACCACTGCTTCATCTAGAGTTTCTGCTGTAATAATTCTAGCTAAAACGAAATCACGAAAATCTTTACGTGTTCGACAAAATGCTCTTACATGCCAACGATGACCATCGAATACCATAGCATGTGGATTAAGTGTTCTTTCAGAAGCTACATCACTCGTCATTGAAAGATAGCTTACTCTGATAGCTTTTTTATTATTAATCGCATCAATAACCAAAGCTAAGGTATTTTCAGGCACTGTTCGCTCTAAAGATGGTAAGACATCACTTGGTGGTACCATGCCGATAAAGCTTTCATCACTTCTAATAATATTTTGATTTAAAGCCAGTAAATTACGTAAATAGTAGCGTGAACCTTTTTCGCTGAATAGAGGTTGGAATTCTTCAGACTTTAAATAAGCCTTTGTTTTTTTGTCATAAAATACATTATCTGGACGCCAATCTATATAACGAGCTAAGTCAAGAGAAGCTTGAGGAACAGATATTCCAAAAAAATCTACTAGATCACTACGATTGATTTTACCAGTCCATTGAAGCCTAAAATCTATAAACTCCAACCGTTTGTCTTGTGACCAATTTGACGTTTTTGATTCTTTATCGGTCATACATCACCTGAAATGTTTGCTAACAAATATAATTTTTAGATGGGTATAAAAAGTATACCCATCTAAAAATTATATTGTATATTAAGACATCAATCTTTTCTAGTCGCTTAAGGTAAACGTATGCCTGCTTCAATCGTTTTCTTTCCCGTCGATAATGGTGATATGACACTTATCACTTTAGCTGATGGTAGAACCATACTAGTTGATATCAATATCCGTCAGGATGCTGATAATCCTTTAACTTCTACTTATGATGTTGCCAGTGACTTACGGGGCAGACTTAAGCGGGATATGAATAATCGTCCTTTTGTTGATGTATTTTTATTAAGCCACCCTGATAAAGATCATTGTACGGGATTGCAAAAGCATTTTCATTTAGGAGCTTTAGCTAACTATTGTGATGATAATAAAATAGACAATGAAAAGAGAATTGTGATTCGTGAGCTCTGGTCTTCACCGATGGTGTTTAGACGCGCTTCAAAAAATCATACTTTATGTGAGGATGCTTGTGCTTTCAATACAGAAGCACGACGTCGAGTTAAAATTAATAAAGAGAATAATTTCTTTAGTATTCCTCAAGGAGATCAAATCCTTATTATGGGTGAAGATGAGAATGGTAAGACAGATGATCTAAATCCTATTCTCATTAAATCTGGCACAACCTTTAGAATCAATAATCAAGGGTATGATTCAAATCTTGAATGTTTCTTAATCGCGCCCATGACCAAGCAAAGTGAAGAACTGGAATGTATTCTTTCTAAAAATCATTCAAGCGTAATCATTAATTTTAGTATTGCTTCAAATGACTATTCTGATAAATGCCGTTTCTTATCTGGTGGTGATGCAGAGGTAGAAATTTGGGAGCTGATTTGGGATAAGTATCGTTCTACTCCAGAGGTTCTTGCGTACAATATTTTGCAAACACCCCATCACTGTTCATGGCGTACTCTTTCACATGATAGCTGGAGTGGAAAGGGAGAAAGTGCAAAAGAGTCTGCTGATGCGGTCAATGCACTATCTCAGGCAAGAAAAGGGGCTGCCATTGTTGCCAGTAGTAAGTTGATTCAGGATGAAGACAGTGATCCTCCATGTATCCGTGCTAAACGGACTTATACAAGAATTGTCCAGCAACTCTCTGTGAGTGGTAAGTTTTACTGTACGGGTGAATATCCTAAGAGTACCAATGTGAAGCCACTCGTTTTTGAGATTGATAACGTTGGGGTACGTGTAGCTAATAAAGCTGTCATTGGCGCAGCATCAATTGCAGCTTCCCCTAACCTTAGAGCAGGATAATACTATATGTCAGTCGATCCGTTTTTCAAGATAGGTAAATCGTATTCTAGCTTAGATCCTAATCTTCTAAAGTATGAGCAGACACGTCAATTATTTCAATCATGCCTTAGTCATCCTGATTTCGATATTGCTGATATTGTTGAATTGTCTTGGAAATCAGATCAACCAGGTGAAGCGATTATTGTCCACTGTGGTGATGGGACTGTCCCAACGGAAAACCAAGTCGGTATTTTAGTGACGGAAGTACTGGCTATAGTTTATAACCCTAATAAACGATTTGGCAGTCCCTATGAGGTTTTAGCACTTCGAAAAGATTTTCCAAAAACTCCTCATTTAAATGGAACATCTTCTGGAGAGCCAGCCTCACTTTGCTTATATGCTGAAAGTTGGGAATCAGTTGAGAGGACTTGGACACCAAAAAAATTTCTTCAGAGAATCTTATGGTGGCTTCATGAAACATCCAATGCTACTTTACATTTAAATGATATTATTCCTGAGCGCTTATTTTATAATAATTTTTGCCAAGTAATTTTACCATTTGATTTTTTTAATAGTTTGAATTCTAATAATTTTAGACTTAGGTTGAATTATATTCACAATAAGGACAAGTTATATAAAGTTTTTCGGGCTTATTTTATAGAAGATTCTGAAAAAGTTGATGATTGTTATTTAGAAAGTTTAGTTGTAATACTGCCTGAACTTGGTTTAAATCCAATTGAAAGAGTTCCAGATACTTTAGTTGGCTTAATTGAATATTTTAATGGAAAAGATATTGATCTAAATTATATCTTGACAGAAAAAATTAAAAAAATAGCTGGAAATAATGGTATCTCTTTTTTATCACCGAGTAATGACACATTCTTATTGTTATTGCTTATAGTTCCTAGAAATAGACCCAATACTGAAGAAAGCTCTGGTTACGACTCGTATGGTTTTGCTCTTAGCAATACTACTATTTCTGATTTGGGTATTAGGTTAGGAGCTTTGACTAAAGGTTTTGATAAAAAAAACGAGAATATATGTTTCCCTGACTACCATTTATTTAATCTAGAAATTGAACAACCCAAAGCTAATTTAACGAATATTCAACTTGACCACGTTCAGATTACATTGGAAACCACACTAGAGTACGCAAGAACGGCATCAGGAATAGATCCATCGAATGCAGATTTCAATGGTGTATTGGCGGGGGTGGGCGCACTTGGTAGTACTTTAGCCGAAATCTGGTCAAGAGAAGCATGGGGAAAATGGTCATATGTAGATGATGACCTACTTAAACCTCATAATGTAGTTCGGCATATCGGTAAAGACTGCCATATTGGAAAATCTAAAGTAGATGTTGTAAAAGAATTAGTGGATCTAAACTATCATTCTGGGGAAAAAAGTATTGCTATTCATGCAAAAATTAATGATTCAGAAAATCCTCAAGTTAAAGAAGCTATTGATAACGCTGAACTATTAGTTGATGTAACAACATCAATAGAAACAGCAAGAGATCTACCAACATTAGCAAATTTGACACGTATTGTGTCTACATTTATAACACCGTCAGGTGAAGACGCTGTTTTATTATTCGAGGATAAATATCAGAAGATTAGAGTTGATGCATTAGAAACACAATATTATAGAGCTATATTAAATAATGATTGGGGAGTAAAACATCTTAAGAAACATCTTGGTGCATTTAAAACAGGCGGAGGTTGCCGTGATATTTCAATGGTTATTTCTGATGAGCTGATTAAATTACACAGCGCTATATTGGCACGACAAATTCGTTTAGGAAGACTCAATAACCAAGCCCAGATCAAAGTTTGGTCTTTAGATGATTCGACAGGACAAGTAAATTCTCACATTGTAGAAGTATCACCTCAAAAGAAAGTCCTCTTAGATAATGGCTGGACAATAGTTTATGATAATTTTATTCATCAAAAACTATTTGAAATTAGAGCAAAAGAACTGCCGAAAGAAACAGGTGGTGTGATTTTAGGATACATCGACCAGAAATTAAAAAGTATCTATATTGTGGATGTTTGTGAGGCACCTCACGATAGCATTGCAACACCAACCACTTTCATAAGAGGAAGTGAAGGCCTTTCAGATTACATTGACCTATGTAGAGAAAAAACAGCTCATATTGTTCGTTATATTGGTGATTGGCATTCTCATCCTGACCATGTATCGACAAGCCCCAGTGCGTTGGATGAAGTATTACTAACCGATTTACAAAATAAGATAGATGATCCAGATGATCCTGTTTTAATGGCTATCATAAACTCTAATAAAGTCAGTTTTTATCTTTAATATAAGGGATTATTATGGAAATCTTTGAATCTAGTAAGCTTGTTCTATTTATTATTTTTGCAATTCCAGGCTTTATTTCTATAAAAACCTATTCGTTACTGTGCCCAAATCATGAAAAAGATAGTACAAAGCTAATTATTGATGCCATTACATATAGTTGTTTGAACTATGCTTTATTAGGACCTTTTATTTATATGATGATTTTTAGTAAAAAATGGGATTTTATTTGTCCTTTTTTTACAATTATCTTTTATTCATTTGTCATGCTCGTTTTTCCAGCATTTTTAGCTTGGGGATGGTTAAAGTTAAGAAATATGGAGTTTTTTAAAAAGAATGCTCCTCATCCTACACCAAGGGCATGGGACTATATTTTTTCTCAGAGAAAAGAATATTTTGTTTTAGTTACATTATCTGATGGGAAAAAACTAGCAGGAGAATATTCAGAGAAATCATTCACATCGAGTTTCCCTGAAGATCCGCAAATCTACTTAGAAAAAGCATGGGAGGTTAGTGCTGAGGGTGGTTTTGAAAGAATACGTGAGCAATCTGAAGGAATTCTAATATTATCCAAAGACATTCAAAGTATTGAATTTTTTCAACATACCTAATATTTATCTATGGAGTTATCAATGTCAACTAAAGATTTAAAAACTAATATTCAGAGTATACCAAGCGACTTACAAACGAGAGGTTACCAACCACAAAAGGTGACTTCACAAAATTCGTCGAATACTCAACCCCCTAAAAAACCTTAATTTTAGAGCGAGATTAATTATGAATGATAAAACTCAAAGAGTGCCTGTTGGTGATGGTTATAGTCCAGCTGTAATAAAACCACACAACCCAATGCCTGGTGCAGGTTATCAACCAGAAAAATCGAAAGGAACAAACCCGAGTAATCCTCAAGCACCTACATCTCCACCTAAAAAACCCTAAGGAATCGAAATGTCTAATATTAAAAATCCTGAAAACATAAATGATAGTTACAGTCCGAAACCTTCTGGATCTATTTCTGATTCAGATAAATTTGGTTATCAACCAACCAGATCTTCTGGGGGGAACACATCAAATTCATCTCAACAAACTACATCTCCACCAAGAAAGCCCTAAGACGATATAGAGCTCGCATTCTTTATGCGGGTTCCATTATTTATATTTACTTGTTTTGAAAAAAATACCTTGAACAGAATAAATCACGAAGCGATATCAAAAAGTTTAAATAGTATCTATTTTTTACATAACTCTTAATTAAATTTAATGACTATTTTCGACTAAATTTAAATCTTTTCTTTTTATTTTAACCCCTAATAAAACGTCTTCATAATTAAAGTTATACAAAAAAGTTGGTCCATAAAATATTTTATCAAGCAATTCTAATTGTTTGCTTGGTAAAAATTCATGAAGAAAAATAAAGTCATCATTAATATCTTTAAAGCTTAAATTTCTAGATAAACTTTTACAAAAATGAATAAAATCCTCTAATTTAATAGTATTATTTTTATCGCTTTTTTCAAAATATTTATTAATTATTAAATCTGAAACATCATCAGTTGTGTTCAATATTTTTCTTACATTTAAATCTACTTTTCTTTGAGCAAAATTTTCATCGTAATAATTCAAAAAGTTATATAACTCTTTGTCGTAATTATTATAAATATTTTCAACCAACTCAAATCCCACAATATTCGAAAGACTCTCTCTAATTTTCAAACCAATTAAAGAAATGCTATTTATCAATCTAATTATTCTAAGCACTAATAAGAAAAATTCATATCTAACTGCTTTACAATTAGGAAATCGAATATCAGTTCTTATGAATAACTCTCTAAACTCTTTGATAATAAACAGATCGGGTTGCATTAAAAAATCAATAGACTTTCTCAATCCTTTATATAAATTATTTAAACTATACTGCTCACTCCTGCTAGGCGATATACCTTTCAAATCTAAAAAATCATTATAAATTATAAAAATATCATTTTGGCTTATTTTTTCATCATATTCAACGATATAATCACTAATATTTGAATAAACAGAAATCTTGCAGAATTTACAGATTTCAATTTTTTCAGCATTCCAATCTAACAACTTATTACAGTGGGGACACCTACTTATATATGGAATCGAGTGGGTGGGGCATATCGCATTTCTTTTATATCCAGTAAGAGAGACATAACAGTTCTGCTTAATACAATATGGACAAATTAATAGACAACTAACTATATAAAAATTGTTTTTATTAGTTATACACAATTTATTTATATCATCTTCTGCTAAGTCTGTAAATTTGTAAAAAACCGACTTGTCAAAATTTCCTTTAACTATATTAATAATATTTATCTTCTTATCAAAAATTGTTTTTATAACAGAATTTAGTGAAGGGTAAGCATTAGCTATTTTTATACGGTTTAAAAAACTCAGAATAAATTCATCTTCTTCTGGTATAGGGATGACAAGAAATTTTCTATTAAAATTTGGCTTATCCATTGCTTTTACTCTACTTAATGAAAGTATGATTACACATATAATCAGAGCTAAGAGTTTCTTATTTTCGAAGAAATACTAGTCATATCTAGACGAAATGGATTTGATTTAGTTTTACTTACATAGGAAGTAATACCGTCATCCCATGCTTTAATAAACTCTTCAATCGTTATTATATATTTATCTTTTTTCATGACTTGGAAAAGACAATTTTCTAAAAGAAGCATTAGGTAGGCATGGTGACCATTTGTAGCTATATAAATCTGTAAAGCTAATAGTTGACTTGTTAAAGAAGGTTCAAATTTAATATGTAAATATTTTTCTATATTTAATGAAATCTGATGAAGGAAAGCATGTAATGTCCCTGGTTCATCTATTTTTGTAACTCTAAGCTGATTCAGCTTAAAGGTTTGTGAGAATCTTCGTGCAAGCTGACTGTCAATCTTCAATAACGACTCAAACTCAGGTAGACCTACTAGGCAAAAGCAAATACCAGTTTCATTTACCAAGGTTTTTATCCAGTTGCATACCACTGTATTCATTCGTTTAGTCGAAGTTTGAAGATCAAACAAATGATGAAATTCATCAATAAATATCAGCCTTGTTTCACATACTTTTAACAGTGCTACAAGTTTGTGATTCATCTGCGCTGTGCTTCCTGAAAAAGGAGCAGGATCATGCAAAGCATTTAACATACAACTTGCAACAGATTTTACAGTAGCTGGTGAGGGTACTTCTATATAAAACACAGGGACTATGGACTTCTTAAATCCCTCCTCAGTCCGATAAGTAGGGGGATGCTTTTTCACAATAGTTTGGCAGAGAGTTGTTTTTCCTAAGCCACCTTTTGCTAATAGCAAACAACCAAATGGCTGCGCGTATGTTTTATTTTTTTCTGCACAAAGTAAAATCCCTTTATAAGCTGTATTAAATTCAGATGAAACTACAACTAGTTGCATGATTTTATTAATTTTATCTAAAATAATTTGATCACTATTCATTATCAAACTCCCAAGTCAAAAAATCTGAATAGTTATCTTTTTTATCAGATAAACTATCTAAAACTAAGTCTTTGGCTTGTGATGACATCAGCGGTAAAGTACTGAAACAATCTTTTTTTTGTTCATCTAGATTAAATTCTATTGGATCCTCCAAAAGAACTTTTAAATGATTTGGCAGCTCAATCTTAAGTTGTTTCGCTTTTTTATTTAGCTTAACATCTGATTGAATACGCTGATGTAAAGCCCATCGTGCAAAATCTGTTATATGTTCACCTAATTTTTCTTTATCTGCTTTTGATATTTTCTTTTTTTCTTCGAGAACTAATTCATGTTCATACAATGTCAATCCTCTTGTATAGGTTGGATCAGTTGAATCAGCTCGAATATAATTACTACTATCTAATGGATCTTGAAAATAAATATATTCTAGATTTGATTCATCTACCATAAGGAAAACTTCAAGTATCCCCTGAGCTGACAATGTTGCGAGTACATGAGATTTATAAGTTAAATACAGAAATTTAACCTGACCATGATTTATATTTCTTTTAAAAGTTTTCCGTGTAAGGACATCAATCTGATATTTTGAGAGCAAAATAGGAGGGCTTATTTTAACCGCATCTTTCCATGCAAGTATGGGTGCTCGACTTATACTTGAATGTATACTTTTATGATAAATTTCGTCGATCCATTCGGTTAGATAGGATCTTAAATTGGCTAAAGTAATGCTAGCATTTTTTTTTGGATCATAATCAGCTTTTTCTCGAGGATTTGAGAATGTAGTACCCTTTATTTTCTGAATCAGATTATGAGTTATTGTCCCAAAAAAACGTTCAATTTTAGCTTTATCATCTGGGGTTCTATTTTGAGCTGGCTGAATCGTAATACCTAATTCACAGCATATTTTGCTCATTGTATTGTTTTTAAATTCCACACCATTATCAGGGATAATCAAACTGGGAATACCACCAGGAAGACCCTGATGTGGTCTGTCTAACATATCTTTAATGGTTGCAAGAGTACTTGAAGCATTAACTGGTAACATACTTAGATACCATCCAACAATACAACGAGTAAAGATATCAATAGCGCACGTTAGAAAAGGACGCCCCATAACTTCTTTTGACTCTTCATCGATAATAAATATGTCTAAATAATGAGTGTCAATTTCGACTATTGCCATTACAAATTGGCTTTCTTTTTTTATTCCAGCAGCTTTAAATGTTGTATTTGCAATTCTTGTACCTTTTTTTGCTCGTAGTACGAGGTAAGGATCCAACTGCTTAATTCTTCGTTGGATAGTACGTAATGATGGACATTGATTAACGTTTATATCTTGCTCAAGCATTTTTGCTTTGATAAATGAAACAACATCAATGCTACTTCGACGTTCTTTCGGTTCTAAATAGCACTCTTTAATTGCAAGAGTTATAATTTGTTCAATTTCAATATTGAAGCGAAGGAATTTATTTCCCGGCTTGATTTTATTTAAAACATAGAGATCCTTGTCATTATCTAAATACAGTTTTATCCACCTCATGACTGAACGGGGTGAGGGAGGAGAATGGTCCTTTATTCGTCTTGAAACATCGATAATTGTCTTATAAACATTAGAATGTGAATAGGGATGACTAACTGAATTTAACACGGTTTTAATGTATTCTTGTTTTCTCAATAGATCTCTAGTTTTTTCCTTACTTAATACTGAGTCAGATAAATCTCCATTTAATTTGATCTCACCTGAATGATATTTTTCAGTAAATTTTTCGATACTAATTGAGTAGATTTTTCCCCCAGTGATTGCTGAGTAACGTACCATCCCTTGACTTGTCCAACTAACTTCAAAGGAGGTTCCAGTTAGTAAAAATCTTAACCCTATCTTTGGAATTAACAAATGTGAGTTCATAGTAGCCCCCGAGATCTAACTGCTTCTACTAGAGCTGGGATGTAAACTGGCATAGGAATATATTTATAAAATATTAAGTAATATGCTATATCAACAGGCAAACTATTGTTTTCAAGTATTTTTTGTATTTCTGTGAATAGTAATTGACCATGAGTAGGAATGACTTTTATTGCTTTATCTATCAGCTGATCTGTCCACGATTGTATTCCTAAGCGTTGATAAAAATATAATAATGCAGTTTGGTTAAATCCCAACACAACATCATTTTTATCGACTACCTTATATTGTATGTTATGGTAATTTATTATTTTTTTAATTCGATGGTGTTTCTTAGCTTTTTTTTCTGTCAAATTATGTTTATCTGGTTTTACTTCATGGACTTCAACACGGCCATCAGAGTATTTAACTAAAAAGTCAGGATAATTTGATTCACTTTGACTTAATTGGATTTTTAATGCTTGTGTCCGATAGGAAACAACAGAAAGATCTCTCTCTAATTCAATTGCATATGCTAATTCCAAATTACTTTCAACAGGTATCATTCCAGCATTTTTCTTACTAGGAAATAATGATGTACGTTTACCTACGCTACCTTGATGAATTTTCCTGATGCCGCGCAAGACACCTGCAATATCAGAGCCACGCTTAAAAGCAAGTTCGATCTGCTCATGAAAATTTGAGTTTGGATCATCTTTATATTTTTTCATTTTGAGTATCTTCCTTAACAAACTCGCTAAAAATAAAACAGCAGGGCTGCTATTCAGAAACGAGCCTGTTTATTCACTTTGTAAAAAACAAAATGTTGGGCTTGACGAATTACCCAATACAGAAGATACTTAAATTACTGTGTTTCAGTGCTTCTGTATTGGAATCAAACGACTTATGTTTGCCGACATAAGTCGTTTTCTTTTATAGAAACCTATAAGAATAAATTTCTATTGCTTTATACCTAACTTCACAGCGATCAGATGGCTTTTTCCTCTTTGCGGAATGCGTGTGTGATTTAATATTTGGTAGACCAATGGAGCAGGAAAATTATTTTCCCTTGACCATTCCGCAATTGATATACCAGAACTATTAAATTCTTCTTTTACTTGCTGGATACTTTTTATCATCTCGAAAGCTCCTAAATTTTTTATAAAAATATAGTAATTTTATAAAAACTACAATTTTCTATATTTCTTGTTTAAGACCAAAATTTTCCATAAAAATCAAAAAATAGAGTAATAATTACACATAAGATTTTGTTTTTATTAACTAAATATGAATTATTAAAAGTCAAAGGCCTTTAATATCTTGTCTAAAATATCTTAAGAGTTTAAGAGCTAAGTTTAATTTTTTTTAAATAGTTATTATTAACTTATAACTAAGGTTTTAAGCAGAATTAATTTTCTAATATTTTTATATACTTAATAAAGATAGAGGGATTTAAATATATTTTTATTAAACCCCAACGATACTTTTAACGCTTCATGAATATATTTTAAAAAGCCTAGGAAAAGGGACAAAAGTATTTTAAGACATTGAAATATTTTATTACATTTTCCTAAAATATTTTTTATAAATATGAAATATTCAGGAGTTTTTTTAATAAAACAGAAGCCAAGTAGTATTTTATTAGAGCTAAAAGAATTGCTAGGAGCCTTCTTAGGTGAGACGTTATGGAATATAGGAGAAAAGTTGAGTCTAAGAGTCAGACCAATAAATTTATGTATGTTACGTGTAATATACATTTGAATGACATAACATCTGTCGCAAATGACAACTTATCTGTCGCGTGACGCCAACTGCGTTGCGTAGGCTACAGTCTTGGATATGCTATTTAACATAATATACATTATACGCAATCTAAGTTATTTATAAAAAGCCACAATTGATTATGTAGCTTTTTATAAATAACTTAGATCACATCAAATTCAATTCGACGGTTTTTCTTACGGCCATCTGCAGTCGCATTGTCAGCAACAGGTTTGTTCGAGCCTAATCCTTCGACGCTTAAACGTTCTGCTGCAATACTTTTATTAATCAAGTAGTTTTTAACAGCCACAGCACGTTCTTTACTTAAAACAAGATTCTTTGCAGCATCACCTGAACTGTCTGTGTGTCCAATAATTTTAACCTTTTTCCCACCAACCTTATTTAGAGCCACCGCCATTTCATCTAAGATCTGAGTCCCACTCACAGCCAAAACTGCACTGCCAGATTCAAATTCTATAATTCTGTTTTTAAGCGCTTCATCTATGATTTGCTGTTCAGCCTGATTGACAGAAAGCTGCGCATTCAAGCGATATGGTGGCGTTACTAAACTTTGGAATAAACTTGTTGTTGGCTGAACTTCATTTGAACTCGATATTTTTCCATTAAGTTCCATTTGCGTACCACGTACAGAAAGTTTACCTTGGTGAACTTTTTTTAACTCTGGAACCACCATATTCGCAACAGATTCACTCCAACCATTTGGAGCATTAACCGCTTTAACCTTTATTTTATCAATCACTTGGTCAGCGCCATAAACACTATACATCTTGTTTAAAATGATTTGCTTACTGGCATCATTTGGAACAACACCTTCAACAATAATCGGTTCAGCCCAGACATTCACGCTCAAAACCAACGTTAAAGTCAGCAGCCATTTATTCGACTTAAATCTATGATTTATTTTCATATTTTACTAATCTATAAAAGTTTTTTTAAAAAGTTTCACAGCTTGTATTAAGCTCAATTGCCGCTCACACAAAGCTTGCTCCAGCGTTGCCAAACCTGCATTTTGCTCTAAATATGCATCAATCCAATTGGCTTGAACCAATGAAACCCAGTGATCTGAATCTAACTTTTGCGTGAAAATTTCACTTAAGGTCATAATATCTGCCCCTTGAAAGCCAAAAAGCAGTACAGGTTTTTCGCTATGTAAAATCCCTATCAGAAGCTCAGCATTTTGATTTTGAATAAAAAAACTGATTAGATTGACCCAAAAAGCTGCAATTTCATAGCAGTAGCTAGAGTTATTAATAGGTAAAATCAACACTTTAGTTAAGCGACTAGTACCATGTTGAATGACGGGCTGTAACAATAATCCGAGTCCAATCATGCTTTGTGCAAGCTCGTAACTGCTCATTCTTAGTAATTGAGCAAATGAATGTATCGTATGGTGTTCATAAAATGCCGAAACTTCGCTGTTATTAAAAACTTGTATCTCATTATTTAATTTAGATAATTTATCAAGCACGATATTGGGGTCACGTATCGAACGTACCACACGATTCTTTTGAAATAAATCGATTAAAGTTTGCTTATAACGATATGGCGCATAAATAAGATTATCAAAACTATTTTCAACCTCTAATAAGTGGCTCAAAACCATTGGAAATTGACGACCAGAACTATCGTGACTGGCTATCAAATTTGCCACAAGAAAATTATTTTCTTGTGGATTGGCAATAAAAAAGTCTAATGAAGGTAGCTTTTCATACGCTTGACTAAATCCCTCTGATTGCATGGCATGTTCTAATGCTTCAGTAATCCACTGATCAATCAGTTGAATTAAGGCATACTGGCCGCGTGTTTTTAAGAAATCACCACGTGCAGGACATTTTCCATAATATAAAGCTAAGGTCCGCAGTTCATCCATCGCAATACTCCTTACAACCTAGCCACTTTCGAGAAATCATAAACGAGACTCCTGTATACCCGGTGTTGGAGCTTTAGGACTTGCAACTGTTGCTGAAGGTGTGGTTTGCGCTGCCACCACACGTACGGATTTAGTGGTGACAATTTGATCGACCAGTTGCATGCCATTGTAACTGCGCTGCCCGCCTACTCCACCATTTGCGTCCCCGCTGATTAAACGGAAATTGACTTTTACTGCAAGCTCTGGATTTTGCTGATTTCTCCAAATCATTTCATAGCTTCCGCCACGTTGCGTTCGCTCAGCACCATCAATTAAACGATTAATGCCATATTCACCGGGCGCCTCAAAAATCGTATGCGTTTTCCCATCTAAATCAATGGCTGTAATACGTGCACCTGGAATTGCTCCGGCATTTGGCCATACAAAATTCACCCATTGTTGAATGCCGTTTTCATAAAGCATTCTTTGTCCATCAATATCAATGGTATAGGATAAAAACTTAGGATTTTCAATTGGGTAAAATTGAAAATTGGATTGCGCCGTAGCAGCAGGTGCAGACGAAGCTTGATTTAACGCTCCTGTTGCCATGCCATTACTTGGCGCAACATAGCTTTGAAAATTCATTACAAATTGTGGATTTAAACTAATCCCTAAATCTTTCCACGTCTTAGAAGTCAAGGTATAACCACGACGAATAACCAGTGGATCAAGATACTCTTTGACATAACGCGCAATACTGCCATTTTCGCCAAGAATCTGGCTAATTTCATTGCTGGTTGCTTGCAGTGTCGCTGAAGAGTTAAATGGATATTTTTTACTCAGGTTCGTATTAAAAGGTTGGTAGACTTGCATAACCCATAGCTTATTCATCTCATCTTGTGCGGGGAGAATTAAACTTTCAAATGATTGTGTCAGTGGCGACATCAACAGCTTTTGGAGCAGTTTCTGATCAACCTCAGACAGGCCCACAGACATTTTTTCATCGACCAGCTTCTGTGTTGTATTAAAGACAGAATTTTGCTCATTAATGGTCGACTTAACCAAACTCATTGCAGATGGTCCAATATCCCCTGAGCTTTTCAAGTCATTGAATTTACTTCGGACTTGAGCTAAAGATTGCATGTATTCATCAAGCAAAGACTTATTTTGTTGGTCGTCACGCTTACGCACCAACTGATAAAACATCTGGAATTCTTTAGAAATCGGGCCTTGCGCTTGATTCATGACTTTAGCATCAAGCTGAGTTTCATCTCGTCTTAATACTTTGCGCTTAAACCAAGCCACAAAACCTGTTTGCGGCGCTGCCAGCTCCGCCATTACGACTGGATTGTCCCAACTGGTTTCTTTCGCAACGCGATCAAAAACACTTCGAATGGGTGAGTTTTCAGGCTCGCCTAAAACTTGAACGAAACTCGCCTGTTGTCCGTAATCCTTAGCTTTTGCATAATGTATCGCACCTAAAAATTTCCGCCACTCTGCAATATATTCTTTTTTATAGAGTTCTGTGAGCTGTTTACGAATTTGATCTGGACTACCACTAAATGATAAGTCATCTGATTGTGTGCTGTTAAGTACCCAGTCTTTGGTATCCGTAGGACGTTTTGCAACTTCATCGATGGCTTGTTCAACATATTCTGACCATGCAGCATGTGTAAACATACCCGGTAAGGCATAACTGCCTAAAATTGCATTTTGATTGGCATCGCCAAGCATTTGCTTTATGGTTAATGCTGGATAACGGACAGCCGCACGCATTTTTAATTCATTATAAACACGGTCTCGTGCAGGCATTCCACGAACAACAGACAAGAGAACTTGACGCGTTTGATCCACCACCAAGCTGTCTGAGCTGAGTACAGGAAATTTAGGATCGCCAGCTAAAGTCATGCTATACGACAAAATTTGCTCTGCCTTTTGGATCATTTCTCCGCGCGGCATTTGCCCACGATTATTATCCAACCATGAACGCCAGAAACGTGTGACTTGGTCACTTAAATGACTTGCATCCATATATTGAGTATTGCCCATCATTAAATAGGCTTTTAAAGCATTGTATGCATCTTGTGGATTTGCATCATTAGGCTCTAAATATTGCTGTGTTTTTGCAACAGGCGTCAGCTCTACGTTTGCATGGTTTGTACGCAATTTTTCTTCATTGCTTTTCACCCGCTGTAGATATTGGGCAATATTTTGTTGTGTTGGAATCAAGACAATTTGCTCAACACCCTTTAAATATTCTGTTTTTAACTTCTCCCGCAGCTCATCTCCCTGATACAAACCAAAACCCAGCTTTAAAGGACGATCTTCTTCAAATTGGTCCAACTGCTGCATACGTTCCTGTAAAATCAAGAGTGCACTCAGTTGTGTAGACAACTCTTGACCCGATTGCTTTTCAAGTAAAACGACTTTGTCTAAATCGGCTTGTACGTCTGCAATCAATTGTTGATTATTCCGATAAGACCACACCCATAGACTTAAAATGATGGCTACACCAAATAAAGCGGCAACAAAGGCAATATAACGCTGACGCTTTCGGCTAGGGTTAATATGCTGTTTAACGAGGTTCTTGTCTTTCAGAATAATGTCTGAAAATAAACCTTTTAAAAAATAGCCATGGTTTTGCGAAACAGAGCGCGTTGGAATGCCATTTTCATTGTCCAAACCTTTTTGCAATAAAAAGTCTTGAGCAATTTGCTCGGTCATTGGACTTTCAATAATGCCTTCTTGAAGTGCACTGGTGAAATAAAAGCCACGGAAAACAGGTTTAAATTGATAAGGGTTATCTTCAAACAGCGTGCCAATAAATGTCTTTAATGCAGGCTTTAAGCTTTTAAACTCTAAAGGAAATGTCATGACACTTGGAGAAATATTCTGCGAGTGTCGGCGGCTGAGATGTGTAGTACTAACGCCTTTTAAACCGTCATATAAGATGGAATAGTGTTTTTCAAACAGTTCAACAGCATTATTGGCCCCATCGGTTGTATAAGGCAGTGTTGCCCCCCAAACCTGATCAAACTCACTGACCTCATAGCATTCAAAAAACTCTGTAAAACCTGCAATCAGATCCATTTTAGAGAAGACCAAATAAACGGGAGAGAAAACCTCTA
>ERZ650302.740-NODE-740-length-18272-cov-7.651424_pt1 | contig 18272 bp, 16 predicted proteins | sample MGYA00376238_ERZ650302 | MGnify/ENA primary metagenome ERZ650302 (study PRJEB26733, sample SAMN07839298) | wastewater metagenome | biome: urban; feature: wastewater treatment plant; material: waste water | place: USA: North Carolina | collected 2016-04-28 ... | reverse complement strand
TTTGATGTTTGATGTTTGATGTTTGATGTTTGATGTTTGATGTTTGATGTTTGATGTTTGATGGAGAAATGTTTAGGGTAACGAATCACCCTAAACACATAGAGAACTGTATACGAATAAGCTAAGTGCTTAGAAGAAGCCCATAGGCTTGGTTGCATAGCTCACAAGTAAGTTTTTAGTTTGTTGATAATGTTCTAACATCATCTTGTGGTTTTCACGACCAATCCCTGACTTTTTATAGCCACCGAAAGCGGCATGTGCAGGGTAGATGTGGTAACAGTTGGTCCAAACGCGACCCGATTGAATTGCACGACCTGCGCGGTAAGAGGTATGTGCTGAACGTGACCATACACCAGCGCCTAAACCATAAATAGTGTCGTTGGCAATTTTAATTGCATCGTCAAAGTCTTTGAATGTTGCCACTGAAAGTACAGGCCCAAAAATTTCTTCTTGGAAAATTTTCATGTCATTGGTGCCTTTGAAAATGGTTGGTTCAATATAGAAACCAGAACCCACTTCATTACGCTCACTACCACCTGTTAGTACTTGTGCACCTTCACCGCGACCTGTTGCGATACAACCCAAGATTTTCTCTTGTTGTTCAAGTGAAGCTTGCGCACCAATCATCGTTTCTGTATCGAGCGGATGACCCGTTTTAATGCGTTTTACACGTTCAACTGCCATTTCAAGGAATTTATCTGCAATGCTTTCTTGAACTAAAGCGCGCGATGGGCACGTACAGATTTCACCTTGGTTAAGCGCAAACATAGCAAAGCCTTCGAGTGCTTTGTCTAGGTAGTCGTCATCTTGCGCCATAACATCTTCAAAGAAAATATTTGGAGATTTACCACCAAGCTCCAAAGTCACTGGAATGATGTTTTCAGTGGCGTATTGCATGATCAATTGACCGACCTGAGTCGAACCTGTGAATGCAATTTTGGCAATACGTGGATTGGTTGCCAATGGGCGACCAACTTCTACGCCGTAACCATTGACTACGTTTAGTACGCCTGCAGGCAATAAATCTTGAATGAGTTCAATTAAAACCAAAATGCTCGCAGGGGTTTGTTCTGCAGGTTTAAGTACAATACAGTTACCCGCAGCCAAAGCAGGTGCAAGTTTCCATGTTGCCATTAAAATAGGGAAGTTCCATGGAATAATTTGCCCTACAACGCCCAATGGCTCATGGAAATGATAGGCAATGGTATCTTCATCAATTTCAGAAATTCCACCTTCCTGCGCACGAATACAGCCTGCGAAGTAGCGGAAATGGTCAATCGCTAAGGGAATATCGGCTGCTAATGTTTCACGTACAGGTTTACCGTTATCCCATGTTTCGGCAACCGCCAGTAATTCTAGATTTTGTTCTAAACGATCTGCAATTTTTAACAAAATGTTAGAACGTGTTGTTGGAGATGAGCTGTTCCATTGTGCTTTGGCTTTATGGGCTGCATCTAAAGCCAGTTCAATGTCTTCTGCCGATGAGCGTGGGACTTTGGTAAATACTTTGCCATCTACAGGAGAGATATTTTCAAAGTATTCGCCTTTTACAGGGGCGACCCACTCGCCACCAATAAAGTTTTCGTATTGTGCTTTAAATTGAACTTTTGAACCGGGTTGATTGGGATCTACGTAACGCATAATTCTCTTCCTTTGATGGTTTTTTATAATCTGCCGTCATCTTTACCTTTTAGAACAATCCTGTGTCTAAAATCAGGTTAAATTTACGGCTAAGGTATAAGGTACTTTGGTACGCTATTTGTTTAGCATACCAATATAAGGTTGGAAAAAGGTTGGAAAGTTGCAGGTTTACAAGCAATGAACAAATCCTTACAAAAGTAAGCGGTACAATGGATGTAATGCCCACAGGATTGTGAGAATCAATAATGATGAAAAAACAAGACCTATTGGAAAAAAGACAGCATATTGAACAATTTAGACAAAGCAGCAGTTTATCGCCGCTACATGCGCAACAAATTCAGCAGAGTATTTTAAATTCTTGGCAACGCTCTCAAATTGCGGAAATTCCTGTTGATCGGCTGGCAGCCCCGTTAAATTCTCGTTTATCGCATCCGCAAGGCGGTTCGGCTTTACAACGTGCTGTGCAAAACTGTGCAGAGGATTTAAGACATATCGCGCAGCAGTCCGACATGGTGGCAGCCGTGGGCGATGTGGGCAGTACGATTATTTGGACTGCAGCGAGCGCGCAAATGCGTAATGTGGCGGAACAGGTGCATTTTGTAGAGGGTGGGCAGTGGCGTGAAGAGTTGGTGGGTACCAATGCTTTGGCTTTGTCACTCAAAACTCAGCAAGCCAGCTGTGTGTTTTCCAGTGAACACTATATGTCATCCTTACATGACTGGGTTTGTTATGCAGCGCCTATTTTAGACCCTCATTCCAAACAAGTGTTGGGCGTAATTGATTTATCGACCACTTGGAAAAACCATAACAGTTTGGGTTTGTTGGCAGCAGAACGCTGTGCTTCTTTGATTCAAAATGCACTACTTGAACAGCAAAAACAGCAGCTTTATATTCGCGCGTTTCGCGTGCCACAGGTGTTATTTAATGGCAAAGTGGTGGTGATGACACCGCGTCAAATTGAAATATTGGTGATTTTGGCACTTTGCCCACAAGGCATGAGTTTAGATACTTTACACCAAGCCCTATATGGTGAGCGTAAAGTTAGTATGGGGACGCTAAAAGCTGAAATGTCACAATTACGTGATATTCTAGGCGGGATGCTTGGTTCGCGTCCTTACCGAGTTTTAGCGCATATCGAAGCCGATTTTTTACAAGCCGAGCAGGCTTTAGATGCAGGTTATGTGCAGTCAGCCTTGCAAACGTGTGCAGGGGTATTTTTGGCGAAAACTGAAAGTCCATTTTTATGTGCATGGCGAGATTGCTTAGAATCTCGCCTGAGTGAAGCCATTTTTAATGCACAAGATACCGATGCATTGCTAAAACATTTGGCACGCAGCCCTGAAGCGATTGACGCGGTGGAGCGTTTAATTGAATTGATGCCAAAGCATCATCCTGCACATCAAATTTTATTAAAATACCAAGCCTAAAGGACGAATCAAGTCATTTAGGCTTTCATTTCACTGTCCTTTAGTTTTTATAGCCCTTTGGTTTTTATAGCCCTTTGCGGTTTAACCAGTCAAACAAGGACTGATACACTTCTGCACGGACTTCGGGAGCAGAAAGTACCAAATCATGCACGCCATTTTCAATTTGGCAAAGCTGAATATCACCATGCATGTGATGCCCATATTTTTGCATATCTGCAACATCTAAAATTACGTCAGTGCGTTGCGCAATCTCATTCCATTGGCGTGGATAACTACTTTGACTCGCATGCATAATTAAGGTTGGTACACCCAAATGCACACTGGCATGTATTTCTTTTTGCGCTTCATGAATTGCACGTATAAAACTTAATCGCACTTTAGGGTAGCGTGGCTTTTTCCATTCTAAATTAAATAACCATTCACCATGATATTGCTTGTGTAGACTGGGTACATAAAATGGATTTAGCCGGCTTGGAAATTTCATTTCTGGCAGTAATTTGCCCAATTGGCTTAAACGGGGAATGCCGACTTTTTTCTCAATTTCGCTCATATTGAAGTCATAAAAAGGGCTGTTGCACCATAAACCACGAATCAGCGGATGATTCGGATGATGTGCCACATATAACGTGGTGATTAATCCACCTGTTGAGTGTCCCGCCAAAATCACCGAGTCATGTTCTTCTGTGGCAATTTGCTCAAGTGCAGCGGAAATTTCTGCATCATATTCAGACAAGCTGCGCACATTGTACCAATGTTGATGTGATAAATGCGAACGCCCGTATTTACGCAAATCTAAGGCATAAAAGTCATAACCGTGCTGATTAAACTGGTCTGCCATTTCTGTTTGAAAGAAATAGTCAATAAAACCATGAATATAAAGTACGGCTTTACGGGTTTCCTGTTCAGCCTTTTTGCGTACCAACGTCGCAATGACTTTGCCCTCATAATCGGATGGAAAATCTAGCGTCATTTGTTGGTAATCTGCACCCAAAATATCGGGTTGATAGCTTGGTGTTGTTTTTTGCTTTTTGCTTAACAGCATAAGGTGCTCGTCATCCATTTTATTTTGACTATATCCTTGATGAGCTGTGCGCATTTGTCAAATTGAATTATGCAAACCCGCTGCATCTACATCTCTTTAGTTTTATGCTGTGAGTTCATTTTTATTCTGAACAACAAAAAAAGCAGAACGCATCTGAGATGGTTCTGCCAAGGGGAAGGATAAAAAACAGCAACAGCGGAAAATTGAAATAAGGATGGGAGATGCTGAGCAAATCGTGATTCACTCAGCAGGAGATTCAAATTACATCGCGGCTTTAAAAATTTCGACCACTTGTGCATGATTGGCTTTACGTGGGTTGGTGAGCATGCAGGCATCTTTTTGTGCATTTTCAGCCATAATCGCCAAGTCATCTTCTTTAACGCCTAACTCTGCTAAACCTGTTGGAATGCCAATTGAGCTAGATAATTCACGAATCGCATCAATCGCAGCATAGGCAGCTTCGGTGGTGGTTAATCCGTCAGTATTGACTCCCATCAATTTTGCAATGTCTGCATAACGCTCTGGGCAAGCAATCAGGTTAAATTCGCAAACATGCGGTAATAAAATCGCATTACAGACGCCGTGCGGCAAGTTGTAGAAACCGCCGAGTTGATGCGCCATGGCATGCACATAACCCAATGAGGCGTTGTTAAATGCCATACCTGCTAAATATTGTGCATAGCTCATGGCATCACGCGCTTCAATATTTTCACCATTTGCCACGGCAGGACTGAGCCACTGGCTAATCATACGAATAGCTTTTTCCGCACAGGCATCGGTAATAGGATTGGCTGCAGTTGAAACGTAGGCTTCTACAGCATGGGTTAAGGCATCCATGCCTGTTGCTGCGGTTAAACCTGCAGGTTTGGCAATCATGAGTTTTGGATCATCAATGGCGATGAGTGGTGTGCAGCGCCAATCGACAATTGCCATTTTAACGTGCGTGTCTGTATTGGTAATAATACAGAAACGGGTCATTTCCGATGCTGTACCTGCAGTGGTGTTAATGGCAATAAGTGGGGTCATTGGCACGGTACTTTTATCAATGCCTTCATAATCACGAATATGTCCACCACCTGCGGTCACTAAGCCAATGCCTTTGGCACAGTCGTGTGAAGAGCCACCACCTAAGGACACAATAAAGTCGCAGTGATTGGCATTGTAAGCATCGACACCGTTATGCACGTTAATGTCGGTCGGATTTGGCTCTGCACCTGCAAAGATATGGCTGGCAACGCCTGCTTCGGTGAGGTAGCCTGCGATGGTATCGGCAACGCCAAATTTAAACAGTCCTTCATCTGTCACAATTAGGGCTTTTTTAGCGCCTAAATTTTGTGCTCTTACGCCAATTTCTTTGGCACAACCAGGGCCAAAGAGTGACACACAAGGAATATAAAAACCGTTAGTTTGGTCTGCAATATTTTTAAAAGCCATGTTCAGATTCCTTCTTGCATTGGATATTGGAATAATGTGTTGTTATCGCGGTGTTGAACCGTGATTTGAGTATTCAATGCTTTGTTGTGAAATCCTACCTACCAAATACCAACCCTATTTGCTGATGAAAGAGTGAAAAATAATTAATTGAAAATTATGGAGTTTTAATTTGTTTTTTTTATCTGAAGTTACGCGCAGTCTATAGGCAAGAGCACAAATCTTGTTTATAGTGTTTTTGTATCTCTCATTTTAAGGTGTAGATACAGCTCACAAATTTTTCAGATGTAATTTATTTAACAAGTGTTTTAATCTAGATTAAAAAAATCCACTGTTTATGATGGAAAATAAAAAAATAGGAATGTATCACCAGATGGATCTAGTCGGTGCAATCAATTAAAAATAAGATGCAACTTAGATAGACCGTACTTAAGCATGAGGAGTGTGTATGCAGCCAACTCGCCAGCATAGCCAATTGCATGTCGTTGCACAGCAATTGGTTCGTATTTCCAGTGTGGCCGCAGAAATCTATCAAGATCAAATGGAGCTAGTTGGGCATCTCACTGCACAAAATATGTTCCGGATTGATCCTTTGCAGCATCGGGTTGAATTGCTAAACGGTCTATTTAGCCTTGAATTTTATCCGCCTAAATCTAACTCTAGTTTAATTCAGACGCAGTTTGAGTTTGCGGGGCAGTATCAAGAAGCGTTTGAAGATTTTTTTCTGCATGATTTACAGTTTCATACGGGCGATTTAAAGCCACAACACTCCTTATTTTTACGCAATCAGGCGCAGCATTTGCGGCAATTAATTCTGCAGCAAGCGTATCTGTGGGTGGATGGTGCAGCACGGGTCAAGCAATTGTTGTTGCATATAGATGCAATGCAGGCACAAATTTTAGATCAGGCATTAATACAGGCAGACGATCACTATCAACCAGTATTGACCAAATTTGTGCAGCAAGGGCAGCCGATTCCTGAAGATGTTTTAACTGCTTTATCGACACTATGCGCTTTGGAATTTATTGAGGGTGATACCTTTTTGCCTGTGCAAGCCTTAATGCACAGTTATGATGATTTTTGTTTTAGTGCAGCACAGTTTTTGCCTAAAGCCATGTATCGTATTTTGGCGGTGTCCTTTCCTGAGCGTTTTAATTTGCAGGATTTAATTGACCATCAGGATGATATTCAGTTGTTGTATCGGCATGCCGAAGAACATGGTCATTTACTGGGTTTTGCCCGTTTAATGCACCGTGAAGTGTGGCAGCGTTCCGATGCTTTGGCGAAACCGCATTTTTTAAAATCTTGCCCTTTAATTTGGCAAAAGAAAGTCGCCAAACTTCCATTATTTGATTATCCACGTGCGGTGAATTGGCTGTTTAAACAGTCTGCACAAGTGTTGGATTGGCTCAGTTTAAATATGCAGCATACCAGTGTACGGGTCGCAGTGACTGCGCTTAGTTTTGTCGATTGTAGTCAGGTACATCCACGGATTATTTTAGCGACATTGCAATATTTTCAATATTCTGCGGCGCGTATGTTTATTCAAAGCTGTAATGTGTATGCGACACAGCAGGCGTGGTTTGCGCATGCACATAATGTCAGCCTAATGCCACATGGTGAAAAACAATCTGTAGATGATCCACGCGTTGCGATTAGTCCTTCTATTTTGTATTTGGATGAATGGATGAGTTTGCTAAAAACCGTGGCGCAGCAAGATGAGCATTTGGTTAAGCATGTATTTAGACGTTTGAGTCGTGTCATGCAAAGTTATATGACTTATTTGCAGCAAATCACACAGGATTTACCGCTCGCTTTGTTGGATTATATTCAGCCCGAGAGTCAGCAGCAGCGTGACTTTTATACGGTGTTGCAGCGTTATCAGCTTCAACCCGATGATTTTCGGCAGCGTTTTTATTTACGGGCGCAGCATACGCGAGTTTCAGTGTTTGACAGTTATGTGCGTGACTATTTACTGGAATATTTTGCAGCACATACGCATATTCCTAAAAGTTTGAGTTGGTTGGGGTTGTTTCATCAGGCGGTGCGTTGGCATCAACAGGTCTACAAAGCAGAGCTGATGGCCAAATTAAAAGAGGAAATTCAATGCTGTGCATGGCAGGCCAAAAGCCCTATGCCGATGCTGAAGTTTTCAGGTTGGTGCTTTGAAGAAATGACTCATCTAGACCGTATTATTGAAGAATCACAAAACTTTAAACACTGTTTGGCACTTAGCTATGCCAAGCTAATGAGTGAAGGGCAATATGTGGCGTTTCACATGGCATCGCCACATTATGCGCAGCAATTGACCTTAGGTTGTCATTTTCGGCAAGGACAGCTTGAATTTGATCAGTTGGAATATCCGAATAATCAAAAAGCGGAACAGTTGCTGGTAACCATTGCAGAGCAGTTTATTACATGGCTGAATCCACAATTGCCAGCTAAAGCATAAGACAACAGTTGTCGTATTCGCAGACTTGAGCCTTAACTTTTGGGCAAAAACTCGTTAGGCTATAGCCGTTCAGCAATGGTATAGGTCTTATGAAACAGGAAACTGCACTTAAACTTTTAAAAGCAGGCGAAAATGTCTTTTTAACAGGCTCTGCTGGTGCGGGTAAAACCTATACCCTGAATCAATACATCAATTATTTAAAAGCACGTAAAGTGCCCGTGGCAATTACAGCATCTACAGGCATTGCAGCAACGCACATGAATGGCATGACCATTCATACGTGGGCAGGCATTGGTATTAAAGATTTTTTGTCCGATGCCGACCTGAAAAATATGAAAGAGCGCAAATATCTGAAAGAACATTTAGAAAATGCGCAAGTGCTCATTATTGATGAAATTTCGATGTTGCATGCTAAGCAACTGAATTTGGTCAATCAGGTTTTAAAATATTTTAAAGACAGTGATGACGCTTTTGGTGGTATTCAGGTGATTGTCGCGGGAGATTTTTTCCAGTTACCGCCTGTGGGAAAAAACGATGAGCGCAATCGTGACAAGTTCTGTTTTATGTCAGATGCGTGGGTCGAAGCTAAATTTCGGGTCTGTTATTTAACCGAGCAGCACCGTCAGGGCGATGACTACTTAAATGACATTCTCAATGCGATTCGTGCACAAAGTATTGATCATCAACATATTCAGGCTTTGGAACACACCCGTCATCAAGATATTGGCGACACTTTCACGCGTTTATATACGCACAATATGGATGTGGACAATATCAACTTTAAGCATTTGAATGAAATTGAAACTGAGAGCAAGCAGTTTGATGCCGTGTGTGATGGCAATGAAAAGTTGATTGAAACGCTGAAATCATCGGTACGTGCGCCTGAAATTTTAAATCTAAAAAAACATGCCAAAGTGATGTTTGTTAAAAACAACTTCGATATGGGCTATATCAACGGCAGTTTGGGCGAAGTGATTGGCTTTGAAGAAGATGATGATCACGGCATTTTGCCTAAAGTAAAATTAACCGATGGCACGGTATTACTGGTCGAGCCTGAAACTTGGTCGGTGGAGAATGATGCAGGCAAAACCATTGCCAGTTTTCAGCAAATTCCGCTGCGTTTGGCATGGGCGATTACCATCCACAAATCACAAGGTATGACTTTAGAAGCGGCAGAAATCAATCTTAGCCATACTTTTGAAAAAGGGCAGGGTTATGTGGCGTTGTCACGTTTAAAATCATTAAGCGGTTTGCGTTTATTGGGATTTAATAGCCAAGCTTTGGAACTCGACAGTTTGGCGATTAAGGCAGACCGCCGTTTTCAGGAATTGTCTGAAGAAGCTGAAACGCACTATGAGCTGATGGATTTAACCCCACAACATAATGCATTTATTCGTCACTGTGGTGGCACATTGAACGAAACCGAAATTTTGCGCAATGAAAAGAAAATTGCCAAAGGTGGAAAAACCAATTATGCGACTGCTACATTGGATGAAACCCGCGCTTTATTTGAAGAAGGTTATGATATTCAAGATATTGCAGTAGAGCGTAGTTTAACGCCTGCAACCATTATCAACCACTTGGCACGTTTGCAAAAAGAACAAAATCTGGATATTTCAGTGGCACATCCAGGTGATGAAGTGGTGGAAGAAGTCCGTAAAATTTATAAGCGTTTAATGAAGCGTCAAAATGCCGAGCACTTTAGCGAGGATGGTGCAATTAAACTGCGTCCGATTGTTGAAGCGACTAGTCCACGCATGGGCTATGATCAAGTGCGTTTAGCATTGCTGTTTATTCAGTAATTTATCTATTTAGATGATGACTTATACTGCAATTTTACATTAAAAATGCCCGCTAAACGTCACATAAAATACTATCGTTTTAAGAAAAACTTCGGTTAAACTGCCATCACTGTAAGCCTTAAATATAATATTCGGTATGGCATTTACACCGTGGTACACCTTACGAAAATTTGTCTATAACAACTTACACGACGATGATTATGAAACATGGTTTAGTCGTTGCATTAACTATTTTTTAATTTTACTGATTTTAGGCAATGCCAGTGCGGTTATTTTAGAGTCAGTGAATGACGTCTATCTTGCCTATCAGGTATTTTTTGACCATTTTGAAAACTTTTCGATTGCAGTGTTTACGCTTGAATATTTGCTGCGGATTTGGAGTATTGCTGAAAAAGACCCATTTATTTCGCCATGGAAGCAGCGGGGAAAATGGCTGACCAGTGGTGGAGCAATTATAGATTTATTGGCAATTTTACCTGCTTATATTAACTTCTTTGTACATCTAGATTTACGTTTCCTAAGAATCTTACGTTTGCTGCGTTTGTTGAAATTGACACGTTACTTTGTATCTTTGCAAATTCTATTAAGAGTGATCGAGCGGGAAAAAGGGTCATTTCAGGCAGTTATTTTTATTCTCTCTATTATGATTGTGATGTCTGCCGCAGGCGTGTATGTGGTGGAAAGCAAGGCACAACCTGAAGCCTTTAGCTCAATTCCTGCTTCGATGTGGTGGGCAGTAGTGACCTTAACCACCGTTGGTTATGGCGATGTCACACCAATTACGCCTTGGGGCAGAATTTTAGGAGCGCTAATTACAATCTTAGGTGTCGGTTTGGCAGCATTGCCCGCAGGTATTTTAGCCACAGGTTTAGCCAACGAACTTGAACAACGTAAGCAGCATTTAGGGTTGAAATTTAGAGAGCTATTGCAAAATAGTGAGATTGACTTGTTAAATGATCAGGAAAAAATTGAAGATTTACGCAAACAAGTCGGTTTAACTACTGAGCAAACCCAAGATATTTTATTGCAGTTAATTCGTGAGCGTCGTGAAGAAGAGCTGCGTTTAGAACAAGAGCCTTATAAATACTGCCCGCATTGCGGAGAGAAGTTGTCGGAGTAAGCTAATATCTGAACTAGGCAAGCAAAGGGAGGGTGTATGCAATATTCCAAAAATACGATAGCGAAAGCTTTATTTCTTGCCCCTTTGCCATTACTTTATTGTATGGCGCTGTTTTTTATCGTGGTGAACCGTGAATATAGCTTATACACTATTTCGGTGGTTTTTTTTGGACGTTTGCTTGTGTATTTAGTGTATTGCATTTTAATTGTGCCATTCACTTTTTTACTTTCACTACTTTTAAACCGTTACCACGCTTTGAATTTATTGACGATTTGTATCAGTGCTTTTGTTTTCGCCACCCCCTTTTTTATGTTGCTTGGATGGGCACATACAGGTACGGTTTCGAGCGAGTGGTGGAAGATGTATAGTGATATCATTACTATTCTAATGGTCTTACTGCCAAGTGCGTGTTACTGGTTGTTTTTAATGAGATTTAATACAAAAAATAATACAACAGCGAATTAATTTCAGTATTTATTCATCTATTTTGACAATGTGAGTGATGATTCTAAAAATTTACGGTTTGACTCACTAATCTGCATGCTGAATGCCATACTTTTTTATGGAATTGTGTAAGTTTCGTAGTAAATATCATCAAATAAAAATAAAGATGAAGAAAACTCATTATTTGCATGCTAAGATTAAATTAATTCATTATTAAATTGAATCATGTTTAGCTTTGTTTTTTATTTGGCAAAATAAAATGCGACCTAGGTCTAAACATGCAGTCATTAGTTGAAAATTAGGAACAAGCAATGCTTGAAATACGCCACTTAAAAATGCTGTCAGCCCTGCGTGAACATGGCTCTTTGGTTGCTGCTGCCAATGATTTATGTCTGACACCATCCGCCATTTCTCATCAGCTTAAAGAGTTAGATCATTGGTATGGTGTTGAAGTGGTGAACCGCCGTAGCCGTCCTGTGACATTTTCCAATGTCGGGCAGCGTTTACTGAAACTGGCCGATGACGTCTTGCCACAAATTCAAATTACCCAAACTGATATTACCCGCATTGTGCATGGGCAAACGGGACGAATTATTTTTTCTTCAGAATGTCACAGTTGTTTTGACTGGTTGATGCCGCTACTGAATCAATATCGACAGCAATACCCAGATGTTGATTTAGATTTTGCTTCAGGTTTTGAAGCCAATCCGCATGAATTATTGCAAACTGCAGAATTTGATTTGTTGATTACTGCAGACCCGATTGCTTTAAAAGGTATCGAATATTTTCCAATTTTTGAATATGAATCGCGTTTGGTATTGTCAAATACCCATCCGCTCGTACGAGCTGAGCGCATTACCGTACAGGAGTTGGCAGAAGAAACCCTGATTACTTATCCTGTCGATAAGCATCGTTTAGATATTATGTCTAAGCTATTCATTCCAGCCAATATTCAGCCTAAAGCCATTCGTACTACAGATTTAACCCAAATGTTGATTCAATTGGTGGCGAGTGGACGGGGTATTGGCGCATTGCCAGATTGGGTGGTGAATGAATATGAGCAAAAAGGCTGGGTGACTTCACGTCGTTTAGACTGCGTTTCTGCGGGAGGATTACGCCGTACTTTGTATGCGGGTTATCGTAGCGAGGAAAAAGAAAAGAGTTATTTTGAAGGCTTTTTGAAGCAATTAGAGAAATTTTCCCAAAAACGCACGCAGTATTATTCGAGTTAGAAGTCATACGATCCGCATTGTATAGTGGCTGCCAATAAATGCTAAAATCTCAGCTCATCTAAATCTAGAATAAAAACAGTGAGATGTTCTTGCTAAACTTGCCTTGGGACAATTATGGGAGAGCGCAGAGAGTTCGGTATGTTGGCTGACAAAGAATTTTTGGATTGTTGCTTCTGGTTTTATGGCAGCCATGCATATTGGCAAATTGCCACCGATTGTGCCCATCCTACGTGCTGAGCTTGGAATTAGACTGGTTTAAGCGGTTTTTTTACTGTGTTTGGTACAAGCTTCGGGCATGACTTTGGCTTGTTGCTAGGTCGTTATACCGCAAAAATTGGCTTAAAACGCTGTGTACTATTGGGCTTGTTATTATTGGCAGGTGCAAGTTTTATTGGTTGTTTTGTGGATAGATTTTCAGCGTTGTTTAGTCTGCGTGTAATTGAAGGTTTTGGTTTTTCCTGACTACACTCAGTGGTCCTGCATTTTTTGAAATTGGGTGATATAAGATGATTAATCTAAATATAATCATCTAAACCAAGCGACCCAAATCAATGTTAAGAATAGCCAATAAACAAGGTCAGAATCCCCGCAGCAATTAGTGGGCCGACAGGCACGCCACGTAGCACAGCAACACCAGCGACTGTACCAATCAATAAGCCTGCCACCACATCAGGTTGATTGGTCATGAGTTTTACTCCACGTCCACCCAACCATGCCACAAAAATACCAATTGCAATCGCAAGTAAAGACTTCCAGCTTAGAAATGATTTTAGAATTGCTTCACCCGGAAGTTTGCCACTGGCAATCGGTGTTAGAACACCAATGGTGAGAATGATAATGCCCAGATTTAAGCCATGCTGCTGCAAGAGTGGAAAAAATTCACTGAGCGGCGTAATTCTAAAAACAATGAGTACTGCTGCGGCAATGGTCACAGCTGTATTTTGGCTGAAAATACCACACGCGAGTAGGACGATCAGCACCACCAGGTTAAGGTCTAATTGAGAGAGCATGGTGATCCATAAAAGGGTAAACTGGAAAAGTATAGCTATTGTAGCGGTTTTCAATTGCAAACGGGCAAGGTACGCAATGTGTTCAGAATTTACGGTGTATTTGGTTTAGAATAGCTGCAGCAAACATATTTATACTTTTTATCATTAGGTCGCTCATCATGTTGTTGGAAAAAATGTTGCAATCACAAGGCTTTGGATCACGTAAACATTGCCAGCAACTCATTAAAAATGGCGCAGTCACCATTATGGGCCAAACCCAGACCAATCCTAAATTTATATTAAAAATTGCGCCTGAAACGGTTTTGCAATTTTCGGTGTATGGACAAAATTATCAATATCGTGAAAAGGTCTATATTGCCTTACATAAACCACAAGGCTATGAGTGTTCGCATCAGGCCACCCATCATTTTAGTGTGTTTGATTTGTTTGATGATGTATTGCTGAATCGTGGTTTGCAATGTGTTGGACGTTTAGATCAGGACACCACAGGACTGTTATTGCTGACAGATGATGGACAGTTTTTGCAAGCCTTGACTCATCCTAAAAAACATGTGGCAAAAGTATATGCTATGCACACCGCAGACCCGATTAATGCGACGCAAATCCAGCAACTTGAGCAGGGTGTCGCATTGCGCAATGAATTAGGGTTATTTGCGGCAACAGAGGTGCAGCAATTGGCAGAACATGCGTTACAGATGACCATTCATCAAGGCATTTATCATCAAGTTAAACGGATGCTGGCAGCGGTGGGCAATAAAGTAGAAAAATTACATCGTCATCAAGTTGGTGCATTAAACTTGAATGATTTGGCTTTAGATGTGGGTGAATGGATGTATTTAAGCCCTGAACAAGTCGAGTTGGCAAAAAGCCGTATGGAATAAGTGAATTTCTACTGAGTTTTACCAATCGCTTGCGCTAGCTAAAATTTATTTTTTGCCTAAAGCTGCACCCGCCAGATCAGGTGACTATTTTAAAAAACAGTGATAAGTCTGGAATTCATCATCTTTGACAAAGCCCATCTTTTCATATAATTGGTGGGATTGGTAATTACTTTTTTGCGTTTCAAGGCTGATGCGCAACGCATTTTCATGGCGTGCAAATAAAATCGCAGTATCAATGAGTTGTTTAGCCGAACCTTGTCGTCTAAAAATAGGGGTAACATAAACATCATCTAAAATATAGTAGGTCGAACAGGCAACTGAAGAAAAGCCTAAATAAAGTAATACAAATCCAGTGATTTTTTGATCTTTAATATGAATGAAAATCACACTTTCCTGATTTTCAAAACGCTGTTTTAAGAATGCTGCAGAAAGGCTTAAATTCGAGGATGCACCATAAAACTGACGATACTCATCGAACAATACAGCAAGTTGGTCTAAGTCTTCTAAAGTGGCGCGTTTTACAATCATTAGGATACTCCATGCTTTTTTATTGTCCTTGCATGAAGCATAGCTAAGTTTTTAAAGTAAATTTTTAAAGAATTGTTTAAAAATGCAACACTGTTAATTTTTGTCAGTTTCACCCAAAATTGCATTGAGTTCATCAAACAAGTCTAAATGTTCATCATCAAGTTCAAAATCTTGCACACTATTATTGTCAGTTACAGCTGCTTCAGTATTTGGACTTACATCCACTAACGTTGCTTTTTGCTCTTGTTTTAATTTGCGTAACTTAATCAATTGTTCCAGATTAATATTCTGATTTTCAATTGAAAAGGGGATTGATTTAGTCAGCACGACTTGCTTAAAGAACAAGCGCACCGCTTGCGCAGGCGTAATCCCTAACTGTTTAAACACAGCAAAGGCCTGTTTTTTCTCTTGAGAGTCCAAGCGTACTTGGTAGACTTCAGTTTTTCTCATAATTTTTAATAGAAGGAAATAGATTTAAATTTTAGCAACATTGTAAACAATTCATTTGTAATTTCAATATGACTACAATGAAAATCCATTATTTGTAATGACAAATATATTACAATGTCAGTTCTTGCTGTGCGCTAAAGTGGAATTGTTGCAGGCTAATCGGGTCAAAAAAACTTAAATGCTTGGCTAGCAATTGTAGCGGTGCAGAAAAATCATCTGCTTGTTTGTGCTGTAAGATGGGATAAAATGGGTCGTTTTTAATTGCAATGCCTAAGCTGTTTAAATGCACACGTAGTTGGTGTTGCTTGCCTGTTGTCGGCATTAATTCATATTTTGCCCAATTCTGATTATGTTCAAGCAAACGAATTTCTGTTTTGCTGTTTGGTGTTCCTGCCACGACGTGCATCAAATAAAAAGGTTCGCCTTTTTCCATGCGTAATTGCACGGTACAAGGCAGTGGCAAATCAGCTTGATAAGGTGCAATTGCATGGTAGGTTTTTTGCACTTGACGATCTGCAAATAATTGCTGATACACTGCCCGAGTTTCAGGTTGTTTGGAAAAGAGCACCACACCTGCAGTTTCACGGTCTAAACGATGAATAGGCGTGAGATGCTCATTCTGTGTTTGTTTTTTTAGGCGTACTAACAGGGTTTCTTGCACATATTGACCCGTAGGGCTCATGGTCAAAAAATGCGGTTTATCTACAACCAATAAGTGTTCATTTTCAAATAAAATTTGATGCAGAAAAGGCACAGCAACTTCATGCGCTAAAAAACGATAATAATAAATATCCTGATGCGCGCTATAAGGTGTGTTTAAATTTAAACGCTTACCTTCTGCATCATAAACCAAACCATCCTCAAAGCGTTGTTGCCATTCCTGTGCAGAAATATGGGCAAACTGGGCACATAAATAACGAAAAATTGATTCAGGTTGCGTACTTAATTTGGGTAAATGCAATTTGCTGGCGCTCACACCATCGAGCATAGGTGGAACAAAGGTGTTGGAATGAGTTGAGGTCATCTACAAATTGCTCATATTCAGGTGGGAGAGTTTCTTTTTCATCATATTGAAAATAGCCTAAGCAGTTTAGGTGCTAAGCTTAACAATATTGATTCATCGCTTTGTCTAAACTTGTTATAAATTGTCCACATTTACACAGTTTTATCCATCAGTACATAGGCTTTAAAGCAGTGCGATGCTATCATAATTGGTCTTTTGAATCATGTCGTGAGCGTTATGCAGTATTCATTTAATTTGGCTTTAAATAATGAGCAAGATACCCAAAATCTGGCGCAGGTTTTGGCAACGCATTTTCGGTCGGGTGTGATTTATTTAATTGGTGATTTAGGCGCAGGAAAAACCACTTTATCGCGTTATTTTCTACAGCATTTGGGGCATCAAGGCGCGGTTAAAAGCCCGACTTACACTTTGGTAGAACCTTATCAAATTCAGGGGCAAGATATTTCATGGCTCACACAACATGATGTCATAGAAGGAACTGAGTTTTATATTCGTGGGCCACTTGCCACAGCACCAACCCATCCAGTCACAAAGTTAGCACCGAATCCAAACTTATGGCATCAATTGGGCGGTGATGGAAAAATACGTGCTGTGCTGACGACCTTTTATCAAAAGGTCTATGCCGATGCTCAATTAGCACCTTTTTTTGAACGTGTTACCATAAATCGAATTATTGGCAAACAATTTGCCTTTCTCAAACAAAATATTGTGGGGGATCAAGTCTTTTTAGGTGAACAACCTAAAAATTCGCATCACTGGATGGTCATCTCCAACGCATTATTTCAGCATCGCATGGACTTAATGCGACAAGCACTGCAAGAACATGATATTTCCGATGAATTAATTGATGCATTGGAACAATATGAATTGCAATTTAAAACGGACATCGTAAAATCTGAACCTTGGTTAAAACAAGTCGGCGATTTACTGGTTGACACAGAACAATATGAAGAGTGTCAACTGGATGAAGCAACCGTCTGTGATTATTGTGGGGCTGAAATCGCACGCTATAGTATGGTGCGATTTCATAAACGACTAGGTAAACTCGCTTGTCAGGCGTGTACCGTGTAATACTTTTACCTTAGTTCACTTAAATCACTGTTTTTAGCGACCTCATTTAATTCAAACCAAAAATATTGATCGAAATTAGAAACTGGAGTTTTTATAATGCAGCAATTTACACGGACAGCAATGCTCTTTATTGAAAAAACATTGCGTGATTGTGAAAGCTGTCCTGGCTTTTCTGGTGCTGCTTTATCAAGCCCAGATGGACTTATTTTGGCAATGCAAGGTGAAATCTCTGGTGATGAAGCAGCAGCATGTGCATCTAGCTTATTTATCGATTCGAGCACTGCGCTTAGCTATATTGGTGAGTCTGATCCTAAAATGATGTTGCTATGGACAAAAACCAAAGTGTTGATTTTACATCAACTAACCGATGGCAGTATTTTACTGATCACATCAACAGAAATTAATAGTTACCATACCGTGCTTAAATTTAGTTTGGATATTGCAAAGAAACTCAATCATGCGGTAAGTGTGTTGAGTTAGTTGAATGGTGAGGCATTTTGCCTCACTTTTATTTTTGTTTTAACTCCGCCAAATATTTGCCAAACTTTCGAGCCGTTTCCAGATCACCCTCTGGCGGTGTAATTTCCACACTGGCATTATCAGATTGGGTCATCAATCCCAAAAAGCTCGACATACGGTTAATATCCAATGGACTGCGTCCCGTTGGCATAAATGGCAAACCAGCCCATAACATGCCATGTTGCATCGCAAATAAAT
>ERZ650302.739-NODE-739-length-18284-cov-24.487355_pt1 | contig 18284 bp, 15 predicted proteins | sample MGYA00376238_ERZ650302 | MGnify/ENA primary metagenome ERZ650302 (study PRJEB26733, sample SAMN07839298) | wastewater metagenome | biome: urban; feature: wastewater treatment plant; material: waste water | place: USA: North Carolina | collected 2016-04-28 ... | reverse complement strand
TTCCCTACACGACGCTCTTCCGATCTTGTAGGGCATGCTGACCCAGGCCACCGCCTGGCCGTGCGCCCAGCGCAAATGCTGCTCCAGCCAGCCGCCACCGTTGCCCCAAATCAGCAACACGGCCGAGCGGTTGCCCAGAAAGGCGCGCAGCTTGACCTCGTTCTCGGCCGAGTAGCGGCGCAAACCGAAGCCAAAGAGGTCCAGCACGCAATGGGTGCACGCCCTGGCGGCCGGGGTCTGTTCGGGCACGCCCAGGCCGACGCCACGGGCGATCGTCAGCACGTGCCGGTCTGACCAGTTCATGCCCACCATGATTTCTATCGCGGCGGCTTCATGGTCCGCCAGCCCGGCCAGCAACATCGAACTCAACTGCGTACTCCTTGTTGCAACGCCGCGGAAACCTCGTCCCAGCGCGGCGCCATCGGCCGGCCGGCGCGCGACAGGGCGCGGCTGGCCAGCATGAAGGCCAGCGAGTCGCCCGCGCCCTCACAGTGATCCAGGAAAGCGGCTTCCGCCTCGTCGTCACCCGCCAGCAGCGCGGCCATCAGGCGATTGAAGGCGCGGATGCGCGCCGGGCTGCGGCCCGGCCGCTACCAGGGGGCACTGGCGCTGTGGCCCCAGGAAATCCGGGAAGAGCGGCTGCACGCCTCACGCCCGCTGTTCTACAGCCAGCTCGGGTTCTTCGTGCGGCGCGACACGCCCGTGCACTTCACCGACCTGAGCGAGCTGCACGGCCGACGGGTGGGCATCGTGCGCGGCTACGGCTACCCGCCGCGCATCCTCGGCTCCGGCATCGTCACCGAGGAAGCGGTGGACGACATCAGCAACCTGCGCAAGCTGGCCGCCCGACGCTTCGACCTGGTGTTGCTGGAGCGCCTGGTCGGCGAGCACCTGATGGCCGGCGACAGCGAGCTGCGCGGCCAGTTGGTCTGGCAGGAGCCGGCGCTGGAGCGCATCCCGCTGGTGGTCGGTTTCAGTGCCCCGCAAGCCTGCCAACCGGACTGGGCCGCCATCTTCGAGCGCGGCCTGCGCGAGCTGCAGGGCGAACCGCTCGACCTGACGGCGGATGAACAGGCGACGATCGCGGCGCTCAACTCCGAGTACCAGAAGCTCGAGGCCGAATATGAGGACGCCGATGAGTTGCCCGACGAGGTCGACCAGCGGCTCGGCGAGATCGAGACGGCGCTGTCGGTCTTCGAAACCCGTCCCGTGCGATTCGAGGCCGACGACATCGCCCGCGCGCGGATCCAGCGCAAGCGCCTCGGTGCGGGCTGGCGCCAGGCAGGCCTGCTCGCCGCGGCCGCCGCCGCGCTCGTCCTGCTGCGCATCTTCAGCGACAACGCGGGCAAGATGAACCGCAGCGTGCAGGATGTGGATGGACGTGGAACCGGCGGGGGCCTGCTGCTGGTGAGCCAGTTCACCCTGGCGGCCGACACCACGGGCGGCAACCGCCCCAGCTTCACCCAGGCCGCAGCGCCCGACGAGGGCCGCAGGCTGTACGACTACGCCGTGGCCCAGGCCCGCAAGCTGCACCCCGAGGTGGCTACCGGCCAGTTTGCGGCCGACATGCAGGTGCACCTGGTCAACGACGGGCCGGTGACCATTCCGATGCGGATCGCACCAGCCGCCACGGTTTAGTATCAAATTGATAGCTGCTAGCGCTTGTCAGATAAGCGCTGGAGCCTGATTTTTCTCAAATCAAGCTGGTTTGCAACGATGCGTTGGCCAGAGGCCGCAGTCGCGCGTAGTCCAGCAACTCGGCTAGGCGCGCACCCTTGGCCTGCCACTCGTACACCACGTTCTCCGCCAGCAGCACGTAATGCCATGGCGGGCCGCCGCGCTGCTCGGGTGTGAGGGCGTTGATGCGCTCACACCACGCCAGCGCGGCCTTGAGCTTGCGCTGCACGTTGGGGTGCGCGGTTTGCTGCTGGGCTTTGGTCTCCGCCAGGTACACCGCACCCGCCGTGCGCACCAAAAAGTCGGGCGAGTAGAACGCGGGCAAGCCGTCTTCCTTCACATACCGCAGCCGGGCAAAGGTGTGGCGGTTCTCGCTGATCTTGCAAAACGCCTGCACCTGCGTGTCCGCCTGCGCCCAGTGGATGAAGGCGCGCTCCAGCCCGCCATTGCGCGCAGGCCAGCCCAAGCGGGTGTAAATGCACTTGCTCACTTCCACCGAGTGGCTCTCGCGCAGCATGAGCTTGGGCACCTCGCTCAGCATGCGCAGGTGCACTTCGGTCTGGCCGGTGGTGTGCTTTTGCTCGGATTCCAGCAGGGCCACCGCAAACACCTTGGTGATGTGGTCCACCACCGGTTGCAGCAGCAACACGCGCCAGTTTTCGCCCTCCAGCGGGTTGAAGGTGGTGCCAAACAGAACCGTCCAGATGTAGTCGTCCAGCCAGCCCGTCAGCTCCGCCGTATTGACCTGCAAATACGGCTTGGCCAGGTGCGTGGCAATCTTGTTGCCCTTGGGCATGGGCTCACTCAGCGCCTGGCTGATGCGCCGGGTCAGGCGCGACAGGTATTCGTTGTAACCACCCACGTTCATCACCGCGCCATCCACGCGGTAGTCGCCAAACAGCGTGGCGCTTTGCAGGTCTTGCGAAATGAAGGTGTCGCCTTTGCCCAGCAGGCCGGTGAGCTGCTCCACATTCATGGCGGTGAACGCGGGCAAGGTGGAGATCTCCAATCCATCGTGGGCGTGGAGTTCGTCCGCCTCTTGCAAGATGAAGGGAATGCCAAAGTCGAACGCTTCAAACCCCTCACGCAGCTCCGCCGCCAGCACATCACCCGTGCTGGAGGTGTCGTCGGTATCGTCCCCCGTGGTGCCCGCCAGCCCTTCGTTCAGCAGCTCGTCATAGAACGACTGAAACGCCGGGTGCTCCACGATGGAGAGCACGTCAATCAAGCTCCCCGGTTCTTGGCCTGCATTGATGCGCTCTCGGTTCTCGCGTTTGAGGTCGGTGTATTCATCGTCCCGCCACATCAGCCGCAAGCCGCGCCCGATGGTTTGCTCCAGCAGAATCTGCGCCTGACTGGAACGCAGCGGCACGATCACGCAGATGTTGTTCACGTCAAAGCCCTCGCGCAGCATCAGCACGCTCACGATCACACGCGGCGTGGCGTGGCTATCTACGCTGAAGAGGCGCTCGCGCACGGGTGCCCAATCCTTCTCGCCCAACTCTGCCTTCTTGCCCGAGTCGATGGTCATCACCTCATCCTCGTTCAGACCTTCTTGATCTTGCAGAAAGGCTGCCACCAATGGCGACACCGTGGTGTCCTCGCACACCACCAACATCTTGGGGTGGCGGTGGGGGTCGATCTTGGCAAAGTCCGCCTCCAGCTTGCGCAGCTTCTTCAAGCCAGCCCTCAGCATCACGCGCTGGCCTTCGCTCAGCGTGGGGTTGCCCGATTCGTCCCGCTCGGCTTTGAACTCCAACGGCAGCGCACCAATCTCCTTGCGTCGATCCAGCACCAGCGACTTCACCAGCCCGGCGCGCATGGCGCTCTTCAGGTCAAAGTCCACCACGATGTGCGGGAAGTACAGCTTGCGTTTGTTCTTGCCGCTGCCCACGTCGTTGTACGGCGTGGCCGAAAAGTCCACCTGCACAAAACGTCGCCCCTTGGTGGCGGCAATGCGGCTCAGGCTCTTTTGCCACTCCACCTCGGTGGTTTCACCCTCGCGCTTGAACTCGTGGATGTGGTGCGCCTCGTCGTTGAACACCATCAGCTCGGGCAAGCCCGCCAAAAACTCCAGCACATTGCCCCGCGCATAGCGGCGGTCCAGCACATCCAGGCTGTTGCCTGTGGCGCGGCCTGGCGTCAGCGGCAGCACGGCACCCACCACCAGGTGCGGGTCCAGCGGCGCGCCCAAGGCCTCCACGTCTTCCACTTCGTCATCCAACACCTCACCCTCGGCCAGCAAATGCCAGTTGGTGATGGCAATCATGCCGTTGCCGGTGGCTTTCAAGCCAATCTCGGCCTTGCTGCACACATTGCCGCGCACAAAGGCAAACACCGCATCGCGGTAGGCCTCGGGCACAAACAGGTCGGCAAACTTGAACACGTCTGAGGTGCTGAAGTCTCGGCCCGTGCTGCCCGCCACGAGCTTGCCGCAAAACGCATCCAGCAGCCGCTCGTACACGATCAGCCCCGGCGCCACCACCATGAACTGGCGGGTAAAGCGTGCATCGTTGATACCCTCGGCCAGCGCTGCCGTCTTGTTCAGCAACTGCCACACCATCAGCGCTTGCATCACCCAGGTTTTGCCCGTGCCCGTGGCCATCTTGAAGCAGTACTTGGGGTGGGCGTGTTTGGGGGATGCCACCTCGTTCATGCGGTTGCCCGTCAGCAGCGCATCGGGCGCGCAGGCTTGGTACAGGTCGAGCAGCGTCCAGTGGTCGCGTTCCTGCCCCAGCACCTCGTGCGCCACGATGGCGTTCAAGATGGCTTGCTTCTGCCCTGCGTGGAAGTTCAAACCTTGGCGCGCGAGCACCATGTCCTCGCCAAACCACCACAGCAGCAACTCGGCGGTGGTGGGCGTCACCAGCTCCAAAATGTCCGCTGCGCCGGACTCCAGCCCCAGACAGAGCTGCTGGGTTTTGGCGGTCAGGCCTGCGGCCAGTGCCAATTGATCTTCGGTCTTCGTGCTCATGCGGCACCTACCGTCGTCACCACCTCGGCCTCAAAGCCAAACACATCCACCACCCGCACGCACACTTTGCGTGGCCCTGCTTTGGCAGGCGCGGTGACGGTCGCGGTGGTCACCACGCGCAGCGCATCGGCATCGTTGGCCGTGTTGCCCCGGTAGTCCTGCCACACCGAGCGGAACACCTTGCCGTCGTAGTCCGGGTCCACCGCCCAGTATTCGATCAGCGCCAGCGGCTCGGCGTTGGCAATCTGCTGCAGCTTGATGCGGTTGGCATCGTCCAGATTGATGGCTTCTGGCGAAAGCAGCACATAGTTTTTGAGCTGCACCGTCAGCGTCTCGGTATCACCATCGGTCTTGCGCGTGATGGGGTGGATGGTGAGGTACTGCAGGCTGGAGAAGCGCACCTGCCCGCGCAGCTTGTCGATGCCGCCTTTCTTCTTGAGCCGGTCCATCAGGTCGGGCGGAATCACCAGCACTTCCAGGCGCGAGTCGTTCAGCGCGGTGATGGTCTCGCCAATGCTGGGCTCAAAGTTCCAGCCCAGCACCACCACCTTATCCCAGCCGCCCAGCAGGTTGTCGCGTTGGGCAATCGCCTTCTTCAGGGTCGCCAGACCCGTGAGTTTGTTGGGCGAATCGGCGAGCACCAGCGTCTTGCTGCCACGGCGCCCACCAAACTCCAAGCCCGCAATCTGGCCCAAGTTGCGCTGCGGGTTTACATCCGCAGGCAAGGGCAGCGCGCCATAGAGCGAGAGCACGATGTGCGACAAATCGCCAATGCGGAAGTCGCGGCCCAGCGTGGCCTTGGCGGCCTCCACTTGGTAGTCGCCAATCGCTTGGTACAGAAACGGCTTGGCCTCCAGGTCAATCAGGCGCTTGCGCATGATCATGCAGGCGGGTTTGCCCAGGTCGGTGGTGATCCAGCGGCGGCCTAGTTTTTCGGCGACATATGCCGAAACACCTGATCCGCCGTTGAAGTCGGCTACCAAATCTCCTTCGTCTGAACTTGCCTTAATGATTCTTTCGAGCAGTGGTAACGGCTTTTCAGTGTCGTACCCAACTCGCTTTGCTCCGTCAATGGGATACCGGCCAGCGATTGCCATGTTCCACCATGACTCAGGAATTTTCCCCTCCGCAGCCAAATCGTACGTGTCTGCAATAAACCCCGATCCGGCAAGTCCAGCCTTGAAATTGTCAAGTGTCTTATCGCTATGAGCCACACGGATGGCTCGGTCATTGAATTTCCAGTTTCCTGTCTTCGAATACCAATAAATCGCATCGTGCTTGCGATTGAATTGACGCATTCCAGGAGAGCCAGGTCCGTTGTAGCACCAGACTATTTCGTTCCGAAGGTTGCTCTTTCCAAACACCTCATCCAAGATCACTTTCACGTAGTGCCCCACATGCCAATCCAGGTGCACATAGATGGAACCCGTATCCGCCAGCAACTCCCGCATCAGGATCAGGCGCGGCGTGATCATGGCGAGGTACGACGCGGTGCCATCGCTCCAGGTATCGGAATACGCAAACTGCTCAATCACCGTGGGCTTTTGCTCCAGTTCCAGGCCCGGTAGCGTGACCTTGGTGCGGTAGTCGGCCTTGCTGTCAAACGGCGGGTCGATGTAAATCAAATCCACCTTACCGCGCAGGCTGGGTGTGTGCTCGTCGCCCGCCAGCAGGGCGGCCATGGCCAGCAGGTTGTCGCCATAAATCAGGCGGTTGGCCCACGGTGCTTCGGCCTGCGTTGCGGCCAGCGATGGCTGTGCACTCTCCAGCAGGCTGCCTTGCCCCGGTGCAAACACCTCGCGCCGGTCGGCACGGGCTTGGGCAGTGATCCAGTCGGTAGCAGCGGCGTCTTTGGCGGGCAGCACCACTTCGCGGGTTTGCAGGGTCACGCGGTGGCGGCTCTCAATGCTCTCCAGGATTTTTTCGGCTTCTTTGCGGCCCTGGGCCACGATGTCGGGGAGTTGTTCGAGCAGGGACTTGGGCATGAGGGGGCTTCAACAGATTGTTGAATCAAAAATCAAGCGATTGTTGAGATCATATTCAACAGAAACTTGATTTCGCCCTCAAGCGACTCTTAGTTTGCTGGGATGGACGAAAAGATCGAATTCACCCACCGATTGCGCGCGGCGATGGTCCAGGCGGGCTATGCCGTCAGTCCGTCGGTGTTGGAGCACGAATTCAATCTGCGCTGGTACGGGCAACCCATCAGCAACCAGGCTGCTTGGGGCTGGCTCAACAGCCGTTCCATCCCCAAGCAGGACAAGCTACAGGTGCTGGCCGAGTGGCTGAAGATCGAGCCGGAGGTGCTGCGCTTCGGTGAAACGGTGCGCAAATCGGTGCAGGAGCAGCGCAAGCGCTGGGAAGAGGGCGTGGGCTACCTGGAGCGTGAGACGTTTGACGCGTTTTTGCAGCTGCCCGCCCCGCAGCGCAAGCTGATCCGTGAAGTGATTTTGACGTTTGCCAAAGTGCACTCGCCAGATGCGAGCGCGCCCGCTGACCAGGCGGGCGATTGATGGAACTTCAAATTTGATAGCTGCCTGCGCTTGCCAGATAAGCGCTAGAGCCTGATTTGGTTTGTAGCCTACTCACTGCCGCCAGAAGAACAGCCCGGCCATCACCAGCCCCGTGACCACGATGCCGCCGCGCAGCCAGGGGGCGGGAATGCGCCGTGCCACGCGCGCGCCGCCGTAGCCGCCTGCGGTGGCGGCCACCATCATCATCAGCGCCTGGGGCCACTGCACCACGCCGCCTGCGGCGTAGATGACCACGGCAATGGCCGTGAGCAGGGCCGAGACCCAGTTCTTCAAGCCGTTCATGGCGTTGAGCTGCGTTTGCCCCAGCAGCCCGAACAAGGCCAGCAGCAAGATGCCCAGCCCGCCGTTGAAATAGCCGCCATAGGCCGCCACCGCCAGCACGCCCACCGTGGCCTTGGCGGTAGACGGCTTGCCGCCCGCCAGCATGGAGCGCAGTTGCGGGCCGAAGGCGAACAGCGCCGTGGCCGCCAGCAGCAGCCAGGGCACCACGCGGCGGAAGGTGGCATCCGGCGTGATGAGCAGCAGCGCCGCGCCCGCCGCACCACCGATGAGCGACAGCACCACCAGCAGCCGCATCGACAGCCCCGGTGGCGGCGCGGTGTCTTCGCGAAAGCCCCAGGCCCCGGCGATGTAGCCGGGCAGCAGGGCCACGGTACCGGTGGCATTGGCCACCACGGGCGGCACGCCTGTGAAGACCAGGGCGGGCAGGGTGAGGAAGCTGCCGCCTCCGGCCACAGCATTGAGTGCACCGGCCACAAACGCGGCAGCCAGCAACAGGGCGCTATCGAACATGTCTTCTCCAGGGGCAGATGGGCGGTGGCGCTGCGGTGGCGCCAGGTGGCTGGATCTTAGGAGAGTTGCCACCCGCCCCGGGCCTTGAGGCGGCGCAGCGGGCGTAAAGGTGTTTTGCTCAAAAAGGTGGGGATGCGGCCGGGTGCGCAGCGCCTTTTGAGCGGCTTCTTACACCCGCTGTTTGCCCAGCTTGCGGCTGAGGGTGCGACGGTGCATGCCCAGGCGGCGCGCGGCTTCAGAGATGTTGAAGTCGCTCTCGGCCAGCACTTCGTGGATGCGCTCCCATTCCAGGGTCTTGATGGAGCTGGAGCGGTTGGTCAGCTCTACCTCGGTGTTGCCTTCCTGCAGGGCAAAAGCGGCTTCGATGTCGTCGGTGTTGGACGGCTTGGCCAGGTAATGCCCCGCGCCGAGCTTGATGGCTTCCACCGCCGTGGCAATGCTGGCAAAGCCGGTCAGCACCACGATGCGCATTTGCGGGCTGTGCGCGTGCAAGGCGCGCACGCAGGCCAGGCCGTTGGCTTCGCCCTTGAGCTTGAGGTCTACCACCGCGTACTGCGGCGTGTGCACGGCCAGCAGCTCTTCCATGCGGGCGATGCCCTCGGCGTGCAGCACCTGGTAACCGCGCCGCTCGAACGAGCGCGCCAGCGTGCGGGCAAACGCTTCGTCGTCTTCCACGATCAGCAGCAGGCGGTCAGTGTCCATGGTCTTCCGAGTCGGTGTCTTGCAGGGTGATGGCAGCCAGCGAAAGCGTGATGGTGACTTCGGCGCCGCCTTCGGGGCGGTTGCGTGCCACCACGCTGCCGCCCAGGGTGCGCGCCACGTTCATCGACAGGAACAGCCCCAGGCCGCCCCCCGGCCGCCCTTTGGTGGACTGGTAGGGCGTGCCGATGTGGCGGAGCACGGCGGCCGAAAAGCCGGGGCCCCGGTCGGTGACCACGATTCGCAACGCATCGGCATCGCACTGCGCCTGCAAGCGCACCCAGTGCGGCGATGCATCCCGGGCATTGTCCAGCACATTGAAAACCATTTGCTCCAGGGTGGCATCGGCCACCATGGGGCTGTCGCCTTCCAGCAGGTTGTCGTAGACGAAGGTGTCCACCGAGCGCGTGGCGCGCCAGTTCTGCACCAGGGTGTCGAGAAACTGGCGCACGGTGGTCTGGCTCGACGATTCACCGCGCGCCTCGCCGGCAGACAGCAGGATGCCGCTGACGATGGTCTTGCAGCGCTTGACCTGGGCTTCCATCTCGGCAATTTCTTCCTGCAGCACCGGGTCCTGCGTCAGCGCGGGGATGCGCTTCCAGTCGCCCAGGATCACGGCCAGGGTGGCCAGCGGCGTGCCCAGTTCATGCGCAGCGCCCGATGCCAGCAGCCCCATGCGCACGATGTGTTCTTCTTCGGCCGCCCGCTGGCGCACGGCGGCCAGGCGCGCATCGCGCCGGCGCAGGTTGTGGCTGATGCGGGTGATGAACACCACCACCAAAATGGCGTTGAGCATGAAGCACACCAGCAGGCCCAGCACATAGGGGCTGGCCCAGCCGTCGCGCACATTGGTGGCCAGGGGCAGGGGCTGGCTGTGTTGCGCCAGCAGCACCACGCAGGCCGATGCCACCACCACGATGGACCAGATGTAGCCACCGCGCAGCAGCATGGCCCCCACCGCAATTTGCAGCAGGTACAGGAACACGAAGGGGTTACCGATGCCGCCACTCAGGTACAGCTGGGCGGTGAGGGCGGCCACGTCGATCAGCAGGCCGATGAACAGCTCCACATCGTGCACGCCCCGGCGCGTGCGCCAGCGCAGCAGGCTGGCAATGTTGAACACCACCATGCCCGCCACGATGGACAGCATGGCCTGCAAAGGCAGCGGCAGGCCCAGGCTGTAGTGGGTGGCCTGGATGGTGAGCAGCTGTCCCACCACGGCAATCCAGCGCAGCTGGATGAGCTGGTGCAGGTTGCGCAGCCCGGCCGAGGTGTTGGCCGAGCTGGCTTTGCTCACGGGCTGCTGGAGGGCTTTAGAGAATGTGCTGCGGTTCATGGGTGGTGTGGCTGCGGTAGGCCGCACGCAGCCTGGATTCGTAGCGTGCCACAACCACCGCAGCCCCCACCACCATCAGTGCCAATCCAAACCAGGTCAGCGCATACACCAGGTGGCTGTTGGAGAAGCGCACCACCGTCAGCCCCTCGCGCGGCCAGGGGCCGCTTTGCGCCGGGGGCAGGTCGGCCGACGCGGGGGCTTTGAGCGAGGGCAGGCCCGCGTCCACAAAGAAAGGCGCTGGGCGTGCCAGCTGCAGCGCCTGCGCAATGGCCGCTACATCGCGCGAATGCCAGCGCTGCTGCGCAGGGTCGTTGCTGCGCAGAAAGCCGCCGCCGGGCTCGCTCATGCGCAGCAGGCCCACCACGGTGGCGGGTGTGCTGGCAGATGTATCGGCACCTGCTCCGCCTTGCCAGCGCGCGCGTTGGTCCTGGGGCACAAACCCGCGGTTGACCAGCACCTGGGTGCCCTCGCTGGTTTGCAGCGGGGTCAGCACCCAATAACCGGCGCCGAGGGCTGTGGTGGCCTGGGTGAGCACGGTCTTGTCGGCCAGCCACTGGCCTTGCAGGCGCACGGGCTGGTATTCATATGCCGCAGCCGTCACTTCAGGCCATTGCACAGGCGGGGGTAAGGGCTGGGGCGGGGCCTTCAGGCGCTGGTCCACGCGCTCGATGAGGTCGAGCTTCCAGGACAGGCGTTGCACCTGCCATGCGCCCAGCGCCACAAAGCCCAGAAAAAGGGCGATGCCCACCGCAGTGAGCATCGCCAGGATCAGCGGGGAATGCGGGCGCCGGGGCAGCGCTGCAGCGTGTGCCACGGCCAGCTCCCGCGTCAGGGCGCCGTGTGGTGGGTGCCGCCAGCGGCAGGGGCCTGCTGCCCGGCGGGGGCGATCTGCGGATGGTCGGGCATCATGTTCGCGTTCATGTGGAACATGACCCACAGCGTGCCCGCAATCGCGATGGCCACGAACACCACGGTGAAGATGGTGGACAGCATGGTCCAGCCGCCTTCGATCTTGCCGTTCATGTGCAGGAAGTACACCATGTGCACCACGATTTGCACGACGGCGAACGCGCCCAGCACCAGCACGGCGGTGTTGCGGTCGGCAATCACCTTGGCCATGACCAGCCAGAACGGAATGGCCGTGAGGATGATGGACAGGATGAAGCCCGTCATGTACCCCGACAGCGTGCTGTGCGGGCCGTCGTCGTGGTGGTCGTCATGCCCGCCGTGGCCGTGGGCTGCGTGGGTTGTGTGTTGTGCGCTCATTTACAGCACCCCCATCAGGTACACAAAAGTGAAAACGCCGATCCAGACCACGTCCAGAAAGTGCCAGAACATCGACAGGCACATGAGGCGACGGTTGTTCTCGGGGATCAGGCCGTGCTGCTTGATTTGAATCATCAGCACCACCAGCCAGATCAGACCGAAGGTGACGTGCAGCCCGTGCGTGCCCACCAGCGTGAAGAAGGCCGACAGGAAGGCGCTGCGCTGGGGCGTGGCGCCCTGGTGGATCAGGTGGTAGAACTCGTACAGCTCCAGACCCAGGAAGCACAGGCCGAACAGGCCGGTGATGGCCAGCCACAGCAGGGTGCCGTTCACATCCTTTTGCTGCTTGCGCAGCATGGCAAAGCCGAAGGTGATGGACGACAGCAGCAGGAAGGCCGTGTTGATGGCCACCAGCGTCAGGTCAAACAGCTGCGCGCCGGTGGGGCCTGCCGCGTAGCTGCGGCCCAGCACGCCATAGGTGGCAAACAGGGCGGCAAAGATGAGGCAGTCGCTCATCAGGTACAGCCAGAAGCCCAGGGCGGTGCCGTTTTCGGGATGGGGCTCGTGCGCGAGGTGGTACTCGCGCGGGGCCAGGGCGCCTGCGGCGGCGCCAGCGTTAAGGCGAAGTTCAGACATGGCGGGCCAGTTGGAGTGTGCGGGCTTCTTCGGTGGCCTTCACTTCGGAGGCCGGGATGTAGAAGTCACGCTTGTAGTTGAACGTGTGGATGATGGAAGCCAGCAACAGCGCCGCGAACGACGCGCCCGCCAGCAGCCACATGTGCCAGATCAGTGCGAAGCCGAACACCAGCGACAGGCCCGAGATCACGACACCCGCGCCGGTGTTGGCAGGCATGTGGATGGGCTGGAAGCCGGTGAGCGGACGCTGGTAGCCGTGCTTCTTCATGTCCCACCAGGCGTCAATTTCGTGCACCACGGGGGTGAAGGCGAAGTTGTAGGCAGGTGGGGGCGACGAAGTGGCCCATTCCAGCGTGCGGCCGTCCCAGGGGTCGCCGGTCTCGTCACGCAACTGGTCGCGCTTGAGGTAGCTGACCAGCAGTTGCATCAGGAAGCAGCCAATGCCGGCCGCGATCAGGCCTGCGCCGATGGCGGCGATGATGAACCAGATCTGCAGGGACTGGTCTTCAAAGTGGCTGACGCGGCGGGTCACGCCCATCAGGCCCAGCACATACAGCGGCGTGAATGCGACCCAGAAGCCCACGACCCACAGCCAGAAGGAGCGCACGCCCCAGGTGCGGTCGAGCTTGTAGCCGAAGGCCTTGGGGAACCAGTAGCTGATGCCGGCAAACATGGCGAACACCACGCCGCCAATGATCACGTTGTGGAAGTGGGCGATCAGGAACAGGCTGTTGTGCAGCACGAAGTCGGCTGGGGGCACAGCCAGCAGCACGCCGGTCATGCCGCCGATGGCGAACGTCACCATGAAGGCCACGGTCCACATCATGGGCAGCTCAAAGCGGATGCGGCCCTTGTACATGGTGAACAGCCAGTTGAAGATCTTCGCCCCCGTGGGGATGGAGATGATCATGGTGGTGATGCCGAAGAAGGTGTTCACGCTCGCGCCCGAACCCATGGTGAAGAAGTGGTGCAGCCACACCAGGTACGACAGGATGGTGATACACACCGTGGCGTACACCATGGAGGTGTAGCCGAACAGGCGTTTGCGGCAGAAGGTGGCCACCACTTCGGAGAACACGCCGAACGCGGGCAGCACCAGGATGTACACCTCAGGGTGGCCCCAGATCCAGATCAGGTTCACGTAGAGCATGGGGTTGCCGCCCAGCTCGTTGGTGAAGAAGTTGGTGCCCACGTAGCGGTCCAGCGACATCAGCACCAGAGCGGCCGTCAGCACGGGGAAGGAGGCCACGATCAGCGCGTTGGTGCACAGGGCAGTCCAGGTGAAGACGGGCATCTTCATCAGGTTCATGCCGGGCGCGCGCATCTTGATGATGGTGACGATCAGGTTGATGCCCGAAAGCGTGGTGCCCACCCCGGCAATCTGCAGCGCCCAGATGTAGTAGTCCAGCCCCGTGCTGGCGCTTTGCGAGCCCAGGTTGGACAGTGCCAGCCAGCCGGAGGTGGAGAACTCACCCAGGAACAGCGACACCATCACCAGCACGGCGCCAGCGGTGGTCATCCAGAAGCTGAAGTTGTTCAGGAACGGGAACGACACGTCGCGCGCGCCGATCTGCAGCGGCACGAGGTAGTTCATCAGGCCCGTGACCAGCGGCATCGCCACGAAGAAGATCATGATCACGCCGTGGGCGGTGAAGATCTGGTCGTAGTGGTGCGGCGGCAGGTAGCCCATGTTGTCGCCAAAGGCCATGGCCTGCTGCAGGCGCATCATCACGGCGTCGGCAAAGCCGCGCAGCAGCATCACCAGGCCCAGGATCATGTACATGATCCCGATCTTTTTGTGGTCGATGCTGCAGATCCAGTCGCGCCAGAGGGTGCCCCACAGGCGGAACTTGGTGATCAGCGCCATCACGGCGATACCGCCCAGCACGACGGCAATGAAGGTCCACAGCACGATGGGCTCGTGCGCCATGGGCACGGCGTCCCAGCTCAGGCGGCCCAGTGCCCAGTGGGCAGGAGTTGCGTTTTCAGGGGTCATAGCGAGGCTCATTGACGGATGCCGGCGCCGGAGGTTTGCGCCGGTGCATTGCGGGTTTCAAGCGCGGCCACCACTTGGGCGGCGTTCTGTGCGGTGCACACGTCCTGGGGCAGGTTCAGGCCGGCAGCGCGCATGTAGGCTTCGCCACCCAGGGAGTCGATGGCCATCATGTGGTGCATGCACATCTTTCCGTCCTCCACGCAGCGGTTGAGCACCTTGTCGTACAGGCCTTCTTCCACCGAGGCAAAGCGCTGCACGGGGTCGCGCTCGCTGGGCTTGGCCAGGTTCAGGTAGGTGGCCTTGTCCAGCGGCTTGCCTTCGGTCTTGGCTTTTTGCACCCACTGGGCGAAGTCTTCATTGCTCAGGCCATGGAACTTGAACGTCATGCCCGAGAAGCCCGCGCCGCTGTAGTGCGACGACATGCCGTGGAACACGCCTGGCTTGTTGATCACCGCGTTCAGCTCGGTCTGCATGCCGGGCATGGCGTAGATCATGCCGGCCAGGTCGGGCACGTAAAACGCGTTCATGGTGGACGTGGCCGTCAGCTTGAACAGGATGGGGCGGTCCACCGGCGCGGCCAGTTCGTTCACCGTGGCAATGCCTTGCTCGGGGTAGAAGAACAGCCACTTCCAGTCCATGGCGACTACCTGCACTTCCATGGGCTTCACGTCGGCTGGCAGCGGGCGCTGTGCGTCGATGCGATCCAGGGGGCGGTAGGGGTCGAGCTTGTGGGTGCCGATCCAGGTGAGCGCCCCCAGGGCGATGATGATCATCAGGGGCACAGTCCAGATCACCAGTTCCAGCGTGGTGGAGTGGTGCCACTCGGGGTCGTATTCGGCTTCCGTGTTGCTCTGGCGGTATTTCCAGGCAAAGAACAGCGTGAGTGCGATCACCGGCACGATGATGATGAGCATCAGCAAGGTGGCGGTAATGACCATCTGGCCCTGCTGGGCGGCAATGTCACCAGCCGGGTTCAGGACAACGGCCTTGCTGCAACCGGCCAGGCCGGTTGTCAGTGCGATCGCTGCCAGCCCGGCGGGCCTGCGGAGTTTTTGGGTGTTCAACATGCGAAGAGCGCGACAAAGGCGCGTTTAGGTGTAAACGCGAATGACTGAGGGTTCGCAATGTAGTACGGCTAGCGAATTTGTCGATTGGACATTTTGTCCAACATCAAAGGCGCACGACTGTTTTTCACTCTTTCGCAGGAGTCTTGATCTGCCGCAGTGCCGAAAACGCCCTGCGCAATCAGGGTTTTCCTACGCGCAGCCTAGCGAAAGCTCACTTGTGGCGCGGGAGAGCGGCGTGTAGAACGGAGCTGTATCACTTGCTTGAGGAGCGTCAATATGTACAGCCCAGGTTCTGCGGCACTGCCTGTTCCAGGCTTTGAAAGTTCGGTCTCCCTCGCACGTGCCCATACCGATGAGGACGTCACCCCTGGTGAGATCGCGGTGGGGGTCATCATTGGGCGTTCGTCTGAATATTTCGACTTTTTTGTCTTTGGTATCGCCAGCGTGCTGGTGTTTCCCTCGCTGCTCTTCCCGTTTATGTCGCGGCTTGACGGCACGTTGATGGCATTTGCCATCTTTGCGCTGGCTTTTGTGGCCCGCCCGGTGGGCACGGCCATTTCCATGGCCGTGCAGCGGCGCTGGGGCCGGGGCACCAAGCTCACGCTGGCGTTGTTCCTGCTGGGCGCTTGCACGGCGGGCATGGCGTTTTTGCCCAGCTATGCCTCGGTGGGCAGCACGGCCATCGTGGCGCTGGTCATCTTGCGCATTGGCCAGGGGCTGGCGCTGGGCGGCACCTGGGACGGCCTGCCCTCGCTGCTGGCCATGAGTGCACCCCAGGAGCGGCGCGGTTGGTTTGCCATGATCGGGCAGCTGGGCGCGCCAGTGGGCTTTGTGCTGGCTGCCAGCCTGTTTGCCTACCTGTACGGCAGCCTGAGCACGGCAGAGTTTCTGGACTGGGGCTGGCGCTATCCCTTCTTCGTGGCCTTTGCCATCAACGTGGTGGCGCTGTTTGCCCGCCTGCGCCTGGTGGTGGGCCAGTCATACGCCGAACTGTTGCAGCAGCGTGAGCTGCAACCCGTGAGCGTGAGCCAGGTGGTGCGCGATGAAGGCGGCAATGTGCTGATTGGCGCGTTTGCCGCGCTGGCCAGCTTTGCGCTGTTTCACCTGGCCACGGTGTTCCCGCTGTCGTGGATCGTCATGTATTCCGAACAGTCCATCACCGAGGTGCTGAGCGTGCAGATCGTCGGCGCCTTCCTGGCGGCGGGGGCGATCATGCTGTCGGGCTGGCTGGCCGACCGCATCGGGCGGCGCAATCTGCTGGGCTCGATGGCGGTGTTGATTGGCCTGTTCAGCTTTGCGGCGCCCTGGCTGCTGGGTGCAGGGTCTGCGGGCAACAACGTGTTCTTGCTGGTGGGCTTTGTACTGCTGGGGTTGTCGTACGGGCAGGCTTCGGGCACCGTCACTGCCAATTTCTCGGCCCAGTACCGCTACACGGGCGCGGCCTTGTCGGCAGACCTGGCCTGGCTGCTGGGCGCGGGTTTTGCGCCGCTGGTGGCGCTGGGGCTGTCGGCCAAGTTTGGCCTGGGCGCCGTGTCGGTGTACTTGCTGTCGGGTGCGGTGTGTACCTTGGCGGCTTTGCGCATCAACCGCTTGATTGAGCGGCGCGAGTCTTGAAAAGTACCGTCACCCACCGCCTCTGGCGCGGTGGGTGGCGGGCCTTTTCCGGGCCTCTTCTTTGGGCCTTGAGTTTTTCGGGTTACTTGGCGTACGGGTCCGCAAACCCCAGCTCTTGCATGATGGCGGTTTCGTAAGACTCCATCTCGTCCGCGTCTTCCGCACTGGTTTCATGGTCCCACCCCTGGGCGTGCAAGGTGCCGTGCACCAGCAGGTGGGCGTAGTGCTCTTCCAGACTCTTGTTCTGCTCCACCGCTTCGCGCGCCACCACGGGCGCGCACAGCACCAGGTCGGCCGTCACCACAGGTTCCTGCGTGTAGTCGAAGGTGAGCACGTTGGTGGCGTAGTCTTTCTTGCGGTATTCGCGGTTGAGCTGCTGCCCTTCCTCGGTGCCCACAATGCGCACGGTGATTTCCGCGTCGCTCGACAAGGCGTGGCGAATCCAGCGCGTGACCTTGTGGCGTGACAGCACAGCGCGGTGTTCCGCCACGCCATCAAACTTGCCAAATTGCAGGGACAGCGAGAGTTGGTTCAGAGTCATATTGGCACCTGGCGCTTATCCAATAAGCGCAAGCAGCTATCAAATTAATAGTAAAAATAATCAACTACGCGCTGCCAGGGCCCGGCGGGGCGCATCGTACGCATCCACAATGCGCGCCACCAGCGGGTGGCGCACCACGTCGGCGCTGGTGAAGCGGGTGATGGCAATGCCTTTGACGCGCTTGAGCACCCGCTCGGCGTCGATCAGGCCGCTCATGGCGCCCTTGGGCAGGTCGATCTGGCTTACGTCGCCTGTGACCACCGCGCGCGAGCCAAAGCCAATGCGGGTCAGGAACATCTTCATCTGTTCGGGCGTGGTGTTTTGTGCCTCGTCCAGGATGACGAACGCGTTGTTCAGCGTGCGCCCGCGCATGAAGGCCAGCGGGGCAATTTCAATGGCGTTGCGCTCAAACGCCTTTTGCACCTTGTCGTGGCCCATCAATTCATACAGGGCGTCGTACAGCGGGCGCAGGTAGGGGTCCACCTTCTGTGCCAGGTCGCCCGGCAAAAAGCCCAGGCGCTCGCCGGCTTCCACCGCCGGGCGCGTCAGCACAATGCGCTGCACCGAGCTGCGCTCCAGGGCATCCACGGCGCTGGCCACTGCCAGATAGGTCTTGCCCGTGCCCGCGGGCCCAATGCCGAAGGTGATGTCGTGCGTGGCAATGTTCTGCAGGTACAGGCTCTGGGTGGCAGTGCGCCCGCGCAGGTCGGCCCGGCGGGTGCTGAGCACGATGGTGTCCTCGGGCGCGTCCAGCAGGTCGCTGTCACCAGCCAGCATCAGCTGCAGGTGGTCTTCTGGGATGGGGCGCTCGGCAATCTCATACAGCGCCTGCAGCAGCTCCATCGCCTGCGTGGCCTTGGCCTTGGGGCCGTCCACCTTGAACTGCTCGTGCCGGTGGGCAATGCCCACGCCCAAGGCCACCTCGATGGTGCGCAGGTGCGCGTCCGCCGGGCCACACAGGTGGGTCAGGCGGGTGTTGTTGTGCGGGAGGAAGGTGTGGCGCAGGATCACGCTGATAATTCCAGTCGGCAAAAAAGCCAATGACGGCAAAAACGAGGGCGCCACCCGCATCGGCATGCGGCGGCGCCAAAGGACTCCAATGATAGGCAAATTGACCGGCACCCTGCTGGAGAAGAATCCCCCCGAGGTGCT
>ERZ650302.738-NODE-738-length-18328-cov-5.501779_pt1 | contig 18328 bp, 19 predicted proteins | sample MGYA00376238_ERZ650302 | MGnify/ENA primary metagenome ERZ650302 (study PRJEB26733, sample SAMN07839298) | wastewater metagenome | biome: urban; feature: wastewater treatment plant; material: waste water | place: USA: North Carolina | collected 2016-04-28 ... | reverse complement strand
TGGACTTCTTTTGGACATAATAAAACTCCCCTTATAGTTTCTAGTGAAAATTTTTGTTTTTTCACTGTCCACTATAAGGGGAGTATATCATACGCATGTTTTACTAGGGATTTTTTATAGACATTTGAATGAATACTCTTCGAAAATCAAAATTATCTTTTATCAAGTGCCTTAATGAGTGAAAAGCTCCAGCGGAGCTTTTCAACCTATTACCTTGAAACAAGAAAGTAATAGAGCTCTGTCTTCTGCTCAATGACGAGAACACAATTCTCTATATTTTCCAGCCTTCAACTGTTTCCCAGATAGTTGAAGCTAGACTACTTTTGATTTTCATTGAGTATAACTTTGATGCATCGTTACTTTCGGCCTGCACCTCAGTTGCTTGTTTGAAAGCTAATTTATTCAACTATGCTATTTAAAATACAGGAGTCTCAGTCCATTCAAAATCACAAGAATTGTGGAGCCTTCATGACCAACTACTCCGAGTGGGAGATTAATTGATTGGAAGAGGTTAGAGATGATGAGAACTGCGATGACTGAGAGGGCAAAAATGATATTTTGTTTGATAATTCCACGCATTTTTTTAGATAGGCGGATAGAATACGGAATCCGAGTCAAGTCTTCCATGAGAACAATATCCGCTGATTCCATCGCAATATCTGTACCGCTTCCCATAGCGTAGCTGACATTAGCTTGAGCAAGAGCTGGGGCATCGTTAATCCCATCTCCAACCATACCAACGGAAGCAAACTCTTTTTGCAACTCTTGGATGATTGAGGCCTTATCGGTTGGTAGGCAATTGGCAATGACGCGTTCGATACCGACTTGACTAGCTACATATCGGGCTGTCTTTTCTTGGTCCCCAGTTAGGAGTATAGGCGTTACTCCCATGTCCTTCAATTGACTGATCAGGGTTTTAGTCTCTGGTTTTACACGATCCGCAATGAAAAAGATAGCCATTAGTTGATCGTTTTGGCTGACATAGACCAACGTTTTACCCGTGCCTTCTGCTTGATCAATGTGTGTAATCAAGTCAGTAGAAAGTGGTTTGACCAGCGTTTCTACCACAAAGCCAGATTTACCGATTTTCCAGCGATTTCCCTCGTACTCGGCTTCCAAACCTTTACCAGTTAGGTCTTTAAGGTTTTGGAGGACAATAGAAGAGCTGTCAACGGTATAATTCTGAAGAGCTTGAGCGATAGGATGGCTAGATTGTTTTTCAACTGCTTGAACAATTTCATTGATTAGGTTTTCATCGCCAAGATAGGTTGCCCCGACAACTTCTGGTTTCCCAATGGTTAATGTACCTGTTTTATCGAAAACAATGGCTTCTAAATTTGCGATGTTATCCGCAATATCACCGCCTTTGATAATCATGCCCTTGCGCGCCGCACGGCTTATGGCAGAAAGTGTCGCAGGTGAAGAGCTAGCGACCAGTGCACATGGGGATGCAATGGTTAACAGAATCATACCACGATAGAAGGAATTCAACCAGTCCCATCCTAATGCAAAGTGTACAAAGAGAATAAAAATGGGAACTGCAACAAGTACAACTTTGACATAGGTATCTTCCATATTTTCAATGAAGGTAGCCGTTTTAGACTTTGATTCCTGTGCATTTTCAACCATCTGAACAATTTTGTCAAACAAAGCATCACCTTTTTCAGCTGTAACTTGAACGGTAACAGTTGGACCTTGGTTAATGGTTCCGCCGATAACTGTGGCGCCCATCAATTTTTCAGCAGGCAAAGGCTCACCAGTGATCATTGACTCATCAAAAATAGATTGATTGCTCATCAACCGTCCGTCCAAGGGAACAGTGTCCCCTTTACGAACCTGTAAGAAATCACCGATGTGAATATCTGCTGTTTCTAAAACTGTAATGTCCCCATTTTCTTCGATTTTACGAGCTGTGGGTGGTGTCATGTTCATCAGTGAAGCGATGGCATTTCTACTTTTTTCCATCGCCAATTCTTCCAAAGTATTTGAAAGAGAGAAGATAAAGATGAGAAGTGCTCCCTCCATCCAGTAACCAATAATACCAGATCCAATAGCAGCTAAAATCATCAGAACATCAACTGATAAATGTTTATCAAAAATAAGTTCAGAAAGACCATCTTTGGCGGACTGATACCCACCGATTAGAAAAGCTAGAATGAATGCTGGTGCAGCAAATGGTTCTAGATCAATCTGAAGTAACAAGATACCAATCAAAATAAAGAGTAGGCAAAGACTGGTCGTTAGAATATGTATATTGTTTTTAAAAAGGGTTACTAGTTTCATAATCGTAGTTCCTTAATTAGAATAATTATTATTTATGATTTAATTATACCAGTTATAATTAAATTGTCAAGCTTAATTATAATGATTCTAAATAACAAAATTCTGATAATTCTAAGATTTTTGGCAAAGATGATTGGTGAAAACAAAAAGACAAACATCATTACAATGCTTGTCTGAATGAGAAGTGCGATTTGGTCACTTCACTATTTTTTTTTAGCTGTTGGCATTCTGGACAAATTCCATAAATAGATAAGACTTCTTTAGTTATTTTATAGCCAGTTTGCTCATGTGCTTCTTTCTTGAGGCTAGGAATTTCCACATCCATAAAGTCCGTGATTTTTCCACATTTTTCACAAATAACATTGAGGTGTTCGTGTCCCATGAAATCATAGTAGGTGGTAGTGTCGTTCGCACGTTTCAGTTCAGTAACAAAACCTTCTTCTAATAAAACCTTGAGGTTATTGTATACTGTCGCTAAGCTCATATTCGGATAGTTAGGTAAAAGATCCAAATAAATCATCTCCGCACTAGGATGATCGTCGCTTTCAATGATATAGGCAACAACAGCTTTCCTGGTTTCGGTTATCCGAATTCTTTTTTCTTTCAGATGTTGAATAACATGTTCAAAGGCGGTCTGGTGTTCTGCATTAAGATGAGAGTGTAATTCCATTCGTACCTCCTCCTCTTTTTAAGAATAATTCTAATCAAGTGAATTTCATTATAATCCTTTTTACAAGAGGTGTCAACGATGGACTCGGTTGTGGACGAAGTGAGCAACCTAATTTATTGTAATGCGCGGTTCCTGAAGTGTTACGATTTGTTGTTCAACAGAGGCACCTAGGTGTAGAGTAGCTGCTTGTTGAATAAAGTCCAGAGCTTCTCGAAATGCTTGTTCTCTACTGTCATCGAGTAGTTCAATCACCAAGAAGGCATTTTGTGTCTGATTGGTAATCATAGTGCGCTCCCCATCACGCCAATTAAAACAGCGGCAGAAGGCCCCTGCATCGTCTTTATAACAGAGTTCACCAGGAAGTGTTGGTTGGTTGCGGTCGTCTCCAATCAGATAAAATTCATCCCCGGCATCGGTGATTGTCAGCTGCAAATCTCCCACAAAACGGTCCATGTCTTCAGCTCCTACGGGGAGGGCATATCGGAGGCTGGCTGCGTTGTAAATGTCTACTAGGGGATTGACACTACGGATAGGCGTTCCGCCACTAGCTCGTTTCAGCAGTGCTTCAATACTAGAACAAGCCCCTTTCTTAGTTTTAAATGCTTGATAGGCTTTTCGATAAGTTTGAATTACTGCATTGTCGCTAAAAACTTCTTCTGTTAAAAAAGACTGCGCAATAGGAATACTCTCTTGGAGTTAATCTGATTTTGATTTTCATTGAGTATTAATCTGTGATAGGACAGTTGAGTTTTTTCTGTATTGTTCATCCTACACACCTATGCTACAATCAGAACATGACAAGATATAAAGCAATTATTTCCTACGATGGGCATGATTTTTCTGGTTTTCAACGTCAGCCTCATGCTCGGACAGTTCAGGAAGAAATCGAGAAAACCTTGAAACGGTTGAACAGTGGGCACTCAGTAACAGTGCATGGTGCAGGTCGGACTGATGCAGGCGTGCATGCTTATGGCCAGGTGATACATTTTGACTTGCTAGGTACTCGAGATGAGGAAAGGCTTCGTTTTGCCCTAGATACGCAAACTCCGGAGGATATCGATGTGGTCAAGGTGGAGCAGGTAGCGGATGATTTTCATTGTCGTTATGCCAAACATAGTAAAACTTATGAATTTCTAGTGGATATTGGTCGACCTAAAAATCCCATGATGCGGCATTATGCTACCTTTTATCCTTATGATCTGGACCTTTCTTTGATCAGAGAAGCCATCAAAGACTTAGAGGGGACACATGATTTCACTGGTTTTACAGCTTCTGGGACTTCAGTAGAAAATAAGGTGCGAACCATCACGTCTGCAACACTAGAATATGACCAGCGACGACAATTTTTGATTTTTACTTTTTCGGGCAATGGCTTTTTATATAAGCAGGTTCGAAATATGGTGGGCACCCTCCTAAAAATTGGGAATGGTCGCATGCCTGTTCACCAAATCAAGAGAATTTTGGAAGAAAAAAATCGCGATTTGGCTGGACCTACCGCTGCTGGTAATGGCTTGTATTTAAAGGAGATTATTTATGAAGACTAATTATATTTTGGCACTTTCAGGTAATGATATTTTTAGCGGTGGTGGACTCCATGCAGATTTAACAACCTATACTGTTCATAAATTGCATGGCTTTGTTGCCGTCACCTGTTTGACAGCTATGACAGAGAAGGGATTCGAAGTATTTCCTACGGATTCGACTATTTTTGCTCATCAGCTTACTAGCTTGAAGAACGTTCCGTTCTCAGCAATTAAGATTGGACTTCTTCCAAATGTTGAAATTGCAGAGCAGGCTTTGGAAGTCATTCAGGCCCACCAAGATATTCCTGTGGTGCTAGATCCTGTTTTGGTCTGCAAGGAAACGCATGATACAGAGGTTAGCCAATTACGTGACGAACTCTTGAAATTTTTCCCATATGTGACCATTATCACTCCAAACTTGGCAGAAGCTCAGCTATTGATTCAAAGAGACATTCAAACTGTCGAAGAAATGAAGCAGGCAGCGCGTGATTTGTACGAGTTAGGGGCTAAACATGTGGTGATTAAGGGTGGTAATCGTTTAGACAAAGATAAGGCAATAGATGTTTATTATGATGGGCAAACGATTGAGGTGTTGGAATCACCAATTTTGACCAGTAATAATGTCGGTGCGGGCTGTACCTTTGCTTCAAGCATTGCCAGTCAACTTTTACTTGGCAAGGATCCTTTAGAGGCTGTTCGGTTATCGAAAGAGTTTGTCTACCGGGCAATCGAGACGTCTGATGAGTATGGGGTGGTTCAATATGAGAAATAAGAAAACACAGGATGTAGTTTTGTTAGCGATTTTGACGGCGCTTAGCCTGGTTTTGGCCTTTATTCATGTGCCAACTCCAACAGGTTTTGTTACGCTATTGGATGTAGGTATTTTCTTTACAGCCTTTTATTTGGGCAAGAAAGAAGGGGCGATTGTTGGAGGTTTGTCAGGTCTCCTGATTGATTTTCTGTTAGGTTATCCACAGTGGGCTTTCTTTAGTCTAGTTTTTCACGGCGCACAAGGTTATTTTGCTGGTTGGACAGGTAAGAAACAGCTGATTGGTCTTGTTTTGGCGACTGTATCCATGGTTGGCGGCTATTTTGTAGCATCTAGTTTAATGTATAATGTTGCAGATGCTGTAACGGGTCTTGTAGCAAATATCTTGCAAAATGTAGTAGGTCTTGTTCTGGGATATTTACTAGCTCAGGCGGCAGAAAGAATTGGTGCAGTAAATCATGTCTTTAAACGAAATTAAACAACAAACCCAGCAAATTGTCGAGGAAGTCTTAGAACTCAGCAATCTTCAAAAAGGACAGATTTTCGTATTGGGTCTGTCCTCTAGTGAAGTAATCGGTGGACATATCGGCAAAAACTCCAGTCTGGAAGTCGGTGAGGTGATTGTTGAAACGATTTTGGATATTCTGGAGCCAAAGGGTATGTATTTAGCAGTCCAAGGTTGTGAACACCTCAATCGTGCCTTAGTCGTGGAGAGAGAATTAGCAATTCAGAAAGACTTGGAAATAGTAAATGTCTTGCCTAGTCTTCATGCAGGTGGTTCTGGACAGCTGGCAGCTTTCAAGTATATGAAAGATCCAGTCGAAGTGGAATTTATTATTGCTCAGGCAGGCGTGGATATCGGTGATACGGCTATCGGCATGCATATCAAACATGTGCAGGTTCCAGTTAGACCAATACTTCGGGAAATTGGGCAAGCCCATGTTACGGCGCTTGCTAGCCGACCAAAATTGATTGGTGGAGCTCGTGCAGCTTATGTAGAGGATAAAATACGGAAAAATTAATCACAGCCAGAAGGTTGTGATTTTTTAGATAATTTTTTTCGAATGAGACACTCTTATGTTAATCTTGTTCCTGTAGTTGATACATGAACAGAGAGGAAAATCTTATGATGGATACCAAATTTTCTGTTGCCCTTCACATTCTTACTATGATTAGTGAGAGCAAGGAAGTTCTCAGTTCGCAAGCCTTGGCTGTGAGCGTTGGCACCAATGCCAGTTACCTCCGCAAGGTGATTGCACTCTTGAAAAATGCAGGACTTATCACTTCGCAACAAGGGCGATCAGGATTCCAGTTAAGCAAATCAACAAGCGAATGTTATCCTGTTGCTCATACCAAAAGTCAAAAAATTGGCGTAGAGCCGATAATAGATGACCATCCGTCCAATCGGACAAGTCGATCTGCCGTTCTGACAACCAGGCTTGTAACTCCATGTTGAATGACCGTTTGAGTACCTCTTCTTTATTAGAAAAGTTTCGGTAAAAGGTAACTCGACCGATGCCAGCTCGCTCCACCAACTCTGACACACTAATCTTTTCAAAGGGATTTTAATAGCTTGTTTGAGTATTGGTTTCCTGTATTTAGCCAGCAAGCCATCAGTGGCTTCTAACCACACAGAAGTAGTTGAAACGGGAGGAGTTGTCGAGAAAAAGTATCTCGGACAGGGCAACTATGACGTTTCCTATCTCGAAATCAATGCTTTATAAAATTTCAAAAAATATGAACTATATTATCCTACAAGTATTGAAACAGAAACCAGAAAATTTCCAATAGTGATACTTTCTAATAGTACCGGTGTTAGAGCTTCTAAGTATGCGGCTGTTTTGAAACATTTGGCTTCTTGGGGCTTTATTGTCATTGGTACTGAGGAAGAATATTCTTGGAATGGATTTTCATCCGAAACGAGCTTGACTGACTGCAAGTGGTCGGCTCATGTTGGACAACAACCAGATTAGAAGATTAGTTTCCAGCTCTGCCAATTGCCCAAAACTCAATCATAAAATCGTTGAAATCCTTGTCAATTGTGTTATAATGAAGAGTATGCAATAAAATTTTAAGGAGAATGACAGAATGTCTGTATCATTTGAAGCAAAAGACACAAACCGCGGAGTATTGACTTTCACAATCGGTCAAGATGCGATTAAACCAGAATTGGACCGCGTTTTCAACCAAGTTAAGAAAGATATCAATCTTCCAGGTTTCCGTAAAGGTCACTTGCCACGTGCCGTATTTAACCAAAAATTTGGTGAAGAAGCACTTTACCAAGATGTTGTGAATGCACTTTTACCTGCAGCTTATGAAGCAGCAGTTGCTGAAGCTGGTCTTGAAGTCGTTGCACAACCAAAAATTGATGTAGTGTCAATGGAAAAAGGCCAAGATTGGACTATTAATGCTGAAGTTGTGACAAAACCTGAAGTAAAATTGGGTGACTACAAAAACTTGACAGTTTCAGTAGAAGCAACTAAAGAAGTATCTGATGAAGAAGTAGATGCGAAAATCGAACGTGAACGCAATAACTTGGCAGAATTGGTCATCAAAGAAGGTGCTGCTGAAGAAGGTGACACTGTTGTCATCGACTTTGTTGGTTCTGTTGATGGAGTTGAATTTGACGGTGGTAAAGGTGAAAACTTCTCACTTGGACTTGGTTCAGGTCAATTCATCCCAGGTTTTGAAGCACAATTGGTAGGTCATGCAGCTGGTGAAGAAGTAAATGTTGAAGTTACTTTCCCAGAAGATTATCAAGCAGATGACCTTGCAGGTAAACCAGCACTCTTCGTAACAAAAATCCATGAAGTAAAAGCAAAAGAAGTTCCAGCTTTGGACGATGAACTAGCTAAAGATATTGACGAAGAAGTAGAAACACTTGATGAGTTGAAAGCGAAATACCGTAAAGAATTAGAAACAGCAAAAGAAATTGCATTTGATGATGCAGTTGAATCAGCAGCTCTTGAATTGGCAGTTGAAAACGCTGAAATCGTTGAATTGCCAGAAGAAATGATTCACGAAGAAGTTCATCGTGCAATCAACGAATTCTTAGGTGGTTTGCAACAACAAGGTATCTCACCTGATATGTACTTCCAAATCACTGGTACAACTCAAGATGACTTGCATAAACAATACGAAGCCGATGCTGAAAAACGTACTAAGACAAACTTGGTTGTTGAAGCAGTAGCTCAAGCAGAAGGCTTAGAAGCAACTGAAGAAGAAATCAACAAAGAAATCGAAGACTTGGCAGCAACATACAACATGGAAGTGGAACAAGTTCGCAACTTGCTTTCATCAGAAATGCTTAAACACGATATCGCTGTGAAGAAAGCAGTAGAAGTGATTACAAGCACTGCAACTGTAAAATAATTGGTTATGATAAAACTCGACCTATGGTCGGGTTTTTTTATTTGGGAAACTGTAGAGAGTTAGGAAATACCGTTTGCAAATAGGAATGAAATTGATCTAACTCGTTTCTATAAGAGATAGGAATACTGGGCTTGTTCGTTCTTGAGCAATAGTTTGATGTTGGATTGGTTGATGTAAATAAATCCAAACAAATATTTGACTGGTTAACTATCTTGCGATATAGTTAACTGGTTAATAAAAAAGGAGATTATGAAAAAGAAAATAATCCATTGCGGTATCTTAATGGTACTTGGTTTATTTCTTGCTGCTTGTTCAGTGCAGAAGGAGTCAAGTCAGGTTCAGTCTGGATTGAAGGTTGTCACTTCATTTTACCCAATTTATTCACTGGTTAAGGAGGTGTCTGGTGAAAGGAATGATGTCCGAATGATTGGTTCAAGGTAGGGGATTCATTCTTATGAACCATCGGCAGCAGATATTAAGGCTATTTATGATGCCGATGTCTTTATTTATCACTCACGGATTCTGGAGTCGTGGGCGAATCGGTTGGAACCGAATTTACAAGGGTCATCCGTCAAAGTCTTAGAGGCCTCAACAACTCTACCCTTGATAAATATGGTAGGGGTAGTCGTCATACATGGCTAAGCAAAGAGCAAATTTCGACTATCCGCTATATCATGCAACACCCTGACATTCGACCATCCGCCTGGACATCAAGTGGACATGGTGATGTAGAAGCGACGGACATTGTGCCACCTATTTTAAATGCAACACCAAAAATCAACCGTGTAGGTTTGAAAAACTGGCAAATTATTTATACAGCAGAAGAAGTGATGGCTGCGCGTGCTCAGGGAAAATTTGCAAACAATGATGGGTATATCTTTATAGCTGAAGACGTCTTGGATCCAGCAAGTTTTGTCTTTAGTCAAGCCTTTAGCTCACCAAGAGCAACAGGCGGATCACTCAGTTCAGTGTCGAAGAAAGATTTATCCAAGGCAGAATTGGAGGCTGTTCAAGCTCTTCTTGACAAACGAGATGCGGAAGAATTGGCTAAAAATGTTACACCGATTGAAAAACGTGAAGGGTTGAAAACTGGCAGATTGTTCACTCTGCAAAAGAACGACCTGCTTCAAGTGAAGGATGGGGAACAGTGAAAAAACAGTTTCTGAACCAACAAAAGTATCCGAAAGTTCCGAATCAGCAGTTCCATCAACTCAATCAAGTCTATCTGAAACAGATGCCCAAGTTACGAATGAAACCGCTGAAACAGCTCCACATACACCTACAGAAACTACAACAAAAGATGCTACAGGAGCAGTTGTAAAGGAGAGTGAAGAAAACGCTTTGGCGAATCATGCTACAGAGGACAGTGCTCGAAACATTGTCGATGAAAAGTCAATTGTGCCCGAGAAAACCAAGGAAGAAGCTCATCAAGAATCGACCGCAGTAAGTGCAGTTAACAACGAATAGATAGTGATGATTAAGGAAAACTCGAATGGATTCGAATTTTTCTTTTCTAAAAATTTCATCAGTTTCTTTGACTATTTGCTTGTTTTAGCGTAAAATAGAAAGGAAAGACAAAAAAGGAGAAAAGCCTTGGAACTTAACGTATTTGCAGGACAAGAAAAAAGCGAACTTTCCATGATTGAAGTAGCTCGTGCTATTTTGGAAGAACGTGGACGTGGCAATGAAATTTATTTCAACGACTTGGTCAATGAAATTCAAAATTACCTTGAAAAATCAAATAGCGAAATTCGTGCAGCTCTACCAATCTTCTATTCAGATTTGAATGTGGACGGTAGCTTTATCCCACTTGGGGATAATAAATGGGGTCTTCGTTCATGGTATGCTATCGATGAGATCGACGAAGAAGTGATTACTCTTGAAGAAGATGATGATGCACCAAAACGTAAGAAAAAACGTGTCAATGCCTTCATGGATGGAGATGATGATACCATTGATTATGGTAATGATGATCCAGAAGATGAAGAAGGTTACGAAGATACGGATGAATCAGGATATGGCGATGAAAATCCTGATGATGAAAAAGATGAAGTGGATTCATACGATTCTGAAATAAATGAAATCATTCCGGAAGACGTCTTAGTTGATGAGGATGTTGATTTGGCTGAAGTTGAAGATGATGATGATTATTCTGACGACGAAAATTTGGAAGATTAAAATCAATTGACAAGATAGCTAAATTGCGATAAGATAATATCGGGCACCTCTTTTGAGGTCGGAGCTCCCTAGTTCATAGGGAGCTATTTTTGTTTTTTCGTCAGGTTGGTAAAAGGATTTTCCCCAAGATCTTTCGATTAGCTTGATTTGTAGAAAGGGAGTTTGCATGACAAAATATATTTTTGTAACAGGTGGTGTGGTTTCATCTATTGGTAAAGGGATAGTGGCAGCCAGCCTTGGTCGTCTATTGAAAAACCGTGGACTGAAGGTAACCATTCAAAAATTTGACCCATACATCAATATAGATCCAGGAACCATGAGTCCTTATCAGCATGGTGAAGTGTTTGTGACGGATGATGGTGCAGAAACTGATTTGGATTTAGGTCACTATGAACGTTTTATTGATATCAACCTCAATAAATATTCAAATGTTACAACTGGTAAAATTTATAGCGAAGTCCTTCGTAAAGAGCGTAAAGGTGAGTATTTGGGCGCAACTGTTCAAGTTATTCCACATATTACGGATGCTTTGAAAGATAAAATTAAACGAGCTGCCCGTACTACAGATGCTGATGTCATCATCACGGAAGTAGGTGGTACAGTTGGTGATATTGAAAGTCTGCCTTTCCTTGAAGCGCTTCGTCAAATGAAAGCGGATGTGGGTTCAGATAATGTCATGTATATCCACACGACACTTCTACCCTACCTTAAGGCGGCTGGTGAAATGAAAACAAAACCAACCCAGCATTCTGTTAAAGAACTGCGTGGTCTGGGGATTCAACCAAATATGTTGGTGATTCGTACTGAGCAGCCAGCAGGTCAAGGAATTAAAAATAAATTGGCTCAATTCTGTGATGTGGCTCCAGAAGCTGTGATTGAATCACTGGATGTTGAGCATCTTTATCAAATTCCACTCAATATGCAAGCCCAAAATATGGATCAAATCGTTTGCGACCATTTGAAATTAGATGTGCCACCAGCAGATATGACAGAGTGGACTGCAATGGTAGACAAGGTATTGAACTTGAAGAAAACGGTGAAAATTGCCCTAGTTGGTAAATATGTTGAACTTCAGGATGCCTATATTTCAGTTGTCGAAGCTTTGAAACATTCCGGGTATGCTAATGATGCTGCTATCGAATTGGACTGGGTCAATGCCAATGATTTAACAGCTGAAAATGTAGAGGAGCGTCTTAGCCAAGCCAAAGGGATTATCGTTCCTGGTGGATTTGGTCAACGTGGAACAGAAGGTAAGATGCAAGCTATTCGATATGCGCGTGAAAATGATGTGCCAATGCTAGGTGTTTGTCTGGGAATGCAATTGACTTGTGTTGAGTTTGCTCGGAACGTTCTAGGTTTGGAAGGTGCTAATAGCTTTGAATTAGACCCAGAAACTAAATATCCGATCATTGACATCATGCGTGACCAAATTGGAGTAGAAGACCTTGGCGGAACACTTCGTTTAGGCTTGTATCCAAGTAAACTCAAACGTGGCTCAAAGGCCGCTGCTGCTTATGATAACCAAGAGGTTGTGCAACGTCGTCACCGTCACCGCTACGAGTTTAATAATGCATTCCGTGAGCAATTTGAAAAAGCAGGATTTGTCTTCTCAGGAGTATCACCTGACAACCGTTTGGTAGAAATTGTTGAAATTCCTGAAAATAAATTCTTTGTAGCTTGTCAATACCATCCAGAACTGCAATCTCGTCCAAATCGTCCAGAAGGTTTGTATACAGCTTTTGTTACGGCAGCGATTGAAAACAAATAACTGTCATGTTGAAGAGGAATACAGGGTTTCAGTGGATTCCTCTTTCCTATTTTTATCAATTAGATGCTATCTCATCACCAATTGATAGAGATATAATTATATTTGTGTAAAAAATGACTATTTTTTTGACTTTCCAAATGGTGATTTTATGGTATAATATGTCGGTGTGTTTTTTATTGAAACAGACGAAAGAGGAAAAAATGACAAAAGAACAAGAATTTTTAAAAGAGTTTGAAGCTTGGGTGAACACTCAAATCATGGTCAATGAAATGGCTGTTGAAGAAAGTCGCCGTGTTTTGGAAGAAGATAAGGATGAGCGTGCTGCGGATGCATATATTCGTTATGAGAGCAAGCTGGATGCCTATCGCTTTATTCAAGGGAAATTTGCCAACTACCACGCTGACAAAGGATTTCATGATTTACCAGATGAATTGCTTGGTCAACGGAATTACTAAGGAGAGGATTTAGCATTGTCAAAGAAAAAAGCAAATCGTAAAAAACAATTGAAAAAACAACTAGCAGACTTGAGACGAGCAGGGCGTGTCGGTCTTGAAACTGCTGGCGAAGCTGTTGAGACAGTCGCACATCAGGCTGAAACTTTCGTAGAACATGCTGTGGAACAAGTGAAAGAAGTTGTAGCAGAGGTGACTTCTTCAGCGGCTTCATTGGAAGACTTTTTGGCACTTCCTGAGTTGGAAGGCATTGCGGCAGCACGTTTGGAAACTTTCTATGAAGCTGGGATTCAATCTGTAGCTGATTTTGCAAGCCACACAGAAAAAGATCTCTTGGCTCTTAAAGGAATCGGACCAGCGACCATTAAGCAGTTGAAAGAAAAAGGGATTGAGTTGAAAGCTTAAATCCCTTGCTTTTCAAGGTGCAATTTGTTACAATAAAGCCATTCAGAGGTGTTTTGAGCCCCATTTGTCACAGGAAGCGGTGGTACTGAGAAATCCGCACAAATGTCAAAACTGGTTGCTGATGATGTGAATCGAATAAGCAAAGTGCAGATAAATTATCTGAACAAGGGTGGTACCGCGGAATAACTTCGTCCCTGTCTAGCAAGTCTAGGCAGGGATTTTTATTTTGGAAAGGAGAAATATGCTGCATCATGTTGAAATTTACGTTTCAGACTTGGAAACCTCACGTGCATTCTACGATTTTCTTCTGACCAAGCTGGGCTACTCTCTTTATCAGGAGTGGGAGGACGGGCTGTCTTTTAAAAAAGCAGAGCAGTACATGGTCTTTGTCCAAACGCCACAGGACTTCCTAGAGCCAGGTTATCACCGGTGCCGTACAGGTCTCAATCATCTGGCTTTTCATGCGGGTACACCTGATGAGATTGACCAATGGCGGAAGGAATTTTTGACCAGGCGAGTCAAACTGCTCTACGATGACCACTATCCCCACGCTGGAGGGCCAGACCACCATGCCCTCTATTTGGAAGATCCAGATGGAATCAAGTTAGAGTTGGTGGGGGAGACGAAAGAGCCAATCTGTTGAAATGTGACTTACATTAGGAGAGTACTTGTCTATGAAACTATCAAATAAGCTTGAAAATCTGTCAAAAAAAATGAGAAACGAATTGATTAGTTGGTTTGTATTAATAGTGCTAGCAATCACATTATTCTTTAGTATTCCTTGCTTGATTCAAAATTTATTATCATTTACTTTATCTAAACCATTTGAAGCTCAGAGAGTAGCTGTCTCGAAATCAAACAAAACTGCAGACGCTGCTTCTGGAGTTGATGGGACATACATTAATAATATTCCTTTTAATGATTTTGAAAAATTAATAAATTTTAGTAGTGTATCTTTTAAAAGTGTCGATATTCAAATACCAAGAATTTATCTTACTAGTCCAATTTTCAATACTGCAAAGTATGGTGATCAATTACAAGACATCTGGATTGACTCTTTAAATCAGGAAGAGCTTGAAAATGAATTTGATTCCTACAATGTTTACTATGATGGCAATTTGATTATTGATGACGGAAAAACTTATACAAGTGAGGAGGCAACCAAAAATCAAATAATTGCAATGAGGAAAGCAATCGTTACAGAGCTAAACTCCAATGACGAATTTAACAAATATTCATTTAAAAAATGGCACATTTCGGAAGAAGGTGGAGATCCAACTGAGACAAAAATCGTTGAGAATGGCTATATCATTGAATCAGTATTTGAGCAAAATGATTGGAAACTAAATTTTGTATTCGGTCCTACTTTATTAAAAGTGAGAGCTCAATTTACTGAGAAAAATAATAAGCTTGTCTTGCAGGAAGATAGTTTGGAGGTAAACGAATGAAAGTGCTAAAAGATACTTTTACCAAGAAACAAAGGTTGATATTGACGATAGTTGTTATCTTATCAGTAGCAATTGGTTTTCTGAAATGGCGGGATAGTTTTATCAATACTTATTATCCTGATGATACTTCTATCCAGGGTCAATTATTTCCAAATATTGCAAATACCAAGATTGAAACAGTTGAGAACGTTTTACCATTTACAAGCGTGAAGTATGATAAAGTTATTATCAAAATCGGTAGTTTATCTTCAGAATATGATGATTCCAATCAATCTTCAAAAGCCAATAATCTTATTAATAGAAAAACCTTGGACAGGAACTTCAAAAATTGGCTAATTGAGGCCTTTGATGAAAGTGAAGCTAAAAAAATATCAGATCATATGGAAATATACTATCGTGGGGAAAAAATAAGTAAAATAAGTTACTAGTTTTAATGTAAACCATTTCAGTATAAGAAAGCGGCTCTAAGAAAAAACGAAATAGCCAGCCCAGAGGACTGACTATTTCAAAGAGAATTTATTTGCTATTCTTAGCTATATAGTTAGTATATCTCTTCAAACTTAAATGAATCTGAAAGCATAATCCATCTAAGTGGAGAAATATGCGATTCGTAATGAGAGAATCTAAAAACGAAAACAGCCGACCAAATCGACTGTTTTCTAGGAGATTATATGAAAAAGAATTGGGCTATTTCTAGCTTGAAGATAGTATAAACCAATTTTCTTAAAGAATACTAAAGGAGAAAAAATAATGTCAAAAGAATTATCACCAAAATACAATCCAGCCGAGGTAGAGGCTGGTCGTTACCAAACTTGGTTGGACCAAGAGGTCTTTAAGCCGTCAGGCGATGCGGAGGCTAAGCCTTATTCGATCGTCATTCCGCCGCCAAACGTAACAGGTAAGTTGCACCTGGGACACGCTTGGGATACCACCCTTCAAGATATTATTATCCGCCAGAAACGCATGCAGGGCTTTGATACCCTGTGGTTGCCAGGTATGGATCACGCGGGGATTGCTACTCAGGCTAAGGTGGAGGAGCGCTTGCGGGAGCAAGGCGTGACCCGCTATGATCTTGGTCGTGAAAAATTCCTCGATAAAGTCTGGGAATGGAAGGATGAGTACGCGGCGACCATTCGTGAGCAATGGGGCAAGTTGGGTCTGTCTTTGGACTACCAACGTGACCGCTTCACGCTAGACGAAGGCTTGTCAAAAGCCGTTCGCAAGGTCTTTGTAGAACTCTACAAAAAAGGCTGGATCTACCGTGGCGAATTTATCATCAACTGGGACCCAGCGGCTCGTACAGCTCTTTCAGATATAGAAGTTATTCACAAGGACGTAGAAGGTGCCTTTTACCACATGAATTACATGTTGGAAGATGGTTCTCGTGCCCTTCAAGTTGCGACAACTCGTCCGGAAACCATGTTCGGTGACGTTGCGGTGGCGGTTAACCCAGAAGACCCACGTTACAAGGACTTGATTGGCAAAAACGTTATCCTGCCAATCGTTAACAAGTTAATTCCAATCGTTGCGGATGAACACGCAGACCCAGAATTTGGTACGGGGGTTGTGAAAATTACACCTGCCCACGATCCTAATGACTTCCTCGTTGGACAACGCCACAATCTGCCACAAGTCAACGTTATGAACGACGACGGTACCATGAACGAGTTGGCGGGTGAATTTGCAGGTATGGACCGCTTTGAAGCTCGTAAGGCAACGGTTGCTAAGTTACAAGAGCTGGGTGCCCTTGTTAAAATCGAAAACCGTGTGCATTCCGTTGGACACTCTGAGCGTACTGGTGTGGTAGTCGAGCCACGTTTGTCAACCCAGTGGTTTGTTAAAATGGACCAATTGGCTAAGAATGCCATTGCCAACCAAGACACAGCTGATAAGGTAGAATTTTACCCACCGCGTTTCAACGATACCTTCCTGCAATGGATGGAAAATGTGCATGACTGGGTCATCTCGCGTCAGCTTTGGTGGGGTCATCAGATTCCAGCATGGTATAACGAATCTGGCGAAATGTACGTCGGAGAAGAGGCTCCAGCAGGTGACGGTTGGGTACAGGATGAGGATGTCCTAGATACCTGGTTCAGCTCTGCCCTTTGGCCATTCTCAACCATGGGCTGGCCTGACGAAAACGCGGCGGACTTCCAGCGTTACTTCCCAACCTCAACCTTGGTAACAGGCTACGACATCATCTTCTTCTGGGTGTCGCGGATGATTTTCCAATCGCTTGAGTTCACAGGCCGTCAGCCATTTAAGAACGTGCTGATTCATGGTTTGATTCGTGACGAAGAAGGTCGCAAGATGTCCAAGTCGCTCGGAAACGGGATCGACCCGATGGACGTCATCGAGAAATACGGTGCAGACGCTTTGCGTTGGTTCCTGTCAAACGGCTCTGCTCCTGGTCAAGATGTTCGCTTCTCTTATGAGAAGATGGACGCGTCTTGGAACTTCATCAACAAGATTTGGAACATTTCCCGTTACATCCTCATGAACAATGAAGGTTTGACCTTGGATGCGGCGCGTGAAAATGTTGCCAAAGTCGCAGCTGGCGAGGCTGGCAACGTGACGGACCGCTGGATTCTCCACAACCTCAACGAAACCATTGTCAAGGTTACTGAAAACTTCGACAAGTTCGAGTTTGGTGTGGCTGGTCACATTCTCTACAACTTCATCTGGGAAGAGTTTGCCAACTGGTATGTCGAGTTGACCAAGGAAGTGCTTTACAGCGACAACGAGACCGAGAAAGTTATGACCCGCTCTGTCCTTCTCTACACGCTGGACCAAATCCTTCGCCTCCTCCACCCTATCATGCCGTTTGTGACGGAAGAGATCTTCGCTCAGTACGCAGAAGGCTCAATCGTAGTGGCGGCCTACCCTGTTGTCAACCCAGCCTTTGAAAACGCTGAAGCTCACAAGGGAGTGGAAAGCCTCAAGGATTTGATTCGTTCGGTGCGAAATGCTAGAAGCGAAGTGAATGTTGCTCCGTCTAAGCCGATTACCATCTTGATTAAGACAGCGGATGCTGAGCTTGAAACCTTCTTCAAGGCAAATGAAAACTATATCCGACGCTTTACAAACCCAGAGCAGTTGGAAATCAGCTCAAGCATCGCTGCACCAGAATTAGCTATGTCAGCCGTTATCACCGGTGCTGAAATCTTCTTGCCACTAGCCGACCTCCTCAACGTAGAAGAAGAGTTGGCTCGACTAGACAAAGAATTGTCCAAATGGCAAAAAGAACTAGACATGGTCGGCAAAAAACTCAGCAACGAACGCTTCATCGCCAACGCGAAACCAGAAGTCGTTGAAAAAGAAAAAGAAAAACAAGCCGACTACCAAGCAAAATACGATGCGACAGTAGCGCGGATTGAAGAGATGAAGAAACTGGTCTAGTGGCCTAACATCACTTGATACTTCGTCACCTCATCTTGCTGTATTCAAGTACTACCTGCGG
>ERZ650302.731-NODE-731-length-18395-cov-5.568975_pt1 | contig 18395 bp, 20 predicted proteins | sample MGYA00376238_ERZ650302 | MGnify/ENA primary metagenome ERZ650302 (study PRJEB26733, sample SAMN07839298) | wastewater metagenome | biome: urban; feature: wastewater treatment plant; material: waste water | place: USA: North Carolina | collected 2016-04-28 ... | reverse complement strand
CCTGTGAAAACGGTAAATGATTTGCTAAAATCGTCACACCAACCGGATAATGGATAAATCAATTATTGCGTCAGAATTTTCATTTAAAGCGGTAAGAAGTAGCGGTGCAGGAGGACAAAATGTAAATAAAGTTTCTTCTAAAGTAGTGTTGACATTCGATTTAGTCAATTCAAAAGGATTGACAGAAGAAGAAAAAATTTTGTTGCAAGCTAAAATCGCAACTAAATTAACGCAAGAAGGAATTCTTATTTTAACCAGCGAAGAAGATAGAAGTCAACTGAAAAACAAAGAAAAAGTCATTAAGAAATGTTTTAAGTTACTCGAAAATGCTTTGTTTGTTCCAAAAGAGCGAAAAGAAACTAAAATTCCAAGAGCGGTAAAAGAAAAACGCCTGAATGCTAAAAAAGTAATGAGCGTTTTAAAGCAAAACAGAAAAAAACCAAACTTTTAAAAACACAAGAACAAGCGCAAGTTCAAAAATCAATAAAAGAAAGTTTGAAATTGAAATTGGAATTGTCGTTGAAATTGGCTTATCTTTGCCTCGTCTCAAAGGGGTGCTCTAAATAACGAGCTGAGATCATACCCATAGAACCTAGAACAGATAATGCTGTTTAGGGAATTGACAAAAATAAATGTGCACGTTTATTAGCGTCAAAGAGTATCAAAATTAATTTTTAACCAAGGAATAATTGCCCCTTTTATTCGTATTTATTTTACGAATGAAAACTTTATTCAAACAAGATGGCTTAATGCCAAAAACAAAAAGTCGCTATTTTAGTTGCCTTTTACCTTTTGCCTTTTACCTTTTGCCTTTTATTTCTTTTTCGCAAGAAACTAAGAAAGACACCACAAAAGTTACCGAACTTAAAGAAGTAACCATTTCGTCTGTTAGAGCAAAAGACAAAAACCCAATTACGTATACGAATGTTTCCAAAGAAGAAATTGCACCACGAAATTTAGGTCAAGATGTGCCCGTTTTGTTGCAATATTTGCCTTCTGTAGTCAGTACAACTGATGCTGGAAATGGTGTAGGTTATACGTATATGAGAGTTCGTGGCTCCGATGGTTCTCGAATTAACGTTACCTTAAACGGAGTTCCTTTTAATGATAGCGAAAGTCAAGGGACGTTTTTTGTGAATTTACCTGATTTTGCTTCCTCTTTAGAAAGTGTTCAGTTGCAACGTGGAGTAGGAACTTCAACTAATGGAGCCGGAGCTTTTGGCGCGAGTTTAAACATGGCAACCAAATCCTATCAAGAAAAAGCGTATGCCGAAATTTCAAATTCTTACGGAAGTTTTAATACGAGAAAACACACGCTTTCTTTTGGTACAGGTTTGCATAATAATTTCGAAATGAATGGTCGAATTTCCAATATAGCTTCGGATGGATTTATCGATAGAGCAACATCAAATATGTTTGGATATTTTTTCAATGCTAATTATGTTAAAGAGTCAACTCTTGTGAAATTCATGGCGTTTGGCGGAAAAGAGAAAACCTATCAAGCTTGGTACGGAATTGAAGATCCTGAAAAACTAAAAAACGATCGAACATTCAATCCTGCCGGAATGTATTTTGATGAATTCGGAAATATGCAATTCTACGATAATGAAACCGATAATTATTGGCAAAACCATTTTCAATTGCATTGGACAGAAAAGTGGTCAGAGAACTGGATTTCAAATGCGGCATTACATTATACCATTGGAAAAGGTTATTTTGAGCAATACAAAGAAGACGAAGATTTAACGGATTATAATTTACCAGCGTTTAACGGAAATTCAATTTCTGATTTGGTAAGAAAACGTTGGTTAGATAATGATTTCTTTGGAGCCACATTCTCTTTAAATTACAAAACAGCTAAAACTGATTTGTTGTTTGGAGGCGCTGCTAATCGTTACTTAGGATTGCATTATGGAGAAGTAGTTTGGACACAAAATTATATTCCAAATCCAAATCGCTATTATGATAATTTTGGAAATAAAGACGATGTGAATTTCTACACTAAAGCATCATACAATCTTACAAACAAATTGAATTTATTCGCTGATTTACAATACAGAATGGTGTTTTACGATGCTACAAGTGTGAAGTTTGATGCTGTAAAGGATACTTTTAGATTTTTTAATCCAAAGGCAGGTTTAAATTACCAATTAAATGACAAAAATGCTTTATATGGTTATTTCGGAATTGCTAATAAAGAACCAAGACGTGATGATTACGAAAGCGGTGCCATAAAACCAGAGCGCTTATTTGATTATGAATTGGGTTGGAAATACAATACTAAAAAAGTAAAATTATACGCAAATGCGTTTTATATGCGATATAACGACCAGTTGGTTTTGACAGGCGATTTGAATGATGTTGGTTCGCCAATTTTTACAAATAGCGGAAAAAGTTACAGATTAGGATTAGAAGTAGAATCAACAATTGCTTTAACCGATAAATTAATTTTAAATCCGAATTTTACATTAAGTCAAAATAAGAATGAGGATTTTTATTACGAAATTAATGGAGCTGTTCAGAATTTAGGAAATACAAATATCGCCTATTCTCCTGATTTTATTTTTGGAAACCGATTTTCTTATTTACCAGTTAAAGGTTTGCAATTATCATTGTTGTCAAAGTTTGTTGGAGAACAATATATGGGAAATATCGATTCAGATGTTTCGAAATTAGATAGTTATTTTATTAATGATTTCAATTTTTCTTACGATTGGAAAATTAATAAAGGAATAAAATCTATTGTTTTTTCGGGTTTAGTTAACAATATTTTTAATGTAGAGTATGAATCCAATGGTTATTTCTATACGTATGATGACGATTCTTCAGGAAGTACAATTACTTATGGTGGAGCCGGTTATTATCCGCAAGCGGGAATTAATTTCCTTTTTGGATTGAGTTTAAAATTTTAGTTAAATTAAAAAAAGCCTGAAAGTTCAAATTTTCAGGCTTTTTTGTTAGTTATAAACACGAAGCGAAACTTCACTTGTTTGTTCTATACGATAGCGTTTCATTGGGTATTGCATTCCTTGTGATAAACCAGAAAATAAACTATAACGTTTATCATCACAAGGACAAATAGCATCAATACCCACAATAGTCATAGTGGAACAAGAAGATAAAGACTGATTAGGACAAGCTGCGTCGTATGCAACATAACCACTTCCTGTATTAAAAACGATTATTCCTCTAATTCCTTGTCCGGCTGAACTGATATAAACTGCATTAGCAGGACTCAATAAATTACTATATTGAGGTAAACTCATATTGATGTTTAAGTTTACAGGGTAATTGGGTAAATACGGATTATTATTTTTAAATTCTTCTTTGTCGCATCCAAAAAACAAAGGGATTAAAAGTAGAATAAGAAATTTTTTCATTAGGTTTTTTGTTTTCATTTGTAAAACAAATTTAATTAATTACTTTTGACTAAACATTACAATATTACTTAAATTAATATTAAAAATAAATCACTATCTTTGTGAAAAGGAATCCCATGCAGGTGGGATTCTTTCTATTTATATAAACTATGAAGTTATGAGTACAGTATCTTATTACACCGCAGAAGGATTAAAAAAATTAAGAGACGAATTAGATCAACTTAAAAGTATAGAGCGCCCTAAAGCATCGCAAGCTATTGCAGAGGCAAGAGATAAAGGAGATTTATCTGAAAATGCAGAATATGATGCTGCAAAAGAAGCGCAAGGTTTATTAGAAATGAGAATTTCTAAAATGGAAGAGTTAGTGGCAAATGCTCGTTTAATTGATGAGTCGCAATTAGATTTGTCAAAAGTATTGGTATTGTCTACCGTTAAAATTAAAAATCAAGCTAATGGTATGGAAATGAAGTATACATTAGTGGCTGAAAGTGAAGCGGATTTAAAAACAGGAAAAATTTCAGTAACTTCTCCTATTGGGAAAGGTCTACTTGGAAAATCTGTTGGAGAAGTAGCAGAAATTAACGTGCCAAACGGTGTGTTAAAATTTGATGTTTTAGAAATTACAAGAGACTAATAATTTATTTAAAATGGCTAGTATTTTTACTAAAATAGTAAACGGAGAAATTCCTTGTTATAAAATTGCTGAAGATGAAAATTATTTGGCTTTTTTAGATGTGAATCCTAATGCAAAAGGACATACTTTATGCATTCCAAAGCAAGAGATTAATAAAATCTTTGATATGGAAGAAGACCATTATTTAGGATTAATGAAGTTTTCTAGAAAAGTAGCAAAAGCTATTGAAAAATCGGTTGAATGCAAACGTATTGGAGTTGCTGTTGTAGGATTAGAAGTGCCACATGTTCATGTACATTTAATTCCACTTCAAGATATGGATGATATGCGTTTTCAAAGAAAAACCATTTTAACACCTGAAGAATTTCAAGAGTTAGCCAAGCAAATCGCTTCCAACTTATAAAAATTAAATCCCGATTCATTCGGGATTTTTTTATGTTGTTTTATAACTAATCTGCATGGTAGTTCCTTTTCCAATTTCAGAATGAGCCACTTTAATTTTTCCTTTGTGGTATTCTTGAACAATTCGCTTAGTCAATGATAATCCTAATCCCCATCCTCGTTTTTTTGTTGTAAATCCAGGTTCGAAAACTTTACTAAATTGGTTTTTCGGAATTCCTTTTCCAGTATCTGTAATGCTGATTTTTACCATATCTTCTAATTCAGAAATCACAATGTTTAAACTGCCTTTTCCCTTCATGGCGTCAATGGCATTTTTAACTAAATTTTCAATAGTCCAACTGTGTAGTGCAGGATTAATTTCGACAAATACGGGGTGTTGAGGTGCCTTAAAATAAAAATTCACTTGCTGAGAAACTCTAGTTTGTAAATAATCAACTGTGTTTTTAGTATCTTCAATTATATCTCTTTTTTCTAAGACAGGTTCGCTTCCAATTTTTGAAAATCTATCTGTAATGGTTTGCAATCGAGTAATGTCTTTTTCTATTTCTACAATGGTACTTTCTTCAACATTGTCTAATTTTAAAATTTCCAACCAACCAATTAAAGAAGATAAAGGTGTTCCAATTTGATGTGCTGTTTCCTTGGCCATTCCTGCCCAAAGTTTGTTTTGAGTAGCCATTTTAGTAGCGCGATAAAAATTATAAACAACGGCACCAAATAAAATAATAATCAATAATAAAGCAACAGGATAATATTTTAATTTATTTAATAAAGGCGAATTTCCATAATAAACCAACTGATAGCTTTTCTCCGAAAGTTGCATTTTTATGGGTTGGTTGTCGTTTTTTATCGAATTGAAATATTTTTTTAACGCAGCAGTATCATTTGCAATTGCGTCCTCAATATTGTTGTGGCTTATAATGGAATCTTTACTATCTGTTACAATCATTGGGATTGTAGTATTGTTTTGGATGATTTGGAATGGTAATTCAATATCTGTAAATTCATTGGCATTAGCTAACGTTTTTTGCGCACTTGCCCAAAACTCCATTTTTGCTCGCTCTTCGTTTTTAAAAATTTGGAAAAAGTTATAGGTATTCCAAAGTATTAAGATTACAATGAAAAAAGATGCTACTATGATAAACCAACGCGTAAGATTTCGCCTTTCTGAAAACTGCATGTATTCGTATTTGAAGTAAAAATACTAAAATCCTTTTTAATTTGATGTTTATTCTTGTAATTGAACTTGTAATTGTTTGTTATCTTTGTAAAAAATAGTTTCAACATGTTAAGCATCGATCCAAAAGAAATAGCGCCAGCAAAATTACAAGGATATTTACAAAGTGCCGTAGCGCCAAGACCTATCGCTTTTGCCAGTACTATGGATAGTAATGGGAATCCAAATTTATCGCCATTTAGTTTCTTTAATGTATTCAGTTCTAATCCACCTATTTTAATTTTTTCACCTGCTAGACGTGTGCGAGATAATACTACAAAACACACGTTAATCAACGCTCAAAACACGAAAGAAGTTGTGATTAATGTTGTGAATTACGACATCGTAGAACAAATGTCATTATCTAGTACGGAATATCCAGATGGTGTAAATGAGTTTGAAAAGGCCGGATTTACGATGTTAAAATCTGATAAAGTAAAGCCATTTCGTGTGGCTGAAAGTCCGGTGCAATTTGAATGTAAGATTAATGATGTGATTGCTTTAGGCGACCAAGGTGGTGCTGGAAATTTAGTAATTTGTGAAGTGGTAAAAATTCACATTAACGAAGCTATTTTAGATGCCAACGGAATGATTGACCAATACAAAATCGACTTGGTTGCCCGAATGGGAGCTAATTGGTACAGTCGCTCAAATGTAGGCATGTTTGAAGTTGAAAAACCACTAACTACTTTGGGAATTGGAGTAGATATGATTCCAGATTTCATCAAAGAAAGTGGTTATTTTACTGGAAATGATTTAGCAAGATTAGGAAATATAGAAAATATCCCAACCGAAGAAGAAATTGCTATATTTGTAAAAGAAAATTTTGAAGTCAAAGCGGTTTTAAGTGCGGATGATATGGACACAAAATTTCAAAAAGCGAAAGAGTATGTAGATAATGGAAGAGCAATTGATGCTTGGAAATTGTTATTAGCAAAAAAATAAATTTTAGTATTATGGAAGTTTTAGGAAGAGTAAAATTAATTAATCCTGTACAACAAGTAAGTGCATCTTTCAAAAAAAGAGAGCTTGTAGTGACTACAGAAGAGCAATATCCTCAACACATTTTGATTGAGTTTGCACAAGATAAAACAGATTTGTTAAACAATTATAATGTTGGAGAACAAGTTAAAGTGTCTATCAATTTAAGAGGAAGAGAATGGGTAAATCCACAAGGAGAAACTAAATATTTTAACTCTATCCAAGGTTGGAGAATAGAAAAAGTACAAGCAGAAGCTCCAGCGGCAGCACCTCAAATGCCACCAATGCCACCAGCAGCTGCTTTTGAACCTGCAACTAACTTTAACGAAGAAGAGCACGACGATTTACCTTTCTAAAATTTAGAAATTAGAGATTAGAAGTCAGAAGTTTTATAATTTCTGACTTTTTCTTTTTCTAAATTCTAATTTCTGAAGTCTAAATTTAAAAAGATGTATTTTTTAACCAAAGAATTATATTTTCCACCAATAGAAATGGCTTCTCCTGAAGGGATTATAGCTGTTGGAGGCGATTTATCACCAGAGCGATTACTTTTGGCTTATAAATCAGGAATATTTCCATGGTTTGAAGATGATGAGCCTATTTTATGGTGGAGTCCACCAGAGCGAATGGTTTTGTTTTTTGAAGATTTGAAGATTTCAAAAAGCATGCGAAATATCATCAATCAAAGAAAATTTAAAGTTACCTTCAATACCGCTTTTAGAGACGTAATTTTAAACTGTAAAAAGATTTCTAGAAAAGATCAACAAGGCACTTGGATTACAGATAACATGGTAGAAGCCTATTGCAAATTACATGAATTAGGCATCGCAAAAAGTGTTGAGGTTTGGCAAGATGATGAATTAGTTGGTGGATTGTATGGTGTTGATTTAGGTCATGTTTTTTGTGGTGAAAGTATGTTTTCAAAAGTGCCAAATGCAAGTAAATTAGCTTTCATTGCATTGGCAAAACAATTGGAATTAGCCAATTATCATTTGTTAGATTGTCAAGTCTACAACGATCATTTAGCGAGTTTAGGTTGTGTAGAAATTGAAAGAGAAGATTTTTTGATGGTGTTGAAAGGTTAAAGCTTTGGCAACGTTCTCACATACAATTCTTCCACTTTTTTTCTTGCCCAATCGGTTTTTCTTAAGAATTTCAAACTAGAATTTACCGATGGATTTTCTTTGAAGCAATTGATGTTAATGAGTTCTGCCAAAGTATCAAAACCATAAAAAGCAACTAATTGTTCTACAATCGTTTTTAAAGATTTTCCGTGAAGTGGGTCGTTGCTCATTTTGCTGCTTTCTTGTAAAACATTCCTTTTCCCCCTTGATTATAATTTTAGTTAAGTTACTAAATCTAAGTTTCTATGGTTTTGTGAAAAAGTATGGTAGTTCTTTTTTAATATAAAAGACTACCAAATTGTCTTTAATGTTCCGTAAAAATAGCTATTTTTTTATTAGAAATTTCACAAAATCATTTTATCTCTTTAAAAGAATTTTGTGAAATTTCTAATAGTTTTCTTACTCGTCATTACATGTACAACTGCATGGTCCTAATTTATCGCCATGAGCTAAATGAGCTGGCACAGCATTACTACTGATTACTATTTCATGGGCGTTTTCAGGGTTTCCAGGCGGAATGTGACAAACAACAACTTTTTCATTTGATTTATTATCAGTTTCAGATGAACTGATAAATACAAAGGCAATTAATGCCAATCCGAATAACATCATTTTTTGTTTCATATCCAAGTAATTTATTGGTTAATAAATTAAAATTACGCACAAATTGTTGATTTGGAATTGTATTATAAAAATATTTGTTTAACTACATTTTTTTATCGTTGAAATACCCTTTTTTATTTAAATTTAATCATATTTTTTGGATTATCTTCTTGTAAAACAGCTTGTTACATGATCGTTTACCATTCCAGTAGCTTGCATGTGCGCATACATAACTGTTGAACCCACAAATTTGAATCCGCGTTTTTTTAAATCTTTGCTTAAAGCATCTGAAATTGGAGTAGTAGCTTTAACTTCACTTAAGGTTTTAGGTTGATTGTCTATGGGTTTTCCATCTACAAATCCCCAAATGTATTTAGAAAACGTCCCAAACTCTTCTTGTACTTTTATAAAAGCTTGTGCATTGGTAACCGTAGCTTTAATCTTTAATTTGTTTCGAATAATTCCGGCATCTTCGGCTAATGCATCCATTTTGTCTTCTGAATAATTTGCAATTTTCATTAAATCGAAATTGTCAAATGCTTTTCTGAAATTTTCTCTTTTGGCTAAAACAGTATACCAACTCAATCCTGCTTGAAACGTTTCTAAAATCAAAAATTCGAAGATGGTTTCATCGTCATAAACGGGTTTTCCCCATTCGTTATCGTGATAATTTCTATATAAATCGTCTTTTTCGCACCAAGCGCAACGGGTTTTATTTTCCATCTTTTGCTAAATATTTTTCTATTAAATAATGACCTAGATAGATTAAAGGTGTTAATCCAACAGCAATTAATAACTTCACTGTGTAACCTGTTAATGCAGATGCAATAAACATTTTAGTATCGATTTTTCCTGGTAACCAAAAGGCAATTCCGAGTACAATGAAACTATCGAAAAGTTGCGAAATTACAGTTGAACCCGTACTTCTGAGCCAAATCATTTTTTTACCTGTTCGGTTTTTGACAAAATGAAAGATTGTAACGTCAATTAATTGAGAAACTAAAAAAGCCGTAATACTTCCCACAATAATCCACATACTTTGCCCAAAAACAGCAGTGAATTGTTCGTCGGTTATTAAGCCATCGCCTTTTACTGCTGGAATTTGAAGCCCAATTAGCAATAAGAAAAAGGTGTAGGCAATTAATCCAGCTGTTATGAAGGATAGTTTTTTTACTCCTTTTTCACCAAAATATTCATTGATTAAATCGGTTGTGATGAACACAATTGGCCAAGGTAAAATCCCCAAACTCATCACAACATCTCCAATGTAAATTAATTTTCCTCCAATTAATTCCGCCACTAAAGCATTGGTAATAAAAATTCCAGCTAAAACAACGTAGATGATATCTTTTCTTCTTTGAAACATATTAATATTCTTCTAAATAATCTTCAACAGAAAGTTGATTTCCGTTTTTAAGTTTGCCATAAGAGGCTCTTCTGTGATTATCGTTTAACGATTCGTCAATCATGCTTTTAATTATTGCATCAATTTCTTTTTCTTCTAAATAGGTTTTGGCATTTAATTTACAATATTCCTTTATATTGATTTTTCCATTTTCTGTTATAAATGCAATGCCACTAATTTTTTGTTGATTGGTATTGTATGAATTCTCTTCGATGTTGATTTTCTTGAAGAAGAAGTACGTGATTTTTTTACCATTAAATCTAATTTCTTTAGCATCATAGAAGGACAATGAGTCTTTTTTCTTATTGATGTCTTCAAAATAAATATCGGCATCCATGGCAATAGTTTTTGCGTCATATTTTGTTAAATACGAATTTTGCTTCATGTGATGCAGCATTAAAAACCCTTTAAACTGAATTTTCTCATTTTCAAGAACGCTATCCATTGTTTGAGCATCCACTTGATTGGTTTTTTCCAATTGTACTTCGGCAAAGGCTAAATCCAATTTTTCAATTCTTAAATCGGTTGCTTTTTTAAATAATTCTGACACATCTTTTTCGGCCTTAAACGGATATAAAATAGTATAATAACTTATAAAATCTTCTATTGGAGCTTCATCTTTTTCATAGTATTCTTCCTCGTCTTTATTTTTAAAGTTTTGTTTGCTTTTCCAACTAGCCAATCGTTTGTATTCTAGTTTTGCATTAGTTAAAATCATTTTTTTGTATGATTTTAATTTTTTTGCATTGCCGTGATTTTTTATCAAAAGCTGACGTGTAAAAGATACAATAGGCTCATGGAACTCTTTAATACTGTAATATTGAAAAATATTTGGAAACAAAACCTGACTGTTTTCTAAGTCTTCTTCAAAATGATTAAAAAGTTCGATAATTTCATATTCATTATCTGAAATAGGCAAATCATATTCTAATAGTTCTTGTATTTTCTTATATGCTTCTTTACTTTTTTGAAAGGTTAACGCTCTTAAAACAGCAAATTGAATAACCGTATTTGTATTTTCTTTCTTGTAAGCATTTTCTAAATAGGTAATAACTCCAGGCGATTTAATTCGTCCTAATTTTTCATATAATTCCCCAAGAATTTCAGTTTCATCATCTCTAAATTTAAAAGTATTTAAGAAGGTTTTAAACTTTGGGAAATCCTCTTTTTCTATCGTTAAATAATCAATCGATTTTAAGGCAGAATAACGAATGCTATCGTGCTTACTTCTAACATCGCTTAAAAATAAGTCCATTTTATTTTCTAAAATGTTCTCTGTTTTTTTGTTTTGTAAAGTAATAGAATGGAATGTTTTTTCTACAAAAGGATCTTTGTTATCATAGTTTTTAGAAACCAATGTAGATAGCTCATAAATGGTATTTCCATTCAGTAATAATTTGTATTTAATGGCTTGTTTTGAACTTGGTTTCGAAACCATTGCTTCAAAAGTATGTACATTTTTGTCTTTGTCGTAACTAATTTTTTCGTCAATAATCTTTAGTTTTTCATCTTTAGGGAATAGTTTTTTATCCCAATCTGAAAACATATAATCAGAAGCTAAATTAAGGTCTTCTTCAACAATTGGTACTTCAATTACTTCGTTATCACCTTCAATATCTGCAGGGGTTTCATTTGCAGTTACATCACCTATGATTTGTTTACGATAATTTTTCCAAATAGAATCTATTGATTTTTCAGTCTCATAACGATGATATTTGTAATAGTTAAGTTGTATTATTGAACCATTACTTCCTAAAAATTGATAGTTTTTAGATTGTGTCGTAAAATGATTTTTCTTTTTGCTTCCGTTTTGAAGTTCTTTTTCTACCAAGAAGTCTAAATGCTCGTTTTGTTTTTCAGGAATTTCAATACTAAAATGATTCGTTGTATCACGGAATATTCTATAACTTTCAGATTCTAATGAAGGTTTAATTTCAAATGAATCGAAAAAACGTTTGGTATCTGCATCTTCTGCATTTACTGTTCCTAAAAGGTAATATTTATTGCCGTTTAATTGCGATTTTAGTTGAATCTCTCTGTTTTCGATATTCGATTTTGAAAAGAAAGCAATTCGTTCTTTATTGAATTTAGTTTGGGTAGAATCTAATTCGTGTTGGGCATAAAATTCTTGATGAATTCGTTTTAATTCGTATTCTGAATTTTCTAAATTATCAATTTCAGAAAGTGTTTTTTCGATTAAAAAGTAAAAGCTTTTTTTCTTTTCATCTAAAGCCGTAATAGCAATGTCGGAGTTGTCTTTACCGTTGTTTTTATTTCCAGTGTAAGTATTGTAAGCCGGAACTTGAACTTCGAAATTTCCTTTTATTGGACTAATTTTTTCCCAATTGTTTTTGCTGGTTTTTATCTCGATTTTAGAAAAAATATCTTCTTCAAAACGTCTTACATAATCGCCTTCGCCACCCATAATTACTGTGATAATTTCTAGTGGCGTAATGTAATAGCGATAACGTTGCGCGTTGCCCGTTTTGGTTTTACTTTTAATATCGTAGACCCAATAATTTTTTTCTTGAAATGATTTTTTTTCTAGAATTTCCCCTGGAATATTTTCATAAAATAAACTGTCTAATGTTTTGATATTAAATGTTTTATTTTTCTTGTTTAAGAAATCATTTAGGAGTTTTCTTTTTACGTTTACATAACCACCATTTACTAAGTCGGGCGATTCTAAATCTTCGCCGTTTTCAAGTACAATTTCAAATAAAGGCAAGGAAATCATACCGTCTGCCGTTGCTCTATTTTTTAATTCAGGTTTGGTAAAGTATTCTTCAATTTGTTTTTTGGTTGCTTTTCCTTTTTCAGTATAATTACCAAAAACGGGAGTGACTTTATATCCTTTAGCGCGAAGTAATTCGATAACACCTTTTGGTCCCGGTAAGTGAGCTGCTCCAATGGCACTGAATAAACTTCCAGTTTTCATAATTGAATCCATGTTCTTAACCATTTCTATGTTTCGGTCAAAAAGCATGGCTTTTAAAAACGATTTTGGTGAGCTTAACATGGTTAACGAATCAATCATGTCTAGGTCTTTTTCTCTGTAATAATCGTTAAGTGCTTGGTCGTAGGGTTTGTTTTTTAATAATTTTAAAATAGCTTGACGATTTTTATCTACTTCGCTTTCATCCATTTTGGCTTGTGCCATCATAATGTTTAAAGTCGATTTTTTTACATCTTCTAAACCAACCGTTCTTTTGTTGTATTTTCTACCTGTTCTGTAGATAAACATATCTAGATAGGTTTCTTCTTGATAGTCTTTTTGCGCTTCGTTTGTTCGTGTAAGAAGGCTTATTAAGTTGTAATTACTACTTCTGAAAAGTGGATATAAATTATCTTTTTCAATAGGTTGAATATAAAAATTAGTATAAAACTTTCCTTGATTGGCATATTGACTGTAAAAGCTAAACAAATCGAATAGCGTTGTCCAAGTTCTAGGTTCACTTTCATTGGCAATAATATCGGCTTCTTGAAGATGTTTAAAAAAATTATCCGATAAATGATAGGATACTTTATCACTTACGTGCATAGATCCGTAAACGTATGATTTTTTTTGTAAACCATTACCGCTAATTTCCCACAATAAACTTTGGTATTTTTTTTCTTGAGCAAATAATGAAGCTGATACAAGGGCTAATAGAAGAGCAATTTTTTTCAAAGCTATTTTCTTTTTTCGTTTACCCCAAATATACAGTATTTTAAAAAGAAAAAAACCTTAACTCTTGTTAAAGAATTAAGGTTTTGTATTTTTAGTTTAGAATAGGATTATCCTAAAGCAACTCTACTAAATCCAGTAACAGTTAAATTTGCGTCTACTGATTTAATATAAGCAGCAACACTCATAGAACTGTCTTTGATGAAATCTTGGTTTACTAAAGTATTATCTTTGTAAAAACGTTGGATTTTTCCTTTAGAAATGTTGTCTAACATTGCTTCTGGTTTACCTTCAGCTCTTAATTGCTCTTTAGCGATTTCGATTTCTTTTTCAATGATTGCAGCATCAACACCAGCTTCGTTTAAAGCAATTGGGTTCATAGCAGCAGCTTGCATTGCAACGTTTTTAGCAGCTTCGTCAGCACCAGCAACGTTAGCAGATAAAGCAACTAAAGTAGCAATTTTACCAGCGTGGATGTAAGATCCTACGAAAGCACCTTCTAATCTTTCGAAAGCACCGATTTCGATTTTTTCACCGATAACTCCAGTTTGCTCGATTAATTTTTCAGCAACAGTGATTCCGTTGAAATCAGAAGCTAATAATTCTTCTTTAGTAGCATAGTTTAAAGCTTGGTTAGCTAAATCGTTTGCTAATTTTACGAATGCTTCATTTTTACCTACGAAGTCAGTTTCACAGTTTAAAGTGATTGCAACTCCAGCAGTGTTGTCAGCATTGATAACAGCAACAGCAGCTCCTTCAGTAGATTCTCTATCTGAACGGTTAGCAGCTACTTTTTGACCTTTTTTTCTTAAGTTTTCGATAGCTAAATCGAAATCTCCTTCAGCCTCCACTAATGCTTTTTTACAATCCATCATTCCAGCACCAGTGATAGTTCTTAATTTATTTACGTCTGCAGCAGTAATATTTGCCATTTTGTATTTTTTTTATTTGTTGTTTATAAAAGTAAAAAATTCCAATTACTAAATCCCAAATTCCAATTTTACTAAATTGCTAACTAAAAGTTAGAACAAGTTTGGAATTTGGAATTTAATTCTTGGAATTAATTGATTTATGCTTCAGTTTCAGTAGCAGGAGCTTCAGTAGCTTCTACTTCTTTAGCTGGTAATTCATCTTTTTCAACTTTTCTATCAGAAAGACCTTCTACGATAGCAGAAGAAACTAATGATAAAACTTTTTCAATTGATTTAGAAGCATCGTCATTTGCAGGAATTACGAAGTCAATTGGACGTGGATCCGAATTCGTATCTACCATTGCGAACACTGGAATGTTTAATTTTTGAGCTTCTTTAACAGCGATATGCTCCGCTTTTACGTCAACTACGAATAATGCAGCTGGTAATCTAGACATATCTGCAATTGAACCTAAGTTTTTCTCTAACTTAGCTCTTAAACGATCAACTTGTAATCTTTCTTTTTTAGATAAAGTCATGAAAGTACCGTCTTTCTTCATTCTATCAATAGAAGCCATTTTTTTAACAGCTTTACGGATAGTTACGAAGTTAGTTAACATACCACCTGGCCATCTTTCAGTGATGTAAGGCATGTTACAAGCTGCTGCTTTTTCAGCAACGATATCTTTCGCTTGTTTTTTGGTAGCAACGAATAATACTTTTCTACCAGAAGCAGCAATTTTTTTCAAAGCTTCGTTAGCTTCTTCAATTTTAGCTGCAGTTTTATATAGGTTAATGATATGAATACCATTACGCTCCATATAAATGTAAGGAGCCATGTTTGGATCCCATTTACGAGTCATGTGTCCGAAGTGTACACCTGCTTCTAATAACTCTTTAACGTCAATTTTGTTTGCCATTGTGTAATAGTTTACGTTCCGTGATTAGCAATTTTCAAGTAGTCACTTGCGTTAGTCTTGAAAATTTAGATGCTAAACTAATTCCCTTTTTACAAGGAATATCGACAACTTTGTTTTTAATTCAATTTTAATTGTAAAAATAAATCTGAAAATATATTCTGATAAATATCGAATATTAACGTTTTGAGAATTGGAATCTCTTACGTGCTTTTTTCTGACCGAATTTTTTACGTTCAACCATTCTAGGATCTCTTGTTAATAATCCTTCTGGTTTAAGGATAGCTCTGTTTTCAGCTTCTACCTCACACATTGCGCGAGCGATAGCCATTCTTACAGCTTCTGCTTGTCCTGTAGTACCACCACCATATACGTTTACTTTAACGTCAAAGTTTGATGCATTTTCTGTCATAGACATTGGTTGCATAACTTTGTACTGTAAAGTTGCAGTTGGGAAGTAGTTAGTGAATTCTCTTTTGTTTACAGTGATTTTTCCTGTTCCTTCTGAAACATAAACACGTGCAACAGCGCATTTTCTTCTACCGATTTTGTGAATAACTCCCATTACTTAAGATCGTTTAGGTTAACGGTTTTAGGTGATTGAGCCGCATGTTTGTGCTCAGAACCTACATATACATTTAAATTGCGGAATAATTCAGCACCTAATTTGTTTTTAGGTAACATTCCTTTGATAGCTTTTTCTACTAATAATGCAGGGTTTTTTTGTTGCATTACTCTAGCAGTTAAACTTCTTTGACCTCCTGGGTAACCTGTGTGTCTGATGTACGTTTTGTCATCTAACTTGTTACCAGTAAGGTTGATTTTTTCTGCGTTGATAACAATTACGTTATCCCCACAGTCAACGTGCGGTGTATAACTTGGTTTGTATTTACCTCTTAAAAGCATCGCTACTTTTGTAGATAAACGACCTAAGTTATGCCCTTCAGCGTCCACAACAATCCACTGCTTGTCTGCAGTTGCTTTGTTGGCTGATACTGTTTTGTAGCTTAATGTGTTCACAATAATTAATTTAAATTAAACATTCCATTCCCAATAAAGGGAGTGCAAAAGTACAATTATTTATTAGAATTGCAAACCCCTAATGTAAAATATTATTTTTTCTAAATCGTTACACATCACATCTTTATCTAAAATTCATTTGAAGTTGTTTTTTTAAATACGAGAAATACACTATTTTTACCTCTTAACTTTTACGTATGAAAGCAAAAGCAACTCTAAAACAGATTGCCCAAGAATTTGGGGTATCCATATCTACTGTATCAAAAGCACTTAGTGATAGTCCTGAAATTAGCGATGCTACCAAAATAAAAATTCAAGAGTATGCCGCTTTGCAGAATTACAAACCGAATAGTATTGCGAAGAATCTAAAAAATCAACGCACCAATACTATAGGAGTAATTATACCTAATATATTGAATCCTTTTTTTGCAAAAGTGTTCAGTGGAATTGAAAAAGTAGCGTTGGAAAAAGGATATAACGTGATTACCGGAATTTCCAATGAATCTTTCCATAAAGAGCAACAAGTAATGGATATGTTAAATAATGGAACTATTGATGGTTTTATTGTGGCCATTGCTGAAGAAACGCAATCTTTAAAAGAATACAAACATTTTAAAGATATTATGAATAGCGGAACGCCTATCGTAATGTTTGATAGGGTAGCCGATGGTATCAATTGCGATAAAGTAGTGGTAGACGATTTTGATTCTGCTTACGATGCTACAACGCATTTGATTAAATTAGGTAGTAAAAAAATCGCTTTGCTCTCTACTGTAAATAATTTGAGTATTGGAAAATTACGATTTGAAGGCTATAAAAAAGCCCTTACAGATGCTAATATGCCAATTGACGAAGAGTTAATTATTCTTGAAACCGCTATTGAAGATTTTGATGTGAGATTACAAAAATTAATTTCCTCAAAAAAAATGGATGCTGTTTTTGCCTTAGACGAACACAGTTCTACTATGACGATGCGAATGGCGCTCAAACAAGGAATTAAAATTCCTGAAGAATTGAATATTATTGGTTTTGCCGATGGTGTTTGGTCAAGACGATTAACACCGAGCTTGTCAACCGTAAGTCAACACGCGCCAGAAATTGGAGCTAAAGCAGCTGAATTGTTAATTCACAAACTCAATTCTAAAGACGAGTTTTATCAACCGCAAACTGTTGTGATTAAAACGGAGTTGCGTCAGAGAGAATCTACAAGAAGGTTATAGTTGTCTCGCTTTATCATCCTTCCAAGTTATATAACCCAAAATCGCATTGAACATATAAAATACATATTTTGCGGTGTTGGCAATGTTCATTAGCATTACATTTTGTATGATTTTGAATAAATTATATACTTGCCAGTTAATCCAATTATCAGGATACATTCTTCCTATATTAAAGGTGCCACCAAAACTAATTCCGGCTGGAATTGCTATGGCGAAGAATAATTTCCAATCAATCGCTTTATCTGAAAAAGTGGTAAAAGCAATGTAATTCAATACTAACGAAAGCAGTAAGCCAATTGCCATATTTCGGAAAAAGATACCATCAATTGCATTCAAATATTGTTTCTTTTTCCAAATTCGGAAAGCAAAATAGTTTCCAAAAAACGAAACGGGATAGGTTAAAATAGCACCAATATTTCCCAAAAGATAATCGATACTTCCGCTTAATAAGGTGTTACAAGTACTGATTAAATTTCCAATGTTATTTTTCTTGGTAACCAATCGCGTTGCCATCATGGATAAGCAGGTGTTTAGAATAGAAAAATAACCCAAGTAAAACGAGTAATTCTTTCCGTTAAAACTAAAATCGTAAGTGGTTTTGTAATATTCTAAATACACTGAAACGCCCACCACCAAAACCACTCCAATGATATCGAGATATTTGCTATTGGTAATGCTTTTGATGGTAGTGATGGTATTCTGCATGTTATTCTTTTGTAAAGTTAAATTTCATTCCACCTTGAATTAGCACAAATGACTTATCTCCAAAAACCATTTCAATTCCGGCTGCAGCAAAGACAAAAGTTGTTTCTTCTTTAAATGTCAATGGGAAAGCGCCTTGTCCTGTAGCTTGCGCTGATAATTCGCCATTCTTTTCTGAAACGGTAATTTTTAAAGGTATGTCTTTTGAGGCAT
>ERZ650302.726-NODE-726-length-18441-cov-15.045415_pt1 | contig 18441 bp, 18 predicted proteins | sample MGYA00376238_ERZ650302 | MGnify/ENA primary metagenome ERZ650302 (study PRJEB26733, sample SAMN07839298) | wastewater metagenome | biome: urban; feature: wastewater treatment plant; material: waste water | place: USA: North Carolina | collected 2016-04-28 ... | reverse complement strand
TTTCCCAATCTCTTTTGTACCATTGCTGTAATTCTTGTCCGTCTTTGCTATAAACGAAATGTCCGGGTAAAAAAGTTTCAATTTTATTACAAACACCTTCTAAAGCCTTGAGTTCAGAAGCAATAAAATAGTTTCCAGATTTGTCCCAACCTTGATATAACGGACAAATTCCCATATGATCTCTTGCAATTAGATAAATATCATTTTCTATATCATACAGCGAAAAAGCAAAAATCCCATTCAGTTTTTCGATGAAATCTTTACCATCTCTTCTGTATAATGCCAAGATTACTTCACAATCAGATTGTGTAAGGAATTCATAATCAGGAAATTCTTTTCTAAGTTCTTGGTGGTTATAGATTTCTCCATTTACTGCCAAAACTACTTTTCCGTCTTTGGTATATAAAGGTTGCTTACCAGAAGTAGGATCTACAATGGCTAATCTTTCGTGTGAAAAAACTGTTTTCTCTGACTGAAAAATTCCGCTCCAATCTGGTCCTCTGTGTCTTATTTTTTTAGACATTTCTAAGATTTGTGGTCTTAGTGTTTCCGTTTTTTGTTTTGCATCAAACAAGCATACAATTCCGCACATAATTTTATATTGGTTGAGTAATAATTAATAATTTGATTAAATTTCTGTTGCAAAAATATACTTTACATTTAAAAATAAAAACAAAAATTTTAAATTAGTTTAAATTTTTAACTAAATTAAAGTTTTTTAGAAATATTTTAATGCCAAACGTTTATTTAAAGAAACTTGGTTAATTTTTTTAAGTTAAAGTGATTGATTTTTATAATGAGAAACCGAAATAATTTTGCCGTTGTCTATAATTGAAACTGTTTTTTGATTTTCCGAATTTTTTATTTCGAAGGTTAAAGCCGAGCTTTCTATTTTTTCTTTAGAACATAATTCGCCAATAAAATGATTTTCTTCTACAGAAAACCAAAACTGAATAGGAAAATGATAAGGATTTCTAATGCGCAAATCTTTGTACCCAAAAACTACGGTAGCGTCTGTTCCTAGCGGTGTATAGCGGTTTTCTTCAGTGTAAATATCTACAGAATGTTGATGTCTTTCTACAATTTCTAGTTGAGAAAGCAACGCCAAATGAAAAATAGCCCCCGAAATTTGACACAAACCACCACCAATTTGCTCTTGAAGTTTGCCTGCCACCAAACTTCTGCCAGATTTATAAACATTGGTATTGTTCGGATTTTTCACAATTTTCCAAAAAGAGAAAATTTCATTGGGATAAATTATAATTTGATTGATTTTTTCTGAGGCAACCTTTAGATTATGTTTCTTGTTTTCTAAAAATTCTTGAGAAATAAAAGGTTGCTGAATCGTAATTTTGTAAGGCAATTCTTCCTCAGATTTTTTAATAGCAAACGGAATTCTATTGAAGAAATCTTCAACTTTCCTGAAAGTTAATTTTACAAAAACTTTAATTTGCTTTTTAAAACTCATATTTTTCTTAGTTCATAAATATGATAAGAGGAGAGGTTTTTCAGTAATCCAAAATTAGACAACAGAAAATCAAATGTAAGAAAATATTTCCTGAAACGCTTCGGGATTCTATGAATAGGAATGATTAAAAGCCCAAATTTCTTTCGGATTTCGAATTTGTTTTTGATGAATTTTTCTATTTCATCTTGGTTAAAACTCAGTGCAGCATGCCAATTTTCTTGATTTTGATTGATGATTTTTCTTCTGTTTTTTACAGGAATATCAAAAACAAAAGTTCCATTTTTAGACAAAATTCGGTGAACTTCATCAATGGTTTTTGTGAAAACAACTTCATCAAGATGCATTATAAAGTGAAATGTAAGGCAACCTTGAAAGCTTTCTTTTTCAAAAGGCAAATCATTTGATTTTGCTTGAAAAAACTCTTTTACTGAGTGTTTTTTCTGAGCAATTTTCAGCATTTCTTCACTTGCATCTGCACCAGAAGTGGCAAAATTGGTCAATCTTCCGCTTCCGCAAGCAAGGTCTAAAATCTTACCAGATTGATTCTTAAAAATCTTATTTAAAATTCTCCGCTCCTGAAAATCAATAAATTGACCGTAAGAATTCCCGAAACGATTTTCATCATATTCAGAAGCGAGTTGGTTATAATATTCTATAATTTTTTCGGTGGACATTTTATTTTTTTTAATTTATTTGTCAAAGTAATGTCCTTTTGCACTTAGTATATAAATAATTATCATCTCGTCATTAATTCTATATATCAATCTATCTTTTTTGTTGATTCGTCTAGACCAATAATTATTCAGGTTACCCGTTAACAATTCTGGTTTTCCTGTACCGGTTTTTGGATGTTCTACGAGCTCGTTCAATAGTTTTATAATTTTATTAAAACTTTGAATATCAGATTTTTTAAATTCAGCAATGTGTTTTTTAGCAATATCTGAAATTTCAAGATTATACATTACTGATTATAAATTTTTTAAAAAATCGTTAAGTTCTTTTTTTGAAGAAATTTTTGTTGATTTTTCTTCTTTTATTTGTTGTTCAGCTGCAAGTAGATTAGCTACAAATTCTTCGCTGTATCCCTTGTCTTGCATTGTATTAATGGGAACAACTAAGAAAGCTTTTCCGCTTCCACGATTTACAATGATTTTTTCACTTTCTGCGAGTTCTGAGTATTTTTTGATGTCTTTTCTAAAATCTGAAACTGTAATTGTTTTCATTTTTTTCTACTTTTAATGAGACAAATATAATGAAAAATATGTACCTAAATAAGTACATATTTTATTTTTTTTTATTGTAATTAAGATGAAGTTGAAATTTAGATTCTCTCAATCAACGCCATATAAAAGCCATCAAAACCAGAACTTGGCATTACTTTTTCATCTTTTACCAATTTAAAATCTGGGTTGTTTTTTAGGAATTCTGCTACTTGTTCGTTATTTTCACTTGGCAAGATAGAACACGTTGCATAGACCAATTTACCACCTTTTCTGATGATTTTAGAATAATCTTGCAGAATTTGTTGTTGTTCTTTTTTAATTCTATCAATAAAATCTTGATCAATTTTCCACTTAGAATCTGGGTTTCTTTTCAAAACACCAAGTCCAGAACAAGGTGCATCTATCAATAATCTATCTGCTTTTTCGTGCAATCTTTTGATGACTTTAGTATCGGTAATTTCTCTGGTTTCTATGTTGTGAGCGCCAGCTCTTTTTGCGCGGCGTTTCAGTTCAGTTAATTTCCAACCGTGTATGTCCATCGCAATAATTTGACCTTTATTTTCCATCATAGCAGCAAGGTGAAGCGTTTTTCCGCCAGCTCCTGCGCAAGCATCTACCACTCGCATTCCGGGTTTTACCTCTAGAAATTCTGCAATTTTTTGTGAACCAGCATCTTGCACCTCGAAAAGACCGTCTTTAAAAGCCGACGTCAAGAACACATTTTTCTTTTCTTCTAATTGTACTGCATCTTTGAAACCATTAATGGTGAAACTTTCTACATTTTCGTGTTTTAGTTCTTCTATCAAATGTTTTGCAGAAGTTTTCAGAGAATTAGCTCTTAGGATAGTTGGCGCTTGTTCATTTAACGCCATCATTTCCTTTTCCCAATTGGTACCCAACTCTTTTTCTAAAGTTGCTGCCAACCATTCAGGAATAGAATGTTCAAAAGCTTTGTTAGGAACAGTTCCTTTTTTTAGTTTGGTTAAAATATCGGCAATTTTAATACCATCAAATTCCTCAAATTTTTTGTAATGGGTTTTGCTCCAAAGCAAATAAGCAAGGATGAGTTTATAGATATTCCCAGGTTTTGCACCTTCGCCAATGTAATATTCTAGGCGTTTTTTCCAACGAATAATATTGTAGAAAATCTCCGAAACTACGGCTCTGTCTTGGCTTCCCCATTTTCTGTGAGCTTTTAGAAGTCTTTCTATAACTTTATCTGCATATTTATTTTTTTCGAAAAAAGTTTCTTGTAGTGCATCGTGAATACCGATGAGTAGATTTCTGTGGATAAGTTGCATACGAATATTAAATTATGAATTTTAGATTTTAAACCTAAAATTTCTGCAAAAATACGGAATTTTTTGCTGGAAGTTCAAACAAATGAGTATAGTAGTTTTTATAAAGGTTTTTTGGAACGCTTTCATTCTGAACCTAGCAAAGCGAAGTGAAGAATCTATTTGAAGAAATAGTTTTAATTAACATATAAAGTATAGGTAGCTGAAAAAATTTTTTTCTTTCTATTTTGATTAAATATTTTATTTATTTCACTTTTATCTTTTAAAACGATTGAATCATTCTCTTTATTAATAATTATTTGATGAAAAGGAAAACTATCTTCACCGCCACCATAACCAATACTCCCAAATATTCTAAATGTTTCTTTAGGTTTAATAATAGCAGAATCTAGTTCTCTACCATAAATATTTTTATCATATACTTTTATTGGAGGTTTTGTGATTACATAAATATCTTTTTCTGAATTATTACTTATGTAATATGCATAACCAGGATCACAAGAAATAAAAGTGAATAATGTGATAATAAAAATAAAGTATTTCATGATTAAAAATTTCTTTAAAATTAAGAATATTTTTTATATCAAAGCAAAAACTTCCAGCATCCATTCTTCCATCTTCAATCAAATTAATATATTTGCCGAAAATCAAAATAAATGAGAAAACTACTTTTAGGAACATTATTTTTACTGAGTTTAAGTATGAATGCTCAGGAAAATGACACGCAAAGAAGGAACATTATCAAAACCAATGTTACTGCTTTTGCTTTTAAGAATTTTCAATTGAATTATGAAAGAGTTTTTACCAAAACATTTTCACTTTCTGTAAGTTATGGAATGATACCAGAAGGTAAATTGCCATTTTCTTCACTTTTACCCAATGATAGTGAGGTGAATTTAGAAGAAGTAGAACTCGGTGGAAGCAATGCTACTTTAGAAACCAGATTTTATTTAGGAAAAAAAGGTTATGGTCATGGTTTTTATTTAGCTCCTTATTATAGATATTCTACCTTCAAAGTTTCAAATTTTACAGAAACCATCGATATGGAAACCAATGGAGTAGTGTATGATACCGTAGACGTTACTTTCAAAGGAAATTCTACAGCTCACAGCGCAGGTTTGTTAATCGGTGCGCAATGGTTTTTAGGCAAAAAAGATAATTTCGTTTTAGATGCATGGTTTTTAGGTGCTCATTATGGAACATCAACCGGAGATTTAGATGGTATTACAGATAGAACATTAACTTCAGTTGAGCAACAGCAAGTTCAGGATGAATTAGACAACTTAGATATTCCAGTGGTAAAATACAAAGCTACTGTAAATGCAAATGGTGCCAATCTAAAAGTAGACGGACCTTGGGCTGGTTTAAGAGCGGGGATTTCTTTAGGTTACAGATTTTAAAGTATCTTTGCAAAAATTAAAAAAATGAGTGAATTAATGCCTTGCCCAAAATGTGGCAGCGAATTTACCTACGAACAAGACAATCTTTTGGTTTGCAGCCAATGTTTCCATGAGTTTGATCCTGCAGAAGTAGGTGCAGAAGATAAAATTTTCGATAGCAACGGAAATGAATTGCAAAATGGTGATTCTGTGGTAGTTATTAAAGATTTACCAGTAAAAGGAGCGCCAAAACCTGTAAAAGCGGGAACTAAGGTGAAAAATATTAGATTAAGACCAGGTTCTGATCACAATATCGATTGTAAAATAGATGGTTTCGGAGCAATGGCATTGAAGTCTGAATTCGTGAAAAAAGCTTAAGAACTTTTTAATTTGCACAAATTTTCTCGAATTACTCAAATTACTGATTTGGCAAAATTTGTATAATTCGAGGAAATTAGCACAATTTCTAAAAAAAAAGGAAAGATTTGGCAGGGTTCTTTTCTAAGACTTTGATTGTTCGCACGAAACGAATCTAATTTCAGTCCATCAAGGCAGAAAGAGAATTAACCAAAAATTTCCTTACGTTTTTCAGGGAAGACAAAATTAATAAATTTTCTAGAAATAAAATGAAATTTTAGTTGGATGTTCTAAACGATGAATTTTAAACTCAACCTTTACCTTTACCTTTACCTTTACCTAATCCTTAATCTCAACCTTAATATTTCCCTCCAATTTGTTTTCTGAATACATAACAAGCGGAATATTATGAACCAAAATCTTGTTCCAATAATGGTTTCCTGCAAATCTGCTTTCTACAATTTGAGCATCTAAACCATTTTCGGTGAGTTTTACTTGATGCGGAAAGAAATAATTTTTAGAAACGTTGAGTATAGATTTTTCTTCTTCGGAGATTGTGTTTACTTCACCCAAAAGTTTTGCTACATAAGCATTATAAGGATTTCTGAAAGTTTCTTCAGCGTTGTCATTTTGAATCAATCTTCCTTCTTGTAGTACAATGATTTGGTCTGTCCAAGGAAGGATTTCTTGAATTTCGTGAGTAGAAATCATCACAGAAAGTTCATGTTCTTTAGCATAATTAAACAAACGCTCTCTCAATTCCATTTTTCTGGAATAATCCAAATTACTGAAAGGTTCGTCTAATAAAAGCAGTTTTGGCATTACAGAAAGCGCTCTCGCAATCGCAACTCGCTGTTGCTGACCACCACTTAAATTTTTTGGCAAAACATGAGCGTAATCTTCTAGTCCAACTACTTGTAAAAGCTCCTGAATTTTTTGCTTTTTCTCTGAAAGATTGGTGTTAGAAATAAATTTCCCTATGTTTTCGGCCACAGTAAGATAAGGCATTAAATCATAATTTTGAGAAACCAACTTCATGCCGAGTTCGCCTGGGACAATGTTTCCTTTCGGTCCGAAAAGTCTTTCGTCTTCCAAATAAATTTCTCCGCTTTGCCAATCAAACAAACCGTAAATAATATTAAGAAGAGTAGATTTTCCACAGCCAGATTCGCCAGCCAAAGCAATAATTTTACCTTTTTCTACAGAAAGATTGATATTTCTGAAAAGTAAAGTTCCGGGTTTGTAACCGAAATATAAGTTTCTAACATTCAAAAGCATATACAAAAATAAGCATAATAAAAGAATTTTTGAAAATTTGAAGAGAAATTTCTTACTTTAGCAGAAGTAAAATGATAAAAAACAGTTAAAAATGAAAAAGAATTTATATAGAGTTTTGGGGATTTTAGCGCTCTCTTTTTTAGTGATTTCTTGTGGTAAAGATAAACCTGTAACCAGCGAAGCCAATGAAGTTTTAACCGAAACTGATGGTGTGCTCTACAAAGTAGACACCATGAACAGTAGAATAGAGTGGAAAGGTTATAAAGTGCTAAAGTCTGATCAAACCACACATTTTGGAGAGATAAAATTTGAAAGTGGAGATGTTACCGTAAAAGATGGTAAACTGCAATCAGGAAAATTCGTGGCAGATATTACCACACTAGAAAATATAGATTTAAAAGATGACCAAGAAATGAAAGCCAAATTAGAAGGTCATCTGAAAAGTGGAGATTTCTTCGAGGTAGAAAAATTTCCTACCGCTTCTTATGAAATTACCAAAGTAACCGAAAATACAGCTGGAGATTACAACACGCTTTTAGAAGGAAATCTTACGATTAAAGGCATCACAAAACCAGTTCAGTTTAAAGCAAATGTAACGGTAGCAGACGGAAATGTAAGCATTGCAAGTGAACCAACAGATATTAACAGAGAAGATTTCGGGTTGAAATTTGAGCTTCCTCTAGAAAATGGTTTGCTGAACAAAGAAATTAATCTTCAGATTTTGGTAAAAGCTTTAGAAAGCAAGTAATTTTCAAGAGCCAAGTAAAAAGAGCCAAGTAAAAAATAGGAACTCGCAGTTTTGTGAGTTCTTTTTTATGACTTAAGTTCGGGATTATTCTGTGCTGGTTTTTGTGGTTAAAAATTAAAATCCGTATTTTTGCAATTCTATAAAGCAAACCGATGTTAGATAAGATAGATGAGTTATTGAAAGAAGTGCAAGGTTTTACTTCTACTAACAAAGACGAAATTGAACAATTTCGTATCAAATTCAATGGGAAAAAAGGAATTTTAAATGATTTTTTCGAAAAATTTAAAGAAGTTCCGAATGAACAGAAAAAAGAATTTGGTCAAAAAATCAATACACTCAAACAAGCCGTGAATACCAAGTTAGAAGAACTGAAAGAAGCTACTTCTAGCCAAGTTATTATCGAAAAAGAAGACCTTACGAAACCTGCTTTTCCATTGGAATTGGGTTCTCGTCATCCTATTAATTTAGTGAAAGGCAGAATTATTGAGATTTTTAAATCTATTGGTTTTGCAGTTTCTGATGGACCAGAAATAGAAGATGATTGGCACAACTTTACTGCGCTTAATTTACCAGAATATCATCCTGCAAGAGATATGCAAGATACGTTCTTCATTGAGCAAAATCCAGATGTTTTATTAAGAACGCATACTTCATCGGTGCAAATTCGTCACATGGAAGAAAATCAGCCGCCAATTAGAATTCTTTCTCCGGGAAGAGTTTTCCGTAACGAAGCTATTTCTTCTCGTTCACACTGTATTTTCCACCAAATAGAAGGTTTATATATTGATGAAAACGTGAGTTTTGCAGATTTGAAACAAACTTTACAGTTTTTCACTACAGAACTTTTCGGAAAATCAAAAATCAGAATGAGACCTTCTTATTTCCCTTTTACAGAGCCAAGTGCAGAAGTAGATGTTTATTGGGGATTGAATTCTGAAACCGATTACAGAATTACCAAAGGAACCGGTTGGTTAGAAATTATGGGTTGCGGAATGGTAGATCCTGCCGTTCTTAAAAATGTAAATATCGATGCGGATAAATACTCTGGTTACGCATTCGGAATGGGAATTGAGAGAATCGTAATGTTGCTTTATCAATTGGGAGACATCAGAATGTTCTTCGAAAATGATAAGAGAATGCTAGAGCAATTCGGGCATTTATAAATTAGAATTTATTATTGAAATTTTCAGAAATAATAAAAAGAAAGCGTTCAAAATTTTTTGAACGCTTTTTTATTTTTAAGATTTTTTGAACCAATTTTTTGCTCTGTTGTAATCTAAGAAATAAGTAATTCTGAGCGAAAGATTGTTAATCATAGGTTCGTTAAATAATCGGTCAAAATTATCTCTCATGCTTAATCTGGCTACATCTAAGAAATTTTGAGCTTGATTTCTGTACAGTAAAGTGAGTTGTGAACCTGGCGCAAACCACCAACTGTAACGTAAATCCAGATTCCATGAATTGAAGGTTCCATCTTTGTTTTCTGCGAAACTAGTGTCTGGATTGAGTTCTCCATTATCTTTTAACGTATAAAATTGTCTGTAAGCAACTTCCGAAAAATAATGACGGAAAGTAAGATTAATCGCCATTTTTTCATTAAAAGTATATTGAGAAGAAACGCTATTTTCCACAGAATTTCTTAATCTTCGGCCAATGAAAATATTCGTGGCATCTTTTCCTACAAATCCAGTTTCATTATTGAAATTAGCATAATTTAAAGTGTGGAAAATAGAGAAATGGTCATTAAATCTATATCGGGTATTGATTTCTGACATATACGTAATTCTCTTGTCTTCGTTGTATTTATAAAATTCTACATAACCACCGATTTTGAATTTTTTTCTTTCGTCTGTATTGGCAAAAACCCATGGATTATACATTGCCGGAATGAAAAGATATTTTCCGAAGGTTCTCGGTTCGTAAATATCATTGGTTCCAAGTGGTTTTACCATCAATCCACCTCCGAAATTGAAAAACTTTTTATTGGTAATTTGTAAATTTTGGTGAATCACGAAATCTGCAAATAAATCGGTTTCTAATCTTCTGTTATTGTTTACTCTAAGGCTGTAATTCAATTGATTGATATTGCCTTTTGGTTGCAAATAACGGTAATTATAATTGGCGCTATAATTCACATAATTGGTTTGTCCAGTAAATCCAAGGTCGTTAATATCATAATTTTTATCTCTCAAGAAAACTTCTGCGCCGAATTGATGCCCTTTAATAATTTGGTTAAAACCAGCATTTCCTTCGAAACCGAATTTTTGTTTTTGATTTTCGAAAACCCAACTTCCCTCTGTAGAACCGAATACAGAAAATGTATTTTTCTTATTGGTTAAATCTAGGAAAACTCCAGTTGCATTAGCATCTCTGAAATCTCCGCTTCTCATCACACTTGTATTGATGAGGGAAACCGAAGAATTTTCACGAAATCTTTGGTCTAAAACAAAGACATTGTAATTCGCCAAAGGTTCTGTTACTTCTTTTCTGATTTCGCCAGTGTTGATATTTCTGATGGAAGCTTCGGTTTTTTCGGTAATGGCGTTAAAAAATCCAATTCCTAAGCCTTTTTTTGTTCTTCCTGAAATTTTAGTAGCGTTAAAAAGTTTTACTTTTTCTGGATTTTCTGCAAATTCTTCATCGGCTGCAAGTTGAGGAAACTTACTTGGGAAACCACCAATTCTTCTGGAATAAAACATATTTCCTTTGTTGAAAAGCTCTGTTCCTTCATTGAAAAACGAACGCTGTTCGCTGAACTGTTGTTCAAATGGTCCCAAATTTAAAACGGTAGCATCAAAATTGGTTTGTCCAAAATCTGGAATTAAAGTGGTGTCTAGTGTAAAAGCGTCATTAATTCCATATTTCACATCCATTCCGCCATTGATGTTGGTAGTGGTTTTTCCGTCAAAATAATTTACATAACTCGAAAAATAAGGAAGGAAAGATAATCTGGTAGGCGTTTGTATATTTTCTACGCCGTTTAGAATTCCGTCATATAATAAGAAGCTTCCTTTTTGGTTATTCACATGATTCCATGTATAAGCGGTTTGCAATCGATTAATTTGTCTGAAAAAATTAATTCCCCATTGTTGTTTCTCGCTTTTAGGAAATCTCATCTCGAAATATGGGATTTTCATCTCAACAGACCAACCGTTTTCTAAAATTTTCACGCCAGAATACCAAATTCCGTTCCATGAAAAATCTTCGCCATTTTGATTGGTAATTTTGCTATCTGCTTGTACACCTGCAGCAGTTACAAAAAACTCCAAACTCTGCTGTTTATCATTGTATCCATTAATAAAAAGTACGAAGAAATCATCATTTCCTATATTGTCTCTTTCGGTAAGTTCTTTCCCAATTTTAGAAGGTTCTTTGTCATACATCATCGCAGAAACATAAATCCCGGTATCGTCATAAGCGACTTTTACTTCTGTTTTGAAATCAGGATTTTCAGCTTTGCCATTATTAGGTCTTAGTTCTATAAAATCATTGGCAATAGGTGCGTTTTTCCAAATTTCATCATCTAAAATTCCATCAATCTTTGGCGCTTTTTCTACTCTTACCGCGTTAATGGTTTTCCGGGTAATGTTTTCGGTTTTTTCTTCTTGTGCCGAGGAAAAACCGACAAAAAGAAAAGTGAATAAGATGATGATTTGAACTTTCATGTATTTTTTATTTAAAGAAATTAGTTGCAAAAAATTTTCATTTGTTTCAATTAGAACAACTAATCTTTTAGTTTTATTACATTAAGTACAAAAAAATCCGACAATTTTTGTCGGATTTTATATTTCATGAAATTTTATTTAGAAAAATTCAAAGGATATTTTACGTTGGCATATCCGTCTAAACTTGCTTTGAGAGAGCCTACTAAAAGTTCTGCTCTAATTTCTACGGGAACGTGGTTCTCGTCATTGGTTACCCACATCGTAACGCCTTCTTGAGATTTAAAAATTCTCCCACTCATTACGTAAGGTTTGATTTTGAGACAAGAAATATTGCCAAATTTGGTGGTTTTGTTTTCTACAGCAATCACTTTTAGCATAAAAGGATAAGATTCATCATCAATCCAAACATTCATTTTAATATTATTTCCTACTTTAAATTTAGATTTGTCCATGCTTCTAAGGTTGTAAAAAGAAGAAAGCATATCTTGAATTCCTCTCATGGTTTTAAAATTTTTAGAAGTTTGGTCTAGTTTATTGGTAAGGGTAAGTGATTGATTATCATGGTTAAATTCGGTTTCATAATGTCTTCTGTAACCACCTTCCGAAACGTTTCTTACATAATAACTTGGCAATCCAGTAGCGATATTGATGTAACTTTCATAGATGTCATCTACTTTGAAGAAAGCTCTTACTGTACCTGTACTTCTCCCAACTCCTGTCACTCTGTAATGAGGTTTTCCTTTATAAGTAATTTGGTTGGTGGTCAATGTAGCTGTTCCTGCATTTAAGAAACCATAATGTAATCTATACGAGAGTTTTTCACCACTTTTAATATTGTCAATTTGTGAAAAAACAGTGATTGAAATTAATAAAAATATAAAATTGAATATTTTTTTCATAATCGATTTTTAAATATTTATTTCTTCGCAAATTCTTTGCCAAAATTTTAAAGTGGCAATTTTACGCATAATCAGTATTGACAAATGTCATAAAAGTTACATAGGCCAAACCACAAAATTTGCTATATTTGCAAAAAATGAAAAGTTTTTATTCGTAATTCAAATTTACAATAAAAAATATATAAATGATAAATACAGATTTATTGATTATCGGAGCCGGACCAACCGGTCTTTTTGCTGTTTTTGAGGCAGGTTTACTTAAAATTAAATGTCACATCATAGATGCATTACCACAACCAGGTGGTCAATTGGCAGAACTTTATCCTAAGAAACCAATTTTTGATATTCCTGGCTATCCATCAGTGTTAGCAGGTGAATTGGTAGATAATTTAATGGAACAAATTAAACAGTTTGAGCCTGGATTTACTTTGGCAGAAACTGCAACTACTCTTAATAAATTAGAAGATGGAACGTTCGAAGTGATTACCAATAAAGGTACCGTTCACCGTGCAAAAGCTGTGGCAATTGCTGGTGGTTTAGGAACTTTCGAGCCGAGAAAACCTTTGATTGACAATATTGCAGACTACGAAGAAAAAGGAGTAGAATATTTTGTGAAAAATCCTGAACATTTCAGAGATAAAAATATTGTAATTGCTGGTGGCGGTGATTCTGCACTGGACTGGAGTATTTTCTTGTCTAATGTGGCAAAATCTGTTACGCTTATTCACCGTAGAAATGAGTTTAGAGGTGCTCTTGACTCTGTAGAAAAGGTACAAGAACTTAAAAATGCGGGCAAGATTAACTTAATTACACCTGCAGAAGTAATTGGTCTAAAAGGTGATGGTCATATAGAAGCTATTACAGTAGATAAAGAAGGTGAAGTTTACGATTTAGCAACCGATTATTTTATTCCGCTATTTGGATTAACTCCTAAATTAGGTGATATTGCGAATTGGGGATTAGAAATTGAGAAAAATGCGATTGTGGTAAATAACGCTTTGGATTATCAAACCAATATTGAAGGCGTTTATGCAATTGGCGACGTGAATACTTATCCAGGAAAATTAAAATTAATTTTGTGTGGTTTCCACGAAGCAACTTTGATGTGTCAAAGTGTCTACAATAGAATGAATCCTGGTAGAAAATATGTCTTGAAATATACTACTGTAAGTGGAGTAGATGGTTTTGACGGAACCAGAAAAGAAGCCGAAAAAGCAGTAGTGAAGAAGATAGACTAAATTTTTAGTATTTGGTAGCTAGACTTTTTACCAATTACTAATTACCAACTACCAATTACCAAAATACAACTACTAAAATGTTAGACGTAAACATAAAAATTACAGATAGAAACGGAGTTACCCATGAAGTGGCAGCGCCTACAGATATGGCGATGAACTTGATGGAAATCGTGAAACTCTATGAATTAGCAGAAGAAGGAACGATTGGTGTTTGTGGAGGAATGGCAATGTGCGCATCTTGTCAATGTTATGTAAAAAGTGATACTCCGCTTCCTGAAAAATCTGATGAAGAAGAAGCGATGCTTTCTGAAGCATACAATGTAAAAGAAAATTCTAGATTAGGTTGTCAAATTCACATTACAGAAGATTTAGAAGGTCTGGAAGTAGAATTGGCTCCTTATGAATAAGGAAATTGAAAAAATAAAGTAGAGACAAGTTATGACTTGTTCATCAAAAATAAAAAGACGCAACTCAGTTGCGTCTTTTTTATGGGTACTTATTTGATATTTAATTCTTTACAGGAATATTCTTCAAAATTTCTTGTAAATATTTCCAGAATTTTTGAGCAGAAGGAATATTTGCTCTTTCGTCTGGAGAATGCGCTCCTCTAATCGTAGGTCCGAAACTTACCATTTCCATTTTTGGATAATTCGCTCCAATAATTCCGCATTCTAAACCAGCATGACAAGCAACAACGTGAGGTTTTGCTCCGAAATCTTTCTCATAAATTTCTGTCATGATTTTAATAATTTCTGCACCTGGTTTTGGTTTCCAACCTGGATAAGAACCTGAAAACTCAACTTGCATTCCTGCCAGTTCAAAAACAGATTTCAGTTGTTCGGCAACAGCCATTTTGGTAGATTCTACCGAAGAACGAGTTAAGTTTAAGATTTTTAAACCACCGTTTTTCAGTTCTACTCTTGCGATATTATTAGATGCTTCTACTAAATCTGCAACGTCTGGAGACATTCTGTAAACACCATTGTGAGCAGATTTTAAAGCTAAAATAATTTTTTTAGAGTCTTCCACAGAAAGTCCGTTCTCTGTATTTTCAGCGGTAGCGAAATGGATTTCTAAATCTTTTTCAACCGAAGCAAATTCTTCTAAAATATCAGATTTAAGAGTTTCTAATTTTTGTAAATATTCAGAAGCGTTATTTACGGCAACCAAAGCGTGAGCTTCTCTAGGAATAGCGTTTCTCAATCCGCCTCCGTCAATAGAAATCAATTGAATTTCGTTTGAAATGCCTGCATAAAGCAATCTTCCGAGAATTACATTAGAGTTGCCAAAACCTTTATGAATATCCATTCCAGAGTGGCCACCTTGTAAACCTTTGATTTCAATTTTTACAAAATTAGATGAAGTGGAAGTCAGAGTATAGTTGGCAGAAGCCGTTACATCGATACCACCAGCACAACCTATATCTATTTCGTCATCTTCTTCTGTATCTAGATTTAATAAAATTTCGCCTGTTAATTGACCAGGTTTTAAACCAAGTGCACCCGTCATTCCCGTTTCTTCATCTATCGTAAAAAGCGCTTCAATAGCAGGATGAGCAATGTCCGTACTTTCTAAAATACTCATAATTGCTGCCACTCCCAGTCCATTATCTGCACCTAAAGTGGTTCCTTTTGCTTTTACCCAATCTCCGTCTACATACATTTCGATTCCTTGTGTATCAAAATCGAAATCTACATCATTATTTTTCTGACAAACCATGTCAAGGTGAGATTGTAAAACCACGGTTTGACGGTTTTCCATTCCTGCGGTTGCTGGTTTTTTGATGATAACGTTTCCTACTTCGTCTACAGAAGTGGGTAAACCAAGATTTTCGCCAAAATTTTTAATAAAAGCGATAACTCTTTCTTCCTTTTTAGAAGGACGTGGAACGGCATTAAGCGCCGCAAAGTTTTTCCAAATATTTTGAGGTTCTAAATGGGTAATTGACATATAAAATGATTTCTTACAAAGATAATGAATCGTGAAAATGTAAACATAAAAAAACCTGCAAAATGCAGGCTATAGTTTAGTTTGTTTTAAAAACTAATATGTAAAAGTCTATAAAATGATGTTAACCTTTTGCTCTTTCTAATAAAACCATCATCATTAGGCTTAAAACTACCAGAGTTTCATCTTCATCTGCAATGTCATTGATTTGGTCTAACTGAAATTTTCTACCAAAAAATGAAGGCATTTTCTTCAAACGGTAAATTTCCTTCCCGTTATTATCATGAACGATATAAGTAGGATTGAAAAAATAACCTGTAAAAATTCCCAAAATTGGAATTTCGGTAAAGAATCCGTCTATAATTTTTACCCAAGCATTTTCTTCCTGAACTTTATATTTTTGGTTGTCAAAAGCATCCATTACAAAATAAGTAGCCTTCCAAATAGAGCGCATTCCTTTTCTGGCGATTTTTCCTAAATTCTTTCCAGTGTGGTCTGTTATCGCATAACTTGCGTTAAAATCTATCCATTGATTGGCTCTTATTCTAAAGTTTTCCTGCGTTCTGCTTTCGTTATTGTAAACAACTACATCTTCTTTGAGTTTGAATAATTTTTGACGAACATAAGCCAAAGAATTTCCGTTTTTATCAGAAATATTGAAATCACTTGAAAGGGTAGAAATTTTAAATTTTAAAAATAGCGGATACTGAAGATTTTGCATAGAAATTTATTTTTGATAAAGATAATTTTAAATTTTCAAATTTTCAGATTTTCAAATTAAAAAGTACATTTGTATAATGAATTTTCCCAGTAAAGTTTTAGAAAAAGCCGTAGAAGAAATTTCTAGTTTGCCCGGAATTGGTAAAAAATCTGCATTGAGACTTGCTTTGCATTTGCTTCGCGTTCCAGAATCTCAAGGAATGGCACTAGGTAAAGCCATCCAAAAATTGGTAACGGACATTAAATATTGTCAGGAATGTCATAATTTTTCAGATGAAGATATTTGCGAAATTTGCAGTAATCATAAGAGAAATGATGAGGTGCTATGCATTGTAGAAGATGTAAGAGATGTCATGGCGATAGAAAATACGGCTAAATTTAATGGTAAATATTTGGTTTTGGGTGGTAAAATTTCTCCTATGGAAGGAATTGGGCCGCATCAATTGAATATTTCTTCTATTGAAAGAAAACTGAATGAAGGAAAGGTAAAAGAATTGATTTTTGCGCTTTCTGCAACCATGGAAGGAGATACTACAGCGTATTATTTATACAAAAAATTCAAAGAGTTTCCGGTGACTTTTTCTACCATTGCTCGTGGAATTTCCGTGGGTGATGAACTGGAATATGCAGACGAAATCTCTTTGGGAAGAAGTATTGTGAACCGTTTGCCTTACAACGAGTCTAATTAATTATAAATTATTAATTCTGTGTCTTTTGGAAGCTGTTTTTTAAAATTTTTAAGAGACTCAAGTAAGTCTTTTTTTAAATTACTATTTTGGGGAATATAAAAACTTACTTTGTTATCACCGAATACTTGATGATGTAGATTTTTTAATTCTGCAATTTTTACTCTAGTCTTCATTTTATCATTGGAAAACCAGCTGTCGTAAATTACCATTAAATCATAATTTACATGATTTAGATAGTATTTATATTGTTCTGGATTATTTTTCTTTAAAATTAAAATATTAGTAGAGCCTAGTCCCATTAAATCTATAATTTTTACATCTGAGAAGTAACAAATTGCACCAATATCATTTGCGATTACAGTTTTTATTTTTTTATTTTTTTGTAAAAACATCCCTATTTGTACTTGTTGACTATAAATATTCTTTGCAGAAAATTCTAAATCTTTTTCAGATTGTAAAAATCTAGGTGTGAAGAAGGCAAAAATGAGCAATATAGTAGCTAAATAATATCTTTTTGTGTAATTTGTTACGTTTTTTTTAAAAAACAATGGAACAGATACGATAATTAAAGTGAGGAGATACGATTCATATCTGTATAACCAATTAAATTTTGCAAATAATGAATGTAAAATAATAGTAATGAATATTATTAAAAAAGTATCATTTTTTAATAAAAAATTATATGATTTTTTATAAAGTTCCTTTTTCGTTTTTTTATTAAGTGTAAAATTTAAAAATATAATAGTGATAAAAAAAAATATAATTGAGATTATAGTAATCTTCCCTATAATACTGGTTTGCTGAAAAAAAACGAAAGGATTTAATGATAAGTTACCTTTAACTAATAAACTGTTTGGGAAAAAAAAGCCACCTTTTTTTATGGAAAATAATCCAAAGCTTATAACTGGGATTAATGATAATATTAAAATTGTGATGGCTTCGAAATTTCTTTTTTTTATCAATAGAAAAATTATTGCTGGAAATAATATAAATAAGCTTTCGTATCTAGAAATAATTAAAAAGAAGGATGAAAGATAAACAAGGTATAGATGGTTATTTTTTAAGTAATTACTTTCAATCCATTTAAATAAACTTAACCAAAAAATTGTGATAAAAAATATATGCAAAATATGTTCTAATCCCGTAACTGTTTGTATTTTTAATAAAACAATGAAATATAAGCCAGTAAATATAGATGCTAATACTATTGGTTCATCTTTGTAATATAAATAAATAATTATTAAAAATAAATTTGCAATGAATATGTTTAGATATAATGATACAAGTGGATTGTTCTCCCATAGATTCATTAAAATTGACAATAAAATGCTAAAAAATGGAGATGATGAAGTACTACTGAATTCATGTCTGGTAATACCCCAAACTTCATGAAAACTAATGTTTTTAGCTATACTAAGATGGATGTAACTATCGTCTAAAGGATAATAGTAATCTCCAAGTTTTTCTTTTAAATCGTTTATGTAATTTATGACATCAAAATTGAAAATTACTATTGCAAGTATTAAGATAAA
>ERZ650302.720-NODE-720-length-18505-cov-6.876260_pt1 | contig 18505 bp, 19 predicted proteins | sample MGYA00376238_ERZ650302 | MGnify/ENA primary metagenome ERZ650302 (study PRJEB26733, sample SAMN07839298) | wastewater metagenome | biome: urban; feature: wastewater treatment plant; material: waste water | place: USA: North Carolina | collected 2016-04-28 ... | reverse complement strand
AATTTTAAATTATCGTCAAAATCAGTATAGTCAGCATTTGATTTTGAAGAAAATAGTTTTGAAAAACTAAAAGTTTCTTGATTCCGTACTAACCAAGGAAGACCGGTATCATAATCAAAAAAATTAAAAATATAAATAAAATGATTTAATAAAGTGGAAAAATCATGATTTTCATCAAGTACGGTTTTATTAAAAGTGATTCTATAATTAAGTCCTTTTGATTCAAAAGAATAAAGTTGCCCATCTGACAGTGGAGCTATTCCAACTCCTTGAGAATAAGCAAACCCACCGTTAGATTCAAAATGCTCCTCCCAGAATCTATCTATGGTTCTTTTCGATAATAGCTTGACATCATCTTCAAAAGAATATTGACTTAGCTTTTTATAATCCACAATAGATTGTAGGTAGTTAGGATTTGCCAAATCACTTTCGCAATACCTTTTGGCTAAATCATTTATATCTTGATTCGTAACACCTAATTTTATGAATAAGCCATTTGAAGAATCAATATATTTCCCCTTTTGATGGTTCAAAAAAAATTCAATATTTTCTGGAATAGAGAGAAAATTATTCTTAACGATTTCTGGAAATAATTGGATCAATTTAGAAGATGAAGATAACATAATTATCTGAATTTTATACTTCGTAATGTAAAGTTCAAAATTTTTAGCATCATCTTTACTTAATCTATTTAAAAATAACAATAATTCCCAAAAAACATCTCTATAAAAAATATTTATTTCCTCATAATTAATGTCAAAAATTGATTCAGGGAAATTTTTAATATAATTACTGAATATACTTATTAAGTGCTTAAATACAGCAAATTCTTTCTCTGCTTTTAACAACTTTAAAACTAGATATGTTTCAATTAAGTAATTAATATTGACAGATGGTTTATACGATTCAATAAAAGAAATTACTTTATGGTATTCATGTGGTGGTATTATGTTCTTATGAATATAAAATGTCGGCTCTGACAAATAACCAGCCTCCCTTTAAAAAATAGATTATGTAACACTATTAATTCTTTCAGACTAAATAAATATCCATTATGTTTATCTATCTATATTATATCAGATTAAGTAGTCAATAATTATCTTACAATCACATAAAAACTTGTATTATAGACCCAACTCTAATCTTATTTTCCTATTTTCACCTTTTGAAAAACATGTTATAATAAGAAAGTTAAAACATTCCAAGGAGATTTTCTACACGATGATGAATATGCAAAATATGATGCGCCAAGCTCAAAAACTTCAAAAACAAATGGAGAAGAGTCAAGCTGAACTAGCTGCTACTCAATTTACAGGTAGTTCTGTACAGGACTTAGTTACTGCAACCTTTACTGGGGATAAAAAATTAGTATCAATCGATTTTAAGTCTGAAGTTGTTGATGCAGAAGATATTGAGACATTGCAAGAAATGACAGTCCAGGCTATCAATGATGCTCTGACAAAAGTTGATGAGGCAACTCAGAAAAAACTTGGTGCATTTGCAGGTAAATTACCATTTTAAAACATAAAAAGACGCGAGTGGCATAGTGACCGTTCACGTCTTTTTGTTATTCAAAATTATAGAGTAAGTGCTGAAATTCAAGGAAAAATAGATCAGGATAGCGATGATTCTCTTCCAATTCACTCATCAAACTTTTTAGACCTGTTAAATTATCAGTAATAATACCATCTACTTGCAGCAAGAGCATCTTGGTCATACTCTCTTCATCGTTTGGTGTCCAAGCATAAACAGATTTCCCTCGGATCCAAGACTTAGTCATAAAATTCTGATCAAGCGAAGTATATTCTATTGTATATCCATCAGCCACAGTGGTTGGATAAATGGAATTGAACGGAAGAATGAAGAAAGAAACCAGTTGTTCATTATATTGTTTGCTTTCAATAATCGTACGATAGTCTAACGAATGCATATGATGACCTTTAGCAATTAGACGTTGACCATATTTTTTCAGAAAATTTCCTGTAAGATTTGGTGAATCTGCATCTGTTACTTTAATTTCCACTAATAATTTCTGACCAAGCTCATCAGCTTTTTCTAGATACTCATCAAAAGAAGGAACAGGAGCTGTCATCCCGTTTTCTGATGCAGTCATCGCCGTCAACTCTGCTAGAGTATAGTCATGTGTCCCTCCGGTATTGCCCGTCAAAGCCATTAAATCTGCATCATGCATGACAATGAATTGGCCATCTTTGGTCTCCTGAACATCCATCTCAATATAGTCCGGCTTGAGTTGAGAGGTCTTTTCCAGAGCCTCAATCGAATTCTGAACAGCATTGCCATTGTCAACACCTCGATGGGAAATAGTCACTGGCAAGGTGTCAAATGGGTAATAAAGGAGCAATGCCCCTTGGACACCAAAAACAAGACTAGATACCAGCAAAATAGCCAATCGAAGACGATGACGGAGACGCTTGCGACGGTATATTGGTAGCTTCTTTCCGGTTAATAGACTGATAAAACCTATCATAAAGAGAGCAATGACTCCGTAATAGGTTAACCTTAATACTATATAGCAAACAACAGCTAACCAATATGAAAGACTTGGAGCATAACCTTCTACTAACAGCTGTATAGAATAGAGCAAGAGTGCAACTCCCGTAAAAAAGATAACCGGAAAAGTGACCAAGCCAACTAAACGCACAAGGTAATTGACTTGTTTGATTCCCTTTGTATGCTTCCAAGAAAATGCAATAGATTCTTTCACACTCCTATGTTCAAAATAGATTTTCGGTAGTGCGAACATGAGTCGGGAGGCAAGCCAAAAGAAAAGGAGGAGGGAAACTAAAATCAAGCCCCCTATCCAGACTGTGTTGGATAGGTAATCAAGGACAAACTGTGGCACAACGATTTTATTAAAATAATAAATATTTAATATTCGACGTAGAAAGGGTAAAAGGAGAACTGAATAAAAAAGGAGGAAGATAATTTTTGGTAAGCTACTATGACGGATAATTGCGACCATACTATCTCTAACATCTCTCAAGTAATCCGATAAGTGCTTGACTTTTTCATCTAACAATTGCCAAACCCCAGTAAATAGAAGAGCTAACTCCAGATAGGCAATCCCAATATTGGCGAAAAATAAGAGAATAAACAAGCCAGAAACAAAAAGATTCTCAGAAAATACCGATAAAAGATTCGTCGGTGAAAGATAAGCATGACCTGTTAGGGCTAATAGCCTTTCTGAGACCCACGAATTAAGTGGTATCCACACAAACTCCATAAATGCGAACAGGGTAAAAAAGAGTAATAGAATCTTGTCTAAGTTGTAATAGATTTTTTGAAATTCACGATATATCTTTTTCATGGTACTAGTGTCCCATATTCTTTCAGGAATTGCAAGCCATCATTAAACATGAAAAAATAGAAAAATAAAGGAGAAATAGATGACTACCCAACCGACCATTGCAGTAGTGAAAGAAGAGCATTTATATTCAATTTGGAAAAATGGATATAGCCAAATCCAACCTGAGTGGAAAAAATGGGATGGACCTTATTTTGAAGATTATCAGATGTATCCTGATTTTGAAGCATTTCGAATGAGTAAACTTTACAATTTCTTCTGTAATGATACTGTTTGGGGCATATTTGTAGATCAAGAACCGATAGGAATTGTTACCCGACATTGGGAAGATGAAAAAACTCGATGGCTCGAAATCGGGATTGTTATCTATCAGCAAAAGTATTGGAATGGGGGCTACGGGACAAGAGCTCTCAAACTCTGGATGGATCATATTTTTCAAACTAATACTGAATTAGAACATATCGGACTAACTACTTGGTCTGACAACCACCGTATGATGCGAGCAGCTGAAAAAATCGGTATGATAAAAGAAGCGCAGATCCGCAAAGTGCGATACTGGAAGGGACATTATTACGACTCTGTCAAATATGGAATAATAAGAAAGGAATGGGAAGCAGATAAAATAGTTCCCATTCCAGATTCTTTACCCCTAACGAACGATTACAAAAATTAAGTCACATTGCGCTTACGATATAAGACAAAAAAAGATTGGTACCTACCAATCTTTTTAGTGCAATCATTCACTCCCACATTCTCATACTCTTCGAGAATCAAAATTATCAGTTGTCAAGAGCCTGGATGAGTGAAGAGCTCCAGTGGACCTTGATTCGCTTTCTTATTTCCAGGCTCATGATAAAAAGGTCCACTGGACCTTGATTCGCTTTCTTATTTTCAGGCTCATGATAAAAAGGTCCACTGGACCTTTTTATTTTCCAAACAAGCGTGCAAAGAAACCTTTGGTTTGTACTTCTTCTGACTGCGCTTTGACTTCATCTAACTCCAGCTTGAGGACTTCCTTATCAGCCATTGCTTTGAGAGTCAACTGTTGCTGTTGATCCAGTTGTTTGTCCTTCTCTGCAATCTGCACATCCTTAACTTTGAGTTGCTCATCTTTTTCTGCAAGTTGCTTATCTTTGGCTTTTAATTGACTATAAAGACGAATAATCTCCGCATTTTTTTCGTCAACCAAGATTTCCATCAATTCGCGCTGCTTCACTTCTTCGCTAATTGGTTCATCTTCAAAAATGGTTGTTTTGTAGATTTCTTCCAACTTAATCAAGCCAGCACGATTTACAACAGTCACACCCTTGTCATTTTTCTCTACGAATTCTTCTGGAAGTGATTTAACACGATTATTCATTGCCTGGCGGCTCACTCCCAAAATTTCAGCTAATTCACTGACTGTTTTTTCGATTCCCATAATTTCCTCGGTACTTACATTTCTCATAGTTTGTATCATTAAAATATTACCACATAAGCCTATCCCTGTCAAATTTAGGAGGAGCACCGCTAAGAAGAGACATGCACTTTTCTACAAAGAGAAGACCGACACCAAAGCTCGCGTTTTGTGGTACAATAAAGGCATGAATACAGTAGATACCATTATTATCGGAGCAGGGCCAGCAGGCATGATGGCTGCGATTTCTTCCAGCTTCTACGGCAAGAAGACCCTACTCCTCGAAAAAAACAAGCGTTTGGGCAAGAAACTGTCTGGCACAGGTGGCGGACGTTGCAATGTGACAAATAACGGCACACTGGAAGACCTACTGGCTGGTATTCCTGGAAATGGCCGATTTCTATACAGCGTCTTCTCCCAATTTAACAACCACGATATCATGAATTTCTTTCAGGAAAATGGGGTCAAGCTCAAAGTGGAGGACCACGGCCGTGTCTTTCCAACCACCGACCGCTCCCAGACCATTATCAAGTGCCTGGAGATGAAGATGCTGGAAAACGGCGTGGACATCCGCACAGGTACGGAGGCGGTTTCCGTCCGCAAGATTGACGACCTCTTCCATGTCAAGACTAGCGAGGAAACCTTTACCGCTCCTCAGCTGATTGTCACCACTGGCGGTAAGACTTATCCTTCCACCGGCTCGACTGGCTTTGGTCACGACATTTCCCGCCACTTCAAGCTAGAAGTCACAGAGATTGAGGCTGCAGAAAGTCCTGTTCTGACTGACTTCCCCCACAAGAAGCTCCAAGGCATTTCCCTGGACGACGTCACCCTGACCTACGGTAAGCACGTCATCACCCACGACCTGCTCTTCACCCACTTTGGTCTGTCGGGACCCGCTGCTCTTCGCTTGTCCAGTTTTGTCAAAGGCGGCGAAACCGCATTTCTCGATGCTCTGCCGACCCATTCTGAACAGGACTTGTTTGAACATTTAGAAATCAATAGGGAAAAATCCGTCAAGAATGCACTTGGTGAACTCATGCCAGACCGCCTAGCAGACTTTTTCGCTGAAAACTATGATAGCAAGGTCAAACAAGTTTCCCAAAAAGACCTGGCTGACCTGGTGACCCTCCTCAAAGCCTTACCTATCAAGATTACAGGCAAGATGTCCCTAGCCAAGTCTTTTGTGACCAAGGGTGGCGTTGACCTCAAGGAAATCAATCCAAAAACCTTAGAAAGCAAGAAAGTCCCTGGCCTCCACTTTGCAGGCGAAGTCTTGGACATCAATGCCCACACAGGTGGCTTTAACATTACCTACTGTCTAGCAACTGGCTGGGTGGCAGGAAGTTCCTACTCTTCGTAAATCAAACTCAGACGTTGTTGACTTGAATTGATGAGTGTAAAGCTCCAGTGGAGCTTTACAGCCTGCTACCCGAAAATAAAAGGTAGCAGCGTTCTATCTACATCTAGTGTCACGGACTACGTTCGCCTTATCTCCAACCTCCAAAGGTTCCCCGAACCTTTTTGTAGCGAACTTTGTTCGCCTTATCTCCAACCTCCAAAGGTTCCCCGAACCTTTGGAGCTAGTCTGAGTTCGATTTCCTTTGAGTATTGTACTATTAGAAATCACTCTTCAAGCTCAACCTAAAGGAGAAGTTTTGCCTATTAATTCATTTAATCAAGAAATCGGCGCACCACTACCTCACCATCAAGCTGGTAGCCTCCCTACTATTGATGTTCTCCAAGGAAAAACCGTTCGATTGGAAAAACTCAGACCAGATCACGCCGATGCAATTTATCAATTCTATGGTCCTACTGCTAAGCAAGCTGATTGGACCTATTTGTCTATTGATTCCTTTAAAGACTATACAAGTTTTCAATCATATTTCCAACACATGTTGGACTCAGTCGATCCTTATTATCTTGCTATCATTGACCAATCTACCAATCAAGCCATCGGAACATTTGCACTGATGCGCATAGATTCTAAAAATCGTGTCACTGAAGTGGGATGGGTCCTCTTTTCTCCAAAACTCCAAAAAACACGACAAGCAACGGAGGCTCACTACTTGCTTATGTCCTATATTTTTGAGAACCTAGGCTATCGCAGATATGAATGGAAGTGTGATCATTTAAATGGTCCATCACGCCGGGCAGCACTACGATTGGGCTTTACCTATGAAGGCACATTTCGACAAGCTTCGGTCTATAAGGAAAGGAATCGTGATACGGATTGGTTTTCTATATTAGACAAAGAATGGGACTCCCGTAAACAGCGACTAGAAAGCTGGTTAGAGGATGCCAATTTTGACAAGAATGGCCAACAAAAACAATCCCTATCAACTTTCTAAATTCAAGCAAAAATCTGCTTGAATTTTTTTGCCTATAGTTGTATTATAGAACTATAACAATATGACAAAAGGAGATTGACTATGCAACTGAAACTATCTTCTGTTTCCAAGAAATTCGACCACAAGATTATTCTGGATCAGGCTTCCTTTACCTTTGAAAAAGGGAAGATTTATGGTTTGCTGGGGCGTAATGGTGCTGGTAAGACGACCTTGTTCAACTGTATTGCTCGCAATCTGACCTTGGACAGTGGCAATATTCAGTTTGTAGAGGGCGAGGAAGTCCTTGACTACGATAATACGGACATCGGCTTTACCCAGACCTATCCGCAGCTACCTGCCTTTATGACCGCCTATGAGTTTGTGCGTTTCTATATGGATATCCACAAGGACAAACTCAAAGATGCACGCCGTCCTGAGGATTGGTTGCTTTTGGTGGGAATTGACTTTGAAGACCAGCACCGTCTGCTCAAGGACTTTTCCCACGGTATGCAGAACAAGGTCCAGTTGCTCCTGTCTTTGATTGTCCAGCCGCCTGTCCTGCTCTTAGATGAGCCACTGACTTCCTTTGACCCTGTGGCTGCCCACGAGTTCAAGCAACTGATTCGGGAGGCTAAGAAGGATTCTGTTATCATCTTTTCCACCCACATTCTGCAGCTGGCTCAAGACCTCTGCGACGAAATTGTCCTCCTGCATCATCAGGAATTACAGGCTGTTCCGAGTGACAAACTACACGACCCTGATTTTGAACAGGAAGTGGTTGCCCTCTTGACAGCAGACTAGGAGGAGCTTATGAAAACCATTCTACGTTATTTTTGGTATCAGGAAAAGTACAACCTCCATCGGACCGTCAATGGATTTTTCTACTACCTGCGAAAACTGCCACTTGTTGGCCAGAGCATTCCGGAGAGTATTTTCAAGTCTTACAGTTTTAAGTCTGCTCTCTTTCTGTTCCTCCATATCTTCTCTATTCCCAGTCGCTTTCTTGTCAAGGGTTTATGGCTGGCCATGAATTTCTACTTTGCTTCCTTTTGGATCAATCTCCTCTCTGGCGGAGAATTTAATTTTTGGAATGTTCTTCCAGGAACTTGGCTTTTGGGCTTTTCTCTATGGTTGGTCTTTGTTGGCTATGCCTTTCGGTTTGGCAAGGGATTTGAGCCTTTTATCGCTAAGTCCAAGCGGGAATTCATGCGAAATTTTGGGCTTTCTCAATCTAGTTTTCTCCAAAGTCAACTCTTTATAGAGCCTATTATCACCAGTCTGTCCTACCTGCCTGCCCTGCTCATCTTTTCTAGCCTGTCAGGGAATTGGCTCTATCTGCCTCTGGGCCTTTTGACCATTCCAGCAGGAAGTTTTACTGGACAGGCTCTCAATCGTTGGTTCTTTAATCGACGGATTCTATCCGGCCGTAATTCTTGGCAATCCTGGGTTATCTTGGGTACTAGTCTAGCAGCCATTGCCAGTCTTATCCTTTTACGCAATCATCTGTCTCCCATCTTTTTACTGCCTGTGCTTGCCTGTCAGGTCTTGCTGATTTGGTTTGGCTATCGTTATTTGAAACAACAGACCAATCATCTGGACTATTTCTACTATTGCATGGACCAGTCCTTGCAGATGGATAAGAATTTTTTTGAGTTGACCAAGGGCAATGAATATACTCGCCAAGGTTTGCAGATGCAGGATAAGCTGAGTACAGAAAAGGGAAAAGACCTGTCTCATCTGTCTGGTATGACCTACTTAAACGCTCTGCTATTTGACCGCTACAAAAAAGTCCTCTATAAGAAGGTGCGGAACTGGGTCCTGTCGCTCGTGGTGATTCTGGTCGCTCTGGAGGCCTTCCGCTACTATCTGGAGCCTTTTGAACTGACCGACGCCGTCCTCCTGCGGTGCCTGCCCTTCTCCTTTATGATTATGTATATCGCTTCGTCGGGCAAGGTGGTCGCTCAAATGGTCTTTGTCAACTGCGATATTTCCATGCTCCACTATCCTTTTTATCGCGAGGCTAAGACCATTATCGCTGGTTTTAACTACCGCTTTTGGCAGACCTGCAAGCTCAATCTCATCTTTGCGGGCAGTCTGTTTGCCGTCATTCTGGTGCTGGGGCGGTTTGCCTTCAGCATGGAAACCATTCTTCTGACTGCTCTGCTCCTCATCAGTCTGACCGCTCTCTTTTCCTTCCACGACCTTTTTATCTACTATATCCTCCAGCCCTTTACCAAGGATATGGACGTCAGCAATCCCCTCTATAAGTTTCTCAGTTGGGCTCTTTACTGGGTGGCCTACCTCAATAGCAAGCTGGATTTAGGCAGTCACTTGTACGTCCTACTCATTTCGCTGGCCATGATTGCCTATGTCAGTATCGGTTACTGGATTTTATTGAAAAAAGCTCCGCAGACTTTCCGCTTGAAATTATAAAAAAGTAGCCTCTCGCAAGAGAAGGCTGTTTTGCTGTTACCATATACCCAAAATCGCCTGCCAAACCAGTGTCAACAGGGTCACTCCCATCCAACAAGCAAGTCCGACCAGAAGAGCAACTCTGCCATTTTTTACCAAGGCCAACACATTAGTCCGCAAGCCAATGGCTGTCATGGCCATGCAAATGAGGAACTTGGACAGGCTTTTAAGTGGAGTAAAAACTGCTGTTCCCACTCCAAAATGACCTGCGATTGTTGTCACCAGACTGGCTAGGATAAAATACAAAATAAAAGTCGGAAAACCTGTCAGGAGGGACTTCTTGTCTGCCTTGAGACCCTTTCCTCGGCTTTGCCAAATTGCTAAAACCGTTGTAATAGGAATTATGGCTAAAGTTCGTGTTAACTTAACCGTCACTGCTATATCTAAGGTCTGACTACCCAATCCGTAAAGGCTGTCCCAGGTGGCTGCTGTTGCGGTGACCGACGAGGTATCATTGACCGCCGTTCCTGCAAACATTCCAAAGGCCTGACCCGAATCGGTCGAAAAGCCAAGCCAGGTTGCCAAAGTCGGAAACACCAAGGCCGCAAAGACATTAAAAAGAAAGATGACGGAGATTGCTTGTGCTACATCCTCATCATCCGCCTTAATAATGGGAGCTGTCGCCGCAATGGCAGAGCCGCCACAAATAGAGGTCCCTACGCCAATCAAGGTCGCCAGATGAGATGAAATCGGTAGCCATTTCCACATCAAGAAGGCCAAAAACAAAGCGAAGCTGATAGTTGAAAGAATAATTGGAAGAGATTGACGTCCAACAGCCAATACCGTTGATAAGTTTAATCCAAATCCCAAACAAATCACCGCATACTGTAAAATTTTCTTGGAAGTAAAGGTTAAGCCTGACTGAAATGCATTTTTACTTGAAAAATAGGGATACAGACTCATCCCGATTAGAAGGGAGAAGACTGGTCCACCCACAAGGGGAAACAATTGACCTAACCACTGACCCACCAAAGCCAAAAGGACACAAAGTCCGACACCTTTGGCATTTTCCTTTACCATAAAACCCTCCTAAAATATCAAACGTAATGCCGCGGTTGTAACAACGCCAACCAAAACTGCTAAAAGTATATTTTTTGTCTTCAAGACTACAAAAAATGTCGGAAGAATAGCTAGACTTTCTACCAGGAGAAAACTTGGCAAAGAGCCAACTTTCTCATCCATAATACTGGAAAGGGTCAATGCAAAAATGATAGTGATTGGCAAAAAGCTGAGGAATTTCACCAACTTTGGAGGAAGAGATTTATGTTGAGTCAGTACAAAAGGTAGGACGCGTGGTACCCAAGTCACTAGGGCCGCCGCTAGAATAATCAATAGAATACTAGTTTTTATCATCAATCATCACCCCCACAAAACAACCCAAAAGCGTCGCCAAGAGCACAGCCACATAAGACGACACTAGCACAGACAGGCCGACATAGGCTAGACCAACCGTCAGCAAAATCAAGCCGATTTTTTTCAAAGGAATAGTCCGAGCCATCGCTTCTAGTTGCCCTGAGAAAATCCCGACAAACATAGCGACCAAGGCAAAGTCCAACCCAAATTGCTCAGGATTTGGAATAAGACCACCAATCAGATTGCCTAGAGTCGTAAATGTAACCCAAGAAGCGTAGCCAGCAAAATTATTTCCGTACATCCAATTTGGTACTACCTGCTTATCTTCAATATGCTTCCGCAACAATAAAGCATACGATTCATCCGTCACAAATGATCCTATCAAAATATTGGACCCTAGACGATTCCCTTGAAAGATGGTTGTCGCATGTAAACACATCAGAAAATTACGCAGATTAACGAAAAATACAGTCACTGCGATTGAAAGGAGTGGTGCTCCTGCTAAGATCATGGCACAGATAACAAACTGAGCACTTCCAGCATAAACAAAAAGACTCATTAAGCCCATTTCGACAGCTGAAATTCCTGAATTGACCGATACAACCCCGCAAGCTAAACCAATACTAGCATAGCCTAAAGCAGTAGGGATAGCATCACGCAAGCCCTCACGAAAAGCATGTTCCTTCATTCCATATCTCCTTCCCTCTGATGACAAATCGAGAATTTATTCTCCCATTTTCTCACATTGCAACTTGATTTTCAAGTTTTCTTTTATATCCGAGTATAAAACCTTACTTGAAATAGGGCTAATGATCTATTTCAATAGATACCAAAAAAACTCCGAATAGAGCAATCGGAGTTTCATCATGCATTTCAAAATATAGTCGAATGAATTAGCTTTCAGACAAGGAATTGAGGTGCAGGCAGTACTAGAGTATGGCAAGCCGAAAGTGACGATGTATCAAAGCTAATTCAAATGGCTATAATTATTGCGATCATGTATTTTAGCGCTACTGCTACTAAGCTCCAAGGTCCTTTCTATCTAATACAAGAACCGATAGAAGCAAAGAAAAAATGATAACCGCACAAGCTTTTACAAGAAAGAAGGTATCAAAGGTAGTATGGCTAAAAACATCTGCACCATTCGCGTAATAATAGGGCGTGATGAATTTCAAAAATTCTACTTTAGAAATAATCCGAACGATCATATCTATACTATATAAAATCAATACGAGCCCCATTGCTAAACCAATTTGCTTTTTAGAACTAATGGCTGAAAGGAGAAAACAAATACTAGCCAGTTCCAGCTGCATTAATAAAACCAACAAATGGTAGATGAAAAAAGAATGAAAAGAAACATCTCCCCCCAGCTGCCAAATCCCCAGACCATTCCAACAAAAAATAATAGTATTGAAAATCAAAAGTTGTAAAACAACGCTGAGGTATTTCCACAATAAAATAGTTGAACGCTTATATGGTAAGGTGTATAAAAACTCACTTGTATGCCCTTCTTCCTCCTTAGAAAGGCTCGTAACTCCAAGTATAGAAGCAAACATTCCAGCTCCGAGACCAAACATCAGGCCAATTTCCGTAGCATAATAGCCCTCTAGAGTGGCTATGCTAATCTTATCCATACCCAATGCTTTTGTAACATCTCCCATATTTGCATACAAATCAGCAACTCCTGTTAATTGATTCTCAACACTCTGATAGAGCCCGATAGAACCATAACAGATAAAACCAAGTACCAGGGTCCATATAAGGAGTGTCTTTCGATTTTGTCTTAACTCATGCAACAGAATAATCATTTCTCCACCTCCTCATAATAATGGAGAAACAGATCTTCAAGAGAAGGCTCTTCTACTAAAAAATCTGTCGGCGCCAGGTCTACCAAGTGATTCAATAAGTCTTCACTTGTCCCATCGTAACGAAATTGTTTTTCTTGACCATCTTTCCAAATGGTTACATTCTTCGTTTGGCTACGCGTCAGATGGTCAACTGTATCAACTACCAAAAGCTTTCCTTCTTTAATGATTGCAGCACGGTCACAATAATTTTTAACTTCCGATAAGTTATGAGACGATAGGAAACAAGTTGCCCCATTCAAGCAAACTTCCTTGATCAGCGTAAAGAAACGCTCCTGCATCAAAGGATCCAAACCAGAGGTCGGCTCGTCTAATAGCAACAATCTTGGTTTATGTTGGAGTGCACATACAATACTGACTTTTTTACGATTCCCAAGAGATAGATCTTTGATCTTTTTATCCAAGGGAACCTCTAAAAATTCACAAATACGATCCGCTTCTGTTTGGCAATCTATTTTTCTAGCTTTCGCAGCCAAACGGATAACATCTCTAACTTTCATGTCAGGATAAAAATGTGCCTCAGATGGAAGATAGCCAATATGGGCTAATGCTTCTGTTAAGCTTGAATAAGCACCTCCCAATAATACAATATCTCCGCTTGTTTTAGAAACTAAGCCAAGAATACAACGAATAACTGTTGACTTCCCAGCCCCATTTGCTCCTAAAAAACCAAAAATCTCTCCTTGGTGAACAGAAAGATTGAGATTACTAACTGCTTGATGGCTTCCATAGTATTTATTTAGATTAGTAATCGTAATGACGTCAGATTTCATAAGAACCTTCTTCATCCACTTATTTTTGCGGAAAAGCTAAGCTTGGCTTGGCATTCAAATCCCAACCAGCACTATTTTCTTTGTTATATTCACTAACGGCTGCCAAGGCAATCATACCTGCATTGTCACCGCAGAGGCGAAGCGGGGGAATGATAACCTCCACATCGGTAATTTCAGCAGCCAACCGCTCTCGTAAGCCCTGATTAGCTGCCACACCGCCCGCCACGACCAAGGTCTTAACAGGGTATTTTTCCAAGGCCTTCTTGGTCTTAGCCATAAGAATATCTAAGACACAGGCTTGAAATGAGGCTGACAGGTCCACATTGGATATAGTTTCACCTTTCTGCCGGGCATTGTGGTAGAGGTTGATAAAGGCGGATTTGAGTCCAGAAAAAGAAAACTCCAGATTATCTTCTTTTATCATAGCACGAGGGAAATCATAAATGTCTTGCCCCTCATGAGCCAATTCATCAATAATCCGACCAGCTGGATAGGGCAGACCCATGACCCGCCCCACCTTATCATAGGCCTCTCCGACCGCATCATCTCGCGTTTCACCGACAATCTTATAGTCGCCCGCCTCTGACACATAGACCAACTCCGTGTGCCCACCGCTGACCAAAAGTGCCAAGAGGGGAAATTCTAATTCCTTGACCGCCCGTGCCGCCATCAAATGCCCTGCCATGTGATTGACAGGAATGAGCGGCAAGCCATTAGCCCAAGCAAACGCCTTGGCTGCCGAAATCCCCACTAGCAAGGCACCGACCAAGCCAGGCCCATAGGTCACCGCCACAGCCGTCAAGTCCTCTGCCGTCACCTCCGCCTCCAACAAGGCCTCCTCGATACAGGCCGTAATCACTTCCACATGGTGACGGCTGGCCACCTCAGGCACCACCCCACCAAACCGCTGGTGGCTGGCAATCTGGCTGGCAATGACATTGGACAAAAGCTCCGCATCATTTCGCAAAACAGCTACCGAGGTCTCGTCACAGGAGGTCTCAATCGCTAAAATCAATCTATCTTTCATCACGTTCTCTCTTCATCATCACCGCGTCCTCGACAGGGTGGCGGTAGTAGTCTTTTCGTTTTCCTATTTTGGTAAAATGCTGGCGTGTATAGAGGGCCTGAGCTGCTCTGTTAGATTCCCTCACTTCGAGGAAGATGTCCCCCTCCCAGTCCATCACAGCAGCCATCAATTGACTGGCGATTCCCAACCTCTGAAAATCAGCCCTGACAGCAATCTGCAAGATTTCCATCTCATCCAGCACCGTCTGAACAGCCAAAAATCCGACCAACTCCTGACCCTCATAGGCTAGATAGTAGTCCTCATCCTGACTAGCCATACTGGAGGCAATCTGTTCCAGAGTCCATGGAGATTGCTCATAGACCGACTGCATAACTGCCAAAATAGACTCTGCCAGATTTTCCTGACCATCGTAGTGTTTAATCTCTATCATACACGTTTGATATAACTTTCTGAGCCAGCTTTGTTGTCCTTGAGCCAGTTCTCCTCTGCCTCTACTCCCTTGAGATAGTTGGGCTCAAAGCTGGTGACATCTACTGCTGGCAAGTCTTGACCAATCACCGCCAGTTGATAGGCAGACGGCAGACTGGCTTGATACTGAGCAGTTGGCAGAGCTTGCTCGATTTGCTCGATAAAGTTTTCTACTTCTCCGACAAAGGTAATATTTTCCTTGCCAGCCAGGCTAGAAAGCAAGTCTTCAAAAGACCAGTAGCAATCTGCCTCGACTGCTCTGCCATTTTCATAGACACCTGCATAGACACAGTTACGGCGGGCATCAATGAGAGGCACCACCAGACCCGTCAGGCTAGGAGGAACCAGAGACTGAAGACTGGATACCCCCACCAAGTCAATCTTGAGGGTGTAGGCCAAGGTCTTGGCAGTCGCCGCCGCCACCCGCAGACCCGTGTAGGAGCCCGGGCCTTGAGCGACCACAATCCGATCCAAGTCTTTCGGTGTCCAGCCCACCTGTGCTACCAAAAAATCGACCACAGGCATGAGGCTGATGCTATGATTTTTTTTGACAGCCAGCAGGGTTTCCGCCTGCAAACGACCGTCCTCCACTAAGGCAACCGAAAGAGCCTGATTGGAGCTGTCTAAAGCTAGTATTTTCATAAATTTCTCTTTCCTTACGTCAATCGGTTTGCTTTTATTACTGCGACGATAGTGCTACTACTAAAAGCAAACTGAAAGACTTTTCAATGCTACTCTCTATTGTAAGCTATATTGAAGTTTTTTTCAAATAATGGAAAAGACTGGGGTATGATTTCCCAGTCTGTTATGCCTTTGATTCTTTCTTTAATTCTACTACTTGGTCATATTGAATATCCTCATCGATATGGTGGGCAATTCATGAACTAATGTTGATTCCCTCAACTGCCACAATCAACTTGTCCGCTGCTAACATGGATTGACCCAACTCAAAACGTGATAGCTGGGCTACTGTAAAATCTCCTCTGACGACATCCTTTTTGCTTGACCAAACGAGAACGACGAAGTTCTCGATAAAATTGACCCAAACCTACCTCTGGTCCTGTCCCCATGGTCTACCTCCTCTCAGTGAACCATCACAATATATTGTATATTGTTAGATTTGTCATAATAAACATTTATATTTTTGTCAACTTACAATGTTATATTTGTGATTCATGATAATTTCAGAATATACCACCTAGGTTCTCACCTGATTTTCATTTTTCTAACACTTCCATTTACCAAGTCCTAACTTTATGATATAATAAGGAGAATTATTTAGACTGTCGAAATCAACAACTCTAGAAAACTGAATACCAAGCAACAAATAGAAAACTATTTGGGTCTTTTTTCGTAGGTTGCAGTCAAAGCAGAAAGGAATATGTATAACATATGATTTATAAAGTTTTTTATCAAGAGTCAAAAGTGAGTCCTCGTCGCGAACAGACACGCTCACTTTACATGGAAGTTGAAGCAGAAAGCGAATTACAAGGTCGTATTATTGCGCGTGAGCTAGTAGAAAAAACATACCCACAATACAATATCGAATTCATCGAACTTCTATCCGAAAAGCACCTCCAATATGAGAAGGAGCATGCTGATTTTAGTATTACGGAGTTCTAATCCATGTCAGCAATAAATCTAAAACCCCAAGAAGTTGGCGTCTTTGCCATCGGTGGTTTGGGAGAAATCGGAAAAAATACCTATGGTATTGAATACCAAGATGAAATTTTGATTGTTGACGCAGGTATTAAATTTCCTGAAGACGATCTTTTAGGTATTGACTATGTCATCCCAGACTACTCCTATATCGTTGAAAATCTAGACCGTGTCAAAGGTCTAGTCATCACACACGGTCACGAAGATCATATTGGAGGAATTCCATTCTTACTCAAACAAGCGAACGTACCTATCTATGCTGGTCCGCTAGCACTATCTTTGATACGCGGTAAATTGGAAGAACACGGCCTGCTTCGTGATGCTACTCTCCATGAGATTAATCATAAGACAGAGCTTACCTTCAAACACTTAAAAGTTAGTTTTTTCCGGACAACTCACTCAATTCCAGAACCACTTGGAATCGTCGTAGACACACCCCAAGGTAAAATTGTCTGCACCGGTGACTTTAAATTTGACTTCACTCCCGTTGGAGAACCAGCTGACTTGCACCGTATGGCTGCGCTCGGTGAAGAGGGAGTCCTCTGTCTTTTATCCGATTCAACTAACGCAGAGGTTCCAACCTTTACTAACTCCGAAAAAGTTGTTGGTCAATCCATTATGAAATTGATTAAAGGCATTCACGGTCGTATTATCTTTGCATCATTTGCCTCCAACATTTTCCGCCTTCAACAAGCAGCCGATGCAGCAGTAAAAACAGGTCGAAAAATTGCAGTTTTTGGCCGTTCAATGGAGAAAGCAATTGTAAATGGTATTGAATTAGGCTATATAAAGGTCCCCAAAGGTACCTTTATCGAACCAAATGAAATAAAAGAATATCCAGCTAATGAAGTCTTGATTCTATGTACAGGTAGTCAAGGTGAGCCTATGGCTGCACTTTCTCGAATTGCTCATGGTACCCACAGACAAGTCCAACTTCAGCCAGGTGATACTGTTATCTTCTCGTCCAGTCCTATTCCGGGAAATACCACAGGGGTTAACAAATTAATCAATATTCTGATTGAAGCAGGTGTAGATGTTATCCACGGTAAGATTAACAACATCCATACCTCTGGACACGGTGGCCAACAAGAGCAAAAACTCATGCTCCGTCTCATCAAACCAAAATACTTCATGCCTGTTCATGGCGAATACCGTATGCAAAAAATCCATGCTGGTTTAGCTGTCGATACTGGCGTTCCTAAAGAAAACATCTTCATCATGGAAAATGGTGATGTCCTTGCACTTACAAAAGATTCAGCTCGCATAGCCGGTCAATTCAACGCCCAAGACATTTACGTTGATGGCAATCGGATTGGCGAAATCGGTGCAGCTGTTCTTAAAGATAGACGCGACCTCTCTGAAGACGGTGTCGTTCTCGCTGTTGCAACGGTCGACTTCAAGTCGAAAATGATTCTTGCTGGTCCTGATATCCTTAGTCGGGGATTCATCTATATGCGTGAATCAGGAGATCTTATCCGTGAAAGCCAACGAATTCTATTTGATGCCATACGAATCGCCATGCGCAATAAGGACGCAAGCATCCAAACGGTCAATGGTGCAATTGTCAACGCTCTCCGACCATTCCTATATGAAAAAACAGAACGTGAGCCAATCATTATCCCAATGATTCTCACTCCGGATAAATAAAAAGGTCCAGGGGACATTTTTATCTTTGAGCCTAAAATTTGGGCTCTTTGTCAACTGTAGTGGGTAGATGAAAAGCTAACATCTAGAGAGGACGAACTTCGTTCTCTCTTTCTTTATGTTCAAAGCAATCAAAACCCGTTTTTTAAAGTTTTCAAAGTTCCTGAAACCAAAGGCATTTCTCTTAATGACT
>ERZ650302.719-NODE-719-length-18520-cov-28.924289_pt1 | contig 18520 bp, 14 predicted proteins | sample MGYA00376238_ERZ650302 | MGnify/ENA primary metagenome ERZ650302 (study PRJEB26733, sample SAMN07839298) | wastewater metagenome | biome: urban; feature: wastewater treatment plant; material: waste water | place: USA: North Carolina | collected 2016-04-28 ... | reverse complement strand
AACATTTAACATTCCTTTAAAAAAATCTCTCCCAAAAAATCACTACTTTTGAGAGATGAAGATTTCAGCAGAAATATTATTACAGCAATTGCAGGAAGCAGAATTGGGCGGTTTCGAAGCGCAAAAAATCTATGCACCACCTTATCGTTCGTTACTTTCTGAAGAAGAGATTTTGGCAAATAATCCAAAATATGCTGCGGTAAACATTCTGCTCTATCCCAAAAACGGAGAATGGTACTTTCCGCTCATCCTCAGAACACACAATGAGAACGACAGACATTCTGGGCAAATCTCTTTACCTGGTGGTAAAAAAGATGATGCAGACGAAGATTTCTCAGACACTGCCCTCAGAGAAACTTGGGAAGAAATAGGCATCGAAAAATCTCAAATCAAAATTCTGAGAGAGCTATCGCCAATTTACATTCCGCCAAGTAATTTTTTTGTCTATGCTTATTTGTCTTATGTAGAAAAAACTCCTGTTTTTAAATTTCAGGAAACCGAAGTTCAGGAAATTCTAGAAATCCCGCTTTTTGTGGTTCAAAATATGCCCAATCCGCCAGAAATTATGGAACTCCCAAATAGCAATGGCTACCAAGTTCCTTACCTAGATTTTAACCAACATAAAATTTGGGGTGCCACATCAATGATTTTAAGTGAATTGAACCAATTGTTAAAAAATGTTTAACTTTGCAAACCGTTTCATCTCAATATGAGAAAATAGAATAGGAAATTTTTATCATTTGTGTTTAATATCTAAATTCGGCTAGCAGCTGATTGAATAATGGCGAAGAAAAGCATTTTTACAGATTCTTTTGGAAATATTTATTTCTTAAAGAGATTCATTATTTTTGTCTTAGGAATGATTTCCTACAGAAGATTTAATGGTTTTAACAAACTAAAAATTACAGGATGCGAAAACTTGGTGAATCTCCCAAAAACCAATGTCCTTTTTGTATCTAATCACCAAACGTATTTTGCAGATGTAGCTGCCATGTATCACGTTTTTTGTGCAGTAAATAACGGGTATCTAAACACCATCAAAAATCCTGTTTACCTCCTTAATCCTAAGATAGATTTCTATTATGTAGCAGCAGAAGAAACCATGAACAAAGGGATTTTGGCTAGAATTTTTAAACTAGCAGGTGCCGTTACCGTAAAAAGAACTTGGCGCGCAGAAGGCAAAAATGTAAACCGAATGGTAGATCTAAAAGAGGTAGAAAACATCATGAAGGCGCTAGATAACGGTTGGGTAATTTCGTTTCCGCAAGGCACTACTTCGGCGTACGCACAGGGCAGAAAAGGAACGGCTAAATTGGTTCAGCAGCAGCGTTCTATCGTAATTCCTATTAAAATTAATGGTTTCCGAAGAGCTTTTGACAAAAAAGGTCTCAGAGTAAAAGTAACTGGTGTAGAGCCTACTCTTACCTTCAAACCTGCTCTAGATATAGACTATGACAATGAATCTGCTCAACAGATTTTAGACAAAATTATGAACGCCATAGAACAAACTCCTGAACATAACGTTCTCCACGAATACGAAAAAGAATATCAGGAAAGAAAAAAACAACAAGCAAAAGACGAAGAATCTCAATATTAATTTTAGATTTTTGACTTTCGATAGATGATTTTACCTAAAAAAATCAAAATTTTAATGATTTGGGCAGCTTATCCGCCCTCCGTTCCCGCTTCCCGAAACCCAAGCTAAACCCAATGCATTTCGGGAGAGCTCCACTCAGGTCGGGCTGCAAAAACATACCGCTTATAACTACATTTCATCATTATTTTAATTTTCAAAATGGCATTTAAAAATTTAGCAGACGCACTTATAGAAATAGGATTTCAGCATTCTACCAATTCTGAAAACAGAGAAAAAATCATTTTTGAAGCCACCAAAAATAAAACCAGAGTGGTTATTTCTGGCGACCAAAAAAGAAGTGAAATTACCTCTGTTATTCTCCATGTTTTAAATTTTCACAATGTTCAAGCAGATTTTATTATTGGAGAAAACTATGAAAAAGCTTCACTTTCCACCGAAAATGATTTCGTGATTATAGAAGCCAAGGCTAGCGAAAATTTAGAAAATCTTCGCGCCAATATTGCTTTAATCACAAATATTTCAAATGATGAAAATATAGGAAACTATAAGAATTTTATCTATAAAATTACGGCTGGTGGTGTTTTGGTTTACAACCAAGAGCATAAAAACCTGACGGATTTGGCAGAAAATTCAGAAAATTATTTCAGAAAATTCCCTTACCAAAAACCTGCTTACACTACTAAAAACGATATTTTTTTCTTAGAAACAGAATTGGGAGAAATTCCACTAAAAAATTCTGATTTAGAATTGATTAATCATATGGAAGGTGCAAGGTATATTTGTCAGCAATTAGGCATTTTAGAAGAAAACTTCTACGAAGCACTTTTGTCTTTATAAAAAAAATTTTATCACCAATTGTGCGTTTGTAAAAAGAATTTAAATAATTGATAAACAATTAAAACGCAATGACGGATAATTAAATCATTGGTCTTAAGCTAAATTAAGGCGCAAGAAAATCAAAGATTTTCATTTTTAACAAAGTTAAAAATTTGCGTCTTAAAAACGTTAAGTATTAAATATTAACAATTTGCGACTTTGCATTAAAATATTCTCTAAATGCACAACAGATTTTATCATTTTTAATCATAAATCGAAGATTCGACGAAGTCAAAAGAGACAAAAGAAATCCTTAAAAAAACATTTCAGAAAAGGAAAAAAGTAAGACTATTTTAGTTTTGAATTTATTTTAAAAACATTTCGCCCTTTGACTATGTCAAATCTTTGATTTCGTGGCTTTTACAGAATTCTTTAATGTTTAGTCTTATTTTATAAATTCCAAAGCTTTTTCTAGTGCTATTCCTCTGGATGCTTTCAGTAAAATATTTCCCGAATTGATGGTGGTTTCTTTCAGAAATTCAATTAAATCTACTGTAGTTAAAAACGAAGTAACACCAGCTTCTGCATTTTTAAAATGCGGACCTACGGTAATAATTTGGTCAAAACTTAGAGATTTTGCCAACTCCAAAATCTGGGAATGCTCTGAAGCGCTATCTTCTCCTAATTCTAACATATCACCAATGATGATGGTTTTAGAACCTGCAAATTGATTAAAATTCTCTAGAGAAACCTTCATAGAACTTGGGTTGGCATTATAAGTATCCAAAACCAACGTTTTATCCCCTTTTTTAACGATCTGAGACCTCATATTGGTAGGAGTGTACTCTTCGATAGCTTTTTTAATTAAAGGAAATTCTACCCCAAAATAAAGTCCTAGCGTAGCAGCAGCGCAAAGATTGGTAAAATTATACTCACCGGTGAGGTGTGATAGTGCTTCCACCTCATTGTAAATAAGACCTACACAATTATTTTCTACCATTTGTTCAAAATAAAATTCAGAATCTCTTCTTCCGAAAGGAATAATCAAATCGTAACCGTCCGTTTTTTCCACTTGAATGGGATCATTTTCATTAATTACAATAAATTGATCATTAGATATTAGATAATCATACAATTCTGATTTCCCTTTGATTACACCATCTACTCCACCGAAACCTTCTAAATGTGCTTTTCCAAAATTGGTAATGTATCCGAAATTAGGTCTTGCAATCTGACACAGAAATTCTATTTCTTTTTGATGATTAGCACCCATTTCTACAACTGCCATTTCGTGATTTGGTTTTATTGAAAGTAGTGTGAGCGGTACACCAATATGATTATTGAGATTACCAAAAGTATATTGTACATTAAATTTCTGAGACAGTACTGCGTGTATCAACTCTTTGGTTGTCGTCTTGCCATTGCTACCAGTAAGCGCTATTATCGGTATATTAAGTTGCGCTCTGTGGTGTTTTGCCAATTCTTGCAGAAATTGCAAAGTAGATTCTACATAAAAAATATTTTTTGCAGGATTTTCAAAGTTTTTATCTTCTACAATTACGGCTTTAGCACCTTTGTTTATGGCATCTTCGGCTAAAGTAGCGGCATTAAAATTATCTCCAGAAAAGGCGAAAAAAACATCATTTTCTTCTATTTTTCTGCTGTCTATGGTTACTTTATTTGCAGTCAAATAAAGTGTATAAAATTCTGAAATATTCATAGTTCAAAAATAAAAAAATCCTTTCCAAAAATGGAAAGGATTGTGATATATTTCTAAAATTAATTATCTTTTTGTTCTTTTGGTTCCTCCATCTTTAGCATCTTGTGCTACACGGAAGCCTACCCAACCGAAAGATTTTGATTCGTCTCGGTATCTTCTTTGTCCTGGATCTAACCAATAAGCAGTATCTAACCAAGAGCCTCCTTTTACAACTCTTACGGTATTAGAAACTCTCGTAGTTCTTTGCTTATTATCTTTTTGTAAAATAACTCTGCCTTTATCATCTACAATAAATTGAGTTTTAGGCGAATTATAGATGCTATAATCAGCGGAAGTACTATCTACATCTTTACCATAACCAGCTTCTAAAGAAGACATAAAATCACCATCTCTGAAATTTCTTTGGTCAGCAACTGTTTTTTTCTCATAAGTACCAGGCAATCCTTTATAGATTTCTCTACCATCAGCTAATCTGTCATACTTCATATCTTTTGGATCTACTTTTTTATAAGTACCATCTGCGTTTTTAACAGTTTGTTGCGGCATATTGCCTCTGTAATAGTTAAAATCACTTGCTTCATCATCTATAATTGGTCTGTAAACATCGGCAGTCCATTCTGCTACGTTACCAAACATACCATAGATACCAAGATCATTAGAAGGATATTTTCTTACATCTGCAGTAGTAGGCGAACCATCATTGTTCCAACCGCCAACACCAGAATAATCTCCTCTACCTTGTTTGAAGTTTTCTAGATACATTCCTTTTTGGCTACCTTTTTTACCTCTTAATTTTTCAATTTCAGGGTCTTTTCCTAAAATAGCATTGTAATTTCTATTTTTTTGTACGCCAAGAGCTGCATATTCCCACTCTACTTCTGTAGGAAGACGGAACTTGGTTACTAAACCAGCTGTTGCATTTCTATTGGCAGCTTGTATTCTTGCATTAGAAGTTCTAATACCAGATTTTTGTTGAAGTCTTTGTTTGTTAACATAACTTTCTAACTCTGGATCATTCGATTTGAATTTATCTAGGTTAAAAGCATTAGCACCTTGATTGTTGGCATCATTAGCATAATAATCTTTATTTATTACGCCTTGCTTCATAAGTTCAGATTCATTGGCTCTATCAGTCAACCATTCACAATATCTAGAAGCTTGTTGCCAAGAAACACCAACTACAGGGTAATAATCGAACTCTGGAGAACGAAAATATGTTTCAGCATAATCGTTTCTAGATAGTTTATTATTCCAAACTAATGTATCTGGCAATGCGCCAGTGTATATATTTTTATAACTAGGATCAGATGGAGGAAAAACAAATTTTAACCAAGTAACATAAGAACGGTAATCTGCATTTGTAATTTCTGCTTCACCAATAAAGAACGAACTTACTTGCATTCTTCTAGGTGTATTATTCCAATCATGCATTACATCATCTTTTACCAATCCCATAGTAAAAGTACCTCCTTCTACATATACCATGTTTGGCCATCCTTTTGGCTTTTGTTGTTTTCCCGAAAAAAACCATCCTTTTGGATCGTTTGTTTTCCAACCATTCATTCCAACCTTATTTTTGGAACCACCGCCACTCTTTACATGACCGCCACCACCACCGCAACTTGTAAGTACAAGTGCCGCACCTAGTGAAAGCAATGAAATAAACTTTAGTTTTTTCATAATTAATCTAGATAATTTCAAGCTACAAAGAAAAATAATTTATTTTACCTAACAAAATTCTACTATTAAGTTTTTATGATTTTCTTAACGCTTGATAATAAATTTTATTGTTTGATATGAAAATTTTATTTTTTTCGTTTATTTTGTAGCTCATTTAAAATTATGAAAACAATTAGATTTTTTATTTTATTTTTATTCTGTTTCAGTACTGTATATTCTCAAAAAGTAACTCTAGAGTGGGATAACAGTAAGGAATTTGATTACGGAAGTTACAAAAAAAACTTGCCTTTTTTTAAAAATGGTAACTATTCTGTGATTAATGGCAGCCCGTTTTTTACTTTTACACAAAAAGATAAAGAATTTTTACCCTTAGAAATTAAAAATTTAGTTTGGGAAAAAATTAACACAAAAGATCTTTTTGAACTCAATACCGATTTTATTCCTCAAAAAGAAATTGCAGAAATTAACACTTCTAATCAACCTTCGGATGGTTTTTTTCTGAGTAACGTGGTGGTTTCTGCCTTCAAAAAAGACAGTAAATCAATCTATAAACTCATTTCTTTTGATATTGTAAAGAAGAGTAGCACATCAAAAAGAAATTCTTCTAGCAACAGAACCGCAATTGGCGATACCGAAAACCCTCTAAAAACTGGAACTTTTTATAAAATTAAGGTTGATAAATCTGGTGTTTTTAAAATTACATCAAAATTTCTAAGAGATATTGGTATAAATCCGTCTAGTGTAAATCCTAAAAATTTCAGAATCTATGGAAATGGCGGAATTATGTTGCCAGAGTTTAATCAAGACCCTAGATTCTCTACTCTACAAGAAAATGCAATACAAGTAATAGGCGAAGACGATGGGAAATGGGATGACACAGATTATGCTCTTTTCTATGCACAAGGCCCAAATGGTTACAATCTTTTTGATTCTTCTAACGGAAAGGGAAATAAAAGACAAGATACCAGAATTACACACATCAGTCAGAATTATGTAAATATATATGAAGATTATTCTTATTATTTCATCAATTTTGACAAAGGACCAGGTAAGAGAGTACAAACTTCAAATATAGATTTACCTACAGATAACCTCCATATTTTTACCCGATATGATGACTATCAATTCCTTAACGAAGAAAAAACCAATTTTCTAAACATAGGAAGGCTTTGGGTAGGTGAGCCATTTAATACTTCAAAATCTGTAAGTTTTACTACTAATACACCTATTCTGACAACCGATGAGATAAAGCTAAAAACATCTGTTTATGTACAGAATGCTAATAATGATAAAATAACATTCAGTTTAAACGGACAAGCAATTGGAAACTACACCGTTACGAATACTTCAGACACCAAAATAAGAGAAATTTCTTTACAAACCAATGCTCAAAACATTAGCGGAAATACTTTGAAATTTGATTATACTCCTACAGCTGGCAATCCGCTGGTTACTTATAATCTAGATTATGTAGAAGTGCAATATAAACAAGATTTAAAATTTAACAACTCTCAGATGAATTTCAGAGTTTTTGATATTTTTGAAGGATCTGGCATTAATTATGGTTTCGTAATAGACAACACCTCTGGCCTAGAGCAAATCTGGGATGTTTCTGACCTTACTAATGCAAAAAAAGTAACCAATAAATCTACAGGAAGTCAATTTAGTTTCGGGTATAATGCAGATAGTTTTGTTTTTAATAATGAATTTGTAGCATTTAAAAGTGATGCTGCGTACCAACCAACCTTTGTAGAAAGAACAGAAAATCAAGATTTAGCCTCTTTACAAAACATTGATTATCTAATTTTTACCACCAAAGATTTCGCTCCACAAGCAGAGAGAATTGCTACTTACTACAGAACTTCCAAAAATTATAAGGTAGAAGTAGTAGATGTAAGAAAAGTGTATAATGAATTTAGTTCTGGCGGACAAGACCTTACCGCACTTAGAGATTTTGCGACTAAGCTTAATACCCCATCTGGAACTTTGAAATACATCTTAATTCTAGGAGATACTACTTTTGATTTTAGAAACAAAACCACATCTAATAAAAATTTTATCCCTAGTTACGAAAGTGATTTCAGTGAAAATTTTGAAGCGTCTTTTGTTACAGATGATTATATTGCGATGACTGCACCGCAAAACTCGTCTTATATTTATACTTTATTTCCTAATGTAGCTATTGGTAGATTAATTGCTCAAAATGTACAAGAAGCAAAAACCTTAGTAGATAAAACTTTATCTTATTATAATGCTGCACCTAGTCAATCATCACCTTTCGGAGATTGGAGAATGAAAATGAATTTTGTGGTAGATGATGATAATGATAGCAAAGTAGATAATAGCAGTAATCCTTTTATGCGAGGAGCTTTCCACGATGTAATGAATTTGGTAATTGCCAATAATTTCGAAGGTAATACAGACAAACCTGAGTATAATATTAAAAAACTATACTTAGATGCTTTCCCTGCTCAAAGTTCTGCTGGTGGACAAAGATATCAGCAAGTAAACCAAGGAATTACTAATGCAATGAGCAATAGCTTATATTTATCCTACTTCGGGCACGGTGGTATCAATGGTTGGGCTCAGGAAAGAGTTCTTACTTTACAAGAAATCACGGCATTCAATAATTTTAATAATGCTTATAGTAGATTTCCGTTTGTAAGTACCATTACATGTGAATTTACACTTTGGGATGATCACAATACCTCTTCTGCTGGTGAACAAATGATAAAATTACCGCAAGGTGGTGCAAATGCTATGATTACTTCTAGCAGAGCCATTGCAACAGTATATGGAAGATTATTTTCTAATACATTTACCTCCAATTTATTCAAATTAAGCAACAATGATTTTTCTCCAATTGGCGATGCTTTTTTAGCTGCAAAAAGAGAATATGGCACAGACTCTAACCACCTAAAAGTTAATCTATTAGGAGACCCCGCCCTTAAATTAAGCAGACCAAAAAATTTAATTGTAATTGATAATATAGAATCTCCTGTAAATGGACAACTTAGAGCACTAGATTTTGTGAAAATTACAGGGCATATTAATAATAATGGAGGAACTACAGATAATACCTTTAATGGTAAAGTTGTAATTAATATTTTTGATAAAAGATTAAACAAAAAAACATTAAATAATGATGGCGGACTTACGCCAGTTCTAAGTTACACAGAAGAAGGAAGCCCAATTGTAAAATCATCTGGAACGGTAACCAATGGTACTTTTACCGTAGAATTTTACATGCCAAAAGACATTAATTATACTATAGGTGATGGTAGAATATTAGCTTACGCAGATAATAATGTATTTGATGTGTACAATAATAAAACTCAGAAAATTGGAGATATAAACCCAACAGGAATCAATGACAATGAAGCTCCAAAAGTACAATTGTATCTCAACAACACCAATTTTGTAGATGGAGGAATAGCCAACACCAATCCTAATTTATTGGCTTGTGTTACAGATAATACAGGTATTAATTCTACAGGTTCTGGTATCGGTCACGATATTACTGTGATTCTAGACGGTGAAGTAGTAAATACTACCGTGCTTAATGATTTTTATGCACCTGGTGCAGGAAATGGTTGTATTAATTCATCATTTTTAGATTATCAGAAAGGCTCTGTACTATATCCTTTCCAGAATTTAAGTCCTGGTGAACACCAATTAACATTTAAAGTTTGGGACATAAATAATAATTCTACTACTCAAACGTTAAACTTTATAGTAAAAGATCCGAATGCAGAAAATTTAGTGATTAAAAAATTACTAAATTGGCCAAATCCTTTTACTAACAAAACATTTGTACAATTCGAGCATAATTGTGATGAAATTTTAGATGTAAACGTTCAGATATATACCATTACAGGTAAATTGGTGAGAACCATCAGTACAAGTGTAACATCAGATCCTTTCTTAGAAGGATATAGAACCAACAGAACCGCTATAGAATGGGATGGAAATGATGATTTTGGATCGCCTGTAGGAAAAGGAACTTACATTTATAAAGTTCTTGTAAAAAGCCAAAATCAAGAAAAATGCAAAGGAACTGCTTCTTTAGTAGAAAAATTAGTAATTTTGAAATAATTGGAAAAATAGCAAACCATTAAACATGAATATAACTAAAAAAATTGCCCTAGGAATAGGATTAGGAATAGGTGCATTAAATTACGCGCAAGATTTATCAAACATAAGGCCTGTACTTACTGGTGCACCTTTTCTTAGAATATCTCCAGACGCCAGAGCTGGTGGTATGGGAGATCAAGGTGTAGCAACATCAGCAGATGCTTTTTCCCAATTTTGGAATGCTTCTAAATACCCTTTCAGTTTAAATACATCGTCTGTAGCAGTAAACTACACCCCATACATGAGTAAATTAACCAATGATGTATTTCTTTTGTATGGTGCTTACAATACCTCTTTAGGCGAAGAAGGGCGTTCTGCTCTTGGAGTAAGTGTCTATTATTTTAATATGGGAGAAGTAGATCTTACCAAATTGGTAGGAACTGAAGTAGTATCTGAAGGAACTGCAAAACCTAATGAATTTTCTATAGATGTTTCTTATGGTCTAAAGCTTTCAGACTCCTACTCTATGGCAGTTACTGGTAGATTTATCCGTTCAGATTTATCTGGAGGATTCAATACCGATAGCTCATTGAAACCAGCCAATACTTTTGCAGTAGATGTTTCAGGATTTTTACAAACTCCTAAACACCAAAGTTTCGGAGATTATGAAGGTAGAATAAGAGCAGGATGGGCTGTACAAAACTTAGGCCCTAGATTAGATTACACTGGTGACGAAGAATCTCGTTCTTACCTACCAACCAGTTTAAGAGTAGGTGCAGGATATGATTTGTTTTTAGATGACGCCAACAAAGTAGGTTTTACCGCAGAAGTTTCTAAATTATTAGTACCTGGACCAGAAATCGTTGGCTATAACACATTACCTTCTGGAGAGCAAGTACCACAATATGACGTTCCAAATGTGGGCGTAATTTCGGGGATTGGTAAATCTTTTAAGAACGAAAAAAGCTTTATGTATAGTGGTTCATTAGAATATTCTTATGACAATACCTTCGCTCTTAGAAGTGGTTATTTCTACGAAAGTCCACAGCAAGGTGGCCGTCAGTTTGCAACAGTAGGTCTTGGTCTTAAGTACCAATCTTTTGGGCTAGATTTATCATATTTAATTAATACTTCTAAGGTTAATTCTGCTTTAGACAACACCCTAAGATTTGGTCTTACTTGGAATATTGGTGAAGAATCTTATAACAATGATGATTATTAAAAAATATTATTTATATTTGATAAACAATTAAATAATCACAACACAATGGGAAAATTTGTAATCAGAACCACCGCTACAGGTATTAAATTTGACCTTAAAGCAGGAAACGGACAAGTGATTTTAACAAGCGAAGTATATACTACCAAAGCTGCTTGCCAAAACGGTATAGAATCTGTAAAGAAAAATGCACCAGACGATGCTAGATACGAAAGAAAAGATTCTACCAATGGAAAACCAACGTTTAATCTAAAAGCTACCAACGGACAGGTAATAGGCACTAGTGAACTATACGAATCTGTAGCTGCCAGAGAAAACGGCATAGAATCTGTAAAGAAAAATGCACCAGATGCAGAAGTAGTAGAAGAATAAATTTTTTTTTATAAAATGAGAGCCACCGAATATTCGGTGGTTTTTTATTTGAATCCTTATGCATAACTTTGCAAAATGAATTACACCTCAGAACTTAAGAAATTTGTAACCAGTCAATACATCTATTCTGGCGTTAGAATAGCACTGGCGGTTGTAATTCCTAGTATTATTTTAGCATATTTGGGTGTTCTTAAACAATTTTTCTTATTCCCTTTAGGCACTATTTTCTTGGCACTTACAGATATGCCAGGTCCGTTCCACAGAAGACGAAATTCATTAATACTGGCTCTATTTTTCTATTTTTCTATTTCATTAGTTGCCGGATTACTTAAAGATTTCCCTATTCTTATTTTTCTAGAAATCATTATTTTCGGACTATTCTTTACTATGCTTGGCATCTATGGTAAACGTTTAGACATTGTAGGCTCTCTCACCTTGGTTGTGTTTGCTATTTTTATAGATGGCGCACCTGGTGTACACTCAGCATTATGGAATGCTTGCGTATTTAGTCTAGGAGCTGCTTGGTTTTTCATTGTTTTTTTATTGGTAACGGTACTTAAACCTTACAAACTGGCTGAACAAATGATTGGGGAAAATTATATAGAATTAGGAAAATATTTAAGATTAAAATCTCAATTTTACTTAAAAAATCCCGATTTTGAAGCAATATATTCACAAATTTTCGGATTAGAAGTTAGGATTAAAGAACACCAAGAAGCTACCAGAGAAGTAGTTTTTAAAACCAGACAAATGGTAAGAGAATCTACCTCTACCAGCAGATTATTGATGCAGCTTTTCCTTAATAGTTTTGACCTGCACGAAATGCTCATTCTCTCTACCAATGATTACAAAAAGCTTCAAAAATCTTTTGGTGACAAAGAAATTTTAGAAAAAATAAACCTTTACCTCAATAAACTATCCAACGAACTCATTAACATTGGGATTTCTATACAAGGTGGTATGAAGGCCTCTCCTATCATTAATATTAGTGATGAACTGCACCAACTGCACGAAGAGTTTTTCGAGTTGAGAAATAAAGAAATGAACGCCGAAACCTTAGAAAATTTTATGATTTTGAGACAGATTTTTCTCAGAATTACAGAAATTTCAGATGAAATACAAACCATTTATAAACTAAAAACTCAGAATATTAAACTCGTAAAAAGTCTTTCTACGGGCTTAGATTTAGAAAAATTCGTAACCAAAGAAGAGAAACTTAATCATAAAGTTTTTATTAATAATTTTTCTTTAAAATCTAATCATTTCAGGCACGCCATCAGAATCACTTTGGCAATGATGATAGGTTATGCTATTTCTAAATTTCAGTTTCTGAATATTCATAAAGTCTATTGGATTCTCATCACCATTCTCGCCATTATGAGACCTGCTTATAGTATTACCAAACGTAGAAACATTCTTAGAATTTATGGTACAGTAGCTGGTGCTATTGTAGGTTTTGTTATTGTATATTACATCACAAATCCTATTGTACTTTTGGGGATTTTCTTGGTTTGTCTAATGCTTACTTTCAGCCTATTAAAAGACAAATATGCTTGGGCGGTATTTTTTATGACCGTCTATATTTTTCTCATTTTTGATTTTATGAAACCTGGCAATTTCAATGATATTTTCTTAGAAAGATTGTTTGATACGTTAATAGCTGCGGTAATTGTTTTTTTAGTTTCTTATTTGGTTTTACCTGTTTGGGAGCATCAGAAAAACAAAACACTTATCCTAAAATACATTAAAGCAAATGATAAATATTTCAATAGGATTATTGATATTTTAAATCAAAAAAATATAGAAATTCAAGATTACAAAATGAGCAGAAAAGAAGCCATTATTTCTTTGGCAAACCTTTCTGATAATTTTCAGAAAATGCTCTCAGATCCTAAAGATCAACAAAAAAATCTAGAAAACATACATCTTTTTGTAACCACAGCTCACCTTTTTACCGCCTATGTAGCTTCTCTTTCTCAGTATGCACTAAAGGGAGAAAACTACTCAGAAATAGACCTTTCTGGCTGGAAAAACAAAATAAACAACGAATTAATTATTGCTAAATCTATTCTAGAAAACGAAAAACCAGAAGAAAAAAATACGCTGAGTTTAGAAATCAGCACCTCAGATCAAGTAGATGAACTCTTAGAAAAACGCAAAAAAGAAATCCGCGAAGAAGAGTTTCTAGACAGAAGAGACCCAAAAGTAATTAGCCATCTCACCGAACTCAAAAATATAAAAGAACTGCTAGAATTAATCTACAACGAAGCAAGAGAACAAAGAAAAATAGCTAAAAAATTAATTTAAACTTCATCAAAATCTCTGGTTTCTTCTACAATAGCAAAGTAAAAATCTTCTACTTTACTCACTTTTGCTGTAAAATTGTGATTAAAAAAATCATCGAAAACTCTGCATTTTACTTCTCCTAGATGATCAATATCAAAAGGATAAACTTCATAATAATCCTTTAGAGACCAATATTTAGAGAGGTGAACTTTATAAAGACTTTCTTTAATTACCCAAATTATAGTAATTAATTCTACTTCGTTTTGTTTTCCTTCCGTCCAAGCGATTTCGTTAGGATGAAGAAATTTTTTCTTAATTCTAAGAATTTTATCATTTACTTTTTCTAGGTCTATGCCTATTCTATTTTTAGAAATTGCCAAAGCAGCAAACGGAAAAGAATGAGTAATAGAAATCTGTGCAGCAGGCGGCCATAGATACGGTTCACCAGCCGTTTTGTAAAGAATTTTACGATCAGGAAGCACCATTTTCAGTAATTTTCTTACCATCAGATGCTCTATTAATTTTTTAGGATGATAGTCTTTTGTTTTCTCTAGATTTTCGGGTTCTATAAGCTCCTCTGCATCGAAATGGTCTTCTTCGCTATACTTCCAATAAAGAATGGTTGCATTTTCATCAGAATAATCCTTGTAAAATGGCATATTTTGTCAATAAAAAATTAGATTGTAAATTTGCAAAAGTTTTTTGGATTTTTTTCTAAAAAAAATATAAAATAACTCATATAATTTCAAATTAATGGAAACTAAAACTCAATACATTCCTTATAAAGTTAAGGACATTTCCCTAGCAGAATGGGGAAGAAAAGAAATCATGCTAGCTGAAGCAGAAATGCCTGGTTTAATGGCAATTAGAGAAGAATATGGCCCTTCTCAACCATTAAAAGGCGCTAGAATTGCTGGTTGTCTTCACATGACCATCCAAACTGCGGTTCTTATCGAAACTTTGGTAGCTCTAGGTGCAGATGTTACTTGGTCTTCTTGTAATATTTTCTCTACACAAGACCACGCTGCTGCTGCTATTGCTGCTGCCGGAATCCCGGTTTACGCTTGGAAAGGAATGAATGCAGAGGAATTTGATTGGTGTATCGAACAAACTATTTTCTTCGGAGAAGACAGAAAACCATTAAACATGATTCTAGATGATGGTGGTGATTTAACCAATATGGTTTTTGACAAATTTCCAGAATTAACTGCAGGAATTAAAGGTTTATCAGAAGAAACTACTACTGGTGTACACAGATTATACGAAAGAATGGCAAACGGAACTCTAGTAATGCCTGCAATTAATGTAAATGATTCTGTTACTAAATCTAAATTCGATAACAAATACGGTTGTAGAGAATCTGCTGTAGATGCAATTAGAAGAGCTACAGACGTAATGCTAGCTGGTAAAAGAGTGGTAGTTTGTGGTTTTGGTGATGTAGGTAAAGGTACTGCTGCTTCTTTCAGAGGAGCTGGTTCTATAGTAACCGTTACAGAAATCGACCCAATCTGTGCTTTACAAGCTGCAATGGAAGGTTACGAAGTAAAAAAACTTGAAAATGTAATCGAAAATGCTGATATTGTAATTACTACTACTGGTAACTTCAACATTGTAAGAGCTGAGCATTTCAAAAAAATGAAAGATAAAACTATCGTTTGTAACATCGGACATTTCGATAATGAGATTGATATGGCTTGGTTAAACGAAAATTACGGAAATACCAAAACTGAAGTTAAACCTCAAGTTGACATCTATAATATTGATGGTAATGACATCATCATTCTTGCAGAAGGTAGATTGGTAAACTTAGGTTGTGCAACTGGTCACCCAAGTTTTGTAATGTCTAACTCTTTCTCTAACCAAACTCTAGCTCAAATAGAACTTTGGACTAATTCTGAAGCTTACGAAAACAAAGTATATATGCTTCCTAAAAAATTAGACGAAAAAGTAGCGATGCTTCACCTTAAAAAAATTGGGGTTGAATTAGAAACTCTTTCTCCTGATCAAGCTAAATATATTGGTGTAGAAGTAGAAGGCCCTTACAAACCAGAATATTACAGATACTAAGAAGTTCGAAATCGGAAGATTGAAAACTAAAAAATCATATTACAACTCCTCAGAAATTTCTGGGGAGTTTTTACTTTAACAAAGTTTTTTATTATTTTTGAATAAAAGAAAAATGTCAAAATCTAGATTAGAAGCATTTTCAGACGGCGTCTTAGCCATTATCATCACCATTATTATTTTAGGAATAAAACCTCCAGAATCTAAAGAATGACATGCTTTATTAAAATTATTCCCCAAATTTCTAAGTTATATTCTTAGTTTTATCTACGTAGGATTCTACTGGAACAATCATCATCACATGTTTCAAGCGGTAAAAAACGGAGTAAAAGGAAATATTTTATGGAGTAATCTGGCATTGCTTTTTGCTTTCCATTATTCCTTTGGCAACCGCATGGATGGGAGAGCATAATTTCGAACAAAATCCTGTCATTTTATACGGTTTTGTACTGTTAATGAACGCCATCAGTTATTGGATCTTGGCAAATTTAATTATTAAAACGAAGGAAAAGAGTCTCATCTTGCAAAAGCAATTGGCAATGACATAAAAGGAAAATTATCTATGGTATTTTACATTTTAGGAATTGTTTTTTCCTTTTTGCATCCTACAATAGGCATTTTATTGTATGCAATTGTAGCTTTTATGTGGCTTATACCAGATAAGAGAATAGAAAAAAATGTATTATTTTTTTTCGTATATCAACTTTCATTCAGTTTTTTTTAGAATTTTAATAATTATTTTACGTTGATATTCAATTTCTTTGTAAATTAATTGAATGAAATTCATAAAACCAATTTTAATATTTTTTGTAGTATTAATCAATGCTCAAAGCGGTTTTCAGATTTTAGATAACAAAAAGAAAATTGAAATTCCCTTTAGGCAGATTAATAATTTGACATTTATTGATTTAAAAATTAATAATGTTGACCTTACATTTCTCTTAGACACCGGCGTTGCAGAAACCTTGCTTTTTAGCCTAGAAAACAAAGAAATTTCCTTCGAAAATGTAGAAAAGGTAAACTTCACTGGTCTAGGTGGAAGTAGCTACATAGAAGGTATAAAATCTTCTAAAAATACGCTCGTCATCGATAAACATTTCATTGACGATAATCACACATTATACATTATTTTAGACGAAAATTTCAACTTCTCTTCGCATGTAGGCATTCCCGTAAACGGAATTATGGGATATAATTTCTTTAAAAATCATCCTACGAAAATAGATTTTGAAAATCATAAAATTACTGTTTATAATGAAAATTTCTTTAATGAAAGTAAATTCAAAAAGTTCGAAAAACTGCCCATTTCAATCGAAAACCAAAAGCCTTATTTGATTACAGACATTCAACAAAACAAAGAGTTTTTTCCTGCAAAAATGCTCTTAGATTTAGGAAATAGTGATGCGCTTTGGCTTTTCCCTAACAGAATCCCTAATTTCAATTACAACAGACCTAATATTGATGATTTTTTAGGAAGAGGATTTAATGGAGACATCTATGGAAAACGCAGTAGAATACACGCCATAAAACTAGGAAACAACACACTAAACGAACCTATAGTTTCTATGCCAAGTAATGAATCTGTGCAATCTATGAACTTTGTAAAAGATAGAATTGGCTCCATAGGTTCTGATATTTTAAAAAGATTTACCGTAATTTTTGATTATAAAAATTCTAATTTTTACATCAAAAAAAGCAAGCGAGTAAAAGACCCTTTCAAATTCAACATGAGTGGATTAGACATAAAACATGATGGTATGAAATGGGAAAACGACTTGGTAAAAGTAGATTTACCAAAACCGAAAGAGTCTGCAAAAAATGACAATACTGTTTTTACGGCACAAAGTGATTTTCAATACAAATTTGTGCTAAAACCCGAATATTCTATTGTTGGTGTAAGAGAAAACTCACCTGCTTTTTTAGTTGACATCAAAAAAGGAGATAAATTGATAGAAATTAATGGAAAAAGAACCTCAGATATGAGTTTGCAACAAATTAATGAGTTGTTTTCATCAGAAGAAAATAGAAAAATAAAAGTTACTCTAATTAGAAATTCTATGACTTTATCTAAAGAATTTGTTCTAAAAGATCCTATTCCTTACCAAGAAAATTAAATAAATGCCAGAAAAACTAAATCCCATAAGAACGAGACCTCGATTCAAAATTTTCACTGATTTAGAAGCAGAAACTTGTGCCAAACAGCTAAAATCTCAACTAAAAATTGAGAACCAGATTTTCCAAGGAAACATCAATAAAGAGGTTGCCAATATTTGGGTAAAAACACAACACAATGAATTCTGGAAACCTTATCTCTCACTAAGAATTGAAAAAGAAGAATACCAAACTGTAATAAGAGGAATCTTCGGCCCTAGTTCTGCGGTATGGACTTTTTTTATGTTTCTTTATTTTATTTTCGGGATTACCTTTATGGTTTTTATTTCCATTTGGTGGGTAACCAAACAGATTAAAAGCAGCGATTTCCCTTGGGCTATTTACCTCGCTATTTTTTCTATAATTTGCTTAGCATTCACGTTTATCGCAACAAAAATTGGGCAACAAAAAGCAAAAAAAGAAATGGAACAACTGCGAGATTTCGCAGAAAAAACAATTGAAGATTTATAAAAAATTGGATTTATCAATCTGTAACAATAATATTAACTCCAAATTTTTTCAAAACACTTTCAAAACTTTC
>ERZ650302.718-NODE-718-length-18526-cov-10.532131_pt1 | contig 18526 bp, 14 predicted proteins | sample MGYA00376238_ERZ650302 | MGnify/ENA primary metagenome ERZ650302 (study PRJEB26733, sample SAMN07839298) | wastewater metagenome | biome: urban; feature: wastewater treatment plant; material: waste water | place: USA: North Carolina | collected 2016-04-28 ... | reverse complement strand
AAATATTTTAGTAGTATTTTTTTTCATTTTTGAATGTTTAAATTTTTGGATTGAAGCATAGAAATCCCTGCTTCTCTATTTTTTCATTTTTTAAAGAAGAAATATTATATTGTCCCGTTTTGGACATTATCTGATATTTCAAATAACAAAAGGAGGCGGACGAATAGGGTAAGAAAACGTGTATTCTGAAATTTTAAATTTTTCCGGATTAAGGATAAGTTCTACTCTCGTATAAACATTGAAATTAACCGTTATTTGCTTTTGCAGAAATCCAAATGCAGAACCATTCGAAGACGGAACTATCAAATTTTGCCTACTGTTATTATTAAGATTAAAAGATGTGGAATTATCCAAAGGTTTATAAACAATAGAATAATTTTGTGATTCTTGTTTTTTCTTAATGGAAATTTTAGATGTTTGAACCCTCTTTTTATGCAATATTGCAAATCGGGATTTAGCGGTTTTAAGAAGACTATCCTTTGGAAGTGATGATTTAATAACTCCACTTTTTGCAACAAAAAACTGATTAGAAATATCGCCAATAATATTGATACTGGAATTTTTAGAAATAAAAACAATAGCTGAATCGCCAACATAGACTTGAGCAACAGAATACTGAAAACAAAAACAGACCACAAAAAACATCTTATAACAGATGTCTTTTATGATCCGAAATGCATATATAGAAATATTCACCATTTCTGTTTTTGTGGTACAAAAGTATTAACTTGACTAAATTTTGACTAACTAAAGGGTATCTGTTTTCGGGAATAATGACACAATAAAAGCATTAAACAACTATATATCAATCCTATTCATTTTTTATCTCGCTTGGTTTTTGATAGTTTTGAAATGAATTCGGAAGGGGATATTCCTGTTTCGTTTTTAAAAATTTGCGCAAAACGGCTATGTGTAGAAAATCCGCTTAACTCTGAAAGATAATTTATCTTGTAGTTTAAATACTCAGGGTTTGCGTATAATTTTTCTATTATAAACTTTATTTTGAGACCATTGACATAGTCATTAAAATTCTTTTTTCTATGTTTTTTCAAAATATAATTAGCATATTTAGAATTAGTTTCTAAAATTGCAATGAAATTAGAAATGGTAAAATTCTTATTTGTAAATTCTATACCTTTTTCGAATTCTATCATTTTTGAAAGCAATTCCGCCTCTTTTTCTTTAGACATAATTCTATTTAAAGAAAGCTTTTCTTCTGTAACAACTCTATAATTATCACTATCCTTAAAATTAGCTTTAATTTCTTTCGGTGTATTATTCTGCTCCAAGTTGCTGATTATTTTTTCAAATTTTGTTTGTAATTTTTTTACTCCTTTCTTGTATTTATGATTGAGAAATAAAATAATTATTGATAAAATAATTATAACTACAATAAGCAGTTTAAGTCTGAATTTTTGTTTTTGCTTGTTGTTGTATTCAATTTCAGACTCTCTTGTAACAATAGTCGAGATATCTTTACTAAATTTTTTTTTCTGCTCTATATAATCATTGATTATGCTTTTATTTTTTTTCGGATCATCAATGCCATATAGCAACCTTTCTTCTAATATTTTGCTGTATAAATCTTTATTATTTCTTTTATTAACAGAGTTACCCGCCAGATCGAACCATTTTTTTGCCTGAGAAATATTATTTTGCTCCGCATAAATCATCCCCTTACATAAATAAAATTGTTCTATATCCTGCATTTTACTTATATCCGGTATCTCTTTTAGATATTTTTCGGATAGCTGAATACATCTTATTGCATCATTAATTTTCTTTGATTTTAAATAGTTGTACGCCAAAATATAATTCATCATTGCAATATTCATCACTTTTGCTATTGGAGTAGATTTTTGAGAATTAGTGACTATATCTAACATTTTCAGTCTATATGGAATTGCCTCTTTATACTTATCCTGCTCTTCTAAATCATACGCAAACTCCTGATTAATCATAAAATCAGCATTTACTTTATCTAACTTTTTGCCAACTTGCTGGGCTTCTTCCCAACATTCCAAAGCTTTTGATTTCAAACCAATAATCTCATAAGCTTTTTTAAGGTTAAGATCTATAAGAAAAGTTGCTTCATAATAGTTGCTTTCGTTTGCATATTTTCTTCCTTTCTCAAACAAAGGAATAGCTTCAGAATATTTTAATTGATTAAATCTAGCAAAACCCATATGACCATAAGCTCTTGCAAATTCTGCTTTTGTCTTAGCAAGAGATAGCATTTTTTTTCCATTATTGAAAGATTCTTCATAAGAACTGACATTTTTATCTGCCAATTCATTTATTTCTTTACTAATGTCTTTGTATCCATCAGAAATCTGAGCATAAGTAAAAATCGACGGAATGAAAAAAAATAGTGTAAAAAGAAATTTCATCATTGATTTTTTTAAGGTGACAAATAGATGAATATTTAAGTCAATCAACATCTTAAAAAGCATAGTGTTATATCTGTTTTCCTGAATAATGATACTATTTTGATGTATTTTATTATTATTTTCGAAAATAACAATAAAATTTTTAACATAATATATTAAATGATTTTATTTTTTTGAATAGCGGTTTGAGAAAATTTCGCTTTTAATAATGCCATATCCTCACTTACTTTCTTATCTAAAATTTTAGCATAATGTTGTGTGGTCTTGATGCTTTTGTGTCCTAACATTTTGCTTACACTTTCAATAGGGACTCCATTAGATAGTGTAACCGTAGTGGCAAATGTGTGCCTTGCAATGTGAAATGTGAGTTCTTTTGTGATCTCACATAAATCTGCAATTTCTTTGAGATAGGCATTCATTTTCTGATTACTGAGGACAGGAAGTAGCTTTCCTGAAATAATACACATCGGATGTTTTGCATATTTCTTAATGATGTCTTCGGCAATCGGAAGTAAAGGTATATGAGAGGCTATTTTTGTTTTCTGACGAGCGGTAAAAATCCATTTATTGCCGTCAATACCGATTCCGATATTGTCCTTTGTGAGATTCCACGCATCAATGAACGAAAGCCCCGTATAACAACTAAAAAGGAAGACATCACGGACCAAAGCTATTCTCTCTATTTTTAGTTCTTTATTTTGCAGACGTGACACTTCTTCTTCATCCAAAAAGCCTCTGTTTACCTCAACAAATTTGGAATTGTAACCTAAAAATGGATCGTGGAGTATCCACTTATTAGCTAAACATATTCTGATAATTTTACCAAAATTTTTGACATACTTAACTGCTGAATTATTAGCGCAGGATTTTTCGGTTCTAAGGAAAAATTCGAAGTCATAAATGAAAGCGTGATCTATCTCTGTAATCTCGATATCCGAAATATTAAACTTCCAATTTAGAAATTCTTTGATATGGCTAAAACAGGTTTTATATCGAGTCAACGTTCCTTTTGCATATTCTTTCCCCAGCAATGCTTCCATTCGGTTGTTATGCTCCTGGAATATCGGAATGAGCATTCGCTTTCTTTCATCAATTCCCAACAGTATATTCTTTATAGATTCTCCATTAACCTCTTTCCCCGAATGGATGAGGTCTTTCTGAATTTCGTAGATTCTTGATTTGAGTATATCCAAATAGGTATTAAGCGTTCTGGATTCTTCAGAATTGCCTTTCATTTTGTTTTGTTCGGAACTCCATTTATGAGTCTCAACAAATCTTTTGATACTAAATTCTGTTCGTTTGCTGTCAACAGTTACACGTAAATAAATTGGGGATTTCCCTTGAGATGTTGTTTTTGCTCTCTTGATATAAAAGAGAATTGAAAGCTTTGTGTTCATAGTGGTGACTTATAGGTTAAAAATAATTGTGTTGTTTTATACCTACAAGATGTTCAATTCGTAAACGCCCTACTGAATGGCTTTAAGAGAGATTTGGTGTCCCATTTTTTTGAAAATTCGGTGTCCTTTTTCTTTAGGGACACCTCTTTTTTGAATTTGATTTTTCTTCATTAAAAAAATGTTGCAAAATCTAGACTAAAACTCTCAAAAAATTAGGTGTCCCTTTTTTCAAAAAAATTTAGAGACCCCGAATTTGACCCCTTTTTTTTGAAAATTATTACCGAAATCTGCAATTTGTGCAAAAAGAAAAACCCTTCAAATCACAAGATTTAAAGGGTTTTGTAATAATTTGCATTTCTGCTTGCGATCCGGACGGGACTTTTATTTTTTTAAAAAAAAGCCTATCCATAAGCTTTATGCTGTTCTCTTATTTTTTAGGTCACTGAATAGGTCACTTTTTAAAACAAGATTAAGAGCTTCTGTTTTTACTGGTGCAAATATATGTCTTTTTTCAGTTTTTACAAATAAATTTACACAGAATTACAAAAAGGTTTATAAACCTCACAGAATCAAATATAAAAATTACACCCCAAAATTGTAAGATCTAAATAAGTATTTTTTTTAAACATCTTTCCACTTTTTCATATTTGCTTGTAGTCGCATACTTTTATTGATTGTTGAAACATCAACTCTATTATTAGGTGTTTTTTTAACCCTTTCAATATGTTTTGCTGTAGCCCAAACTGCATTTTCAATTCGATCTTTATCTCCAGAATTTATTCTTTCATTAAAATCTTCCAGAGCCAGAAAAAAATTATGCTCCATTTCAGATCTTGTTTTTGGTGGAATCATTTAGTTTTAATTAAGATTAATGTCTTGGAAAACGGGCGGACATAGCCATAGCCCTAACTATTTCAGAGATTGTATTGAGGTCAAACCGTTTATTAGGTGAACTTCGAACTTTAACTAAGTCCTTTACAATTCCTTTTGTTTCTGGAGAAAAAGTAACTTTTCCTGACCTAACATTTTCCACCAGTATATTTAGCTCCCTCTCAAAATCAATCCGAGAATCTCTATTTCCCTTTCTACTTTCAAACATAATTAACTATTTTATATAACTCTTCTATATTATCTATACTAACTCTTTTGCACAGAGCTTTGTTTAATGAATGTCTCACGATTTCATTATAAGTCCCTTCTATCATAGTTTGTATAGGAAAGCTTCTTCGTAGATATCTATCAGACCTTTTTACATTTTCTTTTTTCTCCGGAAGACAAAATTCATTAATAAATTGGTCGATATCATTAGAAAACTCAGAATTAAGGAACATTTGAGAATTCAAATCATCAATGATATCATGAATATATACTAAATGGGAGTCATCCTCAAAAGTAACCTTACCAGTAAGAATTATGGTATTAGGTAAAATACGTTTAATTGCTAGATATAAATCCGCGAAACCTACTCGATTAAGTTCAATTGAAACATCCAGCAAATTTTTCTTGATGGTTACATGTTGTACAGCTGCAACATTCGGAATCAATTGAATATTTTGACTTAAAAATTCTTTTATCACATTTGGTGAATCAATAGCAATATTTTTTATAATGTAACTGCACAACTCAGTTGATGGTTTAGGAATGTCCGATATACAAGTTTCAAACAAGATATTTAATGTAAAATCTGTAGAGATTGACAATCGTTCCAGAGCATTCATTGTTTTATTTCTAATAACTTGAACGGGATGATTTAAATGCCAAATTATAAATTCAACCACCAAATCATCATTATTTTTTGCTATTGTTTCTTTTTCAATCCACTTGTACTTCTCTTTAATCGCCGAACTTGGTCTAACTATATAATTGAAGTGATTTCCAACAATTTGATGAATTTCAACAACTTGCTGATGATTCAGTTTACCTTCTAAAAATGCCATCATCTCTTGACAAATATACCAATACTCATTATCAAAATTTAATATATTAGGCCCGAGAAGATGGACCACTGACTCATGATCTTCAAATAATGTTTTAATATTTGCTTTAGCCGCATCTGTGCTCGTTGACCAATTGTTCATCCATATACTTCTTTGGTCATTTTCGAAGACCTGAAGCCCCTCTTTAATTTTATCCAATTTATTATGAGATCTCCCGTCATTTAAAGAATCATTAAAAATATCATAACTATCCTTCTCTTTTTTACGCGTGATAGTTGCATGCTCTTCAGGATCATATTCAGCTGCCCAGTTAATCTGATGAACTTTTAAACATTCTCTAAGCTTGATAATATTTGCAGAAGATAATGTTGAGCCTAATTCACGGAGCATCTCTCTACGAGAATCGATATCAATTTCTTCATCAGCGATAAGGATTGCGACAGAGGCACAAGCTTTGTCAATATTTCCATCTTGTAGATTTTCTATTTCATTGAGCACATTTCCGATTTGTTTTCCAAAATCGTAACTATACCTTGAGATATCGTCATTAATTGTAAAAATTTCACAAAGTGCTAGCTTCAGGTATGGGTTACAATCAATAGTCTTAAGAATTATCAAAATACTGTTGGTATCGCTAATATTTTTTGCACCTAACGTATAACCATCACCCAACCTTGGTGCATCAAAATCTGATGATTCGGCGTTATAATTTAAAATATTTGGAGGAGGAAGTAATTCAAATCTGTAATAATCCAGAGCTTTCTGAATATGCTCATTCTCTATTAAGGAGCCTATAAACTCTTCCTTACTGTTTCTGACATATCTTTGAAATGTCATTTCGCCGGAAGCCTGATCCAATATTGAAGCGTAATCAGCCAAGGTATTGTTCGGCGCCTCTTTAAAATCTTCTAATGCAACATTAATGAGCATTAGTTGCGATTCTTTATACCAAGTAGGTCCCATTGAAGTATTAAGCATTTCTTGAAAGACTTCTTTAGACTGATCCGGCAAATTAAGTAAAGCATAAACTTCCGTTATTTTAAGCAAATCTGCAGTTCTTTCCCATCTGTTTTGTACACCATATAAAACATGTTTTTTCCAAATTTGCAATAATGGAGTTACAATTTTTTCTTCACACCTTAGAAGCAGTAGAGCATGAATAATTTCACACAATGACGCTCTGTATCCTTCCGAAAATAACCCAAGCTGGTTAACGGTATGATTTTCTACGGTATCTAAAAAGGTTGTTAGATTCTCAAAATCAAATTCATGAAAAAGATGGACGAGCTTTTTAAAAAGTTCAGGCATTAACTTTTCTGGAAATTGATATCCTCTATCCCAGTAACTTCTAAAGTCAAAGTTAAAATTAATGGACTCTACTATTTTTTCAAGTGTACTACGAATAAAATCTTTCTTTTCATCAAGCTGATTGGAAGCTTTAAAAAAGTAAACCAATCCTTCAAAATAGTAAATTTCTGATATTAAAACAAAAAGATCATGTTCCCAAGTTTTTGTATGCCATTGTTTGTCTTTTACTGTGAAGTCCTCAGTATCATCTTTGAAACCCAAGCAATTACTTTTTAAATACAAATTAGTGAAGCTGTCCATATCCACATCAACACCATTATCAGCTCTCAATATTGTTTTCCTTTCGTCCTGAATATATTCATCAATTACATTCCTTAAAAGGTCTGGCTTAGTCGTTGATTTAAGTAAAGAGGAAATAATAATTCTTCTTGCTTGGGGTGTTGGAACATACCCGAATTTTTCCAACAAATTTTCAGTTGTATCGGACAATTTAGTCTCAATCTCCAATGTATTAAAATCCGGCAGATTATAACCGTTCAATTCTTCACGGTAAATAAGTAATGAGGTTGCATAAATAACCGACCAGTTATCGTCAATAGCTATTCTACCATCACCTATTACCTCATCTATATCAAGGACAAGATCAAAATTTCTTGCTAGAAAACCATTATTCCAAGCTGTAGAATGATTGATTACATATTTAAGCAGAGGCGAGTTTTTTAAACCAATAGACGTACTTCCTGTATCCTCTTTAGCTTCGAATAAGTTTAGATATTCCCAGGTCTCGGCCTGAGCATTTTCAAAATCAGCCCTAGTTCTTAAAATAATTGATCTCGCTTTCGATATGAATAGTGATGGTCTTACTCCTTCTGAACTTTTCATACCTTCATACACAGATTTTCTGTACTCCCTCTCTATTGCATTATTTAAGATTTCTGCTTCATCATATGCATCATTCTCATAGAAATATTTTAGAAATAATGTCGCATCGCTGATGCTAACCAACAAAACATTTCGTCTTACTAAATATTTAAGGGCATTAGAATATTCTTGTTGAGCGATTAGGGCAAGAGCCATTTCATAGGCATATTCGACCCATACGCTGTTGTATCTGAAATCAATTCTTTGTAGTAATAGCAGTAATCTTAAAAGATCTGTTGTTTTTCTAAGTTGAATAGACATATCAATAGCCCTTTTTATATCATCAATTATAAAATCAGGCTCAACATGGCGAACTGCTAAATTATCTGCCCATTGCTGATTACAAGCAATTATTGCTTTATAAGGATTACTAGACATGGCATTATGATAAACCAGATTAACCACAGAATATAATCTATCAGGAAAATTTTCACAGAATTCTGCAACAGTGTCATTGCATTGCTTTTTGTATAGGGGTAGTTTTTTAAGAATATAGTCTTTGAATGAATTATGGTATATTTCTAATTTATCATTTTTTATCAGGTGAGAAATCTTAGGGATTACAGCGTAATAATGTCTTTTGATATCTTCGGGTAAGATATCAAGTAAATCCTCTTCAGAGACAGCCTGCCTCAGCTGTGATAAGATTAAGCAAATCCAAAGTTTGTTGCTATCTTCATAAATACTCTCCCAAATTACATTATAGTAGTTTTCAATATCTCCGCCTATTGACGGTATATTTTCAATCCATGCATTCAGCTCATCTTCATCTTCTATAAGCTCCGAATTTAGTATAAAATTTATCAGATAATTTAAATATAGGGGATGTCCTTCAGATTTGATCGCAATTCTTTGAATATTTTCATAATCAACCCTTCCCTGAAATTTGTTTTCACAATAGTACTCGCAAAGGCTAATTTCCAAAGGTTTTAAAATGATAACTTGACTTTCGTCTAATTTGTTTCTGATTTCAATAGGCAAAATGTTTTTTGAAGTACATGAAAGTATAATTCTCAAGTTCTCAGGTAATTCAGCAGGAATAATTTCCAGAAAATCTTTAAGCTTCTCAAGCTCATCTAAACCATCTATAAAAAATAAACCTACCTTGTTTTTATCAATCAGATAATTGTCCAGTGCTTCAAAGCTACCTCCGAGATCAACTAATCTGTTTTCAAAAGGTTCTGAGCTTTTAGGAGGTAGTTTTCCTGTGATTTCTATTGAAATGGATTCTTCAAGCCAATTAAGAAAATTTTCTTTTGATATCCTTAAACTCTTTGGCCTATCATCATTTGGAATCTTTGTGAAATATCTACCTAATAATAAACTATTATCTTCAGGATTATATGAAGCAACATTAGTGGTTTTGCCAGTTCCCGGATTTCCTTCTATTAAAATCCAATTATTTTTATTTTGGATAACGTTGTTCAGCCTATCGACAAAATCATAGTTTGTTACAATTTGAGATATCTCTTTTGCAAACTTAGGTGGTATCTCATTTAGTTTTTCTTCTTTAAAAACAGATATAGAAAGCTCTGCAAGTAATTTTGAAATTTTATTAATGGAAATTGCGCCAATTTTGTCATCAAGCTGTTGCAATGCTACACCGATTACTCTTCCAGAAGATATAATGGGGGCACCAGATAATCCCTTATAATCAAAACCAGATTCTACATTCGCACTATTTACTATAAAGTCGTACCTCTCATTTTTTACTTCCTGATTTACAATTCCGAATAATCTTACTCCTTCTTGATGGCCTAAATAAGGAAACCCAAAGGAGTTCCATGCATCATTTATTCTGATTGAGGTTTCAGTCAGTGGGAGAAAAACCGAATTTTTGTTGTTAACTTTTAGAAGGCAAATGTCATTAATTTCGTCGACGTGCAAAATTGAAGCTTGCTGTGACTCTTGTTCAAAGTCATAGACAATGATAGAATTTTCGTCAATTTTTATATCCAGCAATGTATGATAAGCAGTGATAATAATATTATTTGTGATAAAAAAGCCTGTGCCGCTTTCCTTATTTTTATAAACGATTTGTACTACAGAAGATTCGACTGTGGCCGAACTGATGATTCTATTCATAATTAAAGATCAAATATAATAGGATTGTTAGTTTTGTTTTTCAACATTTTGTAGTTGTATTTTTTTTCCAGATCTTCATTTTCGAATGATTTCAGCGAATCAAGATCATAATTGACGTAAATATTTCGAGTAAATGTAGATTTGCGCTGTATAATTCGTGCTATGGTCTCCAAATCAGGATGATTATGAGTAACTCCGTTAGTGCTTATCATATATTTTTCAGAATCTATTAATTCGAGCAATTCTGGACTTGTATTATTCTTACTGCCATGATGAGATATTTTGATTAAATCAAATTTAATAGGAAAAGTTTCTTCTTTATAATGCTCCTTAATATTTTTGGCCACTATCGAAGGATGTGAGTCGCTAAGAAATAATAACCTCAACTTATTATATTCAAGCACAAATGCTATTGAGCTACCATTCGTTGCAGTGTCATCTTCGGAAAAATCTTGCTCTGCGAGAGCTTCGACATCAATAACTTCGGAAGCACTAATATTTTTTTTTCGTAATCTTTTTTTCTCTTTTTCAAGTGATAAAATATATTCAAAAAATTCTTCATTAAAATCGGATAAATCTTGATCGGAAGAAAATCCTTTATTAAACAGTTCTTTTTTCCAATACTTTTTCAGTTCTAATAGCTTGTCATCATCAGGCGACAAAATCCGGAATATAACATCATCACATTCAATCACTTTTGCTGTATCAAAAGAAATATAATGATTATTAAGAAATTCATTTTTACTTTGAAAGTTATTCTTTTTCAACAATGAGGCTAATGTTGAGCCCTGAACGGCAGAAATATTTTTAGATGATAGATCCTCTTCATCCTTTAACTGATAGTTGATGCTCATTGTATCTATTGATTTTCCACTAAAATTAAGACCATCATAAATTGATTTTAAGTGGGAATAGGAATTATGCCATACGTTTTCTACTTCAGCAATTTTATTTTCAGTATTCTCTTGAATAAATTTTATTATTCCGGATATATGATCATTATCAATGTGTGTCACAATCAAATGATTTAGCGACCTGTTTTCTTTTTTTAATTGCAATAATTTAGGCTTAATATACTTTTTATAGGTTGATACATACCCTCCATCTATAAGTATGCTGTCAGAAGCAGTTTCCAAAAAAAAGCTGTCCCCGTTATTAGCAGGAAAAAATGTGATCCTCATCTATTAAATAAATTAAAATATTAATATGATTAGAAGTTTTTTTATGAATTCAATGAACGTAAATTTAAGGAAAGTAACTACACAATTTGATGTAAAGAATCAAAATATAAAATATTATTTGTTTTACAATTAATTTAATTATAAAAAATAAGTAGAATTTTTCGTGAAAATAAAATCAAATATATTGTCACTTTAATTCTAAATATGATTAGTCGAATTAAAATAATAATATAAAAACCATTAATCAAAAAAATCATTTTGTAAATTAACAATTTAAATTTTGTTCGAATAAATTGGCTATTTATAGGCAAAAAAAATACAAAACTAATTTTTTAACCATTTTAACTAGAGAAACATGTACATTAAAAGGCTCAAAGCTTTCAATTTTAAAAAATTTAAAACCTTAGATATTTCATTCAAAGAAAATCTGAATCTGATTATTGGAGAAAATGAATCTGGGAAAAGTACAATACTTCAGGCTATTGATCTCCTGTTATCAGGTAGTCGTAACAAAATTGAGACAATCGGATTAGAGCATCTGATGAATGATGAAATAATTCATCAATTTTTCCTTGACAAAAAATTTGTAAACCTACCAGAACTTAGGATAGAAATCTATTTTGAAAATGTCAACGACCCTGAATATTATGGTATCAATAATTCTGAGAAGGCAAGAGATTGTGGCATAACTATGATATGTGAACCGCGTGAGGATTTATCAAAAGAAATCAGTGAAATTTTATCACAAGAAGGAACTAATTTTCCTTTTGAATTTTACAACATCAATTTTTATAAATTTGGTGGTAATCCCTATTTAGGTTTTACAAGAAAATTTAAGCATATCTTAATTGACCATTCCAGTATTAATAATGAATATGCAACAAATTCTTATATAAAAACATTGTACACTTCGAGTATAGAAGCTACCGAAAAACATATTCATTCCAATCATTATCGCATTTTAAAAACTGATTTTAAAAACAATGTACTAAAAAATATTAATGATAAAATCCCTGGAAAATCATATGAATTTTCTTTAAAAAATAATTCAAAAAATGGATTGGAAAATGATCTCACAATTGTTGAAAATAATATTGATATACTTCACCGAGGTAAGGGAAGACAATGTTTTATCAAGACAGAGTTTGCTTTATCTAAAAATGAGAATGAACTAAATTTTATTCTACTTGAAGAACCAGAAAATCATCTGAGCCACCTGAATATGCATAATCTAATTGAACGTATTAATTGCTCTAAAAACAAACAGATTTTTATAGCAACACACAGCAATATAATAAGTTCAAGATTAGATTTGAGGAATGCAATATTTGTAAATGCTGAAAATAATATTAATGCAAAGCTTAGTGGTTTAGATAAGAAAACAGCAGAATTCTTTATTAAAGCTCCAAATAGAAATTTGCTTGAGTTTATTTTATCCAAAAAAGTTATTTTGGTAGAAGGAGATGCAGAACATATTTTAATGGAACATTTTTTCGAGAGTCATTATAAGATGAAACCATCTCAAAAAGGCATTCATATAATAGCTATTGGAGGTTTGAGCTTCAAAAGATATATGGAGATAGCAAATCTTTTAGAAATTAAAACTGCAGTCATTAGAGATAATGATAAAAATTATGATTCTATAATCACTAAAAATTATGAAGAACACGTTGGTGAATTTTGTAAAGCTTTTGCATCAACAGATGATACGATGTACACATTTGAAGTATGCCTTCAGGCTATTAATAATGCTTTGTGTGATAAACTGTTTCTTCCTAAACTAAAGACTCGCTCCGTCTTAGAATACATGCTTGCTGAAAAAACTGAATCAGCGTACAAATTGCTTACTTCTAATGAAAAGATTAATATTCCAGACTACATCATAGAAGCATTCCAATGGATAGAAAAAAATTAATCCTAGCTGTAGCAGGTTCAGGAAAAACCAAACTTGTAATTGAGACTTTAAATCTTGAGCAAAGATTCCTAATTATTACTTATACCAACAACAATTACAAAACAATCAAAAGAAGGATTGCGACAAGGTTTGGTTACATACCTAATAATATCACAATTTTGAAATTCTTCGATTTTATTTACAGTTTTTGTGCAAAACCATTTTTATTTTTCGAACATAAACTAAAAGGTATTTATTGGGATGAAGCTCCTACATTTACAAGAACTCTGAAAAGCGAAGATTACAAAAGGTATATTACAAAATCAAATCTTTTATATTACAATCGAATAAGTAAATTTATAGAAATTACAGGAACGATTCCTCTAATTATTGAAAAATTGGAGAAGTTTTATGATTATTTCATAATAGATGAATTTCAAGATCTCGGAGGGCATGATTTTAATCTGATAATGGCATTATCGCAAGCTAAATTAGATTTTCTATATGTTGGAGACTTCTTCCAACATACTTTTACAACAAGCCTAGATGGCGCGACTAATATCAATCTATATAATGATTATAGCAAATACATCAAGCGTTTACAAAATCAAAATATTAACGTTGATACGAAAACACTTTTAAAAAGCCACCGTTGTCCTCCTGCTATATGCCAATTTATTAGCGACAATTTGGGAATTAAGATGGAATCCAATCGAACAGATGAAACAGTTATACAAATCGTAAATTTAGAGCAGATTGAAGAAATATTATCAAATAATGAAATTATAAAGTTAGTTTATAATAGCTCTAATAAATTACCCTACTATTCAAAAAACTGGGGAGATTGCAAAGGAGAAGATGACTATCATGACACTTGTATTATTATGACAAAAAGTGGTACAAAAAGCCTTGACAAAGGAGACCTTAAAAATCTCGTATCATCTACTAAAAACAAATTGTATGTTGCACTCTCGAGAACCAAAGGAGATTGCTACATTCTAAGACAAAAATAATATAACATCTAGCTATTACGTTTAGGATTTTATTAAAACCACAATAATATTCTAATTTTCAGCAAATTTCAAGGCTATTTCTATTGGAAACAGCATTTTTTCCGTCCTTGCTTAACCGATGAACAGGGAGTTTTCATCTCAGAATCCAGCGTTTACCGCATTCTGAAACACAGAGGCCTGATTACAGCACCGTCACACATTTTGATTTCGGCAGCCAACGAGTTTAAGGACAAAACCAACTTTGTACACCAGATGTGGCAGACGGATTTTACCTACTTCGAGATCATCGGTTGGGGTTGGTATTACCTGAGTACCGTAATTGACGATTTTAGCCGATATATTGTGCACTGGGAACTCTGTGAAACCATGAAGGCAGAGGATGTGCAGCGCACCATTGACCGGGCTGTGAAAAAGGCAGGATTAAGAAAAGAACAGATGCCCAAACTTCTTTCCGACAACGGTTCCTGCTACGTTGCTGCAGAACTGAAGGATTATCTGAAAGAGATTCACGATATGAATCAGATTCACGGAAAACCGGCACATCCGCAAACCCAGGGAAAGATTGAACGCTATCACCGAACGATGAAAAATGTCGTGAAACTGCACCATTACTACAGTCCGTAAGAACTGGAGGCTGCTTTGGAAGAATTCGTAAACCGCTACAACAACGAGCGTTATCATGAATCACTGAAAACCTCACTCCAGCTGACGTTTACTTCGGAAGAACCGACGAAATCCTTAAAACGAGGGCAGAAATCAAAAAGCAGACGCTTTTAAGAAGAAGAAATGAATATTTTAAACAAAAATTGTTGTTGTAAAACCTAGAAAAAAGTTATTCTGGAAAATTTTGAGCCCTTAAAGCTCTAAAAATTTTACGGAAATAACTTTTTTATCTACCTTTAAAAAATCAAAAACACTCCCTAAGAAAAAGTACACTTTCTTTTGAAGACATACAAGATTTTAGTTCTCTTAATTTCATGTTTCAAAATTCGAAAAAACTCATTCAAGCCTTTAAAATAGCCGTCAAGGAATTCTTTGCTTCCTGACTCATGATTCCAAACATCGTGGTTCTTGTACGAATACAAAGTTGGCGAAGATTTCGGGTAAGTCCAATAAAGACGAAAACATTCTATAATTCTAAAATCTTCCCTACCTTTATTATACCTATTGGTTTTAAGTTTCTCATAAATATCATTTGTTCGATCTTCATCAAAATTCAGATTTAAGGAAACTCTATTGTCTTCAATTATTAAATCTACACCATCCACAAAATTGTCGCATCTGCAGAACCATTCTTCACCGTGCTGAAATGGGATAAATTTTTTATTTTTTGAAAACTTATTCAAATTACGACACTTCTCATCAACAAAATCTCTCTTTGTTTTGATGATTTCCATTTCAAAAGCAATGGTTTTTGTTTCAAAACTTTCTTTCTCAAATTCCGAACTTGTCAAGATCGATTTAATTTCTTCAATAGCATCTTGGAAGATACTTTCGTCATCTCTCGAATTTCTGTAGTCGTTCCAACCTGTGTCATCTTCATCTGTTCTTCTGAACAAAACACCCATTTCACGATTATGCTTCTGCGAAAATTCATAGAGATTCATTGAAGTTACAAGTAAATACTTTTCATTATATATGCATTTACTATGTAAGTTGGGTTGATATAATAGATTCAAATTTTCAATTTCATCAAACTTTTTTCGTTCTTTTTCAGAAAGCTCAACCTCTTTATAGATCAAGGTTATTTCAACTCCTCTTTTTTCAGATTCTTTTAAAAGTTTAAAAATCTTCTCTGAAATTTGTATATAAGGACTGATGATAACCAATTCTTTTCCAGCGGTCTCAATAAGTTTTGGGACCCACTCTAATAGTTTCTTTTTATTTAGAAATTCTGCCATCGATATGTATTTATTGTATGGCTTGTTTTATTAAACTCATCACATACTCTAAATTTTTTGTATCATCTACAACAACTTCATAATCACCATTTCCCCAATGTCCAACTGATGAAACATCACGCGAAATTTTTTTCGGGTCATCCAATTGACCGCGCTTAAGATTAATCCAAAATTTTAAACTGTTTTTAAGAATGCAAACATCGGCAAACATTTTTCCTTTCGAAATAAAGCCAATTTCTTGTTTTTTAGGCTTTATATCAAGGTCATTTCCTAAATTGAGAATTGCTGTTTTGAAAATTTCATAAAGTTCAATAGTATAATCGGGTTTACCTTGCAGATGATCATCTTCCGTATAAACTTTAGTTTGCTGAATGACCTTACTGATTTCTGAATTATCATTTTTCTGAACCTGTTTGATACTTGGAGCAGATTTTGATTTTTTCACAGGATTAATGACTAAAACATCATTTTCAAACTGCTTTATTTCCCATAATTCTATTGCCAAATCTTTGAAATTCGAGGATTGCTTCTGAAAATCATTAAAAAGCAATTCATTTAGTCATAAAAAACTCCTCATATTTGAGGAGTTTTTTATTCAAGAATAAATCTGGATTATTGTCTAATCTCATCATCCAACGTCAGTTTTGGAATTCCCTGTGCATTGGTAATTTTCTGCTGCTTTTTAATTCGGTCTATCATCTTTTCCAGAATTTCAACCAGTTCAGGATATTCATAATTTTGTACTTCCTCTAAATTAAGTACCAAATGAAAACCCTTATATTCAAAATCAAACCATTTTTGGGTATCTGATTTCTTGCCAGTGAATTTTTCCATCACCTGCCAAGTTTTTACGGGCCCCTGAATGCCTTTTAAGTAAATTGGTACTTTAGGCACACATAGAAATTCATTTTTAATCAGCTGATGTGTGTCATCCGCAATCAGGATTTCATCCACTTCAGCCGCAGACTGCAAACGTGCTGCCAGGTTTACATCACGCCCTACAATGGTATAGGCCATACGGTGTGAAGCACCATAGTTCCCAACGTGGCAATAACCTGTACTGATTCCCATGCGGATGTGCAGGGCTGGATAGCCCATTTTCTTCCAGCGTTCACGCAAAAGTTTCATTTGCTGGCGCATGGAAATTGCCATTTCCATACAGGATTTCGCATCCTGCTCCACACCCTGTGAGTTTGGGTCACCAAAGAAAATCAGGATCGCATCTCCCATGAACTTATCCACGGTTGCCTCATACTGCTTGGCAATTTCAGTCATGTGACTAAGATAATCATTAAGCAGGAAAGCTAGATCATCTGGAATAAGTGTTTCTGAGAGTTCGGTAAAACCTTGAATATCTGAGAAGAAAACCGTTAATTTTTTACGTTTATATTCAATTTTTGCCTCAGTCTCACCCCGCATAATCGATTGCCACAACTGGAGTGGTGCATAACGACTGAGCTGGTTGGCAAATGCAATATAGCGTGTCATTTGATTATGGTAATGCTGGCGTTGCTGTCCCAGAATATTGAGACGACGATGCTGATAGTAGTTACCAATCACAATAAACATCATCAGACCAAGCAAGCTCACAACGGTCAGTTCAGGATTGGTTGGCTCAAAGTATTCTTCGGCATTAAAGATAAAAAAAGTACAGAAATAAAAAACCACCACACCAATCAGCCCAATCAGGCAGCCAATTGGCAGGGAAATCTTGTTATTTAGACCAACATACAATAAGGCAAATAAAATGGTAAACGTAGGGACAAGACTTAAATGCAGGCCCGCAAGAACAATGGCAACAATGATGGCTTCACAGGCAAAGACAACATTCTTTTCAATGACTTTGTCATATTTATATTGCAGCCACTTTTCCAGTTTAGGACAGAACAGAAAATAGACCAATAACAAAGGGAGGATATAGAGTTGATAGCTAGCACTGGTAGAGGTAAAAGTATAGATAACCAAAATCAGCGACAAGATCGAATATCCCATCAATCGATGAAAGTAAGCGAACTGTCTAGGCTCTTTATCAATTAACCTATCTAGTGGCACTCCATCCTCCTTTTATTATAGAATACGACTTTTATTCTATTTTCTTTCTGGCTCAGTCCATGCGCCAGTCAAATGGCATGTCACCCTGACCACGCAATGCAAGCATTAGGGTCTGGCGCATATGTGCCAATACATCATTGCTATAAGGCACAGCTGGTGTACCCCACACAGGTTTAGGCCATGCCACATCATTCTGATAGCGCACAACATGATGAAAATGCAGTTGTGGAACTAGATTTCCTAGAGCGGCAACATTCATCTTATCGGCACGGAATACACGGGCGAGCTGGCTGGATAACCAGCTTGACTCACGTAGAAACTGTTCCTGATCTGCCTGGCTGAGTTCATATAGTTCTGTAATGCCTGGCACACGTGGTACAAGGATCAACCAGGGAAATTGCATATCATTCATTAAACGACATGTTGAAAGCGGAAAGTCGCCTACAA
>ERZ650302.716-NODE-716-length-18541-cov-5.325003_pt1 | contig 18541 bp, 19 predicted proteins | sample MGYA00376238_ERZ650302 | MGnify/ENA primary metagenome ERZ650302 (study PRJEB26733, sample SAMN07839298) | wastewater metagenome | biome: urban; feature: wastewater treatment plant; material: waste water | place: USA: North Carolina | collected 2016-04-28 ... | reverse complement strand
AGCTGCGATCATGGCATCTTCACTGGCATCTGCTGAATAATCTGCCACATTACTCACTGTCGTTTCAGTTGCATAAAATTTCTGACTGACCAAATCACGTAAAGCAAGGGTGGCTTGATACGCCACAAAAGCCTCTTGGCTCATGCCATAATCTTCAGCAGTTTCATTGTGTTTCAAGTAGTCTTCAACACTTTCTTTGGCCGATGTATCTTGCGTAATTTCAACTTGTTCAGCAGCATCTTCGATTGTGGTCGCCTGCCCCAATACAGTCTGTTGCAAATACGGTGCATTGACCTGATCAAACATGGCAAGCTGCAGCAACATATCTTCCAAACTACTGTTCAAACGAATTTTTTCACTAATTTTTTGCTGACGGTCTTGTGCAGTTAAAGATAACTTTTGAATATGTTTAGAATCTGCCAATACATACGGCACCGCATTCATGGCTTTTAAGTATTCGGCAAATTGTGCCACTTTAATCCGCTCAAAATCGGCTTTGTATTTAGAAAAGTCGATATAGGCAAAGTCATTTTGACTGTCTTTATTCACCAAATAAGGCAACAAAGAAAAATAGTTGGTATAGAACTTATATTCATTAAAATCGACCACCATCGGTACTTTCATTTGCACCAAAAGTGTCGGTTTTTCATAGCGTGCTGCCACATTCAAAGCAGCAATTTTTTGCCGATAATGCACCGAGCCATCGTAGCTAAACTCAGTATCATTCAATACATTCAACAGAAAATTAAAAGGACTCGATTTTTCGATTGCCCCTGCAGCATAGGAAGCAGAGTTTTGTTCCTTAGCCATTGCCGTATATAAGTTTTGTTTTTCTTGTGTACTTAAACGGACTTTTTGCTGTTTTAAATACTGATCTAATTGCTTTTTAAGTACAGGATCAAGTGTGGTAGGAGCAATATCCGTTACTTTTGGTGTTGCTTCAACTAAATTGCTCTGTACCCGTAATTTGCCCTGAAAATCATAACTAGGTGTTTCAAAGATGGCATTTAACCCCGTAATTGCCTTTTGTTCTATACTTACCGTCTGATTGGAATTGGTCTTAATGACATGCTGCGAACAACCTGTAGCAGCTAAACTAAAAAGACATAAAGATAAATATTTTAATTGTATCTTCATTGCTAAACACCTTATATTCATTATAGATTGGTCTGTTCAAACGTACAGATTATGATACATTGTAACATAACACTTCATTCGTTTTTGTAAGGTGAATAATTTTCACTATTCGCATTTCTGACATTTTTATTCGCTATTCTTATCAATGTTTTTTGATCATGAGTGTGAATAATCAACATATCGATACAGATAATCCAAAACTATTTCTAAATTAGGATTAAGACTATGCCAGCATATAAAGCCCCATTACACGATATTCGTTTCTTAATGAACGAAGTGCTTGATTACCCAACCCACTACAAAAATCTTTCTAACGGTGAACTTGCGGACGCAGATACAGTCGATATGATTTTGGAAGGTGCAGCAGATTTCTGTGAAAATGTACTTTCTCCTCTTAATCAATCAGGCGATGAAGAAGGCTGTCATTTTGAAAATGGCAATGTAACCACACCTAAAGGCTTTAAAGAAGCTTATGATCAATTTGTGCAAGGTGGTTGGCAAGGTCTGTCTTATCCTGAACAATACGGCGGTCAAAACCTGCCAATGTCGCTGAACCTCATCAAATCTGAAATGATGGGTACAGCAAACTGGTCATTTCAAATGTATCCAGGTTTAAGCATAGGTTGTATCAACACCATTATGCAATTTGGTACAGACGCGCAAAAAGATACCTATTTACCACACTTGGTTGCAGGTACTTGGTCAGGCACCATGTGTTTAACTGAACCACAATGCGGCACCGACTTAGGTCAGGTAAAAACCAAAGCAGAACCACAAGCCGATGGCACTTATGCGATTTCAGGCACCAAAATTTTTATTTCTGCAGGCGAACATGACCTGACTGAAAACATCATTCATATTGTGTTAGCACGCCTCCCAGAAGCACCTGCAGGTACGAAAGGTATTTCATTGTTTATCGTACCGAAATTCCTGCCAACCGCAGAAGGTACAGTGGGTGAGCGTAACCCTGTCACTTGTGGCTCAATTGAACACAAAATGGGGATTCGCGCGTCTGCAACTGCAGTCCTAAACTTTGACAATGCCGTGGGTTATTTGATTGGTGAACCAAACAAAGGCTTACATGCCATGTTTACCTTTATGAATACTGCACGTATTGGTACAGCAATTCAGGGGATTTGCCATGCAGAATTGGCATTCCAAGGTGCATTACCGTATGCCAAAGAACGTATGTCAATGCGTGCGCTTTCAGGTAAAAAAGACCCTGAAAAAGTAGCTGATGCAATCATTCACCACGCCGATGTACGTCGTATGCTCTTAACGCAAAAAGCCGTGGCAGAAGGTGGTCGTGCCATGATTTATCATGCTGCACAATTGGCAGATAAAATGAACGACGCTTTAATGCGTGGTGATACTGCTGCTTTTGAAGCGCATGATGACCATTTAGGTTTCTATACCCCGATCTTAAAAGGCTTCTTGACTGAGCTGGGTTATGAAGCTGCCAACCACGGCATGCAAGTGTACGGCGGTCATGGCTATATTAAAGAATGGGGCATGGAGCAAATTGTACGTGATTCACGTATTTCTACCCTGTATGAAGGTACAACTGGCGTTCAGGCGCTCGACTTGATTGGTCGTAAAGTGTTGTTAAGCTCTAAGGGTAAAGTGATTCGTGACTACACCGCTGAAATTTTGAAATTCTGTGGTCAACATGCACGTAACAAATACATGCGTCGTTTTGCATGGGACTTAACCAAGCTATGTGCTCAATGGAACGCATTAACCGTGCGCATTATGTTGGCAGCTCGTAAAGACCGTGACATCGTATCCAGTGCTTCAGTGGACTTCTTGATGTTCTCTGGTTATGTCATGATGGCTTATTTCTGGGCGCAACAAGCGGCTGTGGCTTCGACCAAATTGGCTGAAGGCAATGGTCAGGAAACACCTGAGTTCTATAAAGCCAAAATCAAAGTTGCCGATTTCTACTTTGAGCGTTTATTGCCACGTACTCAAGGTCATGCAGAAGCAATGGTTAATCCATCTAAAACCATGACTGCATTAGCACCAGAATATTTTAGTTTTGACTACTAAAATATTCTAAGCAGATGTAAATCAAAAGAGCGCGTAATGCGCTCTTTTGGTGTGTACTTCAAAAAGTCAGTACTCGAATTTACACATCAATTAAAATTACTTTTAATGCGCTGTTGGAAAACCATGAAATACCCACTGAATCAGATATAAAATCAGAAAAATTAAAATCACTAGACATAAAATTTCTAATCGTTTCATTCAATTTACTTCTTAGTCTGGTCTTCTAGCAACATATAAATTAAATCCAGCTCAGGACAGACATATCCCATTGCGGTTAAAGCCGCGGTAATTTGCCCACGATGATGAGTTGCATGATTAAACACATGCATTAGGGTTGCAGCATAGGGTAAGTGCATCGCCACATCAGTTGATGTTTTATAGTGCAGCTCTTGATGAAAAACTTTCTCATCCACTTGATTTAAAAAATAAATCCAGTTTTCAGCCTTCTTTTCAAGTTGCTCAACAAGCTGTGTTCTGTTGGTTTCCACAATACTATCTAATGGCAAAATTGGTGAGTGGTGCAAAGCAAAACGTGGAAACCACAAATGATGCTCACCGACCAACAAGTGATTCAGAGTGCCAAAAATACTTTTAAAATATAAGCCCTGATCCAAGAAAAAATCATCATCTGAAACCAATAGCAAAGTCTGATTTAGTTTTTGAGTTGCCCAAAGATTATAGCGGGCAAGTAACTCAAACGTTTTTAAATCCATTTAAAATTATCCTATTTGAGTTTTATTATGAAAATTGAATCAAAAGTTCAAACTATATTAAGATAAAAGATATATTTTTAATCATTTAAAGCGAATTTGTAGATTTAAAGACAGATACAATTTATTGTCCTTTAGAAATAATTGACCAAAATCATGCTTGGTTTTACTTGCCATCTCAAACTTTGTATTATTGTATAAATACTCTTCAAATTCATGGCGATGATACAGATGATAGCAAATGATCTCGCCATCTTCTTTAATTACTAAATATCCACCTGTAGAATCAATTTCGTTACCTGTCCAAACTGTACCAGGCATCATTCCAATTGCTATTTCACACAATAATTTTTTAATTTTAAACTGATAAAAAGGATGCTGATGTTCAAAAGAATATTTCATTGGATTTTCATAAGAAATTTCATTAAAAATATCTTTAACTGAATTAAGAGTTGATGTGTAATATTTAAATATAGCTTCTGCCATAATTTTTGGTAGTAAACTATCCAACAAAATTAAATTATTCTCAAATACAGCATTATTTAAATGGGAAAATTTAATATCGGCTCCCAACATTTTTAAATGTGCTATACGAGATTTAATAATTGGTTGTGGCAATGCAAGCTGATTAAAATCTTCAATCTCTTTTTCGGTTAGGCAAATATTTTTTATTTCAAAAATAAAATTTGTTGTCTTTCCTGCATTTAACAATGTGGATGGTTTACCTAATTTTGACTTTATGCTAAATCCCAATTCAGGCATTGTTCCAATTTTTGCATCATAAATTACGATTCTAATATCACTTTTCGCACTAGATTTTGCTTTAATCTTATTTGATTGGTATCTGGATATAAAGTTTTCCACATCTGGAATAGTAAATGATGCCGTTTGCTTTTTCTGTAATTCTGCCAGCAAAAACTGAGTAATATCTCTGAGTTCCTGTAATGGTATTTGAAAAACATCTTCACCCCGCAAAATCTCTACTATACCCTCTGATTTATGCGGTAAATAAGTGAATAAATGATGATGTTCTTGACGTAAAATTCTAATTACAGGATAAATTAAATTATTTATTTTATTTAAGTTTTCATCACCCGCACTTAACTCCCCATCACATAGTAATTTAAAAAGGGCATAGAGTTCACTCCATTCCCCCTTATTTGCTGTAATCATACTCACCAATCTTCAATGCTTTTAATATTTCTTTTGCAGTTGCCTGTATCGCTGGAATAGCAACAGAATTTCCAAATTGTTTATAGGCTGAGGCATCTGAAACCACGATTTTGAAATGATCTGGAAACCGTTATTTAAAACCTACTCAAACCTACTCAATGTGGGTTTGATGTTTAATTCCTACTTCACCATCAAGAACCTAAAACATTTGCTTTAGGGATTACCTCAATTCCATAGGCTGTCACGGTGTAACTCACCGCCTTAATCACCACTTATGCAGTGATTAAATCTTTATCCGCATATCGCAGGATATTAATTGATGCATTAACATCACGATTTTGGATGGTTTGGCAAACTAAGCACTTCCACTCTCGCGCAGAAAGTGTGAGAGATTGATTTAATTCACCACAGCACGAACACATTTTACTACTTGGGAAGAATCGACCAACCGAAAGTACCGATTTTCCATGCTGTTTGGCTTTATAAATCAACTGCCTTTTAAACTCATAAAAACCCATATCGGATATAGCTCTTGCGAGTTTACGATTCCTCAACATGCCTTTAACATTCAAATCTTCAATCGCAATCACATCAAAACGTGTTACCAAATCCGTTGTGACTTGATGAAGATTATTCTTGCGTAGACAGGCAATTTTATAGTGCAGGCGAGATAGCTTGGCTTTTGCTTTTTCTCGATTCTGACTACCTTTTTTCTTACGACTAAAAGACTTGTTGAGTCGCCTTAGTTTTGCAAGCTGTCTTTTAAGTGGTGCGTTAGAAGGAATAACCTCACCATTTGAAAGGGTGGCAAGATTAGAGACACCCAAATCAACACCGATACTTAAACCTGTTTTCGGTTTAAGCTTTTCGATCTGGGTGAGTTCGACAGCGATTGATACAAACCACTTACCACCTTGTTTAAATATTTTGGCCGAGAGAATTTTACCCTTATAGCGCAGATTCTCAGTCATTTTCACCCAACCCAAATTAGGGATTTTAATAGACCGACCCTTTACGCTAAATTGATCATTTGATAATGAAAAACGGTCATCCTTGCCTTTTTTTCTTGGCTTGGGGTATCCTGATTTGCCGTTAAAAAATCTATCAAAAGCACTACCCAACTGCTTAATCGCCAACTGTGGTGCGCACTTAGTCACTTTCTTCATGAAAGGATATTTTTCAAATTTAAAAGTGTTTAGGTGCTTTCTTAATTTACTCTCTTTAGGTCTATTAAGAAGCATTTCATTCACCGCAACATCATAATACTCACACTGATCTCGATATTCCTTATCAGCCTTGTATTGTCGCTGCCACTCTCTTAAAGCCCAATTATACGACAAACGAGCAACACCACTTGCCTGAGCAAAATGGCTTGCTTGTTTATTATTGGGCATCAATTCAATGATATGCCCTCGTATAAATCGACTCATAGTGCTTCTTTGACCGCCTGTATTAGCTTTTGGTTCTTTTTACTTCGGCTTCCATATAATCGTGCTGAAAATACAGTGATAATTTCCAGGACATCTTGAGCCAGTTCCTCCTCAAAACTCAAATTTTCACCCTGATTAATAATTACAATTTCAACATTCCGAGCTTCACATAAAGCAAAAACCAATTCAGCACCAAAACGTAATAATCGATCTTTGTGGGTTAAAACCAATCGACCAATTTCATTATTAATAATTCCATCCAAAAGAGCCTTAAGCCCTTTTTTGTGATAATTCATCCCTGAGCCTAAATCACTAATAATCTCAAATGTCCATCCCTGCTTGGCACAGTACATTTCCAAAACTTGTTTTTGTCGCTCAAGATCAGCCTTTTGATCGTGACTAGATACTCTTGCATAAGCAATAGTTTTTCGGCTGTTCTGAATTGATAGATCATGGATAAGTTCAGGTGTGATCTTGCTTAGATCGTAACGTCTGTGATTTTTTGGGGTTCTATCTGCGACTAAAGTGCCTTCCTCATCCCATCTTCTTAGGGTTTGGATGGAAACACCCAGTGTTTTAGCTGCAACGCCAATACTAACATATCTACTCATTTGTATATAATAATATAGAAATAGGTAGATTTCAACTAGCAGTTATTAACCCCTGCAACCGTGCCCATTCTCTTGGCGTCATTTTCCGAATACCTTTCCGATTTACCTCTCCTTTAATTCTAGTAGTTGGAGTAAAGTCTGTAATTCTATGATCTATAACTAAATTACGCTCTCTCCCCATTCCACCTACAACTATGGCATTGGCAATTGCGTGATCTGGAATAATCGCGTAACCAAAACCATTTCCTTTATTTTCATGTCGAGCTTTATGCTTTTCCAAGGTATCTAAATACTGTGTAGATAAGTAATATTTAGTAGGTACAACCTGAGTTTCCTTTATATCGGCAAAACAGGTTTTTTTATTTAATGGTTGTGGATAAGAGAAATTTTGAATTCCAGTATCTTTATGGAAGCCTACAATAAAAATTCGCTCTCTATTTTGGGGAACACCAAAATCTTTAGCATTTATAATTTGAGGCTCAGCAACGTAGTAACCTAAATCATCTCTTAATGTTTTTAAAATAGTTTTAAGTGTATTTCCCTTATCATGACTAATTAAGCCTTTAACATTTTCTAAAAAGAAAGCTTTAGGTTGTTTCCGTTTTATAATATCCGCAACGTCAAAAAATAGCGTACCGCGTGTATCTTCAAATCCAGATCTTTTACCTGCAATTGAAAAAGCCTGACAAGGGAAGCCTCCACATAAAATATCGAAATGATCAGGTATCGCATTTTTAGTAGACTCTAAAGTGATATCACCATAAGGCGTTTCACCAAAATTGACGGAATATGTTTTTTGGGCATATAGGTCTATTTCTGATGAAAATACGCACTCGCCACCAAGATTTTGTAACGCTAGCCGAAATCCACCAATTCCTGCGAATAGGTCAATAAATTTAAATTTACTTGGGTATTCTGGATAAAAAGGGATTGATTCAAAGAGGGAAAGGTTTTCCTCTTTGTTTACCACTAATTCACCATGAGCCTTTAAAACTTTTGGACTAGTAGAGTTCATCTCAAACCTTCAAGGCGATACAATAACAAAGCCATTACAATAACAAAATTTACCTTAAATAGCATGCAGTGCAAGACACAAGCTGTCGCTCTAGCACAATATTCGATAAGCGTTAGGACAGATGCCTGAGCTGAACTCAAATCACAAAAACGCTTCCAACACCGAATTTAAAAACACATGCCCTTGCGCAGTACATGCCAATCGCTTCGGATCATCCTGCAACAATTGCCGCTGACGCAATGTATTTAAAATATCCTGCAAATCATCCAAGTTTAAACCTGTGCGGGCAGTATACAAGTTTGCCTCAACCCCATCATTCAGGCGCAGCGCATTCATCATAAATTCAAATGGCAACTCATCGGCTGCAATTGCTTTAAACTGCAAGTTTTCCGCAGGTACTTTGGCTAAGTAATCTTTCGGCAAACGGGTTTTTTGGAAGCGATACACACCATCATGCAAAGTCACTTTGCCATGCGCCCCCGCACCTATCGCCAAATAATCGCCAAACTGCCAATAATTTAAATTATGTGCAGACGGCAACTCTTTACGCCATGCAGACACTTCATAATTCACAAAACCTTGCGCAGTTAAATAGGCTTCACCCTGCGCCTGAATTTCTTCCAAGACATCATCTACAGGTAAAATTGGCTGAGTGCGGAAAAAAACAGTATTAGGCTCAATAGTCAATTGATACCATGAAATATGCGTTGCACCATGTTCCACTGCCAGTTTTAAATCCTGCAGTGCTTGCTGCAAAGTCTGTTCAGGCAAGCCATGCATTAAATCGACATTAATTCGCTGAAAGCCCGCTTCACGCGCCAAGCCAATTGCGGCAATCGCATCATCATTAGAATGAATACGCCCTAATTTTTTTAAATGCTCAGTATTAAAACTCTGCACGCCAATCGACAAACGGTTAATGCCTGCAGCCAAATAATCGGTAAAAGGATCATGCTCCACTGTACCTGGATTGGCTTCCAACGTAATTTCGCAGTCATCCTCAAAAGCAAGCACGGCTTTAAGCTGTGTAAATAACCATTGATAACCCTGTGCTGAAATCAGTGAAGGTGTACCACCGCCAATAAAGACACTGTGGATGTTTCGACCCTGCGCAAACTGAGTCTGGGTTTTAAAATCTTCCAGCAAAGCCTGTAGATATTCTTGCTCTAAATCTAAACTCAATTTACCGTCAGGCACAGCATGTGAATTAAAATCACAATACGGGCACTTACGCACGCACCACGGCATGTGAATATATAAAGATAAAGGAATATCAATGGGTTGAAGTGGATTCAAAGACAGGCTCAATGCAAAATCAAAACAGTGATACAGATTTTAACATGACTACAGCAGGACACTGATGTATTCCCTAGAATTTGCTTTAGACTAGAATCTGTTTAATAAGAAAAAATGTGAAAATGATGAAGATATCCAGCCAATTACTCTTAATTTTGCCACTGGCGATGGGCATCGGGATTGCAATGGCATTTCAAACTGCAATCAACAGCCAATTGCGTGAATATTTATATTCTCCGCTACAAGCTGCCCTTTTCTCTTTTTTGGTTGGTACAATAGTTTTAGCCATACTGGTATTTTTTCAGCAAGTCGAGAAACCCAACCTCAGCACCTTGCTCAACATCCCTTGGTATTTATGGATTGGCGGATGTTTAGGGGTTTATGCCATCAGCATGAGTATTTATAGTGCTCCAAAACTAAGTTTGCTTACTTTGTCTGGGGTGATTATTTTTGGACAAATGGTCACATCAATGCTGATTGATCATTTTGGGTTCTTGGGCACTGAAAAAGTCAGTATCAATTGGCAACGTCTTTTAGGTAGCGTGGTGATTTTTATTGGTGTGCTTCTCACTTTACAACGCTAATACCCAAACGCTAAGCACCTCATGCATTGAGATTTTTTGTGTCAAATATACATTCTGTGACCACGACCCGTTTTGAATTAAAACAGCTTTTTCAACTGATGATTCCAATTTTGGTCACACAATTTGCGCAAGCAGGTTTAGGTCTGATTGATACCATTATGGCAGGTCACATGTCTGCCACCGACTTAGCTGCTATTGCTGTTGGGGTCGGTTTGTGGATGCCCATTATGCTGCTGTTCAGTGGCATTATGATTGCTACCACACCCTTAGTCGCCGAGGCTAAAGGCGCGCGTACCCCAGAAAAAATTGCAACCATCGCCCGTCAGTCTTTATGGATTGCGTTTATTTTAGGTGTGATTGCAGGGCTGATTTTACAGCTCATGCCTGCACTATTGCCATTATTTGGTGTGCCTGAAAATTTACAGCCCAAAGCAGGCTTATTTTTACATGCCATTGGTTTTGGGATGCCTGCCGTGACCATGTATGCTGCCTTGCGCGGTTATTCCGAAGCATTGGGTTATCCACGCCCTGTGACTGTGATTAGTCTGTTGGCATTGGTTTTATTGGTACCGCTGAACTTTATGTTTATGTATGGCTGGGGGCCTCTGCCTGAACTGGGCAGTGCGGGTTGCGGTTTTGCCACCGCCATTTTGCAATGGTTAATGTTCATAAGTTTGGCATTTTATATTTTTAAAAGTCGCGCCTATCAAAGCACGCAGGTATTTAGCCAATGGGAAGCGATTGATGCGGTCTGGATTAAACGTATTTTGCTGTTAGGACTGCCCATTGGTTTAGCCATTTTCTTTGAAGTGAGTATTTTTAGTACTGCCGCTATTGTGATCAGCCCTTTGGGAGAAACCAAACTGGCAGCCCATCAAATTGCCATGTCCGTGACCTCACAACTGTTTATGATTCCCATGTCTTTAGCAATTGCCCTAACCATTCGTATTGGTACCTATTATGGCGAACAAAATATTCATGCCATGCGTAAAGTACAAGGCTTAGGCTTTGCAACTGCGACTGTATTTGCCTTTTCCACAATGGCACTGATGTGGTTTTTCCGTCCTGAAATCATTTCAATTTACACCCGTGACCCGCAAGTGGCGCAAGTGACGATGTCTTTATTAATATTTGCGATTGCCTATCAACTCATGGATGCATGGCAAATCAGCGCAGCAGGTTGTTTGCGTGGCATGCAAGACACTCAGGGCCCAATGTGGATTACCATGCTCGCTTATTGGGTTGTGGCCTTCCCCATTGGCGTGTATTTAACCCGTTACAGCAGTATGGGCGCTGCAGGGGTTTGGGTCGGGCTGATTGTCGGTTTAAGCATTGCCTGTGTGTTACTTCTGACCCGTTTATATTTCAACAATCAACGACTGGAACGCCAATTTACCTCGTAAATCTCTACCTATACCCACACATGCCGAAATACATTTTCGGCATGTTGATCATTTGATAAAAAATACTTTAACAATTAAAAGTAGGCATTTTGCTCACGAACACTTATGATCAAAAGATAGTAAAGATGATCTTGAGGAACATCGCATGGCAAAAACGGCGCGTACACCTGGTCGTCGCTTTATGAAACTTGCGAGCATGACAGCAAGTATTGCAACCAAAACGGTATCGAACTCGATTAAAAACCTCACCGCAGATGAAGAACAGAAAAATGCGGCACGCAGCCAATTGTTTCAGGATATTGGTATCCAAATTGCTGATACCTTAGGCGAAATGAAAGGTGCGGTGATGAAAGTCGGGCAAATTGCCTCGCAATATAAAGATATTTTTCCGCCTGAAGTTGCCAAAGCCATCAGTAAATTACAGCGCCAAGCACCTGCCATGCCTTTTGCTGAAATTAAGGCACAAGTTGAAAAAGAACTCGGCAAACCGCTCGATAAAATTTTTAAACACTTTGATGAAACTCCATTTGCAGCCGCATCTATTGGGCAAGTGCATAAAGCCATTTTACCCAATGGCGAGCAAGTGGTGGTCAAAGTGCAATATCCTGGGGTCGATGAAGCCTGCGAAAGTGACCTGAAACAAGTCCGTTTGGCACTGCGTTTAATGGGTGTACTTAAAATAGACCGTAAATTACAAGACCGTCTATTTCAGGAAATTCAGGAAAGTTTAGACAATGAGCTGAATTACCAAATTGAAGCACAAAACCTTGAAGTCGCGCGTACGTTTCATGCGGCTTTGGATGATAAAATTATTATCCCACAAGTGTTTAAAGACTATTCTTCACGGCATATCCTCACCTTAAGTCTAGAACAAGGTGAAAGTATTGAAACGGCAAGCACATGGTCACAGCGTACCCGCAACACTTTGGGACGACGTTTATTGCGTGCCATGGGTCAAGAAATATTTTATTTAAAACGCTTTCATTGTGACCCGCATCCAGGCAACTTTGCTTTCCGTGAAGATGGTTCAGTCATTATTTACGACTACGGCGGCGTCAAAACTCTATCGAGCGATGTGGTATATCATTTTAAACAACTAATTCATGCCGCACGTGCGCAAGATATTGCTGAAATTGAACAGCATTTAGATGCCTTGCAGGCAATTTCTGCATTGGGTAAATTCCCTGAAGATTTATATTTGCAATGGTTAGAAGTGCTGATGCGTCCGCTAACCACACATTATGATTTTGCTGAAAATTCTGCCCATCATGATGGCGTTGAGTTGGTCAAAAGTTCATTGAAATATTGGGATGTGTTTAAGCCTTCTCCCGATACCTTAATGGTGAATCGTACTGTTTCAGGGCATTATTGGAATTTAATTCATTTAAAAGTACATGATAATTTAAATGATATTTTTGAAGAACTGGTTCCACCGCGAGCTTAGACTCAACTTTGGACTCAGCAAAGGATGTTGAAAATAAAGCCTAACCTGTTTTATGCCCCGTAACTAAAAATATAATCAAGACAAAAAATCCTCCCAAATGTAGGAGGATTTTTTGTTATCTAAACCGATTCATGCAAGTTGGAACGATGAAATTCAATTTATTGAATTTCAAGGTGTTTGATTAAGCGTGCCAGATCATCGGCAGACAGTTGCCCAATGTAAGTGAGTTGTGTTTTTTGGATAGGCAGCTGATATGTTTGTACTGTATCAATCCACGATGGCTTTTTTAAACCAGCCTGTTGCCAGTTTTTAATTTCCACATATTTGCTTTTAATAAAAGCAGACTTATTTTCGTACTGACTACTTAAACGGAATACAACATAGTCGGTGTCCGTTTGGCGAATATACAACACAGGTCTGGTCTTACCATCGGCAATATCTGTAAAGCCAACATAAGCCCAATAGAGTTGTTGGGTCATTAGTAGCCGCCATCATCTTCTAAAAAAGCAGCAGTATCTGCAGCGCTAGACACTTTTACACTAGGAACATTATGGCTCATCGCGATTAATCTTGCTGTATTCAAATCCTCATCACTCACTTGAGTCGTGACGGGTATTTTGCCAGTTCGAGCAATTTCAGCATAAACCATGCTCATTACAGTGGCAGGCGTCAGACCAACTTTTGTCATAATGTATTCTGCCGATTCCATAATTGCCTGATCAACCGTGTATTGAACCCGTTTTTTTACCAATGTTGTCATCATATGCTCCATACACACCACTAAATGCCATTTTATGCCTTAAAATGGCGTAGGTCAAACTTGTTCTTACGATGCCTTTTCACATCAAATAGAAAAAATTATTTAATCTGTGCAGACACTATTCCCTCAATGACAGCCCTTATACAACAGGTTTAAAAAGGGATTGGATAATTTTTGATGTAAAACTCACTAGAAAGAATGCATGTGGGTTTTATTTGTCAAATTAATTGTTATGTTATAACATTTCACAAATTACACACTTAGTTTGGAGAAATCTCATGCGTCCGAATATCCACCCAGAATATCGTGAAGTTTTATTCCACGACACCAACGCCAATGCCTATTTTGTGATTGGCAGCACCTTACAAAGCAGTCAAACTAAAGAGTATGAAGGCAAGGTTTATCCTTATGTGACTTTGGATATTTCAAGCGCATCGCATCCGTTCTACACAGGCGAGCAACGACAAACCAGTAACGAAGGCCGTGTGGCAAGTTTCAATAAACGTTTTGCACGTTTCAAACGCTAAGCTTGAGTTTTATTGCAAAATCTCACAATCACTTCATATTCAGTTAAGCTTTCTGTTTTATATTTTAAACATAGCAAGATTGCTCATCGAAACGATGGGATATCCTCTATCTTCAAAGCCCAAGCACTCTCCTCCAGCTTGGGCTTCTTTTTTTATAATTTTTCATCTACTCAAGGATTGATCTGGTACAGCCCCTAATCTAATGTTTTAAAAACTGTTGAATCACATAAAAACCCACTGCCAAAAACATCACCCCCAAAACCACACTAGAAAGCGCATAACTAAATGCCATACCCTGCTGTCCATGTCTGAATAGTTGCCAAGTTTCCAAACCAAAACTAGAAAAAGTGGTAAAGCCACCTAAAACACCCACCATCAGTAATAAACGCGCTTCCTGCTGTAATGCGGGATATTTTTGACTATATGCAAAAAACACACCCGCTAAAAAACAACCGAGTAAATTCACTGTCCACGTTGCCCACGGAAAATGCTGGGTAGATTTAAATAAATACAGGCTGGCGGCATAGCGTAAACTTGCGCCAATTGCACCGCCCATTGCCACCAGAAGCCAATTCATAGTGTATTTAATCCTAATAAAAAAGTGGGATGAATGAACCATCACCGCACAATTAAAACCTGGTCACACTATACAATAATCATGATTTTAAATGCGAATTTGCACTCAAAAACACATAGACTTTGCCATAAAAATTGCGCTAGTCTGCATGTTATTTTTAGGCGCAATAGAGGACAAGATGGCTCAGGAATTATTGGCTCAACTTGAAGCTGGCACTGCAACATTTTCAGATGTGCTTGGATTTATTGAGGCGCGTTACACCCACACGCCAACTGTTTTCAAAAATGGGCAACAGCTCAACGCTGCCAATGAAAATCAAGGCAGTGCCAAAATATTTTCATTTGCGAAACTCAATGGCTTAGATGAGGCACAGACCCTCAGCCTATTTGCAGAACATTATGCTTCAGTACTTGCAACACCTGAAGGGACTGACCATCAAAATATCCGCCAGTTTATGCAGCACGGTTGGGATGGCGTTCAGTTTGAAACGCTAGCCCTCAGCGCCAAATAAAAGTGATTTTAACTAAGCAAAAACCGCACGAAAGTTAAACCTAATCATGCGGTTTTTTCTTATGGATATGTATGTTTCACGTGGAGCAATACTGAAGAAGCTATTTACCGTGTATAAGATACTGTCTCGGCAAGTATCTGCAATTCAAAACTCCAAACTTAAAAATCTCACACTCAGCTTTTGACTTTTTCAATCCACTGAATTGAGCTAACGCGAAATACTTCACAAGCCCCATCACCCGTATCGGTTGGTGTGAGAGATGATGTCCAAACCAAGTCCTGATCTTTCACTTCAACCAACTCACCTTTTAAACGCACCAGATCACCACGTTTTACTTTTTGAATGTGTTTGGCAATTTGGGGATTGGCAGGAATAATGTGCATATTAGATACCATTTGCATGGCTTGTTCTGCAGGCACAGGTAAACGGTCTATTTTCCAATTTAAATAGCGGTCATATTGATTAACTGTGATATGTCGGGCAATTTCAGGCTCGGCAAACAAGCCCCAACTCACCGCATAATCAATCGGAGAAAATTTGGCTTGGGCATCATCTTGATATATTTTTGAACCTAAAATCCGAAAATCACCTTTAAAGGGTTGCAACACTTCAATCGACTGACCTTTCAATACAGGAGGCAGACCTTTGGCAATATTACGCTCGACTGAGGCATACACAGAACATGGCAAAGCCATAGTCATTAACAATGCCATGAGTTTCAGCGAAATATGTGTGTTCATTTTAAAGTCTACCTATCAAATTCATCTATCTATATTTATCTTAATCACAGATCATCAATACAATAGTTGAAATTGGTAACAAAATGCAGTCATTAGCTTATTCTAACATGACAAAAACCCTGTAATTTCAGCTAAGCTTATGGCCGTAAAATCAATAATCAGATCTGCACATGCTCTATAAATTTTATCAAAAACATATTTTCCCGCACTTGCTGAATCAGGTCATGCAAACCCCATCCTTAATGGATTTACGACGTGAGCTTTTATTGGGCGTAGCAGGTGATGTTTTGGAAATTGGCTTTGGCACGGGTTTGAATTTACCTTTTTATCAAGGTGTTGATACTGTGTATGCCTTAGAACCCAATGCAGCAATTTTCGAATTGGCGCAGCAACGAATTGATGCAACGCCTTTTATTGTTGAACAGATTACCGCAAGTGCAGAGCAACTGCCTTTTGCAAATAATCAATTGCAGCATGTGGTGTCCACTTGGACCTTGTGCAGTATTCCAGACCTAGAACAAAGCCTGCGAGAGATTTATCGAGTCTTACAACCAGGCGGTACTTTGCACGTTATAGAACACGTTTTAAATCGACAAAATTTGAATATTCAGCGTTTACAACATCTGCTCACGCCTATTCAAAAGAAAGTTGCAGATGGCTGCCACTTAAACCGTGACATTGAAATTACCCTACTTGAAACTGGTTTTGAATTGGGTGAAGTCCAATATATTGATGTTGCAGGTATTCCAAGTCTTGCACAGCGCATGTTATTGGCACGAGTACATAAACCTCATGCAACAGCGTAAGAAAATATTCCCGACCATCTCAGCACACAAAATAAAGAAGATGATACGTTGCTGTACGCATCAACTTTAATCTCAGTCCTCAAAATCAATCCGAATGGTTTCAAAACGCAGCCTACCCTGCTGAATGGCTTGTGCAATTGCTTGCTGACCTTTAGTCAAACGTGCGCCACCACTTTTAATATCAATCAAAACAATTGCAATATCTTCGGCACGCCCGTCGCCATCCCGATAATTGGTATAGCCATCGAACACAATATAATCAACAGGATCACCTAAAAATTTGGCATCGCTCGGTAAATACTGAAATTCGGGCATAATCGGTGCTAATTGCTCTGCCATTTTGCCTTTCAGTACCGCACGACTGGTATTTACACTGCGCTTTTGTGCCTGCAATAATGCCTGCTGATGTGACAGTTCAATTTCTGCAATATATTGTTCATACTCGGCTTTAATCCGTCCATTGCGGCTATTGCTTAAAATTAAGGTGGTCAGCACCACGCCTATACAGGCACCTATCAGCATCGCCATCCAGATTGACATAAAACCTTCCTAAACCTTTTTTGCAGAACTCGATACGACTTTTGTCAACTGTCATATTCCGAGCACAAAACAATGATATGCTAGGGATGAGCAGATTAAAATCGATTCGAGGGTCATGAAAACTATATTAATTGCCAACCAAAAAGGTGGCTGTGGAAAAACCATTACAGCTATTAGTTTAGCATCTGCGCTTGCACAAAAAGGCTATAAAGTTGCTTTGGCGGATGCCGACAATCAAAAATCTGCGCTGCAATGGTTAAAACAACGACCAGAAACAGCCGCTCCAATTCAAAGTTTAGATTGGCGTCATGAAAAGTCGATTGGCGATGCACCCAAAAACATTGAATATTTAATTATTGATGCACCTGGTGCGTTATCGGGTGAGCATGCCGAGCAGCTGATTAGCGAAGCACATGCCATTATCACACCTCTACAGCCTTCATTTTTTGACATTGACTCCACCCGTCGCTTCTTAAAACACTTACAAGACATTAAGCGGATTCGTAAAGGCAAAGTCCAAATTTTGCTGTTGGCCAATCGGGTCAAACCCAACTCTGCCAGCTCTAAAGATATTCAGGATTTTTTCCAGAAAATCGAGCAACAGCCTGTGGCATGGATTTCAGAACGTGCAGCCTATGGACAATTGGCAATGCAAGGTTTAAGTATTTTTGATAAAACCCAAAAAACTTATCTGCAAATGCAAGATCAATGGCAGCCTGTACTGAATGCCATTGTAGATGACCCTGCTCAATGGTTTTAAAGCCTAGAATCGCCACCGTTTAGAACTTATTCACCAGAACTTACCAAGCTCTCGTTTTCGGGAGCTTTTTTTTCAGTTAATATGGCACATGACCTTAGGAATGTTTCAGTGAATTCAGTGCAACAATACGCGCCAACATTACAAAAAATTTTATTGTTTGGACTGTTTTTTGTCCTGATTTTTTTGGGTTTTCACATCCTCAAATACTTCATCGTTCCTGTTGTTTGGGCAGCGATTATTGCCTACATGAGTTGGCCACTGTATCAATCTGTGCTGCGTCTATGTGGTCAGCGTCCTACGCTCAGTGCAGCCCTAATGATGCTATTGGTTACTTTGGTGGTGGGAATTCCACTCACCTTTGCCATTTTTATTCTGCAACATGAAGGTCGTAATTTATATTACGAATTACAAAAACAGGTCTTTTCTGGGCACTTAAATGTCCCTGATTTTATTCGCAATTTACCCATT
>ERZ650302.715-NODE-715-length-18548-cov-7.849619_pt1 | contig 18548 bp, 15 predicted proteins | sample MGYA00376238_ERZ650302 | MGnify/ENA primary metagenome ERZ650302 (study PRJEB26733, sample SAMN07839298) | wastewater metagenome | biome: urban; feature: wastewater treatment plant; material: waste water | place: USA: North Carolina | collected 2016-04-28 ... | reverse complement strand
CACCACTGAAGGTACCACCTGCTCCGGCACCGATGGTAGCAAAGCTGGAATCCAGAAATCCTGCAGCCTTCTCACTCTGCTGCAGCTGTCCGTTTTCTACCTTATAGACGATGGTCTTACCTTCTACGCCTACCGAACTCCAGTTATACTTGCGGCTGGTGAGCGAAGTACCGAGCATGGCATTGATGCTGTGCTTCTTGATTTCCTTGTTGAAGGAGAGCACATTCTCGAACACCTGCTCTTCCCAGTAGGCACGGGTCTCACTGCTATTCGGATAATTGTTAGGACTCTTAGTATCTGCTATATAATCAGGTGCATGATAAGAATCTATCTCATGCTCACCACGATAACCATAGCTGGTCTTGAAGTTGAGCCAAGGGAAGAACTTGAAGGTTAATGCTACATTGGCAGAAGTATGATACTTCTTATCTACTTCGTTCTTATAGTAGTTATCTGCAACAACGTTACGGTTGTTTGGCAGACCATCAAAGTTAGTCAAACCGAAACCATACTTCTCATTCTCATTATAAATAGGTACGAGAGGAGAAATCATATAAGTTTCCTTGAGAGAATACTGAGGCTGACGGCTATTGGTATATTTGAAATCCATATTGGCATCCAGATCTATGATGCCCTTGGTTGCATGGAGTTTCATACGTGCGATATCATGACGATGCTCGTTGCCGATAAAGATACCCTTCTCGTCGGCATGGTTGTAAGATACAGAATACTGTGCCTTATCACCACCTCCGCGGAGGCTGACCATATAGTTCTGTGCCAATCCGTTGCGCTGGATAGCATCCTGCCAATCGGTATTCACACCAGTTTCATGGGTAATATAGGCAGGTAAGCCGGCACCAGGATATTCACCATACTGGGTCTTATAGTTCTCATACATCATCTTATGTACAGCCTTATAGCCATCAGCATCAAGCATATCGAGGTCCTTAGCAACGTGAGTGAAGCTCAAATAGGTACTGAAATCCACCTTTACATCGCCCTTCTTACCGTTCTTGGTTGTAATCAGAACCACACCGTTGGCAGCTACAGAACCGTAGATGGCAGCGGCAGCACCATCCTTCAGAATCTCCATAGACTCGATGTCCTGAGGGTTCACGCTGTTGATATCGCCAGGAAAACCATCCACGATATAAAGAGGTTCGTTATCTCCGAATGTCTTGATACCACGAATCTTGATGCTCACACCGGCACCGGCGTTACCACCACTCTTCAGGATGTTCACACCGGCAACCTTACCCTGCAAAGCCTCAGCTGGGTTGGTAGTAGTGCGCTTAGCCATCTCCTTGGTATTGACAGAAGAAAGAGCTCCGGTCATATCGCTACGCTTCATGGTACCGTAACCTACTACAACCACTTCGCTCAGCGCCTGTGTGTCCTCGCTCATGGCGATGTTCATGTTTTCTGAAGCCTTCACCTCGCGGTCTACGAAACCGAGGTAAGAAACCTTCACCTTAGCGCCCTTGGCTGCATTGATGGTGAATCGGCCGTCCATATCGGTTACTGCGAGTTCGTCGGTACCAACTACAGAAACAGTAGCACCAATGACTGGCTCACCATTGTCGTCCTTCACAACACCCTGCATCTTGTGCTTGTTGTTCTGCTGAGGAGCGGCAACCTTTGCATGCTTCTCAGAAACAACGATAGATTTCTGCGAAACCACAGAGTATTTTAAGTTGCGTCCTTTCAAGGCTGCATCGAGTACAGCTGTTACAGGAACGCCACTCTTCCTGATGGTGATATCCTTGCGATGGTCAATGATATCACTCTTGTAAGAAAACCTGTAGGATGTCTGGTTTTCGATTGTACTGAACACCTGCTTCAAAGAGGCATTCACAACATTGACAGTTACTTTCTGCTGTGCCGATGCTCCCAAGAGAGGAAGGCACATCAGGATAAAGATTATCAAACTTTTCAAGTAATTGCGTCTGATCATAATGCTTATGTTTAGTTATACAAATAAGTTTCAAATAACCTATGTTTTTAGGTTTTGTCACAAGGTAATACAAACGTTTTCATAAAAAGTACCAAAGAATCTTCATCATTAACTCTCTTTAACACGAAGTCGTGTTCCTCATTCCATTTTTCTTTGTACTTTAGCACCCCGAAAAGAAAAAGGATATAAAATATGAGCAACGGATTATTACTTTGGATAGACGACGAGATAGAACTTCTCAAGGCACACATCATCTTTCTGGAAAAGAAAGGATACGAGGTGCAGACGGTAAGCAACGGCCCTGATGCCATTGAACTTTGCCGCCAGCAGACCTTCGACCTCATCCTGCTCGATGAGATGATGCCGGGACTCAGCGGACTGGAAACCCTGCTACGCATCAAGGACATCCAGCCTGCCACACCGGTAGTGATGTGCACCAAGAGCGAAGAAGAAAACATCATGGACCAGGCAATCGGTTCAAAGATAGCCGACTATCTGATCAAACCCGTAAACCCGAACCAGATTCTGCTCTCGCTCAAGAAGAACATCCACCGCAAAGACATCGTGGCGGAGGTGACGCAGAGCGGATACCAGCAGGACTACCAGCAGATAGCCATGCAGATGATGGAATGCAGAAGTGCGGAAGACTGGATGGAGATTTACAGGCGACTGGTAAGCTGGGAACTGAAGCTGAGCGATACGGCAAGTCCGATGGCAGAGATGCTGGGCATGCAGAAGGAAGAGGCTAACCAGGGTTTCGCCAAATACATAGCCAAGAACTATCTCGACTGGGTGAGTCCCGACAACAGAGACCGCCATCTGATGAGTCCCGACATCTTCAAGCGCAAGATATTCCCGCTGCTCGATGAGGGCAAGAAGGTGTTCCTGATTGTGATAGATAACTTCCGCTATGACCAGTGGCGCATGCTGGCTGAAGACATCGGCGACCAGTTCGACATCGACGAGCAGCTCTACATGAGCATCCTTCCTACCGCCACGCAATATGCGCGCAACGCCATCTTCAGCGGTCTGATGCCGAACAAGATAGCCGAAATGTTCCCTGACCTCTGGGTAGATGAGGACGAGGAGGAAGGCAAGAACCTCAACGAGGCGCCGCTGATACAGACCCAGATAGAGCGATTCAGAAAGCACTATACCTTCAGTTATCACAAGGTGAACGATTCGCAGGGTGCCGACCGCTTCCTGGAGCATTACAACGAATGCCGGAACAACGACCTGAACGTGCTGGTGATTAACTTCATCGACATGCTCTCTCACGCGCGTACCGAATCTAAGATGGTGCGCGAGCTTGCCAACAACGAGAGTGCCTACCGCAGCATCACGCAGAGCTGGCTCCGCCATTCGGTTCTCTCCGAGCTCTTCAAGCTCCTTTCGCAGAGCGATTACCAGGTAGTGCTCACCACCGACCACGGCAGCATCAGGGCATCGAAACCAATCAAGATTGTAGGCGACCGCAATACGAACACCAACCTGCGCTACAAGCTGGGCAAGAATCTGGCTTACCAGAGCAAGGAAGTTTTCACCATCAAGGAGCCTCAGCGTGCCCAGTTGCCGGCACCTAACCTGAGTACCTCGTATGTATTTGCCACGGGCGACAGTTTCTTCGCCTATCCGAATAATTACAACTATTATGTGCAATACTACAAGGATACCTTCCAGCACGGCGGCATCTCGATGGAGGAAATGCTCATACCGCTCATCACGCTGACACCTAGAAAAAGGTAATGATTGTCAGTTAACAGTTAATAGTTGATAGTTAACAGTTTATAGAAAACATATATGAAGATAAAAATTGACTCATTAGACACGATCCATGAAGCAGCCAAGGAATTTCTGCAGAACATGGGCGACGGCAAGGTCTTTGCCTTCTATGGCAAGATGGGAGCCGGAAAGACAACATTTGTAAAAGCCATTTGCGAAGAACTGGGCGTAGAAGATGTCATCACATCTCCTACCTTCGCCCTCGTAAACGAATATACAGCGGGCGACGGCTCACCTGTCTACCACTTCGATTTCTACCGCATCAAGAAACTCGATGAGGTTTACGATATGGGCTACGAAGATTATTTCTACAGCGGCAACCTCTGTTTCCTGGAGTGGCCGGAACTGATAGAAGACCTGCTGCCGGAAGACTGCACCAAAGTGACTATCACCGTCGAAGAAGACGGAACAAGAAGCGTAGAATGGTAAGTCACCGACAGCCCCGAACAAAAAAAAGCATCTGGCTGAGAATATGTTTTCTCAAGCCAGATGCTTTTATCATTTCCTATCCGGGCTGATTACAGGAGAGCCTGGAACTTCTCGGTGAGGGTTGCCTTAGAGGCTGCGCCAACAAACTTATCTACCAGCTGGCCACCCTTGAAGAAGAGGATGGTAGGGATATTACGAACACCAAACTCCATAGCGATGTCGTCGTTCTCCTCTACATCACACTTGCCTACTACCAACTTGCCGTCAAACTCCTCAGCAAGTTCTGATACGATAGGAGCAATCTGGCGGCAAGGACCGCACCATGTTGCCCACAAATCTACTACCAATGGCAGTTCGCCATTCTTGTAGCTCTCGAAATTCTCGGTTGTAATTGTTACTTCCATTTTTCTATACTTTTATATATTAAAACTAAAATTATCTCTAATTGATCTGATAGCTCATCTTAGGATGCTGCTCGATATACTGGATGAGGGCATGGCCCACACCCACCGTATGCTCACGGGCACGCATCAGCAGATAGGTATTGCTGTCAACATCATGTATCTGGAAAAAGAGCTGCGCCTTGCCCTCGTCATTCTCCAGAATGGTCTGCAGGTCGCTGACCATCGTTTCATCTATCGCATCGCTCTCCACATTGATGGTGAAGCGGTCGATGCGGTTCTCCTTGACCGTCTGCAGATACTCTACATTGCCTATCTGGAAATCGAGATAGTTGGCATTGCCGTAACGGGAAACGCACTTGGCGGTAATGTAGATGGTGCTGCCTTCAACCATGATGCCGCGCCACTTGCCCCAGTCCTCGCCAAAGAGAGCCAGCTCGCCTGAGCCCTCAAAGTCTTCGAGCGTAACGAAACCGCACGGCTTGCCCGTCTTGGTAAACTTCGACTTCACACCCGTGATGATGCCGCCCAGCACCACATCCTCCTTCTTTGCCAGTTCCTGCTTGTCGCCCAGTTCGGAACAATGGGTATTGCAGAGGGAGTTGAGGATGATGCTGTACTCATCGAGCGGATGGGCAGAAAGATAGATGCCCACAAGCTCGCGCTCACGGTTCAGACGTTCGATGGTGCTCCAGCTCTCAGCATCAGGAATAGGCGGCGTAGCTATCTCTATCGCCTCGGTACCGCCAAAGAGTGAGTTGGCAGCCTCGTGCTGTTCCTGCTGGAAGAGCTGACCGTAGCGCACCAGCGTATCGAGGAAGGTTTCGCCCTTGTTGTTCTTGCCGAAGAACTGCTCGCGACGGATGCCGAAGCTGTCGAAACCGCCACTCAGCGCCAAGGTTTCGAAAGCCTTGCGGTTCACGCTGGAGTAATCTACACGCTCGGCAAAATCGAAGATGCTCTTATAAGGTCCGTTCTTCAGTCGCTCTGCCACGATGGCATCGGCTGCCGGAGCACCCATACCCTTGATGGCTGAAAGACCGAAACGTATCTCTCCATGCTCGTTCACACCGAACACGCGGTAACTCTCGTTCACATCCGGACCCAAGGTCTTGATGCCCATCGACTGGCACTCCTCCATCAGCTTGGTGATTTCGGTAATCTGTGCAAAGCGTCGGGTCATCAGCGCCGCCATATATTCGGCAGGATAGTGCGCCTTGAGATAGGCAGTCTGGTAGGCTACCCACGAATAACAGGTGGCATGAGACTTGTTAAAGGCGTAGGAAGCAAATTTCTCCCAGTCGCCCCATATCTTCTCCAGCACCTTCGGGTCGTGGCCGTTCTCCTGTCCCTGCTTGATGAACTTAGGCTTCATCGCATCTACGATAGCCTTTTTCTTCTTACCCATCGCCTTACGCAGCGCATCTGACTCGCCTCGGGTGAAGCTCGCCAACTGACGGGAAAGAAGCATCACCTGCTCCTGATAGACCGTGATGCCGTAGGTATCCTTCAGATACTTCTCCATACACGGGATATCGTAGGTAATCGCCTGCTTGCCGTTCTTGCGGGCAATGAAATCAGGGATGTAATCCATAGGTCCCGGACGGTAGAGGGCATTCATGGCGATGAGGTCCTCGAACACCGTAGGCTTCAGCTCACGGAGATACTTCTGCATACCCGGCGACTCGAACTGGAAGGTTCCGATGGTCTGACCGCGCTGATAGAGCTGATAGGTCAGCTCGTCATCGATAGGGATGGTATCGAGGTCAACGACATCGCCCGTAGTCTGCTTGATAACCTTGCATGCCTCCTTCATCTCGGAGAGGGTCTTCAAGCCCAGGAAGTCCATCTTAATCAGACCGGTGGTCTCGATGACATGGCCGTCGTACTGCGTTACCGCCGTCTTCAGTCCCGGGAAATCAGGGTCATCGGCAGTAGATACAGGCACCCAGTTGCTGATAGGGTCGCGGCAGATGATGAATCCGCAGGCATGGATACCCGTGCCTCGGATGGTTCCCTCGAGCATCTTGGCATACTTGATGGTATTGCTCTCGCGCGGATCGTTGGAGAACTCTGCCTCGCGCAGCTCTGGGGTATATTTGATGGCATTGGTCAGGTTCATCTTGGCACCGTCAGGCAAACGGTCTGGGATAGCCTTGCAGAGTGCATTCGCCTTATCCAACGGCAACTTCTCTACACGCGCCACGTCCTTGATGGAGTTCTTCGTGGCCATGGAACCGTAGGTAATGATATGGGCACAGTTCTCATGACCGTACTTATCCATTACCCATCTCAGCACCTTGCCTCGGCCGTCATCATCAAAGTCGGTATCAATATCCGGAAGGTTCACACGGTCTGGGTTCAGGAAACGCTCAAACAGGAGGTCGTACTTCAATGGGTCAATCTTGGTAATGCCCAAGCAGTAAGCCACCACCGAACCTGCCGCAGATCCACGTCCCGGGCCCACCATCACGCCGAGTTCCTCGCGCGCCGCCCTGATGAAGTCTGACACGATGAGGAAGTAGCCCGGGAAACCCATGGTCTTCATCACGTGGAGCTCGAAGTTTACATGCTCGTCTACATTCTCGGGCAGCGGGTCGCCATAAAGCTTTTTGGCTCCCTCGTAGGCAAGGTGGCGCAGATATTCTGCCTCAAACTTGATACGGTATATCTTATCGTAACCGCCCAATCGGTCGATTACCTTCTGACCTTCCTCTGGTGGCAGCGGGTTCTTGCCGTTCTCATCAGAGGTAAACTCCTTGTAGAGGTCTTCTTCTGATACCTTCTGTCGCAACTGCTCCTCGGTACCGAAACTCTCCGGAATCGGGAAGAAAGGCATGATAGGACCATGGTCGATGCTGTAAATCTCCACCTTATCCAATACTTCGAGGGTATTGGAAAGCGCTTCGGGGATATCCGAGAACACCTCGTTCATCTCCTGGCGGGTCTTGAACCATTCCTGCTTGGAATAGCGCATACGGTTAGGGTCGTCGAGATCCTTGCCGGTAGCGATACAGAGCAGATGGTCGTGGGCCTCGGCAGTCTCCTTATCCTCGAAGTGGCAGTCGTTGGTGCACACCAGTTTGATGTTAAACTCCCTTGCCATCTTGATAAGTTCCTTGTTGGCACGCTGCTGCAACTCGTAAGCCTCGCGGTTGGCAAGCAGACTTGGATCATCGGGCACTTTATGTCGCTGGAGCTCGAGATAGTAATCATCGCCAAAGAGGTTGTGGTACCACTGGCAAGCCTCGCGGGCTCCTTCCAGGTCACCATGCAGAATCTTGGATGGCACCTCGCCTGCAATACATGCCGAACAGACGATGAGGTCTTCGTGATACTTCTCCAGATCGGCACGGTCGGTTCGTGGGCGCATGTAGTAACCATCCACCCACGAATTGCTCACCAGCTTGATGAGGTTCTTGTATCCATTATAATTCTTGGCAAGTACAATGAGGTGATAACCGCTCATATCGCCCTTATCCTTCTCTCGGTCGGCTTTGGTTCGGCGTGCCACATACATCTCGCAGCCTATGATAGGCTTGAAAGGTTCGAGTCCCTCCTTCTTGCGGTCTTTATTAATCTTGCCGCAATAGTCGGTGAGTTCCTTGATGCCGAACATCACACCGTGGTCGGTTACCGCCATACCCTTCATGCCGTCCTTGATGGCCTTATCTACCAGATGCGGTATCTTCGACTGGCCGTCGAGGATGGAGTATTGGGTGTGTACATGCAAATGAACAAAATCTTCCATTATCTGTTTAAAATTCGAATTTTGACAACAAAGTTACGGCGAAATATTGAAAAAGCCAAAAGAAATATGCGAAAATATTGAAAAAGGTAAAAGAAACCCACAAAAAATTTGCAAAAGTGATAAAAATGACGTACCTTTGCACCAATAAAAACTTAATCCTACTATATGGGACAGAAAATAAAGAAATTAAAGAAGATAAGATTGCACCGCGAAGGTACCGATCAGCTGGTTACCGGAGCGATAGCGTTAGTAGCCATTGCGGCTATATTGTGGACAACCTTAGACAACAAGATTCCGTTCTGGGCTTTTGTTGTTGTGTTCGGTACGGTATATGGTATCGTGCTCAACTTCTACCGTTGTCCTGTCAGATACCTCAACGTAGAGGATACTTCGAAACTGGTAGTAGCACCAGCCGACGGAAAGATTGTGGTGATAGAAGAGGTGGAGAATGCTCCCTACTTCGGTGACCGCCGCCTGATGATTTCCATCTTCATGAGCCTCTGGAATGTTCATGCCAACTGGTTCCCGGTGGATGGTAAGGTGAAATTCGTGAAGCATGTGGACGGCAACTACCACAAGGCATGGCTGCCTAAGGCTAGCGAGGAAAACGAGCATGCCGACGTGATGATTACCACACCTGAGGGAGTGGATGTACTCTGCCGACAGATTGCCGGTGCAGTGGCACGCCGCATCGTAACCTATGCCAAGGAAGGGGAAGAATGCTTCATCGACGAGCACCTGGGATTCATCAAGCTGGGTTCACGCGTGGATGTCTACCTGCCTGTAGGTACAGAAGTATGCGTAAAGATGGGACAGTCAACTACTGGCGACCAGACCGTCATCGCTAAATTGAAATAACATATTGACAGATAGAGGGCAAGCCGGAACATACTTCCGGCTTTCACTCTATCATAATATACTGTAAAGAAATGAGTATCAAGAAACATATTCCAAACACGATAACCTGCTGCAACCTGGTTTCGGGCTGCATCGCAACATCGTTTGCCTTCGGCGGGAACCCAAAGATGGCATTGTTATGGATTATCATCGGAGCCGTATTCGACTTCTTTGACGGCATGAGCGCCCGCCTGCTGCACGTTTCATCGCCAATAGGCAAGGAGCTCGATTCGCTGGCAGATGACGTAACCTTCGGTGTGGCTCCTGCCACCATCGTATTCTCACAACTCTTTGTGATGGAATATCCGGGTTTTCTGGAGCCTTTGCGCCCATGGCTGCCTTACGCAGCCTTCATCATCGCAGCCTTCTCGGCATTGCGACTGGCTAAGTTTAATCTTGATGAGCGCCAGACTACCTCTTTCATCGGTGTTCCTACACCAGCCAACGCCCTGTTCTGGGGTTCGCTGATTGTGTTCAATCCAAGCTGGCTCGAAGGATATTCATGGTCGGTATTCATCATTCTGGCTCTGATTCTCATCACCAGCTATCTGCTGGTTTGCGAGATGCCTCTTTTCGCCTTGAAGTTCAAACAGTGGGGTTTCAAGGGCAATGAGGTGAAATATGGCTTTGCCGCGCTCACCCTCATCATCCTCGCTACTTCGGTAGCACTCGATGGTCTGACCGGTTTCCTCACCGGCTGGTGGCTTGTCATCGTGGCATACGTCATCATCTCGGCGATTATTTATCTGAAGAAGACGAAATAGAAGAAATCCCCTTTATTGGGATATTTAGGTATTTATGTAGATTATTAATTGAAAAATGCGGCTAGATGTGAATCCAGTCGCATTTGTTTTTTCTTCCTGTTGAGAGAAGTTTAGTTGTGTACGAGCGTACCAATCTCCTCACCATCCATCACCTTCTTGAGGTTACCTACAACATCCATATTGAACACGTAGATAGGAAGGTTGTTTTCCTTACACATGGTGGTAGCAGTCAAATCCATTACCTTCAAGCCCTTGGTGTAAATCTCATCATAGGTAATGTCCTTGAACTTGGTAGCTGTAGGATCCTTCTCTGGGTCGGCGGTATAGATGCCGTCTACACGGGTACCCTTGAGCATCACGTCAGCCTCGATTTCGATACCGCGGAGAGAAGAACCGGTATCGGTAGTGAAGTATGGACTACCTGTACCTGCAGAGAAGATGCAGATATAGCCTGCCTCCATCGCCTCAATCGCCTTCCACTTGGTGTAGAATTCGCCGATAGGCTCCATGCGGATGGCAGTAAGCACCTTGTTCTTAACGCCCAAGGCTCCGAGTGCGCTGCTCAATGCCAGGGAATTGATAACGGTAGCACACATACCCATCTGGTCGCCCTTGACACGGTCGAAACCCTTCTGGCTTCCACTCAAACCGCGGAAGATGTTACCACCACCAATCACAATGCCTATCTGAACGCCCATCTCATGGACCTCCTTTATCTGCTTAGCATAATCACTCAGGCGCTCTGGGTCGATGCCGAAGCTCTGCTTGCCCATCAGACTCTCGCCGCTCAATTTCAAAAGAATTCTTTTAAACTTTGCCATTTTATTTTAATTTACAATTTACAGTTAACAGTTTATAGAGCGTAGCCTCCTATAAACCATTAACTATTAACTATTAACTATAAACTATTAACCAGGAACTTGATTTCTCCGAACGCATACGAGCGTATTACTCCCTTCTTGTCATGAAGGATGAGATGACCATCGTCCTCCACCTCTACGAAGGCGCCCTCGAACTTACCGTCCTTATCCTCATACCAGTGATAGCCCTTGCGACGGTAGAGAGAAAGATGATAGATGCCCGACACATCCATATAGTCGGCACGACGCAGAAGTTCGTAGTATTTGCAGAAAGCCTCAATCACCTTCTGCAGCACCTCTTCCCTATCCACCTCATGGCCCAGAATCTGAGCCAGAGATACAGGGTTGGGCGCATCGCTGTGGAACTCAGTCTGATTGACATCAATGCCGATACCGAAGATGCAGCGCTTGATGCCCTTGGAGTCGATGGCAGTCTCTATCAGCGTGCCACTGATTTTCTTGTCATACCAGTACACATCATTCGGCCATTTCAGCGTAATGCCGTCCGTATAGGAATCAAGAGCGTCCTTCACGGCGAGCGCACCAGCCTCGGAAAGGAGGAACTGCTGGCGCAAAGGTACCCACTTAGGACACATCATCATACTGAAGAGGAGGTTCTTGCCCGGCTCACTCTCCCAGGTATGCACGCCCTGTCCCCTGCCCGATGTCTGATAATCAGCAACGGCAATGGTCAGCGCATCTTCATCGTAAGTATCCAAATTCTTCAGGAAGGCATTCGTGGAATCCACTTCCTTTAATCGTATAATCTTCTTTTCCATGTCTATATAATAATGTATAGCGAATCACAACGGGTTATCCAATCAGCAACGGGTTGAAGGCATCCACAAGATGCTCGATGCGTTTCACCTGATGCCCTACCCCTACCACGGTAACAATATCAAAGCGAAGTTCTTTTTCCACCTTCTGTTCCTTGACGTAAGTATTGGCGGCTATTGCCAGATTACGCATCTTCCTGACATCTACGGCTTCCTCGGGCTGCTGGTATTCTTCACCCGAACGGGTCTTGACCTCTACCACAACCAGCGTCTTACCATCCGGCGAAACGGCAAGGATATCCAGATCCCGCTTGCCGGCTTTCCAGTCTCTGTCGATGACGACATAGCCTTCATTCTCGAGATAGAGCGTAGCCTCGTCTTCTCCCCATTTGCCTAATTCATTATGCTCTGCCATAGTCTATTTTCTTTATTTTGCACCAAAAGATGCTTTTACCTTGCAAAAATAACAAAAAAAGTCCACACTTCAAACTTTTTTATGTAATTTTGCACGAAAAACAATGGAAGATATCAAGAATAAAGACGAAGCATACATGCGCCGTGCCCTGATGGAGGCTCAGGCGGCATTCGATGAAGACGAGATTCCGGTAGGCGCCATCATCGTTTGTAAAGACCGGATCATATCGCGAGCCCACAATCTTACGGAGATGCTGACCGATGTTACGGCTCATGCCGAAATGCAGGCCATCACTTCGGGAGCCAACATGCTGGGAGGAAAATACCTGAAAGACTGTACCCTCTACGTTACGGTAGAACCCTGCGTGATGTGCGCCGGAGCGCTGGGATGGGCACAGATCAGCCGCGTGGTATATGGTGCCAGCGACGAGAAAAGGGGGTATACAAAATATGCGCCCGATGCACTGCATCCTAAGACGACAGTTACATCGGGCGTATTGGAAGATGAGTGCCGCGCACTCATGCAGGATTTCTTTCAGAGAAAGAGATAATTACTTAACGAGCACTACAAGATACTTGCTGGTGCTCCAGAAAATCTGTGGATTGGTGATGCGGAGCGTATACTGCTTGTTGGCATCACGTACCAATGCATAAGAGCTGGATGGGTGGGTAGTGAGCAACTTAGCCGACTTTGACATCAACTTGATTTCAGAAATGTTGCGGATATCAACCTTGGTGAAATAACTCTTGTTGAAATTACCGGTCATTACCTTACCACCTTCCATGATATGCTGCTCCTTCAACTCCTTCTTGGTACCGAATACGTACCAGGCAGTGTTGAGCTGCTTGTCCTGTGCATTGATTGTCTCTGTCTTCTGGCTGCTTTCAGTAGTAAGACGAGAGGTCTTGGTATTCAGATTGTTGATAGTCTCGTCGAGCGCTGCAATATGAATATCCTTCTTATCCAACTCCTCGCGAAGCACCTGGAGTTCCTTATCCTTCTGTGCAATCTGCTCCTGAAGGTTTGCGATGGTCTTCTTCAACTGGTCAGCCTGCAAAGAGCTGTTAGCCATCTGCTTCTGCAGTTTAGCCAGGAGTTCGCGGTTCTGCTGCATACGGGTAGCGATGAACTGAACATCCTCCTTTAGCTGCTGTCTCTTACTGGCACCCTCACCGTTCTTCAGGAGAGTTACTCTGTGCTCAGCCTCACTGATCTGGTTCAGACCATCCTGGATTTCATTCAATGTACCCATCATATCGTTAATTTCGCTATCTTTCTGAGCGATGATACTGTTTAGCGAATCATTCTGCTGATTTGCCAAATCCTGGGTGTTGTTCTTGCCGTTGTTGCAACTGGTCAAGCAAAAAGCAGCTAAACATGCCGCAAATAATAGCTTTTTCATAATCATTTTCCTTTTTAATGTTTGATTTAAAAAATTATCTTTTCGCGTAAAACGCGTCGCTTCCTATACTTTATTCATTACTTTCTTCATCCCTGCGAGCCCCGTTTTTCTTCTGCCGGCGCTCTTCACGCTTCTTTTCCTTCATCTCCTCCTTGAGCTGTTTGGGATCTTTTCCTGCCAATACGATGACAAATTCGCCCCTTGGTTCTGTCTCCTCAAAATGAGCGATGACCTCGGCAAGCGTACCCCTCACACTCTCCTCGTGGAGTTTGGATATTTCACGACAACAGCTCACCTGTCTGTCATCCCCGAAAACCTCGGCAAACTGCTGCAAGGTTTTCACCACACGATAAGGCGACTCATAGAAAATCATGGTGCGCACCTCATCCTTCAATGATTCAAGATAGGTCTGTCTGCCCTTTTTCTGCGGAATGAATCCTTCGAAGCAGAAACGGTCGCATGGCAACCCCGAAGAAACGATGGCCGGTATGCATGCCGTAGGTCCAGGCAAAGTCTGCACCGTGATACCTGCCTTGGCTGCCTCGCGGGCGAGGTAAAAACCAGGATCGCTGATACCCGGTGTTCCGGCATCGCTGATCAAGGCAATGGTTTCGCCACCCTTCAGTCGCTCTACGATGGCAGAAGATGTGCCATGTTCGTTAAACTTATGGTGAGCCACTAATCGATTTCTGATATCGAAATGCTTCAGCAGAACACTCGATGTTCGAGTGTCCTCAGCGAGTACCAAATCCGCTTCTTTCAGTATGCGAATGGCTCGCATTGTCATGTCCTCCATGTTACCAACTGGAGTCGGAACGATGTATAATGTGCCCATACTGACCGCAAATGTAGTTAATTAATCTTTCATAGCAAAAAAAAAACGCGTTTCTTTGCATTTTTTAAAACCTTATTATTAATTTTGCCCCCGAAATGACAGAAAATCTAATTGGGGAGGCACACCGTCCCGGAAGAATTGAAGTGGTGTGCGGATCGATGTTCTCCGGAAAAACAGAGGAATTGATCCGAAGAATGAAGCGTGCGAAGTTCGCCAAGCAGAAGGTGGAAATCTTTAAGCCGGCGCTTGACACTCGTTACTCCGAGGAAGATGTAGTGAGCCATGATCAGAACTCTATCCGGTCTACTCCTATTGAGTCCTCTGGATCGATACTGCTATTGGCTTCTGATATCGACGTGGTGGGTATCGATGAAGCCCAGTTCCTGGACAATGGACTCGTGGAGGTATGCAACGAACTCGCCAACCGTGGCGTGAGAGTCATCGTGGCAGGACTGGATATGGACTTCAAGGGAGTTCCCTTCGGTCCGATTCCTGCTCTCTGTGCCATCGCCGACGAGGTGACCAAGGTTCATGCCATCTGCGTAAAGTGCGGATCGGTCGCCTATGTGAGCCACCGGTTGATCAATAACGACAAACGGGTGCTTCTGGGCGAGAAAGATGAATACGAGCCGCTCTGCAGAGAATGCTACCAGAAGGCGATTCTTAACGAAAAATTATAACAAAAGGAACAGTTATGGGAAAGGAGATTACATTTGATAAATTTATAAGATGGGCGGGTGTTACCCTCATCGTACTGGCCGTGCTCTACATGACCAATTATCTGAGCAGCGTACTGCTGCCATTCTTCATTGCATGGTTTTTCGCTTACCTGCTCTATCCGGTCGTGAAGTTTATCGAAAACAAACTCCACATCAGAATACGTGCGCTGTCTATCCTCATCGCCATGGGAACGGCTATCGCTGTTATAGGAGGCGTGCTGTGGCTCATCATCCCTCCGATGATTGACCAGTTTGACAAACTCGGTGAGGTGTTGACACGATGGCTGCATCAGACGACTCATACCAACAACCTGACGGCGCTGATCAAAGACTGGCTGCAGGCCAACCAGGAACAGATAGAGCATTTTCTGAAAAGCAAGGACTTCAGCGATGCCATCAAGACCACCATGCCTAAGGTCTTCTCGGTAGTCAGCCAGACGGCCACGGTACTGATGAGTATCGTGGCATCGATGATTACCTTATTATATATGTTCTTCATCCTGCTCGATTATGAGACGCTGACAGCCAACTGGGTGAGAATCTTCCCTAAGAAGAACCGTCCGTTCTGGAGTGCGCTGATGAAGGATGTGGAGCGCGAGCTCAACAACTATATCCGTGGTCAGGGACTGGTAGCGCTCTGTATGGGCATCATGTTCTGCATCGGTTTTACCATCATCGGTTTCCCGATGGCGATAGGTCTGGGTATTCTCATCGGCATCATGGACCTGGTTCCGTATCTCCATACCTTCGCCCTCATCCCTACGGCATTCCTTGCCATGCTGAAGGCTGCCGACACAGGTCAGAACTTCTGGCTGGTATTCGGTCTGGCAGTTCTGGTGTTCTGTGTGGTGCAGGTCATCACCGACATGGTAGTTACCCCGAAGATCATGGGTAAGGCGATGGGATTGAACCCAGCCATTCTCCTCTTGAGTCTCTCGGTTTGGGGTGCACTTCTGGGCTTCCTGGGATTGATTGTAGCCCTTCCGCTCACAACGCTCATCATAGCCTACTGGCAGCGGTATGTAACGAAGGAGAAGCCGCAATATCATGAAGAAACGGGCGAAAATGTCCCGATTTCGGATAAAAATGAAGAAAATCAGTAAAAATATGGCAAAATATTTGGTTATTTCAGATTTTTGCCGTACCTTTGCACTCGCTTTTGAAACATAAAGCAGAAGATTGACTCGCTAGCTCAGCTGGTAGAGCACAACACTTTTAATGTTGGGGTCATGGGTTCGAGCCCCATGCGAGTCACAGATCTTCAAGAAAAAGGCTTTCCATTACGGAAAGCCTTTTTTTGTTATATCCTATTACCGGATACTGCAGAAATTCCTTTTTAAAACATTTCAGCCTTAGCCTCTACCCTCTTCTCAACATCATCCGGAAGCTGAGGGAAGAAATCATAGCCGGTGATACGCTCCACTTCATCTACTGAATTTACGAATTCCGTCTTCTTTCTGCCTTTCTGCGACTGGTTACGGCAGATAAAGCCGATGGCTTGCGGATTCTTGCCCGTATGAAGAACCACCTTGAAGAAGGCATCAGGCACTACCACCTTGTTCTTACCCAACTTGCGATGCTGCTTATTCAGAAATATCGGTCCGCAGACAATATAAACCTTGCCATACTGCTTCGCCCAGTTGCGGCACTGCTGCTCTATCGTGTTCCATACCCCCGCATTCAGACTGTGGTTCTGCGGACACATATTGGTCATCAGGAAACATTCATCCATCGCCTGCTGACTCCATTTGTTGTCACCAGCCGGACACATGTGTCCCCTGTCCAAACCACTGTTGTAATAATCCGCCAAAGTACCCACGGGTGCCGGCATCTCCTCATCATCAGCAAACTTACCGCGCGGCAACTTACCAGATGCATGCTCCCCCGTCAGCGCCCAGGCTACCCAATTCGGCTGTCGCGTATCATGATTATAAGATACCGTATAAGCCAACCGATGCTTGATGGTTTCAGATACCTTTAACTTAGATACCGGAATCTCCAGCCCCTGCGCCTCCAGATTCGCACCCTCTCCAGCAGTTTCCTGCTTATTCTCTGCAGACGGTTCATCGCCCGCAGCATCAGCAGCCTCCTGCTTGTTCTCCTTTACAACAAGTGCCTGATCTTCTGTTGCCAGCGAAGAAACCTTCGGCAAGACAGAAAACGCCACTACTGCGGCTATCGCCAACAGCCAAATCTTAAATGTACCTACTTTCTTTTTCATATCAGATTCATCATTAATTCATTTTCCATGAGACTCAGAGTCTACACGATTCATTCCGCTTTTAGGTGAATAATCCCTAAAATCTCCACAAAAGTAGTATTTTTATGCGAAAAAGAGAAAGAAAATCATAAATTTCTTGCGTATTTCAAAATAAAAAACTAACTTTGCATAGCTATGTAAGACAAACCTAGACTTAATACAGTAAAAAGCTCAAACAACTAAGAACTGAAAGTCAGAGGTTACGATACATTGGCAAAAGTGCTCTATGAAATGGACAAGTGAAGAGCATTAACAGAGATTAACTAAAAGTGATGCAAGTTTCCCGCCTTTTCTTGTTTTATACAAGAACTGAAGTGCCTCGGGCAACTATATCGGGGTGCATTTAGGCTGAGAAATATGAGAAAATAAGAATCAAAACATAATAGCAAAATGAAAAAAATCAAATTATTCTCAATTGTAGCTGCCTTCGTTGCAGCTTTCGCATTCACTTCTTGTAATACAGGCGATGATAACAACAGCTATTATCAGCCGCTCACACAAGCAGAAAAGCAGACCTGCTATCTCAAGACATCAGGTAGCCGCATGAGCAAACTCGCTTACGTGAGCGACGAGCATGTTACAGAAAAAGACGGCAAAAAAAAGCCCAAATACCCTAATCACAGTCAATTTCGCACTGCTGTGATAGAGAAAGCATACAAGGAGCTAAAAGAAAAGTACGAAGCAGGCTTTTGCGATTGTTACTTCGAATATACAGAAGCTGAATCATTTAGCGGAGAACGCTATCCTGACAGATGGTATTTTTCTATAGGTTTCAAAGGGCATCCGGCAAATGTTAATGCCTACAAAGAAAAGAAAACTATAGAGGAGCAACATAGCAATAATCCTGTACAGCTAAGCTTCCTCGATTCTCTTGAGTCACAGGGCAAACAGAACCAAGTAGAGTATTCATCAAATACAGAAAAGGCTAAGCAAAACGATTCCAACATTATGATGATAGACCTCACCCTGAAAAAATGGTTCTCTAACGATCCAGACTTCAGGGGAGAAATTGTTAATGCACTATCTAGAATGAGCGTTATTAAAGTTGAAGAAGTAAAAGATAAGATTCTTCGAATAACAACCAACCCAGAATATCGCAAATCTAGCCAAGATGGAACAGTTAAAGTTCTAAGAAGTGCATTATCAAAAGACGTTCTTAAAAAGAAATAGCGATGAATGAAGAAAAAAAGAAAAAATCAGCTGGAGTTTTAAAAGAAACTTTTAAACTTCCAACCGCAAACCAACTTCGGCAATATGTCAAAGAGAAGAAACATGTCTGGACGGATCTAGACAGGATAGTTGC
>ERZ650302.713-NODE-713-length-18569-cov-5.422599_pt1 | contig 18569 bp, 13 predicted proteins | sample MGYA00376238_ERZ650302 | MGnify/ENA primary metagenome ERZ650302 (study PRJEB26733, sample SAMN07839298) | wastewater metagenome | biome: urban; feature: wastewater treatment plant; material: waste water | place: USA: North Carolina | collected 2016-04-28 ... | reverse complement strand
AATCTAAAATAGACAGTTCGCGGTTAATGTAGCGATCATTATATGTATATTCTGGTTGCGCAGGAGTCGCGCCTATTGCCGTATTCATACCCACCTATGCTTTTTAAAATGTTTGGCACTGCTACAAGTATGCTTCAATTTTGTGACAATTTCATAAAAAAAGCCTAAAAAATTAGGCTTTGCGAATGTTTTGACATTTATAGTTTGTTTTCCCTCAATTTAAGGAATTTCCGCATAACGCATATAACGCTGCACCATCTGTTTACGGGCTTTTAATGCCCCCGCATTACGGTGTTCTTGAAAATATTTGGGATTAGTTAATATCGCAGCCAAAAAAATAGCTTGGTCACGGCTTAAACTTTTTGCACTTTTGCCAAAATAATGCTGTGCCGCAGCTTCGGCGCCATAAATATTATCGCCAAATTCTACCGAGTTAAGATAGACCTCTAAAATACGCTGCTTTGACCACATGCGTTCCATCATCCATGTTGCCACAACTTCTTGCCCTTTACGCAAAAAAGAGCGCTTATTGTATAAAAACAAATTCTTGACAAGCTGCTGAGAAATTGTGGAACCACCTGCAACAACTTTGCCTTCATCTTTGTTACGTTCTAATGCGGTTTGGATGCCTTCCCAGTCAAAGCCATGATGCTGCATAAATTTGCCATCTTCGGCAGTCACTACAGCACGTTTTAAGTTGTCACTGAGTTGGTCATAGTCACGCCATTGATGTTGAATAGGCTTGCTCGGTTCAGCCCAATAATCCAAACGCATCATCATAGTCGATTGCACAGGCTGCGTACGCCACCACACCAAGCTGCTAAAAATCCACAATTGAACCAAAAGCACCACACTGACAAGAATTAACAAAGTTCGTATAAAAAAAGCTTTCATCTTGGTGCATAGCTCCTGAAGCGTTATTTTTTCGTGTTAAGCTTAGATTGATCACTACGACACAATATTCAAATATATGTCCCAACATCCCCCAAACCTGCGCAACCATAAAGTTGAAATTGACCTGTGGTGGATTACCGCAGCCCTGATTGCAATAAATGTGGCTTTGTTTGCATGGCAAGTGCTCAACGGCATGAACATTAGCAATCCTAGCCCGCAAGATGCAATACACTGGGGTGCTGATTATGCACCTTTAACCTTTTTGGCGGAACCCATTCGGCTGTTCAGCAGCATGTTTTTTCATTTCGGTTTAGTACATTTAATGTTAAATATGTGGGCATTGTATATTTTTGGTAGCGTCAGTGAACAATTGTTTGGGCGTGCTTATTTTATAGTGTTATATGTTTGTGCAGGTTTAATGGGCAGCCTGCTCAGTGGCTATGTCAGCATACAGGACAGCTATACCCTACTCGAACAAGGTGTCGTCAATCCGAAGCTGTTGCCTAGCGTGGGTGCAGGTGCATCGGGTGCAGTGATGGGACTTGGGGCTGCACTGACGGTATTGGCGTTATTGCCCCAATTACCGCGCCAAAAATTTCTGTTGGATGGCAAAACCTTAGTGATGGTGATGGCGCTGAACTTAGGTATGGGCTTTATGATCAGTGGCATTAATAATGCTGCACATATTGGCGGCATGCTCATGGGCGCAGCCATGACACTCATATGGTACCTTGGACAACGCAGCAAACACAGTAACTTAGTGAACGGTTTTGCGATGCTTCTTGCACCACTGAGCTGTGCTACCTTTTACTGGTATTGCCATCAACTGCTTGCCCCAATTCAACCCCTTTGGCAAGAACTACTAAGCATGATGCAACGCAGTCTGGGTTGAACCATCAACTTTTACAACTAGCAAAACACCATAAACGAGAGATGAATCAGGACTGATTCATCTCTCTTAAACTTTGTAGTGGTGGAATATCGCACAAATAACTTAAACGATAACGCCCAATCAAGGCACACAACACGGTCATAAATACAGGCAAAATCAGCCAGATTTCCCAATGCGGTTGCAGCATTAAATCCATGCGGTAACTGGCAACAGCACTAATCACTTCGGCAAATAAACACGCCACAATTCCTGCAATAAACCCCATAAAACCAATTTCTAGACTCAACATACGTTTGAGTTTTTGTTTAGAACTGCCAAAAGAACGCAGCAATGCCACTTCGCGTTTGCGCTCATCCATCAACAAGTTTAAACACGCGACCAAAACCAGCAACCCAGACACACTCACCAAAATGGCTAAAATGGTGATGATCTGCACCAACACATTCACAATACGTTTAATTTCCCCCAAAATGAGGCTGACATCAATAAATACTGTATTGGCAAATTGCTGAATCAATTGAATCAATTTCGGTTTATCTGCCTCAGGTACATAGAAACTACCCAAATAACTGCCTGCATTTTCATCCATGGTGTGCGGTGAAAAAATAAAGAAAAAATTCGGACTAAAACTTTCCCACTCCACCGTACGCAGATTAATCACTTCGGCTTCAAGTATGCCTTCAGGAAGACTAAAACTGAGTCGATCTCCAATTTTAATGCCCAACTCAGCAGCCGTATCTGCTTCTACTGAGACTTGCCCCACTGCACTAAAATTGGCTTGCCCATTCACAATGATATTATCAGCAGGATAACGATCCGACTGAGTCAGGTTGAGTTCGCGTCTTAATGTATTGCTCTGCTGAATCAGCGCGTCGGCAAAAGGTTGGTCATTCTTAGCGACCAAACGCCCACGTATATTTGGATAAAGTGGCGTACTATGCCACTGCTGCTGCGCGAGTTGTTGTTGAAATTCAGGCATATCAAAAGGTGGTAAGCCGTAAACGAACTGATTGGGTGTTCCTTCGGGCAATTGTTGTTGCCAACGATCTAACAAGTCCGTACGCAACACTGCAAGTACAGTAATCAAACTTAACCCTAAAGCCAATGCAGTAATTTGAAATGCCGTGACAGCAGGCACACGAATATACGCTGCGAGCCTGCCTTTAAAATGACGCAATAATTTTAATAAACTCCACACCACCCCATACAGCAACACACACAACGCAATAATCGCGCCAATCACCCATGCACTGAGCACTACACTTTCGGTCAAGACCACACAAAATACGATCAGACTTAGCGTTCCTGTCAGCAGCATCCACCACCAAGCGCGCATATTTTTGTCTTGTTGGCGAATCACGCGGATCGGTGCGGTATTCAGCAGTTGCAATAAATTAGGCAGTACAAAACCCAACAACACCACTGCACTGGTCAGCATGGCGATTGGCAATGGTCCAAGCAGCATTGCTATGGCGGAAAATTGAATGTCCAAGTGCGGAATCAGTTGCAGCATGATTTGCAACAATGCATAGCCCAAGGTCACACCCAAAATACTGCCAATGCCCATAGCGACGAACAGAACCAAGGTCAGCAACGCCAAATAAGCTGCCAAAATTTGGCGTTTACTCGCACCAATACAACGTAATAAGGCGATATGATCCTGATTTTGTTGCACATAGCGCTGACTGGTCAAACCAATCGCAATTCCGCACAGTAAAATGGTCAGGATGTTAGCCAATTGTAAAAAGGTATCTAAATTGGCTATTGGGCGCATTAAGCGCGTATTGCCTTCACTGGCATTACGTAGTCGTAAACTGCTTTGTTGTTCAAAGTTTTGTTCAGAGCTAGCCGTAGCCGTCTGCTGCATCTGTGCAGGCTGTGGTGTATGTGTTTTAAAGTATTGCTCAAAATTTTGCGTATCTTTGGCGTTGCCTGCCAACAACAAACGATAATCTATACGGCTACCCACTTGAATGGCTTGGGTACGTGCTACATCGGCCTGTGAAATAATCACTGTCGGCGAAAAACCTGAAAAACCGAGTTCTTGATTGGAATCATGTTCAATTTTGGCAGTCACGGTAAATGCTGTATCGGCAATATTGACTGTTTCACCAAGTTTAACGTGGAGTAAATCCATAGCACGCTGACTTAGCCAAATTTCGCCAGACTGAATCTTGTCCGCTGCAGGACTCACGCGTAACTCACCACGTAATGGGAAATTGTGTTCAATCGCTTTGACATTCACCATTACAAATTGGTCTTGTGTATGTGCCATCGAACTAAATACAGTCACATGCGATTGTTGTAATTGATGTGCAGTCGCCTGATCCTGCCAGTCTTGTGCAATGGATTCATTGTCACTCAGGACTAAATCGGCCGCCAGCATTTCCGCCGCTTGCAACGCCACCGCATTTTGAATTTGTTCATTGCTAAACTTTAAGGCCGTGGTCGCACTAATCGCTAAAGTCAGTGCAATAATCAGTAAATAGATACCACTGCTTTTAAAGCTCTGCTTTAGTAGTGGATGAAATAATGCGTTCATTTCATCCTCCTGTTATGGCAGCGGTTGGCTTTGCTGCAACTTGCTCAACCAATTGCCCATTAATTAAGGCGTAGTGGCGCTGACATTGTCCCGCTAATTTCGGATCATGCGTGACCAATACCAAAGTTGTGCCCAACTCGCGGTTCAGCTCAAATAACAGTTGCTCAATTTCAGTTGCAGTTTCCCCATCCAAATTTCCTGTCGGTTCATCGGCAAAAATAATTTTAGGTTCACGAATTAAAGCGCGTGCAATGGCGACACGTTGTTGCTCGCCTCCCGAAAGCACTTTCGGCGTTTGCTGTGCCTGTCGTTCTAAACCCACACGTTTCAGCAAATTCAGGGCTTTTTGTTCAGCCTCGGCGTATTTAAATTTTTCCTGCAAACGCAGGGGCAACATCACATTTTCTAATGCAGTCAAATGCGGTAATAACTGAAAAGATTGAAACACAAAACCAATATGCTTTAAACGGACTTCTGCACGTTGTTCTTCATTTAATTCTGCAATCGACTCACCACAAACCAGTAATTTTCCGCTATTCGCTTGATCTAACGTTGCCAAAATACCCAATAAGGTCGATTTTCCCGAACCCGAACGCCCTGTAATGGCAACTTGTTCACCTGCCTGAATATCAAGGTTTAAATTCTCAAAAATGGTCAATTGTTTTTGTGCAAGTTGTATCTTTTGTGTCAAATTTTGGGCAGAAATAATCGTTTGTGGCATGATATTAGATTCTTTAGAGTTTTGAGTCATACGTTTCCCATTATGCAAAATCGCAATCTATCTAGTCGTGTCTTTCCGCGTGTGTTGGTGCTTGGACTATGTTTCAGCCCATTCGTGGTATCTGCAAAAACCATTATGATTGTAGGTGACAGCTTGAGTGCCGGTTACGGCATACAACCACAACAAGGTTGGGTTCATTTATTGCAAAAACGTTTAGAACAACAGTATCCGAAACAGCATAAAGTGGTCAATGCAAGTGTCAGTGGCGAAACCACCAGCGGCGCTTTGGCGCGTCTGCCTAAATTGCTGCAGACCCATCGCCCAGACGTTGTAGTCATTGAGTTAGGTGGGAATGATGGCTTACGTGGACAACCACCACAAATAATTCAAAAAAATTTAGCGAATCTGATTCAGCATAGCCAGAAAGCCAAAGCGAAAGTGGTGATTTTTGGGATGAAAATGCCACCCAATTACGGCTCGGCGTATAGCAAAGCATTTGAAAATAACTATAAAGTGGTGAGTCAGCAATATAAAGTCAAATTGCTGCCGTTTTTTATGGAAGGTATTGCAGGCAATAAGCAATTGATGCAAAAAGATTTAATTCACCCAAATGCCAAAGCTCAGCCTATTTTGCTCAATAATGCTTATCCATATATCAAAGGCGCTTTATAAAGCGCCTTTGAGGAAAATCTACTTGCTGTGCGGTTCAGATTAAAAATCAAAAAAAACCACTTCACCTGTTTCCAGTGAATATTCTGCACCAACCACTTTCAACTGACCTTGTTCAATCAGATTTTCTAAAACCGCTGAACCATGACGCAATTGATTTACCGATGCAAACACATTGGAACGCACTGCATGCTTAGACAATTTCGCCAAATCATTTTTTAGTTCAGTCTGCATTAAAGTTTCAACTGAAGGACGAACACGGTTCACAATCGACATTAAATTTGCCGATGGTGGACAGTCTGGGCACATTAAAGTATCAATTGTGGCTTGAATTGCGCCACAGTGACTGTGTCCTAAGACAACAACCACAGCACAATCATAACGCTCTGCCGCAAACTCAACACTACCCACCTGTGATGGCGCAACCACGTTGCCCGCAACACGAATTACAAAAAGATCACCCAATCCTTGGTCAAATACCATTTCTGCAGGGACACGTGAATCTGAACATCCTAAAATAATGGCAAATGGATTTTGATCTTCTGCCATTTCTGCACGCTGTTGGTGCGACAATTGCTTCGGATGTTTGGTATCACCAGAAACAAAACGTTGGTTTCCTTGTTTAAGACGTTCTAAAGCTTCTTGAGCTGTTAGCATTCTTGATTCACCACCGATCTTTGAAGTTGCAATATTCTAAAGCCAGTCTTTATGAATGTCACTTGCAAAAAAATATGCAGCCACGCTTTTCTTTATTCATTTTTGTTATAAATATTTCACTTTTTATAGAGATATGTCACATTTTCTACCAATTTCAAAGCTTTGATCAAAAAAGCAAGGGATGACTTTCATTTTTAAACGCCTACAATAGGCAGAATACACTTGTGCAATTAGACCTAAGAGCTAATGCCGATCATTATTGGAGCCTGTTTTGGGTTTGTCAGGGGAAGACGTTTTCATGTTGAAATTTATTCGATCACGTTATCTACATACGACTTTATTAGCTTTGGGACTAAATACTTCTTGCCTTGTGCAAAGTGCTGCGCCTAATCAATATACCTTCACAAAAAACAATAACACCAATAGCAGCAACGCGACTGAACTTAAACTATTACAAAATCACTTTCAGCAACAGCGCAAACTGGCAGGACTCAGTTCTAAAAGCATTCGTGTTGGAGATGTTGTCTGGAGCTATAACGAAGGTGGCTCGCACAGCAAACCCACAATTTTATTGATTCATGGTTTGGCAGGCACACGTGATAATTGGAACCGTGTCGCGCAATTTTTAACCCAACATTATCATGTGATTATTCCAGATTTACCCAATAGCGGTGACACCAAAACCCCAAGCAATTTTGATAATTCAGTACCCAATGTAACCTCACAACTGCGTCAGTTTATTGAAGCAATTGACTGTGAAGAAAACTTACACGTGGCAGGACATTCTTTAGGCGGCTCAATTGCAACAGTATATGCCTCGCAATACCCTTTTGATACGCAAAGTTTATTTTTACTCAATAGTGCAGGAATTTATAAACTCGCCAATACGCCTTATACCAAAAATCCTTTATCTTTAAATGACTTAATTGTGAGCAAACATGGTGATTTAGCCAACATTGCCAAACAAATCATGCAAAACCCGCCTGCTATCACCTCACAAATTCAACATGCGCAAGAAGAAGTCCTCATTTCACGCTCGGAACAAACCCGTAAAGCAATTGAGCAAATTGTCAAACTCAACCGCATTTATACGCCTGACTCATTTGCGCGTTTGACAGGGTCAATTGAAGCACCGACCCTGATTTTATGGGGCAAACAAGATCGCATTATTAATGTTGAAGTGGCGAAGGAATTACAATCTTTACTCAAACGCGCCGAAACACCCGTGATTCTCAATAATGTTGGACACATGCCTTTATTAGAAGCCGAAAAACAAGTCGCACAATATTATTTGCCGTTTCTGTCTAAAACACAGAACCTAAAAAACCCACTTGCTGATAAACTGATTCCTCTCAATTAATTATTATATAAAACCTGAATGCAGAAACATCCCATCATTGAGCAACTAATTGAAGCTCAGCTTGATTTTTTAGATCAAGAATTTAACCAAAGTGAAACGGTACAAACTGAGTTTATGCAGTTTTACCAATGGTTTCGCAAACAAAGCTTACAAGATCTATGGACATCGGAAGCCATTCATCAACTGATTCAACAACAAATTTTAAATACGCCTGCCAGTTCATTTTTAGTGCAACAAATTGCCGAGCATATTCGTTTTGCACTGGTACACCCTGTTAATGACAGTAGTCAAATTGCCGATGTGATACCTGTGCTGACCATCGACAAAATTGCACAATATGTTGCAAGTAAAAGTGGACATCGTCAGCGTTTAATTAAAAGTGTGGTGAATAATCCTGCCTTTGCCGCCATGATTACCCAACTCATTCAACATTCCATTCAAGATTATATGGATAATTCGGTCATTGCCAAAAGCGTGCCTGGTGTATCACGTTTTATGAAAATGGGTAAATCGGTTTTGGAAAGCGTTACCGATAGCAATTTAGACCATGCCATTCAGCATTATTTACAAAAAAATGTACAGAAACTGACTCAAATGAGCGAGTCAGTGCTCAATCAACACTTTGATGATGAAAAACTGTATCACTTCCAAGCCAATTTATGGCACAAAATTAAAGACTTACCGCTTTCGGTTTTAAAAAACTATATTGAAGTGCAAGACCTATCCCTAACTGTCAATTTAGGACACGAAATTTGGGATCATTTACGCCAAAGTGACTATTTGAAACAGCAAGTGCTTGATGGTGTGTATGCTTGGTATGTACGCAATCAAGCTCGACCTTTTGACTTGTTGTTACGTGATTTGAATATTGATGAAGCTCTAGTCCAGCAACAATTACAACAACTGTTAAATCCAGTCATTCAAAAAATGATCGCTGAAGGCTATTTAAAGCAACGTGCGCGCCATTATTTAGAGAAATTTTATTATTCTGAAAAAACACAACAAATTTTAAATCTGCAAACAAATGAGTAGGGTCTACTGACGATTTCAGATAAAAAATAACCTCCTAAAATTTAGGAGGTTATTTTTAAGCTAAGCTTAGAACTTATTTAAAATAAGCACCTTCAGATTGACTGTGGTCAGTCTGATCCACCACACGCATCAATTCAGGTACGTGTTGTTTCAAGGTCGTTTCAACACCTTGCTTTAAAGTTACATCAATCGCTGAACAGCCCTGACAACCGCCACCAAATTTCAATACTGCAGTTAAGCCATGTTGTTCATCTTCCACCACTTCAACCAAAGCACAGTTACCGCCATGCCCTGCTAAACCTGGATTAATTTCAGACTGTAAAACATAAGTAATGCGTTCTTCTATTGAAGCGTCTGGACCTACGCGCGGCACTTTTGAGTTAGGCGCACGGAAGGTCAATTGACCACCAAAACGGTCTTTGTTGTAATCAATTACGGCATCCAATAAATATGGAATAGACGGCGTATCAATAAATGCAGGAAAGTCTGGATATTCCTGTTTGTAGTCTGTAGGTACAACTTCATCGGGCGCACTATAAGCCATGCAACATTCAGCACGCGGTGTACCAGGATTTTCTACAAAAACACGCACACCAATACCTGGTGTATTTTGCTTTGCCAATAAATCCTTCAAATACTCTTGAGCAGTTGGCGTAATCAATAAGTTTGGAATTTCATCTACAACTGCTGTGCTGCTGTTCTCAGTCGACATAACAATAATTTCCTCAAGCTGAAGTGGCTATTTTAACTGAAGATGCGGGGGAATAAAAAAAAATCAACCAAAATTGTCGGATTTATTCCTAAAGTTCGACTCAAACTCAGTTTTGATGCATTATTACAGCAGAGTTCAAGTAAAAGAATAGGCGTTTATGCTCGATTTACCTTTTAATCATACCGTGACCATCATCATTATTACGGTCATTGTGTCTATGTTGGCATTTTCCAAACAAGAGTTAATGAATCGCCTGATCTTTTGGCCGCCTGCGATGCAACGCGGACAATATGACCGCTTTATTACCCATGGATTTGTGCATGCCGATGGTGCGCATTTGCTGTTCAATATGATTACCCTGTTTTTCTTTGGCAGCATCATTGAAAGTTTTTATCGCCAATACGTCTATGATTTAGGCTTCGTTTTATTCTATTTAGGTGGTTTGATTGCCGCGATTATTCCAAGTTATCTAAAGCATAAAAATGACCATCGTTGGGCTAGCTTAGGCGCATCTGGCGCTGTATCTGCAGTGTTGTTTGCCTATATTTTGTTTGAGCCATGGAAGCTGATTTTCGTGTTCTTTATTCCTGTGCCTGCTATTATTTTTGCAGTGCTGTATGTGGCGTATAGCATTTGGTCGGGTAAACGCGGTAATTCCAATATTAATCACAGTGCGCATTTATGGGGTGCGGCCTATGGTGTGATTGTGACTATTTTAATTGAACCACGCATCTTGCCTCACTTCCTGAATAAATTGGCGCAACTGCCGTTTTAACTTTTTGAAACTATAGCGACTCGGTACATCTACCACTGAGTCGTTGTTACTTTGAAAAATTTTCAAATCCGTCAATAGACTGCTTTCACAAATCTTCTTAAAACCAGCATTTATTGCCTTTCATCCTCAACTTGGCTTTGGTAAAAGCGATTTTCAATCCCCTGAAGGCAGTATGCTGATTGATCCTGACCGTACGATCTATCCGAAAGGCTATTACCCACACCAACAACCGCATGATGATGGTGATTTATGCCCCGGTCAGGCGAAAAAAGACGCTTTAAGCTGTTGATCTAAGTGAATAAAACATTGCTGATCCAGCATCAGAATGATTTATGATTCATACATACACATTTAAAAACTGATATTTAAATCCCAATAACATTTTATTTATCTATAAAACCTTTGCGCTTGGTGAAGGTTTTTATTCAAATCTCATTAAATTTTGGTACTTTTTGCTAGCCCATATCGCAACTTGGCATAGATAATGTATACATCTGTATATTAATTTCAATTTAGTTTGCGAGTTTTTGCATGTCCACTTCTTTCGATGGCTTACAGTTCCCAATTCATCCAGGAAAACATAAACCGAGCACCTCAAGCACAGGCAAACAAATTATTGCTGAAGCCTTAGCCACAGTCGATCATCAAAGCTCAGTTGATGCTTTGGCAGAAAAAAACTGGCGTAAGCACTACCCAAAATACTTTAAAGCCCTTGTGATCAATGGAATTCATAAACAAGCTAACGCAATTCAAATTGCAGAAGATGGGTTAAGAAAAGCGCATCAAAGTTTTGAGTTTTATCGTCATGAGCAAAAATATGTGCTGAAAGATGTCATGCACTTGCCTACTGAAACTTTATATACCTTTAAATTACAAGGCAGCAGCCAATCAGCACCTGAATGGTATGTGCCGTATCAGGGGCAAAAGTTACAAGGTCAAGCCTTACTAGATCAAATTGCAATTTGGCTGGCAGCAGGCATTATTGAACCAAGTCATGCCGAAGCGTTAAATGCAGCAGTAGCGCATCCCGAATGGTTTGATTTGTCTGACCGTAATATGGTGCTATTTGGTGCAGCTTCAGAAGCTGGTCCACTCACATGGTTAGCCAAATGGAAAGCCAATATTATTGCAGTCGATTTACCAAACAGCCGTGTGTGGAATAAAATTCTAAGCACTGTGCAACAAGGCAATGCCACCTTATACGCACCAAGTACAACACAACTCGCGGCAGATACTCCATTTGACGTTTTAACCGAACAATTGGGTGCAAATCTGCTGACGCAAACCCCAGAAATTGCGCAATGGTTAGCTCAAAAAACTGAAACGCTAGATTTAGCAGCCATTGCTTATTTGGATGGTGAAAAACACGTGCGTGTTGCTATGGCAATGGATGCCATTATGCAATATGTCAGCGAACACAAAGCTGACAGCAGCCTAATGTTTATGTGTACTCCAACCGATGTTTATGCTGTTCCTGAAGAAGTGATCAGCGCATCTGCGGAGAAATTTCAGCAGCGCTCTCAAGGGCAAAAGCTGCTCACCAAATGTATTGAAACCATCTCACGCAGTCATTTCTTCCAAAAGAATCTGCACAATTTGATTGCTTCAGACAATGGTCAACATTATGGTATTGCCGACTGTTTGGTGGTGGAACAAGGGCCAAACTATGCTTTGGCAAAACGTATCCAGCAATGGCGTGCAATTTTAGCCCGTCATCAAGGACAGCGTGTCAGCATCAATATTGCACCTTCAACCACCACACACTCCGTGACCAAAAATCCATTGCTCAAGGCTGCATTTAGCGGCGCAAGTTTGTTTGATGTTGAAGCGTTTAGCCCTGAAACCACCAATGCGATTATGGCTGCGTTATGGATTCATGACCTACGCAATCCAGACTCGGCAGCCAATCCCGAAGTGAAACTTGATCATCCGCTCGAATTGATGATGGAAGGTGCGAACCACGGTGGATTATGGCGCGTGGCGTATTTGGCACGAACTGCCTTGCCTTTTGCTGCACTCTATGGCTTTGCTGCAGAGAAATTGCCGCTCGACAAACTCATTGCTAAGTTTAAAAAGTAAGGGCGAAATCTCACTTTAAAACTTGTCTGCAGATGTTGCACTTATTCATCACTAGGTACAAAAAAAGCGCTGTATCATCACAGCGCTTTTTCAACCACTCAAAAAGTTTTGAATGGATTAAAACACTTTTAAGAACAACCAGAACAAGCTACCCGATAAACAAATTGTTGCAGGTAGTGTGAAAATCCATGCAGAAAGAATGGTGCGAACCATCTGGAAATTTAGACCAGATTTATTTGCCACCATCGTACCTGCCACCGCACTGTTCAGTACATGTGTAGTCGAAACTGGCATCCCCAAACCATCTGCAGCAGCAATAGTTGACATTGCTACAAGCTCAGCAGACATACCCTGACCATAAGTCATGTGCTGCTTGCCAATACGCTCGCCAACGGTCACCACAATACGTTTCCAGCCGACCATTGTACCCAAGCCTAGTGCTAAGGCAACGGCTACTTTGACCCAAGTTGGAATGTATTGTAAAAACGAATCTAAATGACTGCGGTAGCTTTTAACTACTTTTTTCTGTTCTTCCGACATTTCAGGCAAGGCATTAGCTTTGTCTAAACGCTTGAACGAAGTCGTACTTAAATACATATCGTTACGCATTTCTGCCACTTCAGCTTCAGGTACGTCTTTTAAGTTGCCGTATTGCCCCACACGCTCACCCAAATGGTCAGTTAAACTTGCCAAAGCAGGCACGACTTCAGGAGTAATTTCTTTCGTCTGAATATAGCTAGTAATAATCTGACGTGCTTTTTCATCTGGCATATCGACATGTTGTGCATAAATCACATCAGCCGTTTGTGTAGAAAGCTGCTGGAACGATTGGATGTGGTTTTGGTCTAACTCTTTGTTTAACGAATACGCCAACGGCACAATCCCGATCAAAATCAACATGATTAAACCCATGCCCTTTTGACCATCGTTTGAACCATGCGCAAAACTTACCCCAGTACAGGTAAAAATGAGAATGGCACGAATCAGAGGTGGTGGTGGTTTATTACCTTCAGGTGGCTGGAATAACTCCATTTGTTTCTTGAAGATTTTTTTCACCAAGAGGAACAAAATCGCGGCAAAAGCAAAACCAATCAGTGGCGAGAACAATAAAGCCTTACCTACTTTCATGACTTGTTCCATATCTACACCACTTGCACCCGCACCTGAGTTAAGCAAGTAGTTCATAATCCCCACACCTAAAATCGAACCGATTAAAGTGTGCGAACTTGAAGCAGGAATACCGAAGAACCACGTTCCCAAGTTCCAGACAATTGCGGCAATCAACATGGCAAACACCATGGCAAAACCTGCGCCTGAACCGACATTCATAATCAGTTCGACTGGAAGTAAGGCAATAATACCGTAGGCAACTGCACCACTGGCGACCATCACCCCAAGAAAGTTACAGAATCCGGCCCACATTACTGCCACAGGTGCAGACAAGGCATTGGTATAAATGACTGTTGCCACAGCGTTGGCTGTGTCGTGGAAACCATTCACAAATTCACAGCCTAAGGCAATGAATAAAGCTGTAGCTAATAAAATCACCGAGTACATGCTCAGTGCAGGTACGTGGGACAAATCCGCAGATAATTGGAAACCAATATAAATAAGGGTAGAAACGATGATCGTTAAAAACACCGGCATAAAAAATTTCGGTGTAGGCACATGAACATTGGTCGATTTAGTGGTCGACTTGTGTACTGAATCTACAGGAGTTGGATTAGAATTCATGCAAGCAGAAAAGAGGATTTAAAATCCCCTTATTGTTCAATTAAATTGTGACAATTATATGACAAAGAGCTGCTATATAAAGCAACTTACATACTTTATTTTCACACTTTAAGCTGTGTTTTATGTGTATAAAAATAAAATAAATATTTAAATTTAAACACTTAGAATAAAGAACCTACTTTCGTGATGTCATTCTCTCAAACTTAGATTTATTACACGGTTGTCATATTTGTCTAAACCTTCAGACAAATTTCAGGTTGAGGCAATTTTGCCTGAGCAATATGACAAAGCGATGACGTATCAAAGAAAATTAAAATTAGAATACGTATCGTCACTGCTTTTATTTGGGATCAAAACCTACAGTACACTCCCCCCTCAAAATTCTAAAAATACCGCTTTATGCACTATTTTTATGACTTACACTCGCTCTGGTCGCTTCAAGTGCACGAAAGCCTTGCAAACTCTGTTAAAATAGCACTCATTTCGGATTCAGTCATAAAGGGTTTTTTATGTCCACGCTTACCACCCTGAAAGCGCTTCTTGCCCAAAGAATTTTAATTATCGATGGTGCCATGGGTACTATGATTCAACGCCATCAATTGGAAGAAGCCGATTATCGTGGTGAACGTTTTGCAGATTGGGCACATGACCTCAAAGGCAACAACGATTTATTGGTACTGACTCAACCGCAAATTATTCAAGACATTCATGAAGCCTATTTAGATGCGGGCGCAGACATTATCGAAACCAATAGCTTTAACGGCACACGCGTTTCCATGTCTGACTATCATATGGAAGATTTGGTTCCAGAAATTAACCGTGAAGCAGCCCGTTTAGCCAAAGCAGCCTGTGAAAAATATTCAACACCAGACAAACCACGTTTTGTGGCAGGTGTACTTGGGCCTACATCACGTACTTGTTCAATTTCACCCAATGTAAACGACCCTGCATTTCGTAACATTACATTTGATGCACTCAAAGAAAACTATATTGAAGCTGCGCATGCCTTAATTGAAGGTGGTGCAGATATCCTGCTCATTGAAACTGTATTTGACACCTTAAACTGTAAAGCCGCGATTTTTGCGGTGAAAGAAGTGTTTAAACAGCTCGGGCGTGAATTGCCGTTAATGATTTCAGGTACCATTACCGATGCTTCAGGACGTACTTTAACGGGTCAAACTGCAGAAGCATTCTGGAACTCGGTACGTCATGGCGATTTACTTTCTATTGGTTTTAACTGTGCCTTGGGTGCAGATGCCATGCGTCCACACGTCAAAACCGTTTCAGACGTTGCCGATGTATTTGTTTCTGCGCACCCGAACGCAGGCTTACCCAACGCATTTGGTGGCTATGATGAAACGCCTGAAGAAACTGCAGCTTTCCTCAAAGAATTTGCTGAAAGTGGCTTGATCAATATTACAGGCGGTTGTTGTGGTACAACGCCTGACCACATTCGCGCGATTTACAATGCAGTAAAAGACATTCCACCACATAAAATTCCAGAAATTAAACCTGCTTGTCGTTTAAGTGGTTTAGAACCATTTAACATTTATGATGATTCTTTATTTGTAAACGTAGGCGAGCGTACCAACGTCACAGGTTCTAAAAAATTTCTGCGTTTAATTCGTGAAGAAAACTTTGCAGAAGCCTTAGATGTTGCACGTCAACAGGTAGAAAGCGGTGCGCAAATCATCGACATCAACATGGATGAAGGCATGCTCGATTCACAGGGCGCGATGGTGCACTTTTTGAACTTGGTAGCCTCTGAGCCTGATATTTCTCGCGTACCCATCATGATTGATTCTTCTAAATGGGAAATCATTGAAGCAGGCTTGAAATGCGTACAAGGTAAAGCCATCGTCAACTCTATTTCCCTAAAAGAAGGCTATGACGAGTTTGTCGAAAAAGCGCGTCTATGCCGTCAGTATGGCGCTGCGGTGATTGTGATGGCCTTTGATGAAAATGGTCAGGCCGATACTGCCGCACGTAAAAAAGAAATCTGTAAACGTTCTTATGATGTGCTGGTCAATGATGTTGGTTTTCCTGCCGAAGACATTATTTTTGACCCGAACGTGTTCGCAGTTGCAACCGGTATTGAAGAACACAACAACTACGCCGTCGATTTTATTGAAGCTACGGGTTGGATTAAACAAAACCTGCCACATGCCATGATTTCTGGCGGTATTTCTAACGTGTCGTTCTCCTTCCGTGGTAATGAGCCAGTGCGTGAAGCGATTCATGCCGTGTTCCTGTACTATGCGATTAAACAAGGCCTGACCATGGGTATTGTCAACGCAGGTCAGCTAGCCATTTACGATGATATTGACCCGGAACTGAAAGATGCAGTTGAAAACGTGATTCTGAACCAGAATCAGGGTGCCAGCGGTCAAGATGCTACGGAAAAACTACTAGAAGTAGCAGAAAAATACCGTGGTCAGTCAGGTACACAAAAAGCCGAAGAAAACTTGGAATGGCGCAACGAATCTGTTGAAAAGCGTCTTGAATACGCTTTAGTGAAAGGCATCACCACCTTTATTAATGAAGACACCGAAGAAGCACGCTTAAAAGCCAAACGTCCATTAGATGTGATTGAAGGCCCGTTAATGGATGGCATGAACGTGGTCGGTGACTTGTTTGGTTCAGGGAAAATGTTCCTACCACAAGTGGTAAAATCTGCCCGTGTGATGAAGCAAGCTGTAGCATGGCTGAATCCGTACATTGAAGCTGAGAAAACAGGTAGCCAATCTAAAGGTAAAGTGTTGATGGCAACGGTAAAAGGCGATGTACACGATATTGGTAAGAATATCGTGGGCGTGGTCTTGGGCTGTAATGGTTATGATATTGTCGATTTGGGCGTGATGGTACCTGCAGAGAAAATCCTGCAAACGGCTATTGATGAAAAAGTCGATATTATTGGCTTGTCTGGCTTAATTACTCCGTCTTTAGACGAAATGGTTTTTGTTGCCAAAGAAATGCAGCGTAAAGGCTTTAACATTCCATTGTTGATTGGTGGCGCTACCACATCTAAAGCACATACTGCGGTTAAAATTGATCCACAGTTCTCAAACGATGCTGTCATTTACGTTGCCGACGCTTCGCGTGCCGTTGGTGTTGCGACAACCTTACTCTCCCCTGAAATGAAACCTGCTTTTGTTGCAGAGCATCGTGCGGAGTACGCTAAAATTCGTGAACGTATTGCCAACAAGCAACCTAAAGCCGCGAAATTGTCGTATGCAGAAGCCATCGACAATGGTTTGAAAATTGATTGGGACAACTACACGCCTGCAGTACCAAAATTAATTGGTACACAAGTGCTGACCAATTACCCACTTGAAACCTTATTGCCATACTTTGACTGGACACCATTTTTTATTTCTTGGAGTTTAGCGGGCAAATTCCCAAAAATTCTGGAAGATGAAGTGGTGGGTGAAGCTGCAACTGACTTATACAACCAAGCGCAAGCCATGCTCAAAGATATTATTGCAAATAATCGCTTTGATGCACGTGCAGTATTTGGGATTTACCCTGCCAACCGTTCTGCGGCAGATTCGGTACAGGTATATGATGCAGCACGTAATCAAGTAACGCATACCTTCCATCATATTCGCCAACAGTCAGACAAAGTAACAGGTAAACCAAACTTGTCTTTGGCAGACTTTGTCGCAACTGCAGAACAAGGGCAAGATTACTTGGGCGGCTTTACCGTGTCGATTTTTGGTGCGGAGGAAATGGCCAATGAGTTTAAAGCCAAAGGGGATGATTATTCTGCCATTTTGGTGCAGTCTTTGGGTGACCGTTTTGCAGAAGCGTTTGCAGAGCATTTGCATGAGCGTATTCGTAAAGAATTCTGGGGCTATCAGCCGAATGAGCAACTGAGCAATGAAGAACTGATTAAAGAGAAATATGTGGGGATTCGTCCTGCACCAGGCTACCCTGCTTGCCCTGAACACTCTGAAAAAGCCACACTGTTCAACTGGTTAGGTTCAACTGAAAAGATTGGCACACAGCTGACCAGCAGCTTTGCGATGTGGCCGCCTTCATCTGTGAGCGGCTTCTACTATGCTAACCCTGCTTCTGAGTACTTTAACGCAGGTAAAATCTCGTTAGATCAGCTTGAAGATTACGCACAGCGTAAAGGCTGGAGTTTAGATGAAGCGAAGCGTTGGTTAGCTCCAAACTTGGATGATTCGATTAATTAAGTGCATTGCGCTGCATGGGTTGTTCATTTGCCCATGCGCTATACATCATGTCATTTCAAAAGCCAGTGAATTGTAAAATTCACTGGCTTTTGTTTTTATGGGCAGTTCATCACTTAGTCTGAATTTTTTGAGTGTAGATTGCTAGAGGTATTTTTGAATTTCAACTAAAGAAATTTCTTTTTTTAATTTTTCCCTTGTGTCGAAATGTTCTATAGCAAAGCCATTGAACGAATTCGCCCATCAACAGACTCTAAAATGATCTCACCACTTTCATCATATTTGATATTTCGAAAACTCTCTTCG
>ERZ650302.712-NODE-712-length-18586-cov-46.272354_pt1 | contig 18586 bp, 17 predicted proteins | sample MGYA00376238_ERZ650302 | MGnify/ENA primary metagenome ERZ650302 (study PRJEB26733, sample SAMN07839298) | wastewater metagenome | biome: urban; feature: wastewater treatment plant; material: waste water | place: USA: North Carolina | collected 2016-04-28 ... | reverse complement strand
TTTATCGCGCTAAGTGAAAATCCACACAAGTTGTTCTTGTGTTTGTTGTTATTTAATGTACCAAAGATATCGTCTATCATTTGGTGAGCTTGATATTGTAATACGTTTTGTTTTACTCTGTCAAGCTTTATTTTAATTCTTTCTAAGCTTCGTAACTTGTTTACTTATCTGTAAACTCTTTGTCGCTCAGTGGTGGCGTATTATACGTGAATTAAGATGGGTGTCAACACCTTTTTCTTGAAATTTTCAAATAAAATAAAAATACCGCCTTGCGGCGGTATTTTTATTGATGCTGTAATCAGTGAACTGATTATTTGTTATCATCTTTTACTTCGGTGAATTCTGCATCTACAACCCCATCATCTTGCTGGGTTTGTTGTGGCTGTGCATCACCTGCTCCTGCAGTCGCGCCTGCATCAGCGTAAATTTTTTGACTAACCGGTAAGAAGGCATTGTCTAGGGCTTCAAGTTTTGACTTGATGTCATCTAGATTATCTTCTTTTACCGCCAATTCTAGCGCTTTGATAGCTTCTTCTACTGCGGCTTTGTCGCTATCGGTCACTTTGTCAGCGGCATCTTTCATGGCTTTTTGTACGCCATGAATACGGCCATCTGCTTCGTTACGTACTTGCGCAAGTTCAGCAAATTTGGCATCTTCAGCGGCATTGGCTTCAGCATCACGAACCATTTGTTCAATTTCAGCCTCTGATAGGCCAGAATCCGCTTTGATTTGGATACTTTGTGCTTTACCAGTCCCTTTGTCTTTTGCTGAGATATTCATGATACCATCAGCGTTGATGTCAAAGGTCACTTCAATTTGCGGTACGCCACGCGGTGCTGGTGGAATATCGGTCAAATCGAAACGTCCAAGTAATTTGTTTTGTGCAGCGATTTTACGCTCACCTTGGTAGACCTGAATAGTTACCGCAGGTTGGTTGTCATCCGCTGTAGAAAACACTTGTGATTTCTTGGTTGGAATCATGGTGTTTTTCTCAATGATTGGTGTCAAAACACCGCCCATGGTTTCGATACCTAGGGTTAACGGGGTTACGTCAAGCAGTAGTACATCAGTTTTGTCGCCTGACAATACCGCACCTTGAATCGCTGCACCCATCGCTACGGCTTCATCAGGGTTCACATCTTTACGTGGCTCTTTGCCAAAAAATTCTTGAACACGTTGTTGTACCAGTGGCATACGGCTTTGACCGCCCACCAAGATAACATCATCAATATCAGACGCTTTTAAGCCGGCGTCACTCAGTGCAGTTTTACAAGGCTCAATGGTACGGTTGACCAGCGTTTCAGTTAAGCTTTCTAACTTGGCACGGGTTACGTTTACCACTAAGTGTTTTGGACCTGTGGCATCGGCAGTGATGTACGGTAAATTAATATCGGTGCTTTGTGCGCTAGAAAGTTCGATTTTCGCTTTCTCTGCTGCTTCTTTTAGGCGCTGCATCGCCAGTGGGTCACCTTTTAGGTTCACACTGTTATCTTTTTTGAACTCTTCAACCAAGTAGTCGATTAAGGCTAAGTCAAAGTCTTCACCACCTAAGAAGGTGTCACCATTGGTTGAAAGCACTTCAAATTGCTGCTCGCCATCAACGTCTGCGATTTCAATGATTGAAATATCGAATGTACCACCACCTAAGTCATAAACCGCAATCTTACGGTCTGGCCCGCCTTTTTTGTCCAAACCGTAGGCTAAAGCTGCCGCTGTAGGTTCGTTGATAATACGTTTGACATCAAGACCTGCGATTTTACCTGCGTCTTTAGTGGCTTGACGTTGGCTGTCATTAAAATAAGCAGGTACCGTTACTACCGCTTCAGTGACGTTTTCACCTAGATAATCTTCTGCAGTTTTTTTCATTTTTTTCAAAATTTCAGCAGAGATTTGAGGTGGTGCTAATTTTTTACCGTTGACTTCAACCCAAGCGTCGCCATTGTCAGCTTTGACAATTTTATATGGCACCATGCCGATATCTTTTTGCACGACTTTGTCTTCAAACTTGCGACCAATCAAACGCTTGATAGCAAATAAGGTATTTTGTGGGTTGGTCACCGCTTGGCGTTTGGCTGATTGACCGACTAAGATTTCGCCGTCATCTTTATAAGCAACGATTGATGGGGTGGTACGGGCGCCTTCAGCATTGTCGATGACTTTAACTTTGTCACCTTCCATCACTGCAACACATGAGTTGGTTGTACCTAAGTCAATACCAATAATTTTAGCCATAATTAAATTCTCCAATTTTTATTTTGATGGTAAGTGGTGATGAACACCACGTTGTCTTGTATTTTTATATCGGTTTAACGATGGTTTTTTTCAAGCAGTTAGCAAAAATTTTTTGCTACGCTTGTTACCAATCGGTCAATCCGTTGTTTACTGCTTGCCTACTAGCTACCTACGCGAACCATGGCTGGACGCAATAAACGCTCATGTAGCGTATAACCTTTTTGTAGTACTTGACCTACTTGGTTGGCGCTTGCTTCTGGATCGATACCCACGGCTTCATGCAGGTCGGCATTGAATGTTTCGCCTTGTGGATTGACCACTTTAACGCCGTATTTTTCTAGCACCGCAATCAGCGATTTGTGAGTAAGTTTGACGCCTTCAAACACAGGATCATTGTCGGATTGGCTATTTTCAATCGCACGTTCAAGGTTATCAACCGTGTCTAATAGGTCTTTGGCAAATTTTTCTAAGGCAAATTTTTTGGTTTTTTCGGTTTCTTGCTCCATGCGGTTACGCGCATTGTAGGCTTCAGCGTTGGCACGGGCCTGGGCTTCTTTGGCTTCTTTGATTTGACCTTCAAGCTCGGCAATGCGATTTTGGTAAGTAGTCAAATCTACTTGACTGTCAATAATTTTTGGTTCGCTAGTTGGCTCAGATTCGCTTATTGCTTCGCCTAATACATTTGACGTGGCATCAGTTTGGTTATGCGGTTGCGTATTTTGGTTATTATCAGCTGAATTCATCAATCATCACTCCTATTATCAAAGTAATCGTCACCAGGGTAACAGTTACACGTTAAAACGGTTAAAGTTATTGCCTTTGATAATGGTGAATCCCTTTAATTTCAAGAGTGAGTCGCATTATTTGCAGGTCAAGATGGCGTTTTTCCTGTGAAATCCACATTAAATTTGCGTATTTATGACATGAGAAGATAAAAATTGCTAAAAACATTGCTAAAAATAAGGTGTTAAGCGCGTACTTGTTGTTGGGTTAGTGCATCAAAAATTTGGCTAGGTCGAACAAATCCAAGGGTATCGCCGAGTAAATAACCGATGGCATCACCAAAATAATGATAAGCAGTCGCGAAATCAGTAGCAGGCGTTAAACCCGATAGGTTACAACTCGTTGATACCAAAAATCCAAATGGGTTATTGTTGTCTGCGTGGGCAATGGTGTTGCAAAGCTTAGCAATCATCGGATGGGTAATCACTCGTATGGCTAAGCTATCTCGCCCACCTGTGACCCAGTCGGGGATTTTGCCTTGCAATGATGCAGGAATCGGTAACAACCAAGTGGTGGCTTGTGCATCGCTAGACTGCCAACTTGCCGCAATGCTATCAACTACTTGCTTTGGTAACGGCTGTAAGAATGGCTGAATATGGGCGATATCGCCTGTGATAACAATCATGCCTTTTTCGATTGGACGTCGTTTAATCGCTAAAATCTGTTTCACTGCGGTTTCGTTAAATGGGTCACAGCCGATTCCCCACACCGCTTCGGTTGGATAAGCAAGTAGATTGCCGGCTTGTAAAAATTGCTGAACTGCATCGAGCTGGGTGTCATTAAATTGCATTATATACCTCGATTATTTGGTAGTTTTTTTTGCTTGTGGCTTATCAAAATTAAGGGCGGCAGCGCATATATAGACCGCCGCGCTGCATCACCAGTCCCATTAGCTCAAGCTCAATCAGCCAGCCCATGAGTGTCGCAATATCGGTACGGGTTTTATCGACCAAGTTGTCTAAATCTTGCCCTACCCAATCGAGTTGATTAAGTAGTGTCTGCAAATGCGGCGCCACATCCATCGCCAATGGCGCTTGGTGCGGCTGGGTATTTGATGCTGATTCAGATGGTAATTGAGGGCTACTGATGACTGACTGTGCAACTATCGGCGTTGTTTCAACCTCGGTGGCTTTGACAAGCGGCGATTTAAAAATTGATAAATCTTCCAAAATTTGTGATGGATGATCGACCAAGGTCGCACCCTCACGAATCAATTGGTGGCAACCTTTGGCGTTGAGGTTGTCAATATGACTAGGAATAGCAAAAACTTGTTTGCCTTGCTCGTTGGCTTCTCTGGCCGTGATGAGCGAGCCGCTTTTTGCAGCGGCTTCTACAACCAAAGTTGCCAAACTTAGCCCAGCGACGAGACGATTGCGCCTTGGAAAATGGTAACGACTGCTCGGCATATCGGGCAATAATTCACTAATGACGCAGCCACCTGACGCAATAATATGGGCTTTAAGGCTGGCATGATTTTTTGGGTAACAATGTTTAATACCATTGCCCAGTACCGCAATAGTACCACCTTGTGTGCCCGTCATCTGTAGACTTAACGCACCTAAATGCGCTTGTTTGTCAATGCCTTCTGCCATGCCACTGGTGATCCATAAGCCTTCGTGCGCCAAATATTGCGCCATATCAAAGGCAATTTTTTCAGCATGTGGGCTAGGTTTACGACTCCCAACAATCGCTAACTGGGGTTGGCTCAAAGCAGATAAATTGCCTTGATAAAATAACAAAGGCGGTGGGTCATAGATGTTTTTTAACTGCGTGGGATATAAAGGGTCATTATCAAACACAACCCCATACTGCCCTTGTGATAGTTCTAATAGCGTATCATGCAAAAATTGGCTGGTTCGACTGGCGCTGATAAACTCAGCAAAGCGTTTGTGGTGATTATCATGCAAGCCCAGTGCTTGCCAGTCTGCTAGCTTAGCTTGAATGGCTTGTTCAGCGCTACCAAAACGCGCTACAAGCTTGTTATAAACAGGCACCGATAAGTTCACTAAATGCCATAACAATAAGGCAGCCTGCTGCGCCGGGTTTAGGTTAGGCTGATAATCCTGCATCACGTATATTCCTTGGGCAAGTATAGGGCTTATGAATGTTTGCTAGTATAAATTTTTCTCACGATAAAAACTTTAAAGACAGCAAAGCCAGTCAAGGTGACTGGCTTTTGAACAATCGCTTACCAATCAAGCATCAGCAAGGGCAAGCAAGCAAAGGTAAGCAAAAGCGTTAGTTGCCGACCGCAGGCAATAAAAAATCTTGCTCATGAATCGGTGATTCTGCATCAAGTACATAAGCGTAGCTTATATCGTTAAATGCTTTAAATACCATCACATGACCGATTTGCTCACTTGGCAAGCGTACTGCCCCACCTTTTACGGGTGAATAGCCATTCAAGACTAAAGCGCCTTTTTGATAAACCGTCAACACATCGCCTGGCTCAGCGCCTTGGCTGGTACCCAAATTAATGGCAATCACCCCATCTCGACCCGCACTACTAATGGAATTTAAAATACGAATCACGCGACCGCCACGAGTAACGCTGGCAGGTTTTGGATAAAAAGCGGGTGGCAAGTACTGACCGACTTCGACAAATACACGGTCACCTTCGCGCACTTCTTGACCATACGATTTTTTAAGCTCGATACTAGAAACACCGTTTGATGCTACGCTAGTGACGATACCTGCGGCAACTTGGGTGACTTCAAGACCGATGACTTTACGGGTCATTGGGTCAACATACGGTTCGCCCTCACGATACACGCCATAGCGTTGTCCCACAATGAGTGGCACGCCTTTGGCATAGATTTTGTTACCAACACCTGTGATAATGTTTTTATCTTTTGAAGCAAGCACATAGGGGGTAGTTTTAAAGTCATCAGGCGCTACGATGATATTGCGTTCAAGCCATGTTTCAATGGCAGTCAAAGGAATCGCAGTGATACTACCTGCAGCACTTACCACTGTGGTTGTGGTGACTGGCGCGTTCATGGCTTTTTCAATGCCTGCACAGCCTTCCCCCGTATCTACACCGACCAATTTTTGCCCTTTAATCACACATAAGATAATCACATCTTTTGGATAAATCAGATGCGGATTACGAATCTGCTTATTGGTCGCCCAAATTTCTTTCCAGCGCCACGGACTTTCTAAGAATTTACCGGAGATATCCCAAAGCGTATCACCTTTTTTTACCACATAACGGTTAGGAGCATCGGCTTTGATACGAGGCGGCGGGTTGTTAGCAGCGGCTAACGAAGTCACTGTCATACCTAGGGTTGCCAACAAAGCGAAGGATAATTTTTTCATTGTCGTGGTGTTATAGTTCGTCATAGCCCAATGCTCAAGGTTAACCGCTTAACGCTTTAAAATGGCATACGCTTTACCATCACTTATTAAAATCATAGCCAAATGTTGTGTTATGTGTCGCAAAATCACCCATAATTTGCACTATGTAAATTTTGGTTAGCATAGCATAAAATAATTAGGGCTTCATAAATTTTCTCTTTAAATCGTTTTTTTAAATGATTGGGTTTTGGTGGATTTTAATCACTCAATCATTATCATTGATCATTATCATTGATTATTTGCTATTGTGAAGCGATTGGTTTGCACCTATATATAAGTTATAGTAGCCAAACTTTAGCGTTTGCGTTACCCTATGCCAATTTTTTTAGATAATTTTTGCCTTATTATTTGCCTTATTAACAGTTGATTGATTATGACTTTACGCACTATTTTAAACTACCCAGATCCGAGGCTTCGTACCCTTGCCAAGCCTGTCACCCACTTTGATGATGAGCTAAAAACCTTGATTGATGATATGTTTGAAACCATGTATGCCGCCAAAGGTATTGGCCTTGCGGCGACACAAGTGGATGAGCACATTCAATTGGTGGTGATGGACTTATCTGAAGATGGCAGCCAGCCTCGGGTGTTTATCAACCCTGTTATCACCCCATTAGCCGATGAATTATATAGCTACGAAGAAGGGTGTTTGTCTGTGCCAGAATATTATGACAAAGTCGATAGACCCAAACATGTCAGAATTGAGGCACTCGACGCGCAGGGCAACCCGTTTGTTGAAGAAGCACAAGGCCTACTTGCCGTATGTATCCAACATGAAATTGACCACTTAAATGGTAAAGTTTTTGTGGATTATTTATCCAAGCTCAAACAAGACCGTGCGCGTGATAAAGTGCGTAAAGTTATCAAACAACGTGAAAAAGATGCTGAACATAAAAGACTGTGATTTTTAACTGTAAGGGAAAACCATGACCACTCGCCCATCGCGTATCGCCACTGTCACACGAAATACCGCCGAAACCCAAATCACCGTGTCTATCAACCTTGACGGCACTGGTCAAGGCAGTATTGACACGGGCGTGCCATTTCTTGACCATATGCTTGACCAAATCAAACGACATGGCTTAATTGACATGGATATCACCTGTAACGGCGACACCCACATTGACGACCATCATAGCGTGGAAGATGTCGGTATCACGCTAGGTCAAGCCTTCAAACAAGCGATTGGCGATAAAAAAGGCATCGTGCGTTATGGGCATTTTTATGCGCCACTCGATGAAAGCCTTAGCCGTGCGGTAGTGGATATTTCAGGTCGTCCTGGACTGCACATGGATATCCCGTTTACCCGTGCGATGATTGGTGGGTTTGATGTCGATTTGTTTAGTGAATTTTTCTATGGCTTTGTCAATCATGCCATGATAACTATCCATTTGGATAACTTAAAAGGCAAAAACAGCCATCACCAAATTGAAAGTACGTTTAAAGCCTTTGCTCGTGCGCTGCGGATGGCAGTGGAATATGATGAACGCGCACTCGATAGATTGCCGAGTACAAAAGAAAGTCTATAATTTTAAATAGTTACTGTTGCTGATTTTCTAAATCAATTCTTTGCACGCTTTTTAACATAAATGGGTAACTCATCGTTAAAATAGGCAATTTGACATATTCAACGCAGATTTGCTGTGATGGGTTATATTTAGCTTTAAAATAATCTGTATCTTTGTGTATACGATTGATATAGCTGAACTCATAAAATTTTCTTTGTTTCTCTTGGTACAAGATTAAAACTTTCCTTGAGGATTTGAAGTCATTCTTTGTGGCATATTTTGAAAATACGCCACATACTTTTTTTATGTTTTTATCATGATTGTATAAATAAAATCCATAAGTAAAATGATAAATAATAAATAAAATCCCAATAAAAATAATGCCAAAGCGAATATTCTGCTGCTCAGTAAAATTACTTTGCCACCAAAGTAATGTCATGACCAAAACAACCGATACCAGCGTATTTACATTTGCACCGACCATTAAAAAAACAACTGCTTGTGGAATCACAAGCAGTAAAAAAATTTTCAATGATGATTTTTGGTTTTGATTAAACATTTAAATTATTGAATAAAATCCAAATTAGTCTTTAAAATTATTAAATTGCAGCGGCACGCCAAATTGCTTTTCTTTCAAAAACGCCATGGCTTGCTGTAGCGTGTCTTTTTTCTTATCATTGACCCGTACTTTATCGCCTTGAATCGCTGCCGATACTTTCAAATCCGACTCTTTTAATGCCTTACTGATTTTTTTGGCAGTATCGCCATCAAGTCCATCTTTGAGATTGACCACCTTTTTCATTTGTTTGCCCGAGCCTTGATTATCCTGTGGGTCGAGCGACTGCAAATCCACCCCACGTTTTATCATGTTTTTCTCAAGCATGGCATACACGTTTTCCATCTGCAACTCATTGTCTGCGGTGAGGGTGATTTTTTTGTCTTTTTCATTCAGTTCGACTTTAATATCGCTGCCTTTAAAATCAAACCGGGTGGCGATTTCTTTCTCGGTATTTTGCACGGCATGTTTAACTTCAAATAACTGTAACTCTGAAACCACGTCAAATGATGGCATGAGGTTTTCCTTATCAAATTTGTTGAATAAAATCTAAAAAATCTGCCCTATCATAACTGATTTTGTCAATTTTTAACAATTAACCGGCTGTTTTTACCGAAGTTAATCATATAAAATAAATCATAAATAATATAATGATTTAAAATACTGATTAAAATGATTAACTTTTTAATCACGCTGATTACAGTTTTTTACCTTATTTGTTTGTATAATGAGTAAGCAAATAGGTCATTTAATAAAAAATGTCGTATAACAATTTACGATAATAAGGAGTAGGACATGGCGTTTAGCGATATGATTGGCAAACAAGTGCCAAGCGTGACTTTTCATACCCAACAGCAAGGCAAATGGGTAGATATTAGCACGGATGAATTATTTAAAGGCAAAAAAGTAGTATTATTCGCCTTACCTGGGGCATTTACACCAACGTGTTCATCACTGCATTTACCCCGCTATAATGAATTGGCAACTGAATTTGCCAAACTAGGCGTTGATGACATCGTGTGTGTCTCGGTCAACGATACCTTTGTCATGAATGCTTGGGCAAAAGACCAGGACTGTAGCAATGTGACCGTGATGCCAGATGGTAACGGTGAGTTTACTGAGGCGATGGGACGCTTAATTGATGATTCAGCGATTGGGTTTGGCAAACGTTCATGGCGTTATTCGATGCTGGTCGATGATGGTAAAATCGTCAAAATCTTTGACGAACCCCAAGACAGCGGCAGTGATGACCCATATGAAGTATCAGATGCCGATACCATGATTAAATATATTGACCCAAACTGGCAAGACAAACCCTCTGTCTCAATTTTTACCAAGCCTGGTTGCCCACATTGTGCCAAAGCCAAAGAAACGTTAACCCAAAAAGGCTTCGAGTTTGAAGAAATTGTACTTGGTAAAGATGCCAGTATTACCTCAGTGCGAGCCATTACGGGTCGTGAAACCACCCCACAGGTGTTTATCGGTGGCAAACACATCGGTGGTAATGATGATTTACAAAAATATTTTGCTGACGCAAAGTAATGTTTGATTAAATAAAAAAAGACAGTCTAGGCTGTCTTTTTTATTGCTATCTCTGATGAAAATTCTTTTTATTGTGGGTTAGAATTTTCATTTTTAGGTATATCAGGCTTAAATTGAATTTTTTGCCCTTTATTATCGGTTAAAATTAGATTTTCGCCTTGAAATTCATACACATTTCCATCTGTGATAAACGTAATAAACGAATTTTCCGTCGCATCATAATCACTACATCCCATTGCAGTACCAACATAACCCTCATCTTTTTCGGGCTTAGGTGGAACTGTACGAAAATTTGTGTCATCAAATTCCATCGGTTTACCGCCATGATTGCATCCCGAATAAACGCCAACACTCCCAATATTCTTGCTACCACGAGTAAAACTGACGGTAGCATTACTTTGCAGCTTTTTCAAATCTTCATCAGTCACATTGATAAATTTATCAAATTGCCATCTAGAGTCTTTAGGTAATAATTTTTTTGATTGAGCGTCAAATTTTTGGGTCTGTGCCTTGTTTTCTACAGAATTGATTTGGGTGTTATTGGCAACGGTTTTGACATCGTTACAGGCAATCAAAGTTAAAGTAAAGCAGCAAAGGATTAGCTTTTTCATGATTTTTCCAAAATCTTTAAAAGGTTATTTAAAACAACTCTATCATAACTAAAATCCCTTCTCCATTTCCTCAAGTGCCATCATCAAATTCATCACCTGCTCTTCGACTGCTTCAATTTGTCCTTTTAGATGGGTTTGTTCATCGAGTAGCTTTAGTAAGTCGGCTTTTCGGCTATCCTCATATAGACTGGTATCGCCTAACTGTTGTTCAATTTTCGCCAGTTTTTCGCCCAATTTTTCCAGCTGTTTTTCCTCATTTTCGATTTTTTTACGAATGGGCGCGGTGAGTTTACGCTGTTCAGCGGATTTTTTGCGTTGTTCTTCTTTGGATAACGCATTGGGTACGTTAGACGTTTCACGTGAAACATCTGTTTTATGGTCGGCTAATTTTTTGTCTTCAAGCTTTTTAATGTCGTTCGCTTGTTTGGCTTGCTGTTTGCGGGTCTGTGATAACCACTGACTATAATAGGCGATGTCATTGTCAAAGATGTTACATTGCCCGTCATGTACCAAATATAGCTCATCGCAAACATTGGCTATCATTTCTCGGTCATGGGACACCAGAATGACCGCCCCTTCAAATTCTTGCAACGCCATACTCAATGCTTGGCGCATCTCCAAATCCAGGTGGTTGGTCGGCTCGTCTAATACCAAAACATTGGGACGTTGCCATACGATGAGCGCAAGGGTGAGTCTTGCCCGCTCGCCGCCAGAGAATAACTTGCTTTGGGTATCAATGCGCTCACCGCGAAAGTCAAAACTACCTAAAAATGCGCGTAAATCAGCGTCTGAGGTTTTGCCTGCGAGACGCTGCAGCATCAACATGGGTGATGCTTCGCCATCGAGGCTATCCATTTGGTGTTGGTTAAAATACCCTAGTACCAAACTATCTGCGGCTTTACGCGTCCCAGACAAGATAGGCAACTCACCCACCAAGCCTTTAATGACCGTTGATTTGCCTGCGCCATTCATCCCTAGCAGACCGATGCGGCTGTCAGGGGTAATTTGTAGGCGAATGTTCTCGATGAGTGCTACACCGTTGTAACCTACACTGGCATTGTCTAGCACCAATAATGGCGATGTTAATTGCACAGGGGATTTGAAACGAAACTGAAACGGATTATCCGCCATGATAGGCGCTAGCTCGGTCATCCGTTCCAGCTGTTTGACACGGGCTTGCGCTTGTTTGGCTTTGGAGGCTTTGGCTTTAAAACGGCGGATAAAATCTTCAAGGTGCGCACGGGTTTCTTGCTGTTTTTCAAACTGTTGCTGCTGCTGGGCTAAGCGTTCACTACGGGTACGCACAAAGGTGCTGTAATTGCCTGTATAAAGGGTCATTTGTTGGTTTTCAATATGCAAGATATTGCTCACCACATTATCCAAAAACGCTTGGTCATGCGAAATCATGAGTAGCGTGCCGTCATAGGCTTTGAGCCATTCTTCAAGCCACAAGATGGCATCCAAATCCAAGTGATTGGTCGGTTCATCAAGGAGCAATAAATCCGCTCGGCTCATTAAGGTTTTGGCAAGGTTTAGGCGCATACGCCAGCCGCCTGAAAAACTACTCACAGGTTGGCTTTCTTGGGCGACATTAAACCCAAGTCCTGTCATGATTTGGGAGGCTTTTGCAGGGGTACTATAACCATGGATATCATCAAAGCGCGCGTGCACATGGGCAAGCTCATCTTCTGACAAGGTATCTGGATGGTTAATCTTATCTTGCAGCTCAAAGTATTCTTTATCACCACTCAACACAAAATCTATCGCCGACTGGTCAGTGCTTTCAATCTCTTGCGCCATATGACCGATTTGCCAACTGTTGGGAACCGATAGACTGCCTGTGTCGAGCGCCAATTCACCTTCGCCTTTTTGGTTCAATAGCGTCGCAAAAAAACTGGATTTACCTGTGCCATTGTTGCCTGTTAACCCGATTTTCCAACCTGGATGGATTTGCAAATTAACATCTTTAAATAATACCCGCCCATCACGGCGAATACTGGCATCTTTTAGTTCTATCATAATCGGCTCAAAACTCAAAAAATTTGACTAAAATTAAATGGGAAAAATTCTTGATAGTATAAAGCAAGCACCCCATAATAAGAAAAAAGTTTTTATAAATAAGGAATACCCCGATGAGCGATACCGTAACTGATAGTATGGTTGATGGCATGACCTTGACCGATAATGCTGCCAAAAAAGTGCGTAACCTACGTGATTCAGAGGGCAATAACGACTTGATGCTACGCGTATATGTGACGGGTGGTGGCTGTTCGGGTTTTTCGTATGGTTTTAATTTTGAAGAAAACTTGGGCGATGATGATGCTACCTTTAGCAACGATGATGTAGCATTGGTGGTTGATAGTTTGAGCTATCAATATCTCAATGGCTCAACCATTGATTATGTGGAAGGATTAGAAGGCTCGCGTTTTACCGTCAACAATCCAAACGCCACCACGACTTGTGGTTGTGGTTCGTCATTTTCTATCTAGCTTTACTGGCTAATTTTACTGGGTTTCTTAACCTAGTTGGCTTGAACGATTAAAAGGCTTTATTTTAAATTATGGCTTAAATATAGCCAGTCACTGTTAAGTTTAGCCTTTTAATTTTCGTTTATCCTGTATTTGTTACCTTTGAACAAAATCATCTACATTTTTTCAGCGTTTATCAGATTTGATTTGTGTCATTAGCCTTTATCGGTAATAATGCTTCCATCAACAGCGTGATGACACTTAACCGTGTTATCATCAAGTATCCTAATATTGGTTGATATTAATTTATTCTTGTTAATTACTTAATGTTAAATGTTTTAATGTTAAATGTTTTAATGATTTAAGTTTGTTAGGGCGTGTCCCTAATTCGGAACAAAGTATTTTTAATGGCCTAAAAATGCCTAAATCTGGCAAAACTGCGTTAAATTGTTTGACAATATTCCAATATTATCTGCACAATTTGCCTTGTTTTGCTGGCGATTTAGTCTATTTTTAGCCTCATTATCCAAATAGGGACACGCCCTAGCTAAGCAATTATTAATAAGCAATCTTTATTATTAATTTAATAATACCAAGGAGCTTATCATGGCTAAATTATCTTTAGACGCACTCAATAACATCGACGGTTTCATTGCAGCTGCATTGGTTGACAGCGAATCAGGTCTAGCCCTTGCCTCAACCGGTAATGGTATCGACCTTGAAGTTGCAGCAGCAGGTAACACTGAAGTGGTACGTGCAAAACGTAAAACGTCTAAAGCATTAGGTCTTAACGACAATATCGAAGATATCCTAATCACATTAAGTAAACAATATCACTTAATTCGTCCGCTAGTCCGTAACGAAAACCTATTTTTGTACCTAGTACTTGATCGCCAAAAATCAAACTTAGCTATGGCGCGTCATGAATTAAAAGGGTTTGAGACTGAATTAGATTTCTCTTAATGCCTTATTGTTGATTAAAAGTTTCAGGTAAAAATTACCACTTAATCAAATAATGGGATAGTTTTTATCATACCCACGGTATTTACTGTGGGTTTTTTACGTTTGGCGATTATTGCAATTGGTAATTTCGTCATCACGATATTTTGATAGTGTTTGTATAAATTTGGTGGCATAATTTCACACAATTAACGATAATTCTAGGATAACTATGACCCAAGCGCCTCAAACTTGTACTTCTTTGCAGCTACCTACTTGGCTGACCGCTGAAAACATTCATGGCATGCTACGGGGTATCGAAAAAGAAGGCTTACGTATGAGCTCTGAGGGATATATCGCCACTACCCCACACCCGGCAAAGCTTGGCTCAAAACTCACTCACCCTTTTATCACTACTGACTACGCCGAAAGCTTGTTAGAGCTAATTACTGAGCCAAAACCCACGGTGAAAGAAGCGCTTGATATGCTGCGTGATTTGCATATTGTGGTACAAAATGCTTTGACCGATGACGAGCTGTTTTGGCCGATGTCGATGCCTTGTATGATTTCGGGCGATGAAGATATTTTGCTGGCCGACTATGGCACCTCAAACTTAGGTAGATTAAAAACCCTATATCGTCATGGTCTAGGCATTCGCTATGGTCGCCGTATGCAGACCATTGCTGGACTGCATTATAATTTATCATTTGGTGATAATTTATTCACCGCTTGGCAACAGCAGATAGGTGACACCCAGTCATTAACTGAATTTAAAAATGAAAAATACTTGGGTCTGATTCGTAACTTCAAGCGTCTAAGTGGTATGGTGCTGTACTTGATTGGTGCAAGTCCTGCCGTGTGCGCGTGTTTTTTAAAGGGTCGCGAGCATCCGCTAAAGCCAATGAACGCATCAACCTACTATTTACCCAACGCTACCTCCCTGCGTATGGGCAAACTGGGTTACCAAAATAGCGTACAAGATGATTTAGATATCCGCTACAACAGTCTCGATGAATATGTCGCAGGTTTGCGTAATGCCATCCACACGCCCCATCCTAATTTTAGCGCGTTGGGACTCGATGACGACAATGGCTATCCCATTCAAATCAATGACCATATTTTGCAGATTGAAAACGAGTACTACAGCCCGATTCGACCCAAACAAATTACCCAACCTGGCGAAAACCCCAGTGATGCCTTAGCTAAGCGCGGTATCGCTTATGTGGAACTCCGAGCGATTGACTTAGATCCGTACAGCGAAATCGGTATCAGCTTAAATACCGCCTGTTTTATGGAAATTTTGGCGTTGTACTGTCTATTGCTGGATAGTCCTGACTTATTGCCCGATGAAGATGCGCTACTTGCTCAAAACCAAGAAAAAATTGTCAATCAAGGGCGCGAGCCAAACTTAATGATTGATACATTAGCAGGGCAAGTCGCATTTAAAGACTGGCTAGTACAGCATTTGCTAGGTATGCGCAAGCTATCAGAACTCATGGATGTCACCTATGGTAGCAATGATTACCGCAACGCGTGGCAAGCGATGATGGCAAAAGCGCAAAATCCCGACAATACCCTATCAGCGCAAGTATTAGCCGATACCAAACGCTTTGATAGTAGCTGGCAGTTTGGTAAGTCACTGGCGCAAATGCATGCCAATCGTCTAAGACATCAAGGATTGGTCCCTGAGCAAATGACTTACTTTGAGCAGCTTGCCAAAGATTCTGTGCGTGAGCAAGCCGATATCGAGCAGAATGACACACAAGATTTTTATGCGTATGTCGGTCAATTTCGCTAGTTAGTAGGTGCTAGTAATCAGGTATCGTTGGACTGATTATTCTGTAGGGTTAAATTTCTAAAATTCTAAGCGCTATGGTTTGGCTTATTCTTTTTCACTAAATTGTTTGATGGTTTTTTTATGCGTGATGCTTCATTGACCCACAGCTTGTTAAGTTATCGGGGACTGGCAGGACTATTGACGTTAGCCAGCATTATTGGCATGAGTTTCGCCTATTTTTATTTGCAAGGGGTGGTAAAATTAGACCCGTGTCCGCTGTGTATCTTTCAGCGAGTGGGTTTGATTGTGATGGGGATTTTTGCATTTATCGCCTTTTTGCTCAATCCAAAACAAGCTTGGGCAAAGATTTTGTTGATGTTTGGCGCGCTGCTTGGCATTTTTTGGTCAATTGCTGTGGCGATTCGCCATGTCTGGATTCAACACCTGCCACCTGACCAAGTCCCCTCATGTGGTCCTGGGTTAGACTATTGGATGGATACGTTGCCGATTGCCCAAGTGTTAAAAGAAGTATTTAAAGGTTCTGGCGAGTGCGCGGTGATTGATTGGACGTTTTTAGGCTTTAGTATCCCAGAATTATCCTTGGGATTTTTTAGCATTTTATTGGTAATGATTATTTTGGCGATACGTCAAAGCAATGCTCGATAACGCTATCGGTCGTGGTTTAAACCCATAAAAAAGGCGATAATCAATCGCCTTTTTTTATTAGCTTTTTTAGTCGCTTTATTCCCATTCAATGGTCGCTGGTGGCTTACTTGAGATATCGTAGGTCACACGTGAGACTTCTTTGATTTCATTCATGATGCGATTAGACACGGTTTCAATCAAATCATACGGTAAATGGGCAAAACGTGCTGTCATAAAGTCGATGGTTTCAACCGCCCGTAATGCAATCACCCACGCATAGCGGCGACCATCACCGACCACGCCCACTGATTTTACAGGTTGGAATACCGCAAACGCTTGTGCGGTTTTATCATACCACCCGGATTTTTCCAACTCTTGCATAAAGATGGCATCAGCTTGCCGCAAAATATCGGCATATTCTTTTTTCACTTCACCCAAGATACGCACGCCTAGACCTGGACCTGGGAAAGGATGACGATAAATCATTTTTTCAGGTAGCCCTAAGGTCACGCCGAGCTTACGCACTTCATCTTTAAACAAATCACGTAAGGGTTCAATGAGTTTGAACTGCAAATCGTCTGGCAAGCCACCGACATTGTGGTGAGATTTGATTACATGCGCTTTGCCTTGGTGACTTTTTGCCGATTCAATGACATCGGGGTAAATGGTACCTTGTGCCAAGAATTGAATGCCTTTGCCCTCACCCGACAGTTCACGTGCGGTATCTGCAAACACATCGATGAAGGTTTTGCCAATGATTTTACGTTTGGCTTCTGGATCGCTAACGCCAGCCAATGCGGTCAAAAAACGTTCCTCAGCATCCACGCGAATGACTTTAACGCCCATGTTTTCAGCAAAGATTTGCATCACTTGGTCGCCTTCATGGAGCCGTAACAAACCATTATCAACAAACACACAAGTTAGCTGCTCGCCAATCGCTTTGTGAAGCAGTGCGGCTACCACTGAGCTATCTACGCCGCCCGAAAGTCCTAACAACACTTGCTCATCGCCAATTTGTTGTTTTAACTGCGCGACACGCATCTCAATGATGTTATCCGGTGTCCAGGCATTGGCACAGCCACAGATTTGGTGCACAAATCGGCTAATCAATGCTTCACCTTGCAAAGTATGGGTCACTTCTGGATGAAACTGCACTCCGTAATAATGCTTGCTTTCATTTGCCATCGCCGCAATGGGACAGCTTGGGGTTATCGCAGTCACTTCAAAGCCTGCCGGTAACTCAACAACTTTATCGCCATGACTCATCCAAACGTGTAATTTGTTGGGCTCATCTTCAATGCCTTTAAAAAAGCTATCTTGAGCGGTTTTTTCAATGATAGCAGCCCCAAACTCTTGGTGACTACTGGCTTCGATTTTGCCACCAAACCGATCTGCCATCGCCTGCATACCATAGCAAATGCCTAGTACAGGCACATTGATATCAAATACGGCGTCATTAATTTTTGGGCTATTTTCTGCATATACGCTCTCTGGACCGCCCGATAAAATAACCCCTTTTGCACCAAAGTCGTGGATACGCTGTGCGTCGATATCGTATGGGTACATTTCACAGAATACTCCTGCTTCACGCACGCGGCGCGCAATCAGTTGACTGTACTGTGAACCATAATCCAATACCAAGATACGGTCTTGTTTGATTGAGTTGTTGGATGTTGACATACGAGCCTCTTTAAATTTGGATAAATAGCTTAATTGAACCGATGCTAACAGGTTTCAAAAATTTATGGGTATTGTACCAATTAACGGCTTTATTTGCTGATTTTTATAGAGTTAAAAATAGCTACATGAATGTTTTAAGTAAAAATTTTCCCTAAAAAATTTCTATAACAAAGGGTCTTTACTTGGGTTTTTTTGTATCATTTTCACCAATTGATTATCTTTGTTACACAAACCTCATCTAAGAGGCTTTAGGTTTACCAAACTCTACGAAAAGATTGCTGATACTGCTACAGATTAGACGCAAAAATTTATTATCATGAAACGGTAATAACCGAAAACGGTTTTACGAAAAAATTGATTTTAAGTTAACGTCACGTTTAATCGTTTTTCGACAATAAAAATAATAGCCGTATTAAAAATTTTCTCTAAACACTAGGGCGTGTCCCTATTTGGATAATGAGGCTAAAAATAGACTAAATCGCCAGCA
>ERZ650302.710-NODE-710-length-18608-cov-11.817011_pt1 | contig 18608 bp, 17 predicted proteins | sample MGYA00376238_ERZ650302 | MGnify/ENA primary metagenome ERZ650302 (study PRJEB26733, sample SAMN07839298) | wastewater metagenome | biome: urban; feature: wastewater treatment plant; material: waste water | place: USA: North Carolina | collected 2016-04-28 ... | reverse complement strand
TTTAGGCGGACATTTGGAACTATCAATTAAATTGTAGGGATTCAAAAGAAACCAACTATAACAGCTACAACACGTTTGAGCATTTGGCTTAATAAAAAGTTGGTTTTGTATTGGATACTTAAAACTTTAGATTATTTAATTCAAGTAGATTGAATTCACACCAAAAACTAAAATGACACCATCAACCCTCACAAAAATACAATTCGACAACTTTGTTTGGATAGACATTTGCCAACCCAACCAAGAAAATCTAGACCAAATCGCCAAAGAATACCAGTTGGATTATTTTCAAATTAAAGATAGTTTGGAGCGAGGCCACTTGCCTAAATTTGAAAAACAGCCCAATTATAATTTTTTAATTCTGAGGGCTTTTACGCCGAGAATGGCCAGTAAGGCGACTACCATCAATGAATTGTCGCATAAAATCGCCTTTTTTTACAACGGACACAAAATCATCACGATTCATCGCAGTCCGTTTGCGTTTTTGGAAACCGTAAAAAAAGACCACAAAACACCTGAGGAGATTTTGATTTATCTCATCCACAAAATGGTAGAAACTTATCAAGTTCCTTTGAATGACTTGGACGAAAAAATCATTCAAATCGAAAAGACGATTTTCCTGCAAGACTATTCCAAAATATCTCTGGAAGAGCTGTATTTCTTGAAAGCACAAACCCGTATCACCAAAAAGCTATTGCAGATTTTTCAAAATGTCATTCACCAACTCGAAGTGAGCGAGTCTTCCAAAACTGCTTTGCAAGATATCAAAGACAAGCTGCTGAGTTTGCTGCTCAATTATGACGAAGTACTTGAAAATGCGAATAACTTACTGAATACCTATCTTTCTGTCAACGCACAAAAAAGCAATGATGTGATGAAATTGTTGACCATCTTTTCGGCTTTCTTTTTGCCCTTGACTTTTATTGCGGGTATTTACGGAATGAACTTTGAAAATATGCCTGAACTGCAATGGCCTTTGGGCTATTTTATGACCTTGGGCGTGATGGCGGTCATTGCTTTGGTTATCTATTTTTGGTTCAAAAGAAAACGCATTCTTTGATTTTGGGTGCTTCTTCAACTGAGTAGGTAATTTCAGAAGCAATAAAATAACCATATAAGGAATGTAAGGTCATAAAAGATTAGAGTAAAATTTACCGTTCCCTATTTGGTAAAAACCTCATTTTTATTTGTAATTCAATAGGAATGGGCTTTAGCCCATTCTGAAAAAGGAGTTTTGTATTGGGCTTTAGCCAAAATCTACCACAATAATTTTTACATATTTAAAAACTTATATGTCCTTAACTACCTTAAATGGTTCAAAAACAAGATTGGTTTGTTGTAGAATAATAAAACCCACTTTTTTTGGATAGGATTTCTTTTAAAAAGTAAGATATTTGCAAACCTAATTGAAAATTCATTTTACAATGGCTTCAAAACCCAGTATACCCAAAGGAACGCGCGATTTTTCGCCAGCCGAAGTGGCCAAAAGACAGTACATTATTCAAACGATAAAAAGCAATTTTGAAAAATTTGGCTTTCAACCTATAGAAACTCCATCCTTTGAGAACTCAGATACTTTGATGGGAAAATATGGCGAAGAAGGCGACCGCTTGATTTTTAAAATCTTGAATTCGGGCGATTATTTGTCAAAAGCCAATGCGACGCATTTAGAAAACAAAGACAGTTTAAAATTGACCGCGAGTATTTCTGAGAAAGCCTTGCGTTATGATTTGACTGTTCCTTTTGCACGTTACGTGGTACAACATCAAAGTGAAATTGAGTTTCCGTTCAAAAGATATCAAATTCAGCCGGTTTGGCGTGCCGACCGTCCACAAAAAGGGCGTTTTAGAGAATTTTTTCAGTGCGATGCAGATGTGGTAGGTTCCAAATCATTATGGCAGGAAGTGGAGTTGGTACAATTGTATGACACCGTTTTTACTGCTTTAGGATTAGCAGGAGTGACTATCAAAATCAATAATCGTAAAATTTTATCAGGAATTGCTGAGGTAATTGGCGCTTCGGATAAGCTGATTGATTTTACAGTTGCATTGGATAAACTGGATAAAATTGGCGAAGACGGTGTAAAGAAAGAAATGATTGAAAAAGGCATTTCTGAAGAAGCGATTGCTAAAGTGCAACCGTTGTTTAGTTTTACAGGAACGATTGCTGAGAAAATCAAACAATTGTCACAATTGCTTTCTGTTTCAGTAGAAGGGATGAAAGGTGTTGAAGAATTGCAATTCATTTGCGAAAAAGTGACCCAACTCGGACTAGCTACAGCACAGTTAGATTTGGACGTGACTTTGGCAAGAGGATTGAATTATTATACAGGAGCTATTTTTGAAATTGCTCCACCTAAAACTGTTGCTATGGGCTCCATTGGCGGCGGAGGAAGATATGACGACTTAACTGGTATTTTTGGTTTGAAAAATATGAGTGGTGTGGGGATTTCTTTCGGCTTGGACCGAATTTATTTGGTAATCGAAGAATTGGGATTGTTCCCAGATACGGTTGCCGCTACTTCAAAAGCGTTGTTTGTGAATTACGGTGAAACCGAAGCTTTTGCTGCGATGCAAACCATTCAAAAACTAAGAGCCGAAGGTATTAAAGTAGAATTGTATCCTGATGCTGTCAAAATGGGGAAACAATTGCAATATGCTGACAAAAGAGGCATTCCGTTTGCAGTGATTATCGGGACACAAGAATTAGAATCGAGTACTTTTTCAGTTAAAAATTTAGTTTCTGGAGAGCAAGTAGTTCTTGATTATGAGTCGCTTAAGTCCTATTTGTCATAAAGAATACTAACAAAAAAAGCTTCGTTTTGATAAACGAAGCTTTTTTTATTATAACAATGCTGAATTAATAATTAACTAAAAACGGGAATAATTCTTTGTATATAAATTATTAGGTCGAAATAATAGATTGACAAATCTAGGCAAACTATTTCGTGATAGTCTTAAAATTATATTAAATTTTTAAGAAGTTCGTAAAATCGTTAGAAGCTGTATTTGTTTGATGCTAAAATCGTTTTGTTTTATATATGACAATTTGACATTTTATTAGTTTTGGCAACACTTTTGACAATAAATGAAAAGAATCAAAAATAATGTTTAAAAAATTTTTTAAAAATAAAAGCAATATGACTACTGAAAATACAGAGTTCGATCAAGAAATAGATGATGCAACGTTGGAGAATAATGCAAATGGAGAGCAACTAATCATTGAAGAATTAAGTGTTGAGGAACAATTAGCACAAGATTTAGCCAAAGAAAAAGATAAATTCTTGCGCTTATTCGCTGAATTTGAAAATTACAAAAGACGTACAACAAAAGAGCGTATTGAGTTATTCAAAACAGCGAGTCAAGAAGTTTTATTGGCTTTGTTACCTGTTTTAGACGATTTTGATCGTGCAATGGTTGAAATCAACAAATCTGAGGATGAATTATTAGCTAAAGGTGTGGAATTGATTCACGAAAAGCTAAAAGGAACTTTGGTAACCAAAGGATTAGAAGTAGTTGACGTAAAAGCGGGAGATGCTTTTGATGCTGATTTTGCTGAAGCCATTACTCAAATTCCTGCGCCATCAGACGAATTAAAAGGTAAAATTGTAGACGTATTGGAGAAAGGATACAAATTAGGCGATAAAATTATTCGTTTCCCAAAAGTGGTAATTGGACAATAATCAGAATTCAAAGTAGCGCATTTGTAGCTAAATGTAATAGCACCATATAAAATGAAAAAAGATTTTTACGAAATATTAGGGATATCTAAGAGTGCTTCGGATGCTGAAATCAAAAAAGCGTACCGAAAAAAGGCATTAGAGTTCCATCCTGACAAAAACCCTGACAATCCTGCAGCCGAAGAGCAATTCAAATTGGCTGCTGAAGCCTATGAAGTGTTAAGCGACCCACAAAAGAAAGCCAAGTATGATCAGTATGGTCACCAAGCTTTTGATGGAGCTGGCGGATTTGGCGGTGGTCACGGCGGTATGAATATGGATGATATTTTTAGTCAATTCGGAGATATTTTCGGAGGTGGCTTTGGTGGTTTCGGAGGCGGAGGCGGAGGTCCTCGTCGTGCCAAAGGAAGCAACATGCGAATTAAAGTCAAATTGACATTGGAAGAAATTGCCAATGGTGTTGAGAAAAAAGTAAAAGTAAAACGTAAGGTGCAAGCGCCAGGCGTTTCTTATAAAACGTGTACAACTTGTAATGGCCAAGGTCAAGTGATGCGTGTGACCAATACTATTTTGGGTCGTATGCAATCGGCTTCTACTTGTCCGTCTTGTGGAGGTTCAGGACAAATTTTGGATAAAAAACCAAACAATGCCGATGCACAAGGAATGATTCTAGAAGACGAAACAGTTTCTATCAAAATTCCAGCAGGTGTAGTTGACGGTATGCAATTGAAAGTTTCTGGAAAAGGAAATGATGCTCCTGGGAATAGCATTCCTGGTGATTTGATTGTAGCGATTGAAGAGTTAGAGCACGAGTTCTTGAAACGTGAAGGTGAGAATTTACACTACGATTTGTACATCAGTTTTGCTGAAGCGGTTTTGGGTATTTCTAAAGATATCGAAGCAGTGAATGGAAAAGTACGTATCAAATTAGAAGAAGGTATTCAATCTGGAAAAATATTGCGTTTGAAAGGAAAAGGAATTCCAAGTATAAATGGTTACGGAAGTGGTGATTTATTAGTTCACGTGAATGTTTGGACACCAAAAACATTGACCAAAGAACAAAAACAATTCTTTGAAAATGCGTTGAACGATGATAATTTCACGCCGCATCCTGAAAAATCAGACAAATCATTCTTTGAGAAAGTTAAAGATATGTTTTCTTAATTTTTTTAATCTTATTTTATATTTATCCCTGTGTTTTTGTAGCATAGGGATTTTTTTTGCTGTTTAGTTTTTGGAAATTGTGGTACCGCAAATTCGCAAATTATTTTTTTTAAAGTGTATTTTTTGATTACCGCAGATTCGCAAATTTTGAAAGTGTTTACAGTTGTGATAATTTGCGAATTTGCGGTTCAAATCTGGTTGGCATTAAAAAGGTAATTGAAATAGTAAAACGTACTTTTTAGCCCCGATTGCAGTGGAAATCCTTTGATGCCGGGGTTCGGCAGCAAAGATTGTAGCGGAAAGCGGGACGACTCGTGATTGAAATATCGACTCGTGCTGCTCCCGAAAAAATTGGAAACTATTTCAAGTTTAGAGTTGAAGTTCGTTTGGTTTTATTGCTGTAAAAAGCCGCATTTTCTGTAACAATTGGGCGTTGTTGACTACTAATTACCTATTTTTGCAATTCTAAAAATCAAGCTATGAGTAGTATTCTCGAGGTAAAAAATGTAGTGAAGCAATATGGCGATTATGTTGCGCTTAATTCTGTTTCGCTTTCGATACCCAAAGGCAGTATTTATGGTTTATTAGGACCTAATGGTGCCGGAAAAACCTCTTTAATTCGTATCATCAATCAGATTACGTTGCCCGATAGTGGCGAAGTACTATTGGATGGCGAAAAATTACAACCCCATCATATACAACAAATCGGCTATCTACCCGAAGAAAGAGGCTTGTACAAATCGATGAAAGTGGGCGAGCAGTGTTTGTATTTGGCGCAGTTGAAAGGGCTTTCTAAAAAAGAGGCTAAAGTTCAGTTGGACTATTGGTTTGAGAAATTAGACATCAAAGGCTGGTGGAACAAGAAAATCGAGGAGTTGTCCAAAGGAATGGCGCAAAAGATTCAGTTTGTGGTGTGTGTGTTGCACCAACCCAAATTGTTGATTTTTGATGAGCCATTTTCAGGTTTTGACCCTGTGAATGCCAATATTATTAAAGATGAAATTTTAAGCTTAAAGGAAAAAGGCACTACTATTATTTTCTCGACCCATAGAATGGAAAGTGTAGAGGAATTGTGTGACCATATCGCTTTGATTCATAAATCGAATAAACTGATAGAAGGGAAATTGGAAGAAGTAAAACGCCAATACCGCTCTAATAGTTTTGAAGTGGGTATTTTGACGGATAATGTCGAAGGCTTGATGTATGATTTGACACAGAAGTTTACCGTGGGTCCAGCCAATTTCAAGTCTTTGAATCAAGAATTGAAATTAGAAATTCAGCTAGGTACAGGCACACCGAACGAATTGTTGCAAGTCCTTACGCAACGTGGTCAAGTGACGCATTTTGTGGAAAAAATTCCAAGTGTGAACGATATCTTTATTAAAACGGTTGCCCCCTAACCCCCAAAGGGGGAACAATGGAGAAACGGAGAAATTGATTTTAAAAAACTGATAATTTAACCCTATTTACCCCAATAGGAATTCCCCCTTCGGGGGGTAGGGGGCTTTTCTAATGAGCATCATATCACTAATAATACAAAGAGAATTTATTGCCAAAGTACGCAACAAATCGTTTATCGTAATGACTTTTTTGAGTCCGTTATTGTTTGTTGGAATTGCTGTTTTTGTTAGTTATTTGGCGTCTATGAAAGCCGATACCAAGCAAATTGCGGTTCACGACGAAACAGGTTTGTTTGTTGCCGATTTTATGGCTAAAAATAAAAAAGATAGTGAATACCAGTATTTGGATTTGTCGGTTTTGGACGTGAAAGCCCTTAAGGATAGCATTACACAAGAGCGTTTTGAAGGTGTGTTGCAAATTCCTAAAACGGCATCTATTGCCGAGTTAGATAAGAAGATTCAATTCATTTCCAATGATAGTCCAAGTATCACTTTTATTGAGGAAGTTCAGGATATTTTGGATAAAAAAATCACCCAACTCAATTTTCAATCCGCAAAATTGGATACGGTGGCGATACATAAAGCGCAGTCCAATATCAACATCAGTTTGAGTAAAGCCTCAGGCGAGGAAAGTTTGAAAGGATTGAATGAAATTAAAATTGCCATTGGTGGTGCCTTTGGGTATTTGATTATGATGTTTATTGTGATTTATGGCAATATGGTGATGCGAAGCGTAATCGAAGAAAAAACCAATCGTATCATCGAAATCATTATTTCATCGGTAAAACCTTTTCAGTTGATGATGGGTAAAATCATTGGGACTTCGTTGGCAGGAATTCTTCAGTTTTTAATTTGGGCGATTATAGGTTTGGGATTGTTTTTGGGTGCTTCCTTGTTTTTCGGTGTCAATTTAGGACCTACTTCTAAAGTTCCACCCGAAGTAATGCAAGCAGCGCAACACGAAATAGCAAGTACAGCACAATTGTATATAGCCGAATTATGGAATCTTCCGATTGGAACTTTACTGACTTGTTTTGTGATTTATTTCATTGGAGGCTACTTTTTGTATAGTTCATTTTATGCCGCAATTGGTGCTGCGGTTGACAACGAAACCGATTCGCAACAGTTTTTGTTGCCTATTATTATGCCTTTGATTTTGGGCGTTTACATCGGATTTTTTACGGTAATCAATGACCCTCACGGTACGGTAGCTACCATTTTTTCGATTGTGCCTTTGACATCGCCAATCGTGATGCTAATGCGTATTCCTTTTGGCGTACCTTTGTGGCAAATTTTGCTTTCGATGGTACTTTTATTCGGAACGTTTTTATTGGTAGTTTGGTTTGCTTCCAAAATTTATCGCGTGGGCATTTTGATGTACGGCAAAAAACCAAGTTGGAAAGAATTGTATAAGTGGTTGAAGTATTAAACCCCAAAAAGTAAATCCCAAAATTCAACTATTGGAATTTGGATTTTTTAAAATTTGAAAATTGTTAAGAATGAGTAAAATATTAATTATAGAAGACGAAGCGGCGATTCGTAGGGTTTTGGTCAAAATTCTTTCAGAAGAGAATGATACCTATCAGGTAGACGAAGCTGAAGACGGCGCTGTAGGTTTAGAGAAAATAAAAAATACCGATTACGATTTGGTGCTTTGCGATATCAAAATGCCAAAATTAGACGGGGTTGAAGTATTGGAAGCTGTCAAAAAAATCAAACCTGAGATTCCAATGGTGATGATTTCAGGACACGGCGATATGGAAACTGCCATCAATACGATGCGTTTGGGAGCTTTTGATTATATCTCGAAACCGCCCGATTTGAACCGTTTGTTGAATACCGTTCGCAATGCCTTAGACCGCAAAAAATTAGTAGTTGAGAATAAAATTCTAAAGAAAAAAGTCAGCAAAAACTACGAAATGATTGGCGAGAGCGAAGCCATTAATCATATCAAAATGATGATTGATAAAGTGGCTCCTACCGAAGCTAGAGTATTAATTACAGGGCCTAACGGAACTGGAAAAGAATTGGTAGCCCATCAATTGCACGAGAAAAGCGAACGCGCTAGTTTTCCTTTAATCGAAGTGAACTGTGCTGCTATTCCATCAGAATTGATAGAAAGTGAGTTGTTTGGACACGTCAAAGGCGCCTTCACCTCGGCTGTAAAAGACCGTGCAGGCAAGTTTGAAGCAGCGGATAAAGGCACTATTTTCTTGGATGAAATTGGCGATATGAGTCTTTCGGCTCAAGCCAAAGTGTTGCGTGCTTTACAAGAAAGTATGATTACGAGAGTGGGAGCAGACAAAGACATTAAAGTGGATGTTCGTGTAGTTGCTGCAACTAACAAAGATTTGAAACAAGAGATTGCCGAAGGTCGTTTTAGAGAAGATTTGTACCACCGTTTGGCGGTTATTTTAATCAAAGTTCCTGCTTTGAATGAACGTCGCACCGATATTCCGATGTTGGTTACACATTTTGCAGAGAAAATTGCTTCAGAACAAGGTAATGCTGTGAAAAAATTTTCGGAAGCTGCCATTAGCTTACTGCAAGAATACGATTGGACAGGAAACATACGAGAATTACGCAATGTAGTGGAACGCTTAATAATTCTGGGTGGAAGCGAAATTTCTGAAACGGATGTAAAGTTGTTTGCTAGTAAATAGCGAATCTAACCGCCCGAAGGGTGAATTATAAATTGGCATAAATCAAAATAAATAGTTTTGATTTAATGGGTTTTTAAATTAAAAAGCCTAAAACCTAAAATTTAAATAGGCAAATGAAACTAAAAAAAATAAACGAGAATCTTCAAAAGGCATTGATTGAAAATGGTTTGGTAGAAGCCAATGCTATGCAACAGGAGACTTTTTCTACGCTAAAAAGCGGAGCAGATTGTTTGATTGTTGCGCCGAAAGGAAGCGGAAAAACAACGACTATTGTAATCAATGTAATTCAGCGTTTGGCGGGTGCCAATGAAGAATCTCCAAGAGCACTTATCGTAGTAGAAGACAAAGCTAAGGTATTGGCAATGGAAGAGCTTTTTGATAAATACAATCAGTATACCAAGTTAGAAGTATACGGAGTACACGATAAAGGCGATATGGACTATGACAAAAATTACATTTCCACAGGTATCGATGTTTTGATTGGTACACCTAGTCGATTGAATGAAATGTTCTCTTCTGCAGGTTACAATGTCAATCGTTTAAAAATGTTCATCATTGATGACACTGACCCTATATTGAAATTACGTCACGAAACCAAAATTATGCGTATTTCAAACAGTATTGCTAAAACGCAGCGTATCATTTTTGCGGAACAAATTACGGAACGAATTGATTTGTTGGCAGAGAAAATGCTAATCGAACCTTTTGAATTTGATTTCGATGAAGAAGAAGAAGAGGACGATGATGAAGAAATTTAGAGAGTAGATTTTTGAAGTTAGATTTTGAAAAGATAATAAACATTAAAATAGTTGCGCTTCTTTGCGTAATTCCTTGCGGACTTTGCGGTTAAGTGCAACAACAAACATAAAACAGTATGGGATTAATGAAAGTGTTTTCAGGCAGTGAAATTTTAGCACTAGCCTTACAAGAAAAATTAGAAACAGCGGGAATCGATACCGTAAAAAAAGATAATATTCAATCGGCTCGTTTGGGTGGATTTGGTGGTTCCGATTTGGCCATTGAAATTTTTATTCAAGAAACAGATTTTGCGAAGGCGAATCCAGTTATCGAGGATTTTAGAATGAGTATTTAAATTGTTTCCATAAGTTATGAAATACAAAATGCTAGTTTTAGATATGGACGACACGCTGCTGACAGACAATCATACCATTTCTAAAGAAAATAGAGCCATGATTGCTATGGCACAAGCAAAGGGAGTCGAAGTGGTTTTGGCATCAGGAAGGCCTACGCCAGCGATGACACATTATGCAAAAGACTTGCAAAATAGTTATATGATTTCGTTCAATGGTGCTGTAGTTACCGATTTAAAAAACGATACGGTAATTTTTGAGCAATCGTTGACTAAAGAGCAAATTCATGAGCTGCATGATTACAGTTTGAAAATGAAAACGCATATCATTACGTATATTAATGATACCATTGTAAGCGAAACCCACTCTGAATTTATTGAGGTTGAACGAAGCATAACGGGTATGCCGCACGAACTAGTTCCTGATTTTAAAGCAGCTGTGACTTCTAATGCAGTAAAATGTATTTTACTTGAAGACCCTTCTTATTTGAAAACGGTAGAAAGTGATTTGAAACAAGCCATGCCAGATTTAAGTGTGTCCATGTCGAAACCTTTCTTTTTGGAAGTTGCCCCTAATGGCATTGATAAAGCCGCAAGTATTGCATTTTTGGCGAGGAAATTAGACATTGACCAAAGCGAAATTATTGCAGTAGGCAATGCTGGAAACGATTTGACAATGATTCAATATGCGGGATTAGGTGTTTGGGTAGATAATGTAACTCCCGAATTGAGAGGTTTTGGAGATGTCATTGTAGCTTCGAATAATAATCACGGCGTAGCTGAGGTTATCGAACGATATATTTTGAGTTAAAACTTTTTTATCTCATAAAAAAAACGGGAAAGTAGCAGTGTTACTTTCCCGTTTTTATTTTTTATAGCTATTGATTAAATTTTGGCAACCGATACGAAGTATTTGTTTCCGTCACCCATAGTTAATTTTACGCGTTCATCACAAAGGTCAATAGCGTGTGTCTTGCTTTCATAACAATTGCAAGAGGTATTTTTGTCTTTTGCCATTGGGGTTTCACATTTTACATTTTTAAAAGCTGTAAGTTGTGGGTTATATAAAGTAACCAAATCGGTAGAAGCGGTAACCAAAGTAATGATACTCGCACTGTTATCGTTGGTGATTCTATAGACAATTCTGTCGGTGTAGTTTACACCGTCAATCATCACTTTTCGGATGTAAGTGTACGCAATGGAGCTAGTTTCGGCTTCTTTTACTTCGAATTTAAATCCTAAAGCTCGAATTTCTAAATCAAATTTTTGTTGTGAGTTGTAATTGGCCCAATTGGTTAGGGTGGCAACTGTTGGAAAAGTGTTTGTTTTGCTAGTAGTATTTTGGCCGTAGCTGCTCAAAATAGCCAATAGCACGAAGTAGATTGTGGGGAAAAATGCTTTCATGTTGGTTGAACTAATTTTTTTGCCTACTCTAGTTGGTTTTCGGCTTGCCCATTTTGTTAATTTATTGATTGTAAATACAATAGGTTTTTGTGTTTACTGCAATGCAATATAGAATTTAAATTATCATCTGCAAAATTTGAGGTAGGAAATATAGTATTTTAGCTAGGCTTAGGAGTGTTGTTCTTTTGGTTTAAGATAAACCCTTGATATTTAATGAGTAATAGTGATTTTTGCTTTAAAAAAAAATTACTTGATTTGAAAATTATTCTAAAGTAATGCTTTCGATATCCTGATTTTTGTTTGTAATTTTGCAACCTCAATTTTTTGACAACGATTTCATTAATTGAGCTATCTTATGGAAAATAAAAAACGAGTTGCCTTCTATACGCTGGGTTGTAAACTGAACTTTTCAGAAACGTCAACCATAGCGAGAAATCTTCAAGAAGAAGGCTTTGAAAGAGTGGATTTTGAAGAAGTAGCAGATATGTATGTTATTAATACGTGTTCTGTTACAGAAAATGCAGACAAACAATTCAAGCAAGTTGTGCGCAAAGCGATGAAGCTAAACGACAAAGCCTTTGTAGCCGCTGTGGGTTGTTATGCACAATTAAAACCAGAAGAACTCGCCGATGTTGACGGTGTAGATTTGGTTCTGGGCGCCACCGAAAAATTCAAACTAGCAGATTATATTAACGATTTATCCAAAAACGATTTTGGTCAAGTACATTCTTGCGAAATCGCCGAAGCCGATTTTTATGTAGGCAGTTATTCTATTGGCGACAGAACGAGAGCCTTTTTGAAAGTACAAGACGGTTGCGATTACAAATGCACTTATTGTACAATTCCATTAGCGAGAGGAATTTCTAGAAGTGATGCTTTAGAAAATGTATTGCAAAATGCTGCCGAAATTTCGAAACAAGGAATCAAAGAAATAGTGCTTACGGGTGTAAATATTGGCGATTACGGAAAAGGAGAGTTCGGGAACAAAAAACACGAACATACTTTCCTTGATTTGGTAAAAGCACTTGATGAAGTGGAGGGTATTGAACGCCTTCGAATTTCTTCTATCGAACCCAATTTATTGAAAAACGAAACCATTGATTTTGTTTCCAAAAGCCGAACATTTGTGCCGCATTTTCATATTCCTTTGCAATCTGGAAGTAATGAGATTTTGGGTAAAATGAAACGTCGTTACCAACGTGAAGTGTATACCGATAGAGTAGCCAATATTCGTCAAGTAATGCCACACGCTTGTATTGGTGTGGATGTAATCGTAGGTTTTCCAGGAGAAACGGACGAGCATTTCCTAGAAACCTATCATTTTTTGAATGATTTGGATATTTCTTATTTACACGTTTTTACCTATTCAGAACGCGATAACACTGAGGCGGCTGTGATGGAAGGCGTGGTTCCTAATAATGTTCGCGCCAAACGTAGCAAAATGTTACGTGGTTTATCAGTAAAGAAACGCCGTGCTTTTTATGAAAGTCAATTGGGTACCCAAAGAACAGTTTTGTTTGAGGGTGAAAATAAAGAAGGATACATTCACGGTTTTACCGAAAATTATGTAAAAGTGAAAACCCCTTGGGACCCAGCCTTAGTGAATACCTTACACGAGGTACAATTGACCCGAATTGACGAAGACGGAAGTGTTCGTATGGAATTTATCAACACATTGACTACAATATAATATTGTCTATAGCATAAAAGCCCTTATTTGCAAGGGCTTTTTGTTTGTAAGTCTAATTTTCATCGTCTGGAATTACCAATTGAATGGCTTTAATATAGTCAGTATCAAATTCAATAGTTCTTATCTTTTCAGGCTTAACACACAAATCTCCACCATATTCCCCTCGTGTATCTAGGAAATCAATAATCAGTTCGTCTTTGCTCAACGAGATTAGTTTACCCAAATAAGTAATACGTGTCGACTTTTTAGAAAACTGAAAAACACTATAATTTTCATCCAAAAAGCTAACGATTGTAGCCAGATTTTGGATTGGAATGATGGTGTCAGTAGTTGTTTTTTCTCCTTTTAATCGAATTATTTTTTCGGTAAATTCATGGTCTTCATCCCTGTGTATAGTCTTTACCTTTTTATGTTTAAGCAGTATATATCCATCCAAAACGAAATCAACGGGATTCTTACGTAATAAAATCCATTCTTCGGAATAATCGATAAGAAAACCAGAGAAGATTTCTTTTAAGTCATCAAATTCTATTGAAATTAATTGTCCTAAATACTTTTTCAAAACAAATAAATTAAGGATTGGTGGACCAAATACTACTGTTTTTAATAAAAACGCGACGGTTTAGTTTAAGCTGAGCAATTAACAATTCAGCTATGTCTTCTGCTTGCATGACTTTCTCAGGATTACCATCAGTAAGGTTTAACTCCTTGGCCATATCAGTAGCTACAGTACTAGGCGTTAATGCGGTAACTCTAATATTGTGCTTACGCATTTCTTGCATCAACGAATCAGTTAAACCCAAAAGTGCAAATTTGGAAGCGCTATACGCACTCGTCAAGGCATTTCCATTTAAGCCCGCAGTTGATGAAATGTTGATGATATCACCCGTTTGTCTCTCTATCATGTTTGGTAAAATTGCACGTGTCACGTAATAAACTCCCATCAAATTTACCTGAATGATGCGTTCCCATTCTGAGGGTTCTAACTCTAAGAACTTTCCAAAAGCTGCAATTCCAGCATTGTTAATCAGGATATCAATAGTTTGAAATGAGGCTATTGCTTTCTCTATGGCTAAATTAACTGAATTTATATCAGCCACATCTGCTGTTAATGCCAAGGTTTTTACATCATAAGTGTTTATTTCTTGAGCAACTTCATCAATATCCGCTTGGGTTCTAGCAATCAAAACGATATTTACACCCTCTTTGGCTAATGCAATCGCTACTGCTTTTCCTATTCCTTTTCCAGCACCTGTAATTAGTGCATTTTTATTTTTTAAATTTATCATATCTGAGTTTTATAATACAAAAAAAGCAGCATTTTAGTCTCACAAATATATGGGTTTTGCTTCCTAAAATGATGCTTTTTGGTATTTCTTAATTTAAGTTTAACACGTATTTAGTTTTTTAACTTTAAAGAAACTAAATAGTAAACCTTAATTTGCAGCTTCTACCAAGCGGATGAATTCGGCTTTGTATCCTTCAGAGTCGTTTGACAAGCCTTGTTTTGCCAAAGCAATAATGTCTTTTGAAGAAGAATTCGCAATCAGTTTTGAATCTCTCAATTTTAAACCGAACCAAGCTACGGCATTGCTAAATTTAAAATCATCGCTGGCGTTTTGTAGCAAGATACTTTTGTTTTCTATGGTTTGAACCATTTCGATGCTTTGGTCACCATCTGGTTTTTTGTAACGGAATTTTATGGTGGCTAACTCGTTAGTGTATTTATTTTCTGTTGGAGTAGTGGTGGTGTATTTTAGTTCATCCGCTTCTGTATAAAATTTACTTTTGCTGCCCGCTGGTATAATTTCATACAAAGCCGTTACTGAATGATTACTGCCTAATTCTCCCGCATCAATGGCATCATTTTTAAAATCTTCGGGTCTTAGTTTTCGGTTTTCATACCCAATCAATCGGTAGGCTTTCACTTGGTTGGGATTGAATTCAATTTGAATTTTTACATCTTTTGCAATTGCAAACATCGAGCCTTTAAATTCTTTACCCAAAAAACGATTCGCTTCTTGAATGGTATCAATGTAAGCATAATTGCCATTACCTTTGTTAGCTAATATTTCCATTTTACTGTCTTTGTAATTTCCCATTCCGTAGCCTAAACAAGTTAAGAATACACCAGATTTTCTTTTTTCTTCGATGAGGTTTTCCATATCAGCATTAGAAGAACTTCCTACATTAAAATCGCCATCAGTAGCCAAAATTACTCTGTTGTTGCCTCCTTTTATGAAGTTTTCTGCCGCAATTTTATAGGCAAGCGTAATGCCTTCGCCACCTGCGGTACTTCCTCCTGCGTTGAGTTGTTCTAATGCAGTATTTATGGTTTCTTTTTCATCTCCAGAGGTTGGAGGTAATACTAAACCAGCAGCTCCAGCATATACTACAATTGATACTTTGTCTTTGGCTCTCAACTCATTTACCAAAATTTTCATAGATTGTTTAAGTAAGGGTAACTTATTCGCAGCACTCATAGACCCCGAAACATCAATCAAGAAAACCAAATTCGAGGCTGGCAAATCAAGGGTCGGAATGTTTTTTCCTTGCAATCCAATTTTTAAAATTTTAGTATCCGTATTCCACGGACTGTGACTCAATTCGGTTTGAATAGCAAACGGATGTTGGTCATTAGGTTGTGCGTAATTGTATTTGAAAAAATTAACCATTTCCTCAACGCGAACCGCATCTTTAGGTACTTTTTGTCCGTTGTTAATCATACGTCTTACATTGGTATAAGAGGCATTATCAACATCAATAGAAAAAGTGGAAAGCGGTGCTGTTTTTGGACTTTCAAATGCATTTTCTACAAAACTTTCGTAGTCTTCATCATTGATTGGTTCTGGTTGATAAGGATTTAGTTGGTTTAATTTTTTGTTTACTTCTTTCTCGCTTAAGTTTTTATAGATTTCATTTTTTGAGGTGATAATCAAAACACCATTTGCAGCTTTTGCTCCATATAGTGAAGTAGCAGCACTGTCTTTGAGCACTTTTATATCTTGAATATCGTTGGGGTTGATTTTAGCTAGTGCATTCGATTTTACAGGCACACCATCGATGATATAGAGCGGTTCATTTTTAGAAGAAATACAATTCGTTCCTCTAATGATGATGCTTTGCGGAGCGTTGGCAATAGCGTTAGACGAAATGGTCAATCCTGCGACACGACCTTCCAGCTTTTGAACTGAAGCTGCGGTCGAGGCTTTCTTTTTTTCATAGAAAGTATTGTCAGATTCATATTCGGCGTTACTGCCGTAGCCTACTACGACCACTTCATTTAGGGACATTTGGTCTGCCACTAGTTTTACATTAATGATGTTTTGTTCTCCCACTTTTTTAGTTTGCGGTTTATAACCAATGTAACTAAACACCAATTGGTCTCCTTTTTGCGCTTGAATGGTATACTTCCCATCAAAATTTGTACTGGTATTCGCTTTTGAATTTTTGTTGACAATGGTCACTCCAGGAAGCGGGGCTGAGGCGTCAGAAACGGTTCCAGTAATCGTTTTTTCTTGTGCTTTTGTTACGAAACATATAAGCATAGCAAGGCCTAATGAAATAAGTTTTACGTTTTTCATAATCGTTTTTTTTTAAGATTAGTGTTAGGGGATTCCTATTTTTGGACTGCGGGTTTTCCTGTTTTTGTAGTGATAATTACGACACCTTTTTTGCCTTTTTCACCATATTTTGAAACAGCATCGGTGTCTTTGAGAATGACGATGGTCTTAATGTCTTGATGATTGAGAGGCGCATAAGGACTCTTGGGCTGTGGACCAAACAAATCATCCTCCGAAAAGTAATGCCCATCAATGATATAAAGCGGATTATCTAAAACTATCACCGATTCTAAGTTCTCGGGTTTAAAATTAGAAAGTTCTTCTTGCATAATGCGTTCTCTTTTTGAGGCATTACTGTCTGAAAGTGCAGTGTTGTCAATCACGACCAATGGACTACTTTTTTTAGCACGCTCTTGACTTTTTTCAGCAAAAGCCATTTTGTAACTGGCTTTCTCTTTGGCTACTGAAGCTTGAGCCGCTAGTTTTTGCTCTATTGCATTCGATTCAGCATCCTTTTCATCCGCTACTTCCGAACTTGCAATTGCTGTAGTTATTTCAGGAATACTAATAGCATTTGTCGCACTACTTATTATCGTGTCTTTGGATTGGGCGTTATGAATCACAACTTCTTCCCCGATACTTTTGTTGATGATTGTTGCAGCTTCAGCTTTTGGAATGATTATAGGAGAACTACTAGTTTTATTTTCGTTAGTTTCAACAGTCGATGGATTGTTTTTTGTGGTTGTAGTAACCACCTCTGGAGCTTCTTGAATACTTTTCGGGCTAGACGAATTCAAGAACTGAAAGCCAATCGAAAGCACCAATAAAAGCGATGCGGCTACGGCGATTTTTTGCCATAAAGCGATAGTTTTTTTAGCTTCTTTTTTATCTAGTTTTTCTTCTAAGCGCGACCATACTTTTTCCATTGCAGGAAAATCTTGGTTTTCAGCATTTCGCTCAGCTTCTTTTATTTGTTCGAATAATTTATCTTGATAGTCCATAACTATTTTGCTTTTTGATAATAGAGGTTGTTCACCAGTTCCTTTAGTTTACTTTTGGCGGCATTCAATTGTGATTTTGAGGTGCCCTCAGAGATTTGCAACAAACTCGCAATCTCCTTGTGTCCATAGCCTTCTATCACAAAAAGAGTAAAAATAGTTTTGCAACCCTCTGGAATATGGTTCAAAAGTTCCAATAAATCGGCTTCTTCAAGCGCTGTGATTTCTTCAGTAAAAGGTTGCGAAAGCAATTTCACATCATCCAAATACATATTGAAATTGGTACTTTTTTTAATTGCTGCCAAACAGTGATTCACCGTTATTTTTCGGCACCAAGCCTCAAAAGCCAGCACCTCTTTCAACTGGTCTATTTTGGTGAAAATAGTATAAAAAGCGTCGGCCAAAACTTCTTCAATATCTTCCTCCTTTTTAAGATAGCGCTTGCAAGTGCGATACAGCTTGGGCGCCATATACTCATACACCTGTCGCTGAGCATCACGGTGCATTTTTTTGCAGTTAGAGAGTAGGGTTTCGTTTATCACAATTGATGTCTTTATTACTAAAGAGCGATTAAAAATCAAAAAGGTTGGGAAGCCCATCAAAAAAATATTCTTTTTTTACTACAATCATCAGGAATTCTAGTTTTAAAAATGAATGAAGGAGCGCCAACACTAGGCTTTCTGGTTAGCAGGATTCCCGCTGTACGTTATATCTTTTTTATAACTGTCAGGTCCAAAAACCTGCCAGCTATAAAAAAGGATGCCACTTCCATCGGGGCTATGAGCCAACATTGTGCTTTTTTGGAAGCAATTTAATGTGATTCAGTTTGTCTTGCTTTCAATTGCCTCCAGCTTTAGCTGGAGAATGGGGATTGATTGCATTGGCTTTAGCCAAATAAAAGCAGCTAATTTTGGCTAAAGCCTTTAAAACTTTCAAATTTCACCCCTCCAACTAAAG
>ERZ650302.709-NODE-709-length-18609-cov-5.344616_pt1 | contig 18609 bp, 19 predicted proteins | sample MGYA00376238_ERZ650302 | MGnify/ENA primary metagenome ERZ650302 (study PRJEB26733, sample SAMN07839298) | wastewater metagenome | biome: urban; feature: wastewater treatment plant; material: waste water | place: USA: North Carolina | collected 2016-04-28 ... | reverse complement strand
GTTCACCTGGCGTTTCTCATTGCCATTACCCTGCTCAAACAAGTCCTGACCATTCCTGAAATTAAAACAGGCATCGTCTACCAAGGCCGTATTAGCGGCACCCACGAAGCCTATAATATTTTTTGTCACGCGCTAGAAGAAACTTTAAATGTTGTTGGTAAACAAGTACAAGGCATTAGCACGCCTGGCTTATTTTCGAAACAAATTTCGCCAGAATATTTTATCGTGACAGCAGCAACCTCTTCACTTGCCGCAAAATTACTCGCCCAAAAAAACATTGAACTTGCTGAAGGTTTAAGCATTATGGAAAATAAGGAGATCTCAAATGACATCTGAAAAAATCGCAATTCTTGTTGACTCTGGTTGTGACGTCCCTGAAACAATTGCACAAGCAGAAAACCTCTATGTCATTCCACTCAAGATCATCTATAAAGATGCCGAGTATACAGATAAACTAGATATCACTGCCGAAGAAATCTACGACCGACTCCCTATCGAGATTCCTAAAACCTCTTTACCAGAAGGTGCTTACATTCAAAAAATCTTTGAACAAATCGTGGCTGATGGTTATGAAAAAGTATTAGCGATTACTATTTCAAGCGGCTTATCAGGAACTTTTAACTCTGTTAGATTAGTCGCGCAAGATTTTCCAATGCTCGAAACCTTCATGTTTGATACAAAAAACATCGGAATTGGCGCAGGCGTTCATGCCATTCGCGCTGCTGAATTGATCGCTTCTGGCTCAAGTTTTGACGCGATTACAAAGGTACTTGCTAGCGAAGTTAAAAATAGCAAAATTTTCTTCAGCGTTGCAACACTTGAATACCTCCAAAAAGGTGGGCGTATTGGCCTCGTCAGCTCTATTGTCGGCAACATGCTCAACCTCAACCCGATTATCTCTTGTAATGATGATGGCATTTACTACACCGTTGCCAAATCACGTGGTCGTAAAAAAAGCCTTGAGAAAGCTGTCAAATTAGTCAAAGCCTAAGTTGGCAATCACCAAAAGGTTCGCTTGTTTGTCGCCCACGGCAATGCTGCCAAAGAAGCTTTGATTTTGGTTGACGCCTTAAAAGCCGCTATCCCTCAAGCCATTGAAGTCTTATATGGTCAAATCTCCCCCGCTCTTGTTGTTCACACCGGACCAGGTTTGATTGGGATTGGCGCACAAATTTTAGATTAAATGAAAAAAGCCTGTTCGGGCTTTTTTAGCTATCTTCCATCCTAAGCACCCACAATTGCTGTTTTACTAATTTTGCGTTAAAATAAGGGTATGACTAGCCAACATGATGCGCTATTTGCGCTATATACGCAAAGCTGGGAAAACAAAGACATAACTCAATTTCTGGCTTGCTTAACTGACGATGTTACAATTACGGAATGCTACGGTGCCACTTATATCGGTAAAACCGAAGCGCAAAAATGGTTTCAGAATTGGACAGCACCTGTTGAAAACCAGGTGGTGAAATGGGATATTCTCGCTGAGTTTGAAGATGGCGTCAAAAATACCGACTTCTTCAACTGGCGTTTTTCCTATGTTTACCAAGGGCAAGCAAATGTTTTTGAAGGACTATCACAAGTCACTTTTTCAGATACAGGAAAAATAGTCGAAATAAAAGAATACCAGATGGTTTTTGATAAAACCAGACCTTATTTAGCCTCAAAATAGAAATAGGAACAAGATGATCACAAAAGAATTTGATACAATCGCAGCCATCTCAACACCACTTGGTGAAGGGGCTATCGGCATCGTCCGGCTCTCAGGCAGTGAAGCCATTGCCATTGCTGACAAAGTTTTTACAGGAAAATCTCTGGCTAACTGCGACAGCCACACGCTCAATTACGGGCACATTACGGAAAACACGCGCGTCCTCGATGAGGTCATGGTCGGTGTCATGAAAGCGCCGAAAACTTTCACGCGCGAAGATGTCGTCGAGATCAACACCCACGGTGGCATTGCCGTCATGAACGAAATACTTCAACTCTTGCTCCGCAATGGCGCAAGAATGGCAGAACCCGGTGAATTTACCAAACGTGCCTTCTTAAATGGTCGTATGGATTTATCACAGGCTGAAGCTGTCATGGACATCATCCGTGCTAAAACGGATCAAGCAATGAATATCGCTGTTAAACAACTCGACGGTAGTCTATCAAACTTGATCAACAAAACGCGACAAGAAATTCTCAAAACACTGGCCCAAGTCGAAGTTAATATTGACTATCCAGAATATGATGATGTCGAAGAAATGACGACAAGACTATTACGTGAAAAAACTGCAGCCTTTCAAACGCTACTTGACAATTTACTAAAAACAGCTAAGCGTGGGAAAATTCTCCGTGAAGGTCTATCAACAGCTATCATTGGTCGACCAAACGTTGGTAAATCAAGTTTATTGAATCATCTCTTGCGTGAAGAAAAGGCCATTGTCACAGATATTGCCGGCACCACGCGCGATGTCATTGAAGAATACGTCAATATCAATGGCGTGCCTTTAAAACTTGTGGATACGGCTGGGATTCGTGAGACAGATGATGTTGTGGAACGCATCGGTGTTGAACGCTCACACAAAGCGCTAGAAGAAGCTGATCTCGTCCTGCTTGTCTTGAGTGCCAATGAAGCCCTAACTGATCAAGACCGTCAGTTATTGGCGCTCAGCGAGGGCAGTAACCGCATCATCTTACTCAATAAGACGGATCTGCCTGAAAACATTGAAACGGCTGACCTGCCTGACGATGTCATCAAGATTTCCGTTCTCGAAGACACCAACATTGACAAAATCGAAGCAAAAATTAACGCGCTTTTCTTTGAAAATGCTGGGATTGTTGAGCAAGATGCGACCTATCTGTCAAATTCTCGTCACATTGCCTTAATCGAACAAGCGCTTGAAGCTTTGACCGCAGTTAATGATGGACTTGATGCGGGGATGCCTGTTGATTTGGTGCAAGTCGATATGACACGAACTTGGGAGATTCTCGGAGAAATTACTGGGGATGCTGCACCTGATGAGCTAATCACGCAGTTGTTTAGCCAATTCTGTTTAGGAAAATAAAAAAACGCCGTCGTTGGCGTTTTCTTATTTTCTCTTTTTCAAGGCACGATTACCTAAGTAATTTAAGGCTGTCATAAATAGTTTTTTGAAGACACGCGGGCAACTTCTAGCTAACCAAACCATGGTACGGTCGCTAAAAGCATGAAAATAACGCCGTTTTGGTCGTGCATCAGTTGCCGCTTTATAAAAAACTTGTGCTAAATCTTCAGAGCTGGCACTAATCGCGCCTTCATTTGCCATCAATAAAGTTGAAACCTTTTGCACCAATGTTATATACACAGAATCAGCCTTCAAATTTTTATTGGCATTCTTCATGGCGATATCGCTCCAGGCCGACTGTGTGCCACCAGGTTGGACAACAAGGGAGCGCACGCCAAAAGGTGCAATCTCAATGTCGAGTGAGTCACTCCATTGCTGCAGGGCTGCCTTTGTGGCATGATAATACGCACCTAGAGGCATATAAACATCCCCACCAATCGATGAAATATTAATAATCCGTCCAGATTTTTGTGCGCGCATAATAGGTAGCACAAGCTGTGCCAAATCTGCTGCCCCAAAAAAGTTGGTCTCGAACTGCTGTCTAGCATTGTCCAGCGAAATATCTTCAACCGGTCCATACTCACCATAACCTGCATTGTTAATCAGGACATCAATCTGCTTTTCTTGCTGAAAAATAGTCTCGATAAAAGCTTGGTTAGACGCATGATCTGTAACGTCTAGTTTGAGGGCATGGATGTGCTCGGCAGTAGGGATTTTCTCAACACGACGGGCACCGCCGTACACGATCCATCCCTTTTTTGCAAATAACTCTGCCGCTGCAAACCCCATGCCATTACTAGCGCCTGTAATAGCGACTACTTTTGTCATTTTTTCTCCTCTATTATCCGCTAGTCAAAGCCCGCAACATCAGCTAAATCTGTCAGCATCATCTGATAATTAGGTTTTTCGCTCCAGTGGGCATCCTTGAAGATAGCCACTGCCTCTTGCCTAGCAACTTCTAAAATATTGTAATCATTGACAATATCAGCAACCGAAAATTCTGGCAAGCCCGATTGGCGCGTCCCAAAGATTTCACCACTGCCACGCAATTTGAGATCTTCTTCTGCTAAGACAAAACCATTTTGTGTTTCTGTCATGATTTGCATGCGACGTTTGCCAGTTTCCGATTTGGGATTGGCGACTAAAATTGTGTAAGATTTTTTCTCACCACGCCCGACACGGCCACGTAATTGATGCAATTGTGATAAGCCAAAGCGATCAGCATCAATGATCACCATGATCGTTGCATTGGGCACATTAACCCCGACTTCAATGACCGTTGTTGAGACTAAAATATCATATTTTTGCGTCTTAAAATCCGTCATGACCTGATCTTTTTCAGCATTCTTCATCTTACCATGAAGTAAGGCCACATTTGCTGTCAAACCAAAAAAGTCTTGCAACTCCATAAAGAGCTCCGTGGCATTTTTCAGATCTAGCGCTTCACTTTCTTCAATCAAGGGCGAAATAAAATAAACCTGCGCCCCTTTTGTAATCTCATCTGCAATCCATGGCAAAATCTTTGGTGTTAATTGTTCATGCTTGACCCATCGCGTTGTAATCGGCTGGCGTCCAGCAGGTAGCTCGTCGATGATCGACACATCCATATCACCAAAAGCCGTAATCGCAAGTGTCCGTGGAATCGGTGTTGCCGTCATCATCAGCACATCAGGATTTTGCCCTTTCTCACGAAAGACCTTCCGTTGGTTAACACCGAAACGATGCTGTTCATCCGTAATCACAAGACCTAGATTATGATAGTCTACCGCTTCTTGTATCAGCGCATGCGTGCCCGTGATCATCTGGATACGACCATTTTCAAGACCCGCAAGCACCTCGCGCCGCGCCGCAACTTTCATCCCACTCGTCAGCAAGCCCACTGTCAGCTCAGGAAAGAGGCTCTGGAGGCTTTCATAGTGTTGGTGTGCCAGAATCTCCGTCGGTACCATCATGGCCGCCTGGTAGCCCGCTGTGACCGCTGCGTACATGGCAAGACTCGCCACCGCCGTCTTCCCGCTCCCCACATCGCCTTGCAGTAGCCGGTTCATATGATAAGGACTCGCCATATCCGCCAAGATCTCACGCAAGGATTGATCCTGCGCCCCTGTCAAATGGTAAGGCAGTTGCGTGATTTTGTCAGCTAGCTGCGCAGCGTTGAACGTGATTGCTAAGCCTTGTATCAGCGACTTCTCTTTATAACGCAAGGCCTGTAATTTCATTTGGAAATAAAACAATTCCTCAAATTTCATACGGCGTAAGGCTTGTTGATGCGCCGCTTCATCAATCGGAAAATGCATGTCGTGAACTGCCGTCTTACGAGCGACTAACCGATATTTATGAATCAATTCAGCCGGTAAATTCTCAGTGATTAACTCACCCACACCCGTTTCAAAAACAGACTGTAAAAGATTGACTAGGACCGACTGTTTGACACCTTGCATGATATGGTAGACCGGCTGAAAACTATTGTCAACCTGCGCCAAAATCTTCATTCCATTGATACTTAATTTCTTGGCATCCCATTTACCATAAATGGCAATCTCAGCATCCACTTCAACCTTATCCAGTAAATAAGGCTGATTAAAAAAACTGACTGAAATGACAGCTTCATCCTGCTTGATTTTAAAGGTAAGGCGATTACGACGTGCCCCATAGTAACTGACATTGGGCGGGGTCACCACACGCCCCACAATCGTTGTCTTTTCCCCATCCATCAACTCAAAAATAGATTTTGACGAAAAATCATCATAACGAAAAGGAAAGTAGAACAATAAATCTTGCACAGTAAAAATCCCCAGTTGATGATATCGCTCGGCTGATTTTGGTCCTACACCTTTTAAGAATTGAATTGAATCCGTTAGTTTCATATCTCTATTTTAGCATTTTAGCCTTGGAAATACCTGTAAAAGTTGCTTGACGATCATTTCAGGTGACAGTTCGGTATTATTAATCTTCAATGTCTGAACATCTGGAAAATATTCCGCTAGTTGATGAGCTTGCGACTCTAACTGATATTTAACAACTGAATCTTCTAAATCTTGCATCGAAAATGCCAAATCTCGTTTAGAAGGTTTCGCAGCTAAGCGTTCTGGATGGCGATTGCGTTCGCGCCGTTTAGCAATATCAGCTACCAATTCAATGAAATAGACTGACTCACCTGCGTCTGAAAAAATACTAGCGATATCAGAAAGAAAAGCCAAATCATCGGTCGATGAAAAATCAATCATAACCGTGAAAATCACATGCTTAACTGGATTGGTTTTAAGATTGGCAACAAAGGCTTTAAATATCATTTTTCGCAAACTATCTGATAGCTGAAAGGTCGTCGGTGTATACCCTAGAAAATCAGCAAATAAATCAATTGTTTGATGGTTATAAAGCAATTTACCATCAAGCTGTTTTTCTAGTTCACGACCAACTGTCATTTTTCCTACCGCTTGCGCGCCAATTAAAACAATCAAACTCATGACAAATCCCTTCTTATATAAAAAAGCGAGAAAATAGATTTCTCACTCTGACTACTTATTATTGACCGTATAACTCTTGAAGTGGTTTAAAGACAATATCTTGTAAATCACTTGTGATTGTTTGCAGTGCTTGTTCTTTAGCTAGCAACTCTGACATGATTGAATTAGCTTGTAATTCAGCGAAAAGTGCTTGTGCTTCGTTTTGTTGTTCTGGCTCTATGAGTTGCCCCATTTGCATTTTGGTTTGGATGTCGATAAATTTCGCATACAAAACACTCGCTGCTTCATCAGCTTTAACAGCAGCAAGCGCTGTGACAACTGCTTGATATTCAGGCAAAGCACGGAATTCACGTTCTAATTGATTCATAGTGTCATAGATGTTCATAAATGTCTCCTTTTCTTATCTCTTATTATACCAAAAAAGCGTCCATTTCTGCACGCTTTCAAATTCTAACCTTTTTTGACAACAGAGCCTTTCAAGCCAATCGCCCCAAAACCATCAATCTTAGCATCAATGAAATGACCATTCTTGCCGTTTTCATTGATTCTGATGTTCTTAGCTTTTGTGCCCTTTTTAATTGGTTTAGGCATCCCTTTAACAGGTAAATCTTGTACGATAATGACATCATCGCCATCCGACAATTCAGTCCCAACCGAATCTAAGACAACAAACTTGTCACTTGCATTGTCAATATCTGCTTGTGTAAATTCATTGCCACATTCTGAACAACCAAAGGTAGTATCAGATAACTCATAAGTAAACTCACTGCCACAATGCGGGCACTTAGGTAAAGTCATTTTTATTCCTCAATATAGTGTATCAACCATAGCTTAATGTCGTTTAACACCTTTTCTTTCTCTTGGTACAAAAAAACGGGGAATTTGCATTCCTCGTTTTCCCAATAACTAAATGAAATTATTTAGCGATTGATGCAAAGTATTCAAGTGTACGAACAAGTTGTGAAGTGTATGACATTTCGTTGTCGTACCATGATACAGTTTTAACCAATTGTGTACCGTCAGCAGCTTCAGAAACTTCTGTTTGAGTTGCGTCAAACAATGAACCGAATGAGATACCAACGATATCAGATGAAACAATTTCATCTGTGTTGTAACCGTATGATTCAGTAGCAGCAGCTTTCATAGCAGCGTTTACTTCTTCAGCAGTTACTTTTTTGTCAAGAACAGTTACAAGTTCAGTCAATGAACCAGTTGGAACTGGAACACGTTGTGCATGACCTTTAAGTTTACCGTTCAATTCTGGGATAACAAGACCGATAGCTTTAGCAGCACCAGTAGAGTTAGGCACGATGTTTTCTGAAGCAGTACGTGCACGACGAAGGTCGCCACCACGGTGAGGACCATCAAGAGTCATTTGGTCACCAGTGAAACCGTGAACTGTTGTCATTGTACCAACTTTAAGACCAAAGTTTTTGTTCAAAGCATCAGCCATTGGTGCAAGACAGTTAGTAGTACATGAACCAGCAGAAATTACTGTTTCAGTACCGTCAAGAATGTCATGGTTAGTGTTGAAAACAACTGTTTTAACATCTGATCCACCAGGTGCAGTGATAACAACTTTTTTAGCACCGTTAGCATGTAAATGTTTTTCAGCAGCTTCTTTAGTTGCAAAGAAACCAGTTGCTTCAAGAACGATTTCTACGCCATCAGCAGCCCAATCGATGTTTGCAGGATCAGCTTCTTGAGAAACTTTGATGAATTTACCGTTAACGTCAAAACCGTTTTCTTCAACTTCAACAGTACCGTTGAAACGACCTTGAGTAGTATCGTATTTCAACAAGTGTGCAAGCATAGCAGGGTTTGTCAAATCATTGATACGTGCAACTTCAACACCCTCAACATTTTCGATACGACGAAGTGCAAGACGACCAATACGGCCGAAACCGTTAATACCAACTTTAACTACCATTTTGTAGAAATCCTCCTTATGGAATTCAGTAATTTTTTATTAGGTGTTAAACACCTATAACAACTGAAAGTTAAACTTTTAACTTACATTATAATCATACCTTTTTTATCACATTTATGCAAGAAGAAACACCAATTTTACCACAGACTTGTTTTATAACAGATTTTAAAAAAAGCGCATTTCAAGCGCTTTTAGAATTTATTATAAAACTGTACTAGATTACTTTCTAAACAATTTTGCAAAAAAACCTTTTGATTTTTCCTGCTCTAACTCAATCAAGGTCTGCTCCCGCTCAGTTAAGGCTTTAGCAGTAAGTTGCTGTTGCTGATCCAACTGTTTGTCTTTCTCAGCAATCTGGTGGTCCTTCATCGCAATCTGCTCTGATAACCTTGCAATTTCCGTATTCTTATCCTGTATTAACTGTGAAATAATTTTGTCAAAATCAATATTGATAGCATTCTTATCTGATGCCTGATCACTATCAGTCTCATCTTCTAAAATAACTTTCCCGTAATGAGATTCTAATCGTTTAATACCCGCTTCATTAACAACCGTAACACCTCGATCATTTTTTGATAAAAATTCTTCCTCTAATTTTTTAATACGGTTGTTCATTGCTTGGCGCGTCACACCAAATGCTTCTGACAATTCCGTCACAGTCATATTTTTCATTCATATTTCTCCATTGATTTTTTATCTTTATTTCATTATAGCAAAAAACGCCCATAAAGTCTGACTTATCCTAAAAACCGATTAATAATCAGATATAAAATTGAGAACAAAGAAAACTTGGTTCAAAAGTTTGCCAAAGTGAATCTCCGATAGAGCAACAAAAAACCACTGAAATCTAATTTCAGTAGTTTTACTTGAATTTGCGATACCGGCGGCCGGGGTCGAACCGGCACGTCCGTGAAGACACTGGATTTTGAGTCCAGCGCGTCTGCCAATTCCGCCACGCCGGCAAATTCTTTTATGGAAGTTTCCAATAAACTGGGGTAGCTGGATTCGAACCAACGCATGAGGGAGTCAAAGTCCCTTGCCTTACCGCTTGGCTATACCCCAATAACAAAATAGGCGAGTGAGGGGAATCGAACCCCCGAATGTCAGAGCCACAATCTGATGTGTTAACCACTTCACCACACCCGCCATAGAACACGGGCAGTAGGAATCGAACCCACACTGAAGGTTTTGGAGACCTTAGTTCTACCTTTAAACTATGCCCGTAAAGGTATGGAGAGAGAGGGATTCGAACCCCCGAACCCGAAGGAGCGGATTTACAGTCCGCCGCGTTTAGCCTCTTCGCTATCTCTCCGTGCACTAACAGACACTATTCTACCATAAAATAGTACCAATTACAATACTTTTAGTTGCTTAAATTATAATTTTCAATAATATTTCCGACTGATTTTTCCAATGTTTTATAAAAGCCTTCGGCATTTCCATTTTTTACAATAGTAAAATTATTTTCAGCTAATTCTGCGATCTCACCAATAACTTTTTTTCCAATGACGAGACGGTAACCATCATATTTTTCATTATTGACAACAACAGTTGCATCTTCAATCTGGATTTCAATTTTTTTGTCTTTTTTACTCATTTTTATAACCTCACTGTTTCTATTCTACAAAAAATGAGGAAAGCTTGCAAGTGCAAGCCTTCCGAAATTATTCAATCTCTACAATCCAGCCTACTGGTGCTTCAATATCACCAAATTGGATACCTGTTAATTCATCATAAAGTTTGCGGGTCACAGGACCAACCTCTGTTTCGCTATGGAACACATGGAATGTATCACCAATTTGAATACCACCGATTGGTGAAATCACTGCAGCTGTTCCACAGGCTCCTGCTTCGACAAAATCATCTAGTTCATCCACAAAGACTTCCCTTTCAATTGCTTTTAATCCCAATCGTTTTTCTGCTAAGTAAAGAAGAGAATACTTGGTAATTGAAGGTAAGATAGATGGTGAAACTGGCGTAACAAATTCATTTTCAGCTGTGATACCAAAGAAGTTAGCTGACCCAACTTCTTCAATTTTCGTGTGAGTAGCTGGATCAAGATAAATCACGTCCGAAAAACCTTTATTTTTAGCATGTTTACCTGGTAATAATGATGCTGCGTAGTTACCACCAACTTTAGCTGCACCAGTACCGTTTGGAGCAGCACGGTCATATTCATCTTGAATAAGGAAATTGGTTGGAGCTAATCCACCTTTAAAGTAGTTTCCAACTGGCATAGCAAAGACTGTAAAAATATATTCCTCCGCAGGTTTTACACCAATAATATCACCGACACCTATCAAGAGTGGACGCAGATAAAGGGTGCCACCAGTTCCATATGGTGGAACATAATCAGCATTAGCTTTTACGACCTGCTTACAAGCCTCAATAAATAAATCTGTTGGAACTTGAGGCATCAATAGACGGTCTGCAGTCCTTTGTAAGCGTTTAGCGTTTTGATCGGGACGGAAAAGTTGCAATTTTCCATCTTTTGTACGATATGCTTTAAGACCCTCAAAAGCCTGTTGGCCATAGTGAAGTGCAGGTGAACTCTCAGAAATATGTAATTCTGCATCTTCAGTAAGAGCACCACTGCTCCATTGTCCATTTTTATAATAAGCAATAAAGCGATAAGGCAATTTCATATAAGAAAAATCAAGATTTTCCCAATCAATAGTTACTGGCATAAGTTTACTCCAAATTTATTTTTTACTATTTTACTACTTTTGAAAATGATTTTCAATTAAAAATTCAGAAAATTTTGTATGTTTGATTTTTCTTAGCGCTAAACTCTTATTTTTTTGGACTTACTCCACATCCTCAAGTGATAGAGCAACGACTCTATCCATTGATGTCACTGTTGGATTTATTCGATATTTAAAAGCTGAAGATTCAAAGAGTAAATACAGTAAATCACCTTCAACTTGAATTTGCTGCATGTATGGTGGTGCTACCAGTTCCTTTTTTGGCTCTAATAAATTAGTCAAAGCATTGTAACCTGAAAAATCGAACCAGAGAATCTTTGAGTCTTCATTTCCATATGATTGAGAAAGAAGTATCTGATGTCCATGAACTGCAATTCCTTGAATTTGGTCAGGGGTATCGATGATTGTCGTTGGTTGATAAGCTTCTGAATCAAGATTTTTTCCAGTTGGATAACCCTCAGAATCCAACTGGAAAATTCCCAAATGCCCATGGTCATCTTTATCAAAATATCCAACTAGTAACTTTTCTTGGTCATAAGCCATGTAGGAAGACCGTTCTATCTGACCAAGACTAACCTGAAAATCAAACTCCACAGGTTTTTTAGTTTTACTAAATTGATCTGTCTTTATTGTGTTCAAATTCAAGGCTGATATTTGAGAAGTATCATCACCTTCAGTCGTTGTAATCCACAAACGATTATTTAGATGGTCGTACGCAATCCCCCCAACGTGACTTGTTGTTGGAAGAACAATTGTTTTGATGTATTTACCAGTTTTCTTATCTAATACCCAAAGAACAGAATTAAAACCACCACCATTACTATAGGCGGATATAACGACATAATCCTCTAGAAAGCTTAAACCTTGAGGTGTCATATCTTCAGTCTGATCTGAATCTCCTTCTTCCTCACCTGTTGATTGTATTGTTTCAGCTTGCACTAATCCTGGTATGACATAGGTTGCCCGAATGGAGGTTGCAATGTTTTTATAGAATTCTGGGTAATATTCTTCTAATTCATTATAGAACTCTTCTAAATCTTTGCTTGCTGAGTTGGTATTTGTACCGGTCTCCTCTTTATATTTTGTCCCGGTATATAGAGAATATCCATAATAGAGTAAAGAGCCAGTGCAAAGCAGAGCAATTATCCACCACATAATTTTTTTCATATTGTATCCCATTCCTCTCTACACTTTAGTATAACAAAAAAGATTGTCCGAAGACAATCTTTGATCGGTAAACTTCAATCTATAGCTAGGTTCCAATACACTATCTATTTTGAGGAAAGACAGTTTGATGAAATAAATATATACATGATTATGTTATCAAACTTCTTCGTAACATAATTGATATCATCTAAATCCTACTTAATACCAACCTAAAAAATCGTGAAGAAAAGATTCAAATGCTGGGATGAGTTTAATAGCAATAAATACTAGAATAACTACAAATGCAATAGTAAGAGCCAACTTTGTAACAGATGACGTTTTTTTAATCCATCCAAGCATGGAATACCTCCTCATTAGAAATAGTATCCGAAATGAAACTACCATTGCTAGTCCTTTCAGAGAAACTTAGCTGAGTCACATCTACATCATAACTTTTGCCTGTATTAGACAGGACATGGAGCACTTGCCCATTAGTTTGTTCCTCAACCTGACTAGTAAACAAATCAAAATCCCCCTGAACTGTCAAGACTGGTCCTGCCAAAAAGACACGGTGAGGTTTAGCCTTGAGTTCGCGAAGCACCTGTAAACCACGCTTGGCACGACTGGTCACAGGGATTTCCTCCGTCGCCATCCGCTTCAAGCTACCACGCTGGGTCAGAAGATAGAATGAGCTGGTATTACTGATGAAAGCCGCAACCACCACATCGTCATCCTTGAGGTTGACCGCCTTGACACCAGCTGCCTTAGCACCGATGACTGGCACTTCTTCGATGTTAAATCGCAGAGCGTAGCCCTTCTCAGTGATGAGCATGATGTCGTCCAAAACTACAGGTGATACAGTAATAACCACATCTTCGTCATCTTTGAGTTTGGCATACTTGGTTGACTTAGACTTGTAAGTCCGCCATGGAGCAAACTCCTTCCGCTCTACACGTTTAATTTGGCCAAATTTAGTCACCGCGAAATAAGTTCCCTCATCAAAATTCTCAACCAATTCAGCAAAGATAACCTCTTCATTGGTATCAAAGTTCATCAAGGTCTGACTCAGGTGTTCACCAATGTCCTTCCAACGAATATCTGTCAACTCATGAACAGGTCGGTAGATGACATTTCCAAGATTAGTAAAGAGCAAGAGGTGCTGAGTTGTCTTTGCATTCTGCAAGAAAATCAGTTGATCATCATCTCGCTTGCCCATTTCTTCTAGCGTTGAGGCATTGAAAGAACGAGGACTTGTCCGTTTGATATAACCTGCCTTGGTCACGCTGACAAAGGTTTCTTCTTCGACAATCAGGCTGGCAGTATCAATCTCAATCGTTTCTGCCTGAACCTGCAATTCACTCAAACGAGGGTTGCCAAACTGCTTTTTGACCTCACGCAATTCCTTCTTCATAAGATTAAACATGGTCCGCTCATCACCGATAATAGCTGCCAAGGTCTCAATCTGCTCGCGTAGGGCTGCTTCTTCATTTTCCAAGGTCACAATGTCGGTATTGGTCAAGCGGTAAAGTTGCAAGGTTACGATTGCCTCTGCCTGCTCTTCGCTGAAATCATAGCTGATTTTCAGATTTTGCTTGGCATCAGACTTGTTTTCAGATGCACGGATAAGAGCAATAACTTCATCTAAGATGGAAATGACACGGATTAAACCCTCAACGATGTGAAGACGTTTCTCTGCCTTGTCCTTGTCAAACTTAGAACGAGCAATGATAATCTCACGGCGGTGGGCAATATAGCTAGAAAGAATCTTCTGCAAGCCGACCTGACGCGGTGTGAAATTATCAATCGCCACCATGTTGAAGTTGTAATTGATTTGCAGATCGGTGTATTTGTAGAGATAGTTGAGAATGGTTTGCTCGTCGCTGTCTTTTTTCAGCTCAATGGCAATCCGCAGACCTGTACGGTCTGACTCGTCACGTACCTCAGCAATTCCAGGCAACTTGTTGTTGACACGGACATCATCAATCTTTTTAACCAGTACAGCCTTATTTACTTCGTACGGAATCTCCGTCACAATGATCTGTTTCTTTCCACCCTTAAGCTGTTCAATGTCACAACGGCTACGGACTACGACACGGCCCTTTCCAGTTTCATAAGCTTTCTTAATTTCGTCAGCCCCTTGGATAATGGCACCTGTTGGGAAGTCTGGTCCAGGCAAGAACTCCATTAGCTTTTCTAACTTAGCAGTAGGATGATCAATCATGTAAACAACAGCATCGATTACCTCCGCCAAATTATGTGGCGGGATGTCAGTCGCGTACCCTGCTGAAATTCCTGTCGCTCCATTGACCAATAGATTAGGAAAGGCAGCTGGTAGCACCGTGGGTTCTTTTTCCGTATCATCAAAGTTCCAGGCAAATGGTACTGTCTTTTTCTCGATGTCGGCCAGCAAATAACCTGCTATTTCCGACAGACGAGCCTCGGTGTAACGCATCGCCGCAGGCGGATCGCCGTCCATGGAACCGTTGTTTCCGTGCATCTCCACCAAAATCTCGCGATTTTTCCACTCCTGACTCATACGGACCATGGCATCATAAATAGAGGAGTCACCGTGCGGGTGGAAATTCCCCATGATATTCCCGACTGACTTGGCAGACTTACGGTAGCCCTTGTCAAAAGTGTTGCCGTCCTTATTCATGGAATAAAGAATCCGACGTTGCACGGGCTTGAGACCGTCACGAATGTCCGGCAAAGCCCGCTCCTGAATAATGTATTTGGAGTAGCGACCAAAGCGCTCTCCCATGATGTCCTCTAGGGACATGTTTTGAATGTTTGACATAAATTAAGATACAAAGCCCGTAAAAGACAAAGTCAAAATAGGAAATCTCCAGAAAATCCTGATTTTCTAGACGATTTATCTTTTTGACACAGTCTTTAGGGCGTGTTCAATTATTTCTACTAACTGAACATTCCTTTCTTTCACATTGTTTTGAAAAGATAAAAATTTACCTCGACTTACCCCACAAACTTCCTCATATACTTAATATGACTGGCAATATTGCCCTCTAAATCATTCTCATCCCACAGTTGTAATTCCCATGGATAGTAGAAATTGCTCTTATTTTTGAAATAGATATGAATTCCGACATAGCCGTCCATATCTCGCAGATACCAGTTTTTCAGACCATATCGTACTTGCCAGTCGTTCAGACGCTCCATGATCTGCAATTTCTTCAGAAGTCAGAATCATACGGGCACCGAAGATATCATTGAGAATGGAATTAACAGGGTACCCCTCTCTTCTCTCTTTAAAACGCTCAATCTTATCCAAAATCGATTCCGATGTTTTGACACGATAAAAATAAGCAATATCTTTGACATCAGCACGCATCAAATAGTCATTGATAGCCTCGTGTAAGTTAAGCCGATAAGCCCGAATAGGCTGAATAGGCACCTTGGTAAAGGTATGCTTAAGATTGACTTTTTCAACCTTACCAGTTTCAAAATAGTCCTTTGAATACTCCAGATGAATACGGTTAATTTCACTTATTAAGCGTTCAACTTTCTCTAACATCTTCTTTCCCCTTTTGAACTCAACGAGATCATTTTCAAGATTTATTTATCCAACCTCAACATGAAAATCAGAGAATCTCGATCAGGGAAGTCATAGCGAATGGGCAGTTCTTCTTATTCAATCCGTTGGAATCCTTGCTTCTCATAAAAGCTGTGGGCAGCATAGCACTTGGATGGAGTGTCCAAGACAATACTTGTGACACCCTTTGCCTGTCAGTCAGCAACCAAAGCTTGGTAAAGCACGGCCGAAACACCCTTTTCACGACCACGAAAGTCTTGGTGAACAAAGAATTTTTTTTAAACGCCGACATGGTCTTTGACAAGTAGTCCAATCGTACCAACCACCATATCGTCATCGGTCACGACCAGCCAAAAGTTACCACCTGTCACCATATAACATTCCTCAATAGCATTCATATCTGGTTGCTCTTCCAAGGACAAGTCCACCTGATTACCATAATTTTGCAGATACAAAATCAAGGCAATCACTTGATTTTATAACGACTTTCATAAGGTATTGGTTTCATTAATACTACTTTCTTTTTTGGTAAATAGCAAAGCTACTCACTCATTTTCCGTTGACTTGCTTGCCAGTTTCTAAAATCATCAACATCTGACTTAACTAGTTTCAAACAGGCATTTAAGACAAAGGCATCATCTAAGAGTCCAGGTCCAAATAGAAAATCCGGAAGGACATCTAGCGGACTAAAGAAATAAATCAAGGCTCCAGTAATCGCTAGTAAGGTACTTTTTGGAATAGCAGTATATTCACGCTTTATAAAACTACGTAATAAAGAAATGAAACCTGGAATTGCTGCGAATTTGTCCCCACCAAAAGGTAAACGAGCCAATTTTCGTTCAGTATTTTGTAAGAAATGTTCTAATTTTCCCTCATCCGATAGTAAATTCTCTGCTCGTTGTTTTGTTTTAGATGAATTCCAACTTTCTATAGCCTGATCGAATTTTTCTTCCAGTTCTTTTTTATTCTTAAAAGGCTTGTGTATTATTGACCATTGCTGCAATCGGTCAGTTAATTGTTTTTTTATTGTTACTCGTAATGGCATAAGTCACCTCACTTTATTTATCGTTACATTTTACAAGTCCTCAGTACGATAAAGGTTATAACCCTCATAGTAATAAGAATGGTCGATGCCTTTGAAATAAGTAGCCTGACCAAGATCGTCAGTCAAAGAATGTAGCAAGAGGTATTTGAGTTCACCTGTTGATACATGACTTCTAATCATCGCATTGAAATATTCATCTTTATCAATACTATTCCAATCAACCACCTTGCCCAGCATAAAATCCAACCAGATACGCATACTGCGTTCATTTCCTTCTCGGAATTGATGTGCTATGTTCATATCCGCATATTTTTCAACGAATTCGTCAAAGGTTTCATGAGGCAGCTTGTCAATATAGGCCAAAGACTGCTCAAGAAAGATTCGTGGGACGAATTGAAAATTATCTTTGGCAATATTGACATCACGAATTTTCCTTGCAAAGTCGTAAATATCCTCAAAAAAAGCCTGATGAATGTGTGCTAAACCTGCAAAAGTCTCAACTTCTATCTGGAATAACTGACTATTTTTTAACAGTTGAGCTGCTTTCTTCTTGCTGATTTGTTCTTCAAGACGAGCTGATTCAGCCGAATTTTCAATCCCCAATTTATTTTTTAAAACCATATCGCACCTCATCTTCCATAGATTATTTGGTAAATGCAGTTGCTTCTTCCAAAGTAAAGGTTACATTATCCTCTATCCACTTACGGCGTGGCTCTACCTTGTCCCCCATAAGGACAGATACACGGCGTTCCGCACGCGCCAAATCTTCAATCGTCACACGAATCAATGTTCGAGTCTCAGGGTTCATAGTCGTTTCCCAGAGCTGATCAGCATTCATTTCACCAAGACCTTTATAGCGTTGGAGGGTAGATCCTTTGCCAAAATCCTTGCGGAGATCTTCTAGCTCTCCATCAGACCAAGCGTAGGCAATCTTTTCTGTCTTCCCTTTTCCTTTAGACATCTTATATAAAGGAGGCAATGCAATATAAACTCGCCCTGCTTCTACTAAGGGTCTCATATAGCGATAAAAGAATGTTAACAATAGCGTCTGAATATGGGCACCATCTGTATCCGCATCGGTCATGATAATAATCTTGTCATAGTTGACATCTTCCAGCGTAAAGTCTGATCCAACACCTGCACCAATTGTATAAATCATGGTGTTGATTTCTTCGTTTTTGAGGATGTCCGCCATTTTTGCCTTGGCTGTGTTGATAACCTTACCACGCAATGGTAAAATGGCTTGGAACTTGCGGTCACGCCCCTGCTTGGCAGACCCACCGGCTGAGTCCCCCTCGACCAGAAAGAGTTCGTTTTTAGCAGGATTTTTTGATTGCGCCGGGGTTAATTTCCCAGATAATAGCCCCTTATCCTTCTTATTTTTCTTACCATTTCGAGATTCATCACGGGCTTTACGTGCTGCTTCACGGGCATCACGGGCTTTTATAGCCTTACGCACTAAGTTTGATGCTAAATCGCCATTTTCTAAGAGAAAGAACGTTAATTTCTCTGAAACGATTCCATCTACAATCGGACGGGCAAGCGGGCTTCCAAGTTTATCTTTAGTTTGACCTTCAAATTGAAGATGTTCTTCCGGAATGAGAACTGACAAGACAGCTGACAAGCCTTCACGGTAATCAGATCCTTCCAGGTTTTTATCTTTTTCTTTTAACAAAC
>ERZ650302.703-NODE-703-length-18663-cov-13.611887_pt1 | contig 18663 bp, 18 predicted proteins | sample MGYA00376238_ERZ650302 | MGnify/ENA primary metagenome ERZ650302 (study PRJEB26733, sample SAMN07839298) | wastewater metagenome | biome: urban; feature: wastewater treatment plant; material: waste water | place: USA: North Carolina | collected 2016-04-28 ... | reverse complement strand
TTCTTGGAGGAATGGCTTTATTTGTAATGAGTTTAGGAATGGGAGTTCCTTTATTGCTTATTGGTTTAGGTGCTGGAAGATTTATGCCAAAACCTGGTGGTTGGATGGAAAGTATTACAAAAATCTTTGGAATTGTAATGCTAGGAGTTGCTATTTGGTTACTTGAAAGGGTTTTAAGTGCTTCTGTAATTATGTCTTTATGGGCATTATTGTTACTTGGAACAGCAATATATTTAAAAACAATTACAAATATGATTACTGAATTGCTTAGTTCAGTTTTATTTATTTTAGGAGTAGTTTTACTTGTTGGACTTATAAGTGGTGCTACAAATCCATTAAATCCACTTGAAAAATTAACAGGTTCTAAAAGTGTAAATACAAATGAGTTAGTTTTTAAAAAAGTAAAAAATATTGCTGAACTTGAACTTGCAATAAAAAATTCAGATAAACCAATAATGTTAGATTTTTGGGCTTCATGGTGTGTTGCTTGTAAAGAGTTAGAAGAGATAACTTTTAAAGATAAAGAGGTTATTCAAAAACTTCAAGGATTTACACTTTTAAAAGCTGATGTTACACAAAATAGTGATGAAGACAAAGCTTTACAAAAAATGTTTGGAGTTGTAGGTCCTCCTGCACTAATTTTTTGGGATAAAAATAAAAAAGAAGTTAAATCTTCTAAAATAGTTGGATATAAAAATCCAAAAGACTTTTTAGAAATAATCAATAAAAACTTTTAAAAGAGGAATTTTCCTCTTTTAACTAAAATTTACCTATAATAAATTTTTTTAAGGATTTATTATGGAATTAAGTGTTGAATTTCTCATTATTTTTGCTTTTATTCTTTTTTTCTCTGCATTAATTCAAGGAAGTATTGGATTTGGTTTTCCATTAATTTCCACTCCTCTTTTAGCAATGGTTACCGATATGAAAACCGCTGTTTTATATGTTGCAATTCCAACTCTTTTAATAAATATAATCTCAATTTTTAGTGAAGGTAACTTTTTACAAGCTTTAAAAAGGTTTTATCCTTTGGCTATTATGGGAATGATTGGAAGTGCAATTGGTACTCAAATACTTATTTATAGTAGTTCTGAAATCTTTAAATTATTATTAGCTGTGTCTATTCTTTTTTATCTATTTATTCAAAAACTCAAATTTGAGATGGCTTGGGTAAATAAAAAACCAAAATTAGCAATAGTTGTATTTGGTTTTATTGCTGGAATAATTGGCGGATTAACAAATGTAATGGCATTGGTTTTAATAATTTATTCTCTAGAATCAAAACATTCAAGAAAAGAAGTAATTCAATCATCAAATTTATGTTTTTTATTTGGAAAAATAGTTCAGATTATAATTTTTGCTATTCATGGCTCTTTTACTCAAGAGTTATTAACAATTTCTTTTAGTAGTTTATTATTTGTGCTTGTTGCGGTGGTTATTGGACTAAAAATTAAAAATAAAATTCCCCAAGATAACTACAATAAAGTTATAAAAGTTTTTTTATTTTTAATGGCTATTGCTTTGATTTATCAAACAATAAGTTAAAAGAGAGAAAATCTCTCTTTTAATTTTTAGATAAATATAAATGCACCTAAAATCATAACACCTAGATATAAAGCTCCAAACATTGCACCTAAAGCCCACCATTTTCCTTGTGAAATATATCCAGCTCCATACCAAATAGGTGATGGTCCAGTTCCATAAGGAGTGATAATTCCCATAACTCCAAGGCTTCCTGCAAGTATAATAGTAAACGGTACTATTTGCTCAGGTGTTAGAAGGTTTATAGCAATTGTCATAAAAATTGGAACAAGAGCTGTAACATGTGCTGTAACACTTGCAAAAAAGTAGTGTAACAAGAAAAATAGAACTAACAATGATATGATAAGTTCTGTTGGAGTCATTCCTGCTAACATCACTTGAGTGTTAGCTCCAATCCAATCTAAAACACCAACTTTTTTAAGTCCCGCTGCCATTGCTACAAGTGAAGCAAACCAAATCAATACATTAAATGCTGCTTTATTTGATATTAAATCATCCCAAGTAATTACATTTGTTAGAACCATAATTGATACTACAGAGATTGCAACTGTTGTTGAATCAATACCTAACTCTTTATTAAATATCCAAAGAACAAGAGCAACAGTTGCTAGTCCTGCCATAAGATATTCTTTAAATGTAATAGCACCTAGTGTTTTTAATTCTTCTGCTGCCCAAGCTGGTGCTTCAGGAGAACTTTTTTGAGTAGGTGGATAAACAACATACGCTAACCAAGGTGTAATTAAAAATAATGGAACCATTAGTGGTAACATAACTCCAGCCCATTCTCCCCAACTAATTGTATGACCTGTACTTTTTGTTATTAAATCAACAGCTAATAAGTTTGGAGCAAGTGCTGTTAAGAACATTGAACTTGTAATACAAGTAGTTGCAATTGCAACCCATGAAATATAAGAACCTAATTTTCTTGGGTCTTTATCTGGATATGAATCAAAGATATGTGGAATATTAATAGCCACAGGGAATACTGAACCACCACTTCTTGCTGTATTTGATGGCATAAATGGAGCTAGAACTAAATCTGAAAATGCAACCGCATAACCAAGACCTAAAGAGCTTTTACCCATATATTTAATCATTAGAAGTGATACTCTTTTTCCAAGACCAGTTTTTTTGTATCCAAGTGCAAACATAAATGCTGCAAAGATTAACCAAATAACACTATTTGAAAACCCAGATAACGCCCAATTTATACTTTCTGTTGGGTTTCCCATAATTCCTAAAATTGCTACTACTGAAATACCTACAAATCCCACAAGTGCAGCAGGAACTGGCTCAATAATTAGACCTACAACTACAGCAAAAAATATTGCTAAGAAATGCCAAGCATTAGCGCTTAGACCTTCTGGTGCAGGAATAAACCAAAATATAGCCAAAACTGCAACAGGAATAATCATTTTAATTGTTTGATTAGACATGGACTTCTCCTTTAAAGTTTTTTATAATCAAATTATAAAGTAGCTTACGGGATAAAAATAGGACTTTTTTGTTAGAATCAAAAAAATAAATTCAAAGAAAAGAGTAAATGAAATATTTAATACTATTTTTATTAGCAATATCAACATTATTTGCAAATAGTTCAAAAGAGATATTGTTATTACATTCATATAATAGTGGTCTAAAATGGACAGATGGAATAACTCAAGGAGTAAAAGAGGTACTTGAAAAATATCCAGAATATGAACTTAGTATTGAATATATGGATAGTAAAAAAATAGATGATAAAGATTATTTTGACTCTTTAATGAATCTTTATGAAAAGAAATTTTCAAATAGAAAATATGATGTAATAATAAGTGCTGATAATTATGCCTATGAATTTGTCTTAAAAAATTACAAAAAACTTTTTAATGGTTCTTCTATTGTATTTTGTGGGGTTGAAAATTTTAATAAAAATTCCATTCCAAAAGAGTTAGAAAGATATGTTACGGGAGTTATAGAATATAAAGAGATAAAAGAGAATTTAGATTTAATCAAAAAAACAATTAGCGATTTAAATACGATATATATAGTAAGTGATGATACTTTTTCTTCAAATGCCATAAAAGAGCAGATTTTAAATGATATTAAAAATTTTGATAAAAGTATAAATGTTATTTTTGATAATCAAATAGATATTAGTACTTTAAGCCAAAAAGTAAATTCATTGCCACAAAATAGTGCCGTATTATTTACAAGTTTATATGTGGATAAAAATGGTAAATTTATTACCTATTCACAATTAAGAGATTTTTTTAATTCTTCTAAATATCCTGTTTTTGCCATAAATAAAATTCATTTACATGAGGGTATTGTAGGTGGAATTATGGTAAATCCACTTGATCAAGGAATGGAAGCTACGAAAAAAGCAATTGAAATATTTGAAGGTAAAAAGCCAAATGAAATAGAGATTAGTACACCAAGTTCAAAGTATTATTTTGATTATAAAATTTTGGAAAAATATCAAATAAATAGTTCTAAAATTCCTTTGTTATCAACTATTATAAATGAACCAAAGAGTTTTTTTGAGGAAAATAGAAAGTTTATAGATAGTGCTTTTGTAATGTTGCCTTTATTGCTTCTTTTGATTATTGGACTTATTGTAAATATATTTAAACGGGTTAGTTTAGAGATTAAATATATCGAACAAACAAAATTGGATAGTGTTTTATTAAATAATATAAAAGGTGCAATTTATTGGAAAAGTAAAGAGGATAAACTTCTTGGATGTAATGAATCTTTTTGTAAATTGGTGGATTTGCCAAAAGATAAAATTATAGGAAAAGATATAAATGAGATAATTCCAGAATTATGTAAAAAAGTGAAATCTTACAGCTACTTTATCAATGAATTTGAAACAACACTAAAATTTAAAAATGAAAAATTAAATGTATTAATTAGAAGAAAACAGTATTTTAATAAAAGGGATGAAGAAGCAGGGGTTGTAACAGTTATAAATGACATAACAGATTTTAAAAAACTTCAAGAGCAAAATAAAAAAGATGAACAATTTATAATTCAACGTTCAAAATTATCAGAAATTGGTGAAATGATGACTTCAATAGTTCATCAATGGAAAGCACCATTAATAGAGATTTCAACAATTGCCCAAGAACTATTATATAAAAGAAGTAAAAAAGAGTTTACAAAAGAGGACTCTCAAGAGTTTGTAGATGAAATTATGACTCAAGTTCAATATATGACAAGAACAATTGATGATTTTAGAGATTTTATCAAACCATCTTTACAAAAAAGTGAATTTGAAGTAAATTCAGCAATAGTTGAACTTCTAAAAGTAATTGAACATAATATGAAATATAACTATATAAAGATAGATGTAAATTATGAAGATGATGAGAAATTCAAAATATATGGCTATCCAAATGAGTTTAAACAAGCTATATTGAGTATTATAAATAATGCAAAAGATAGTATTTTAAAAAGAAGATTAGATGAAAAAGTTGATGGTTTAATCACAATTTTTGTGAGTAATAAAGAGAATAATATATGCATTGATATAAAAGACAATGGAGTTGGAATAAAAGAAAATCAACTAGAAAAAGTTTTTGAACCATTTTTTACAAGTAAAGAAAATGGTGATGGATTTGGATTATATATGGTGAAATTAATTATTGAAGACAAAATGAATGGAAAAATTGAAGCTATAAAAGCTACAACAGGAGCTAATATTTTAGTAACTCTTAAAAAAGAAGAAAATAAAAAATGAAGATTTTATTACTAGAAGATAATAAAAGATTATCAAGCTTAATTATTGAAGCACTTGAAGAAAGAAACTATAAAATTGATTGGTTTGAAGATGGCAAACTTGCCCTTGAATCTATTTACAATGGGTATGATTGTTTTATTTTAGATATAAATGTTCCAGGGATAGATGGATTAACACTTTTAAAAGAGATTAGAGTTATGGATAGTTTGACACCTGCAATTATTATTAGTGCAAATGTTGAACTTGATACCATAAAAGATGCCTATATAAAAGGGTGTGATGAATATTTAAAAAAACCTTTTTACATTTATGAACTGGAATTAAAATTGGATAAGTTATGTAAAAAGAAAGATAATAGTCTAAAACTTCCAGATAATTTTATTTATGATGTGGATAAAGAAAAACTTTTTGATGAAAAAAATGAAGAGATAAAATTAGCAAAAAAAGAGATTTTACTTTTCAATTTATTTGCAAAAAACTTAGAAAAAATTATCACTTTTGAACAAATAGAACAGTATGTTTGGGAAGGTGATTTAACAACAAATGAAAATATAAGAGCCTTAGTTAAACGACTTAGAAAAAAACTTCCACATGATACGATTATTTCACAAGGTGGAATGGGATATATTTTAAATATTTAAGTATTCACTTCTAGCATAGATAAAAAGGATTAATATATTTTTGTTAATTCTTTATTTTGCATAATACTTTTAATTGTTATTATTGGATTACTATTATAATCATATATGTAAGTATATATATTTTGATTTACTAATTTATAAAATATATCATTTACAAACTCAGTACAATACAACTTATCCGTTGTTTTTAAATTAAATGAGAAATCAAATTTTATATTTTGATTTCTCATATCTTTTAAAATATCATTTAATAAAATGTTATTTATATCTTTTTTATATCTAAAAATAGCATATTTCTCTGCTGTACTTAAAAAATAATTTATTTCATCTTTTTTCATATCATTTTTTTGTTCATCCGATTCTATATGATAAACAAAAGTTTTACCATTTTCTATTAACAAAATCCCTATATGAGAGTATACTGAATTATCAATTTTAGAAAAAATATCACTAATAAAATTAGCTTCTTTTCTAAATATTAAATCTCCACTTCTTAAATCAACAAAATCATTAACAATTTTTATCTCTTTTTCTTTTTTATAAAAAATAAAGAAAAGAGATATACTAATAATTATAAAAATACTACTTTTTAATATTAACTTTCCACTCATCTGCGAATTTTTCAACAATTAAATCTTCTTTTATTATATTTCCATCTTTTTTATACTCTTCTAAAGTAACAATCATAGATGTTGGATTACCATTTTCTTTAGAAGATACTGCTTTAAATTTAGTAAAATCAGAATAAGTTTTTTTCATACATTCTGATAATTCAATATCATTCTTTAAATTATTATTGCTACATTGCATTGATAACTGTAAAGTAATCAATGTTTTTGTAGAATCAGTAGAATATTTTTTATAATTTTCAATATTTCCATCTCTGAGTGCATTAAAAAACTTCTCTATTGAACTTTCAGGAGAATCACTAAAACAACCTGAAAAAGTAACTATAATTAATGAAATAATTAATAATATTTTTTTCATTTTAACCTCTATTCATTGCAAGTTTATAATTTTTATACATAAAGTACATTGTTATTATAAAATATATAATCCATCCTACAAAAGGAATAAGTATCAGTAAAACTGATAATAAATGTAATAATGCTGGAATAATAGATGAACCAAATGATTCTTTAGAAATAACTAATCTTGAGATAAAAGTCCCAATAAAACCAAAGAAAAAAGTTATACCAATTGCAACTAATCCTAAAAGAATTGAAGTATTTTCAGCACTACTATTTTTAATAACAAATATTTCAGTTGCCTTATTTTCCAATAAAACAAAATCCACTTCTTGCTCTTTTACTGGAGCAATACCATCTTTCCATTGTGATTCTTCAAAAGAATATCTATTCCCATCTAAACCTGAAATCGTACCTACTCTTGACTGAGTATCAAAATTTAACACGTAACCTTTCATTTGCTTCCTTTTTATAAAATTTATTTTAATCTCTACTGAATATCATTTTTCAATGCTGGTTGACCCATTTCAACTAAATTTCCATTTGATTTAGCAAAATATTTTGTCCAGAAATCTTTCAATGAACCTAATATTTTTGGGTCTCTATATGTTTTATTATTTTCCTTAGATGCTATCAATCCTGTGCCTATTATATATATATTTGAATTATCAAAATTACTAAATAAATCTTCTTTTTGAATTTTATTTAGTTCTGTATCTGCTTGAATCAATCGAGTAACACCTTTTGAGTAAAATGAAGTAATTGTAGAATTCTCCAACATATCTGAAGCAAGAATCACTATCTTTTCTTTGGCTTCAGTTTTTGCAATTACATTTTCTCCAAAATCTTTTAAGGCATATAAAATATCTGATTTTGATACATTGTCATCAGGTTTCAGAAATGATTTTTTAATTCCTTGAGCAATTTGATTAGCAACAAATTGTTGTTGGTCTTTTAAGCATTTATCAACTTTTGCTAATACATCTTTTCTTTCATTAAATCTATCTTCTGATGACATTGGTATATCTAATTTAAATTCAAAAATCTTTTCATTATAGTGGTTATCGATAAATGCGGAGAATTTACCAATATAAATATAATTTGCAGGTGCTATTTTTGATAAAGTATTTTTAATAATTTGTTCTTGTAAACTTTCATTAAATGAAGTTGTTTCATCAATTAATACAAAAATTGCTCTATCAATAGTCATATCTGGTTTTTTAGCTGTTTTATAAATATCATAACAACTAGTAGAATCAGCAAACAAAGATGTCATTCCTAAAAAAAGGAATGATATTAAAAATAAAACCTTATTTATTCTCATACTAGCTCCAGCTTCATACCGTCATTTGAACAAAAATTTACTTCATTATCATATGTTGTTTTACATTTTGGACAAGTTGGGATTTTTGGTTTTATTTCTATTGGAGTCCCACATTTACCACAAAAAGAAGAATTTTCTTGAATTTCATTACCACATTTTTGGCAATATAAAGTATTTATAATTTCTTTGTTCATAGATTCTGTAATTGGATTATCACTAATATTTTGAGAAAAAGCTTTTTCTTTAATTTCAGAATTTGATTCTATTCCCCTATCTAGTTTAGGTTTTATTTGATACTGTATAGTTACATATTCCAAAAATGTTCTATTTTCTTTATTTTTCAAAGATTTCATTTCATCCCCTGACGTTGAAGTTGAAACAGCATTTTGATACATTTTTTGTTGTAAAAGTTGTAACTTTTGTTGAGCGATTTTTGATATATTTTCTTTTTCTTGTTTAAAATAATTAATAAAATCTTGTTTTGTTCTAAAAGTACAAGAATCTTCATATGCAATTAAACTCTCTTTACCAACAAATCCCCACTTAAAACCGAATAAAATACCTAATAATTGAATAAATATAAAAAGTACTGCAAGAACTATAAAAGTTGCCCAACCACCTTTTCTATCATTATCTTGTCTTTCAACTAGTGCTTTTGAATCTGCATTTTCTTGACTTTTTCCTAAATCACTTGGATAAGAAGAGTAAACATTTGTTTGAACATTAGAAATCTCTTCATTTAAAACTTTTTCTAATACTTGACCTCTTACATAAGTTGCACCTATTGCTATAAATACAATTAAAATAGCTGTTATAATACTTATTATCCATGTTTGTGTTACATTCGCATTTGAATTAACTCTATTTAAAATTTTTAAATAATTTTCATCTTTATCATCTAAAGTATTGCTTTCCAAAGTTATTAATGTATTTCTTTCAAGATGTGGTTTATCATCTCTTCTGTCATTATGCCAATAAACTTTGATTTTTTTAATAAGTGTATTTTTATAAATCTCATAACCTGTCCAGTGAGTAAATCCAACTAAAATAATTGAAATAATAATTGCTATTCCTAAAGCACCATATTGTTGAGTTGATTCACTAGCTCCTGGTATTGTAAACCCAGCTAACACATAAGAAAATCCCAATGCTTCTAAAATAACTAATACAGAAATTATCATCCACATATACCATGGGAAAGGTTTTCTTCCTAATTCATCAACTTTTGATAAATAAGATTTACATCTATCATAGTGTTCAGCATCCTTATCAAATTTGTCATAAAAAGTATGAAAATCTGAACATAAAGTTGATTCACTACTAAACCAACCATTATTTACCATACTTTTTGTATCTTTTGATAGTCTAGCAATTTTTCCAATTACAGGGAAACTATACCAAGTACATTTCCACCAAAACCGAATTTGTTCCCAATAATTTTTAATTATAATAGCTGTAAGTAATATCAGCAATACCGTATAGATAAAATATCTATACGCTTCTAAAAATTCTTTTAATCCATCCATTTTATTTCCTTTTTTATTTTCTAATTTGTGTTATATTAAAATCTCGTTCATAATTACTATCTTTTTTTGAGTAATACACTATTCCTTTAGAATTATTAACATTTCTTTCACTAAAAACAATATCCATACATTCTAAATTGCTATTATTCTCTTCAAGAAAGATTCTATAAATTAATCCATCAGTTCCTTGATAGGTGTTTACAGATGTTTCTACACTTAAATCTGCTTTTTGATTTGAATTTCCAGAATAATCTTTATAAATTGTAACTTTTGGATTTTTTGTTATAGTTGAACCATTTGATAATACACCAATAGGATTAATCCCTACCAAATTATTATCTATATTAGCAATCCATGGCACTTCATTTAAACCTTTTTTAAATTCAGTAGTTGAATAATTTATATCCTTGTCATTTTCTAAAGATTTAGTTTTCCCCACAGTTCTAGGCTTATCATATAAACAATTCACATAAGCTTTTGTATCGTTATTGGCATATGCTTTATTTATTAAAGAAAAATTTTTATCTTGAAGAGAATTTCCGAATTCTTGTTTTAATTCAAAAGAGTTACTTGAAACTTTTTGTCCTTTAAAATCTATTAATGGAATCTTTTCATCAGTTAGAATTTTTTCTTCACTTACACTTTTTTGAGTTGTAGGTTTTTGTTCTTTTGCTTTTTCAATATCTTTATTTTTTTCGATAACCGATTCATTTTTAGCTATTTTAGTCTTAGGTGCTATTTTTTTAAAATATTCTGGTGTAGAAGTTTTAGATGAATAAAGAGCAATATCTTTTAAATCATTTAATTCAACAATTTCAACTCTTCTGTTTTTTTTAGCTCCATCTACATTATTATTATCAGCTATAGGATTCATTTCTCCTGCACCTAAATAATATATGTTTGATTGTTTAATACCTTGATTACTAAAAATCACACCAACATTTCTAGCTCGTTCTTCTGATAATTTTTGATTGTATGAAGAATCTCCACTATCATCAGTATTTCCAATAATCAATATTTTCTTATTGGTACTACTATATTCTTTAGCTACTTTAGTAAATAGTTGTGTAGATTTTGGATTTAATGAACTTGAACCTACATCAAATTGACTATCATCAGAGATTACAGTGAAAGAATCTCCAATTACTTCTTCTTTTTTATCAGGTTCATTTTTTTGATTATTTTGAGAAAGCTCCAAATTTGATGAAGTTATATTTTTAGATAAAACTTCTACTTTTTCTTGTTCAGCAATTTTCGCTAATTCAGCTCTTCTTTTATCAATTTCATCGCCTACTAAATACCCTATTCCTCCGCCTACTAAAGCACCAATTACTAATCCTTGTTTACCACCCAATTGTTTCCCAATAACTGCACCAATTCCTGCTCCTGCTGTTGTTCCTCCAATTTTCCCAACATTATCCATAAATGCATTATCTGTTGCACAACCACTAAAAAACAGCAGTGATGCTAATGTAAATGAGATGGTAATTTTTTTCATTCGTTCTCCTTGCAAATTTTTAATTCTAAAATATTTTTAAAATTACTTCCCACTTTTAAATAATTCTTGTGATTATAGCAAAACAAATGACTCACAAATGACTCATTTTTTGAGTTAATGATTTTTTAATAAAATTCGTATTTATATTAAGATTTGTTATACTTCTCAAAAATTATAAAGAAGGCTTCAAATGAACTTTGAAACAATTTTAGGTAGTGTAGATTTTTTAGAGTTTTTAAGAGGTAAAAAAGCAACATTTTTATTAAGCGCAAGTGTTACAAAAACTTGCGAAATTCCAAATATCTCACAAGCAGGGATTCCTGGGAAACTATATTTAACACCAACTTTAGATGCTGAATTTTTATGTACAAAACAAGTAAAATCAATGCCAGATATTGCTCAAACTCCAAAAGGTGTTCCAACACCAGCTTTGATAACAAGAGCTATTCATGAACTAAAATCATTTTCAAATATAGAAATTTTGGATTTAGGTTTAGATGTTGTTCCAAAAATTGATTATTTCAAAATTCATAATTTTAATATCAAATCAAGTGGAAGAATTGATGATGGAGCAAAAATATCAGCTATGGAAGTTTTCCAAAAAGGAATTGAATTTGCTCAAAGTTTTAGAATAAATGATGATTATATAATACTCTCTGAATCAATTCCAGCAGGAACTACAACTGCAAATGCAACAGGTTTGGCACTTGGTTATAATTGTGAAGGGTATTTTTCAAGTTCATACAAAGATAATCCAAGTGATATAAAAAATCAAACCATAGAAAAAGCTCTAAAAAGAGTTGATTTAAATGCAGATATTTTTGAAATACTTTCAAGTGTAAGTGATAATATGATTATTTTTAATGCAGGATTTATTCTTGGAAGTAGGGTAAATAATCTTAAAATTGTACTTGCAGGTGGAACTCAAATGGCAGCTGTTTTACTTACTGTTAATTCAATTTTAAGAAGTATGGATGGAAGTATGGATTCTTCAAATATTGCATTATGTACAACAAAATGGATAAATAAAGATGAGAATTCAAATATTAAAGCACTTTTAGAACAACTAGATTTTCCTATAAATGCCTATGCAAGTGATTTTGATTTTAGTTTATCTGCTCATCCTGCACTAAAACTTTATGACCAAGGTGAAGCAAAAGAGGGTGTTGGTTGTGGAGGAGCATTATGTTATGCAGCAATTAATGGTTTAACAAAAGAAGAAGTTACAAAAAAAATAGAGAGCTTTTTAGGAGTTTAATGTGAAAATAAAATTATTAGCAACTTTGTTAGGAATGATTATATTAAGTGGATGTAGTTTGAAAGAAGAGGCAAAAATGCAAGATTGGAAGATTCAAGATGACCCATATTATAAACATAAAAAAAGTCAATTTGATGTTTTAGCACAAAATGATAGATATGAAACTATTATGCTTGGAGATTCTATTACCGATGAAGGTTCTTGGGATGAGTTATTAAATAAAGATACTATTCAAAATAGGGGAATCAGTGGTGATACAACAAGTGGAGTTTTAGATAGATTAGATAGTGTAAATAAAAATATTCAACAAGTTTTCATAATGATTGGTGTAAATGATATTATGAGAGGAAAAGAAGTTGATGAGGTTTTTACAAATTATTTAAAAATAATTCAAACTCTTAGGGATAAAAATATAAAAGTATATATTCAATCAACACTTTATATTGGGGAAACAAGAAAAGCAAATTTTAATCCTAAAATTGAAGAGTTAAACAAAAGATTGGAAAAATATGCCAAAGAAAATAAGATAGTTTTCATAAATCTAAATCCTATTTTTGCACCTCAAAAAGTTCTAAAAAAAGAGTTTACATTTGATGATTTACACCTAAATGGAACAGCTTATAAACTTTGGGCGCAACACATTAGAAAATATTTTTAGAATAGGATTTATATGGAAACCTTCATTTCAACATTTTTAAAAATATTTTTTATGATGACACCATTTTTGGTTTTGACAGTATTTTTGACTATAACTCAAGATGCAACAGTTAAACAAAAAAGAGCATTGGCAATAAAAGTTACAGTTTCTGTAATAATAACTTGTGTGGTTTTACTTTTTTTTGGAAAATACATATTTAATATTTTGGGTATTACTTTAGATGCTTTTAGAATGGGTGCTGGAGCATTACTTTTTTTAACTGCAATTGATTTGGTAAAAGGTGTTGAACATCATTCAAGAATTGGAAATAAACATATTTCACAATTAGCAGTTGTTCCTTTGGCAATTCCTATGACAATTGGACCTGGAACTACTGGAATTTTACTTTTAATGGGTGCATCTTTTAATGATATTTCTAACTTTATAACTGAAAGTTTAGCATTGCTAAGTGCTGTGCTGGTAATTGGTCTTATGTTATTTAGTTCAACTTTAATTGAAGCAATAGTTGGGAAAGAAGGACTTCAAGTAATATCAAAAATCACAGGTCTATTTTTAGCAGCTCTTTCTGCTCAGATTATGTTTACTGGTGTTAAAAACTTTTTAGGAATATAATGAAAATATTTTATTTTGGTGGTCAAAAATCAGGAAAAACAAAAGCTGGAATAAAAAAAGCTTTGGAACTTTCAACTGATAAAAAACCATATTATGTGGCAACCTATGATAATTCATACAATGACTCTTCAATGCAAGAGAGAATCGATAAACATATTATTGAGAGAAATGATGATTTCTTAAGTATAGAAGAACCAAAAGATTTAACAAAAGTTATAGATAAAAACAATACATATTTAGTTGATTGTGTCTCTATGTGGCTTTTTAATAATCTTGAAAATTCTGAAGAGAGTTTAAAACAACAACTGCAAGAGATTTGTAAAATTGATGCAAATATAATTTTTATTTTAAATGATGTCTCTTGTGGTGTAATTCCCCTAGACAAAGAATCAAGAAGATTTGTGGATTTTAGTGGCTTAATTGGTCAAGAATTAGCAAAACTTTGTGATGAGGTTTATGAGGTAAAATATGGAATTGAAAGAAGATTAAAATGAAACAAATATTAAATGCCTTTTTCTTTGCGTTATCATATTTTTCTATAATTCCCGTATTTGTAAAAAATATGGAAATAAACAATGACACATATAAATATACTTTAGTAATACTGCCACTTATAGGAGCAATTTTAGCCTCACTTGTAATTGGATTAAATCTTGCCTTAATTGAGTTTTTCAATCCTTTATATGCTTCTTTTGTTTGTGCTGTTGTTTATCTAGCACTTTATGGATTTATTCACACAGAAGCAATAATTGATGTGGTTGATGCTTGGTTTGCCGCGTATAGTGGAAAAGATGCTTACAAAATTATGAAAGAATCGACTATTGGAGCAATTGGGGCTTTATATGGTTTTTCATTTGTTTTGTTAAAAGTGGGAATAATTACTTATGTTTTATATGAAAAGCAATATATTTTATTTTTAATTGTTTGTGTTTTTTCAAGATTAAATTTGATTTATCTACTTGGATATTTTAAATTTAGTAAAGATAGTTTTTTATCTTTGGCATTTCAACATGGTGGAGTTTTACAGCTAAAAATCTTTGCTTTGATTTATTTGGTTTTGGCTTTTATTTTTGGAACAAATGTGTTGCTTTTATTTATTTTAAGTTTAGCTAGTTTTTATTTTATATTAAAAATTTTAAACAATAAATTTGGCTTTGTAAATGGTGATTGTTTGGGTTTTACCCTTGAACATACGGAATTAATACTTTTAAATATAGGACTAGCAATAATAATATGAAGACTTTTGAACACGGTGGACAAATAGAAAAATTTGCATTGGAATTAGGATGCAATGTAAGTGAAATAATCGATTTATCATCAAATATAAATTTTGTAAAACCACAAATAAATGTGGATTTCAACACTTTAGATATTTCATCATATCCAACTTATGACAAGTTATATGAAAAAATTGCTTCAAATTATGGAGTTCAATGTGATGAAATAGAGCTTTTTAATGGTGGTAGTAGTGCAATTTTCACATTATTTAAACATCTTGCATTGGATAGTTGTACTATTTATTCACCTGCATATTTAGAGTATAAAAAAGCCTCTTTAAACTTTGGATATAAACTAAATTTGATAAATAGATTTGAAAATATAGATGTGGAAGTTAAAAAAAATAGTTTGGTAATATTTGTAAATCCTTCAACTCCAGATGGAAAATATTATGAATTAGAAGAGTTAATGAAAAAGTGGATTGAAAACTCTTGCACTATTTTAATAGATGAGAGTTTTTTAGATTTTTGTGATAAACCCTCAGCCATTGAGTATCTAAAAACTTATGATAAATTGTATATTCTAAAATCAATGACAAAATTTTATTCAAGTGCTGGAATTAGAGTAGGAACCATCGTTTCAACAAAAGAGAATATTGAAAAACTAAAAGAGTTTGAACCAATGTGGAAACTTTCACAATTTGACTCTATTTATCTTCAAAACGCACTTGAAGACAGAGTTTTCAAAGGTGTTTCTCAAAAGGTAAATGAAAAAAATAGAATAGAACTAGAGAGTATTCTAAAAGGCTCAAGTTTTGTAGAAGAGATTTCAACAAGTAGTGCAAACTATATACTTGTAAAATTAAAAGATATAAAAGCAAAAGAATTCCAAGAGAGATTAAAACCATATAAGATTATGGTTAGGGATTGCTCAAATTTTGACTATTTAGATGATAGATTTGTAAGAATTGCAGTGAAATCTTCAAACGCAAATGACTCGCTAAAAAGAGCTTTAAAACATATATGTTAATAAAAAATAGATTTCTAAAGTATTTCTCTTTTTTATTATCAGCACTTTTTGTTGCTTATGTTATTTATATTATTATCTCTTCTTTTTTTATAGTGAAAAATCAGTTTATAGATATTGGCGATGCCACCTATGTAAATCAAGTAAGAAGTGATGACTACACCATAAAACTAGCAGATTTTTTGACAAAAAATTGCAAAGGCGATAAAACTTGTGAAGTTCAATCAATGCTAGATTTTGTAACAGCAATTCCATATAAAATAAATGAAAGTATCGCAAGAAGTTCAAAACAAGTGGTTGAACAAAACTTTGGAGATTGTGATGATAAATCAAATTTGCTGATTTCAATGCTAAAAGTGCGAGGATATGAAGCCTATTTTGTACTTGTACCAAAACATATTTTTGTAATAGTAAATTTAGAAAATCAAGCAAATAAAAAAGCTTTATATGTAAATGATAAAAAATTTTATATCCTAGAAAGTACAGCAAAAGATTCAAAAATAGGCTTTCCTTTGAAACATACTTTAGAAGAAATAGAAGCAATTATTGACCCCTTTGTGAATAAAAAATTGCTTGTAAAAACTCTAAATTATAGGTAATTCAATAATGAACTTTGCTCCATAATCACTGTTTTTCACATAGAGTTTTCCATTAAAATATTTTTGAATAATTTCATAAGATATATATAGCCCAAGCCTGTTCCTTGGCTTTGATGTTTTGTTGTAAAATAGATATCAAATATTTTATTTATTATATTTTTATCAATTCCACCTGCATTATCTTCAATAGAAATCATAATATGATTATTTTCTTTATATGTTTTAATACTTAATTTTTTGTGGTTTATATTTCTTGAGATAAAAATATCTTTTGCATTGTTTATGATATTTAATAATACTTGAGAAAATATGGTTTCATCTCCGTTTATTAAACTCTCTTCTTCAAAGAATTTTTTATCAACTTCAATGTTTTCATATTCAAGGGTTGAGTTTAAAACAGTTAAAGTTGAATCTAAACAATCATGTAAAGAAAAGCTTTTTTTGTTAGAATCTTTTCTAATAAATTCATTAAAACTATCAATTGTACTTGAAAGATATAGAATTTTTTCAAGGGCATTTGATAATTGAATTTTTTGATTTTCACTATTTTCTATTCCTAAATCTTTTTCTAGTTTAATAGCACTTATAATTGTAGAAATAAGATTTAAAGGTTGTCTCCATTGGTGTGCAATATTTATAAACATCTCAGTCATTTGGTTTACATGAAATTGTTGTTCTAATAATTTCTCTTTTTTTCTATTTTCTTTAATCGCTATTTTGATTTTTGTTTCTAAAGTTTGAGTTAATTCATTTAACTCTTGCTCTTTTTTATTTGCAAATCTAATTGATGGAAGAACAATAAAAAGTGCTTCAAGAAGTAGAGTTAATAAAGTTCCAAATAAAATAAATTTTTCTCTATTTAATAAAGCTGTGGTTTTTGAATCACTCTCTTCTTCAAAGGAATTAACACTTTTATTTAAATCAGGTAATAAAAGAAAAGACTCTTTTTCTATTGAAATCAAAAGCTCTTTATTTGGATTATCATAAAAACTATTTAGTAAATTAAAAAATGTAATAATTTTTTGATTGAGATTTAAAGGCTCATGAAAATAGTTATTTTTCATATCCTCTGAAGGAAGATTTTCTATAATAAATTTATGGTCATTTTCCATATTTATTATTAATTCTTTTAGATGAATTTTTAGACTTTCATCTTTTTGCTCAAAATATCTTTTTGCAATAAGTGTGGTTTTTTGGGAAAGCATTCTTTGTTTTCCACTAAGATTTATCATTTTTGCGTAGATTTTTTGACTATTAATTAAATTAGTAATAGTGCTATATGCAAAAAATGACCATCCCGCAAGGGTGATGAAAATAACAATATAAATCTTTTTAAGGTCGAACCAATTTTTTATTGTATACATGATATTTTCCTTATAAAGAAATTATATCCATTAATTTGACAAAAAAATAAATTAATTGTGTATAAAAATATACAATTTTATCTAGCTTTATATGTAAATATTATTGAAAGGTCTTATGAGAAATAAGATAAAATAGAATCAATTTCATGTATAAATGTACATAATTCGAAACATCTCTTTACAAATTAAGCAAATAAAAAGTGATATTTATAAAAAATAAATTGGAAATAATATGTCAAATCAAAAAAGATTAGAAGAATATTTAGTAGGTAATAAAGAAAAGAAAGTAGTTGGTTATTTAAAAGATACTCTTTCAAATGGTAAAGTTATCATGCTTTCTGGAAAATGGGGAAGTGGTAAAACTTTTTTTTGGAAAGAAATTATTGAAAAAAATTTAAAAAAAGAAAAAATACCAAATAATTACATAAGCCTTTATGGAAAAACTTCAATTCAAGAGATTAAAAATGAAGTATTTTTAAAAATATTTGAGGGTATGGATATTTTTAAAATTGATGATAAATCAGTTAATTTAGCAAAAAATACAGCAAATCTTATTGCAGATTTTACAAAAACAGTGAGTGTTTTTGGGGTTAATTTAGATTTATCAAAAATAGTGGATAAATCATTTGAAAAATTAGAACAAGTTAGAGAAGAACAAAAAGATGAAAAAACAAAAGCATTATTAAATAGTGGTGCAATAATCTG
>ERZ650302.696-NODE-696-length-18757-cov-24.445407_pt1 | contig 18757 bp, 24 predicted proteins | sample MGYA00376238_ERZ650302 | MGnify/ENA primary metagenome ERZ650302 (study PRJEB26733, sample SAMN07839298) | wastewater metagenome | biome: urban; feature: wastewater treatment plant; material: waste water | place: USA: North Carolina | collected 2016-04-28 ... | reverse complement strand
GCCTGCAGACCTGCGCCACGCTGGGCATGCTCGAATCGCACCAGGCGCAGGCGCTGAAAGACGCCGGGCTGGACTACTACAACCACAACCTGGACACCGCCCCCGAGTACTACACCGACGTGGTGAGCACCCGGGCCTATCAGGACCGGCTGGACACGTTGCAGAACGTGCGCGCTGCAGGCATCAGCGTGTGCTGCGGCGGCATTGTGGGCATGGGCGAGGCGCCGGTGCACCGTGCGGGCCTGATTGCGCAGCTGGCCAACCTGCAGCCATACCCCGAATCGGTGCCCATCAACAGCCTGGTGCGCGTGCCCGGCACGCCGCTGGCCGACAGCGAACCCATCGACCCGTTTGACTTTGTGCGCGTGATTGCGGTGGCCCGCATCACCATGCCCAAGGCGCGCGTACGCCTGTCGGCCGGGCGCCAGCAAATGGGCGAAGCAGTGCAGGCGCTGTGCTTCATGGCCGGGGCCAACTCGATTTTTTACGGCGACAAGCTGCTGGTGACGGGCAACCCCGATGTGGATGCTGATGTGCAATTGCTGACCAAGCTGGGCCTGAACGGCCACCGCACCACAACCACCGAAGGCGACCACGCCCTCGCTGCCTGAAGCGCACTCCGCTGCGCCGGGCGTTGCCAGGGCAGCATGGCCGAGCTGAGTGCGTCAAAGCGGCTCGTCGCGCGATGTCAGTTCAATGCGCTCCATGGGCAGATCGGCGGCCAGGCGGTCTACCTCGGCCAGCCTTGCGGGTTCTGCGTCGGCAAACTCCTGGGCGATGCGCCGGAAGTCTTCGGACAGGGCGAGGAAGGAATCCGCCAAAGGCGTTACCAGAGGAGGTCGGCACACGATGGGCCATGAGCCGAGGGATAAGGACGCGGGGGAGGGTGCTGGGATGAAGGTTTCTTGCGCGCGGCCCTTTGTGGCGCCGCGTGCTTTTGCTGCGTCAGGCCGGAGAGGATTCGTCGCTCCCCGGTGGCATGAAAATCAAGCGGCGGCTGCGGCCATGGTGTCCCAGGCCTTCAAAGCCTCGGCCGTGTACATCAGTGCTGGGCCGCCGCCCATGTAGACGCACACGGCTAGCATCTCTTCCAGCTCGGTGCGGGTAGCGCCCAGCTTTTGCAGTGCCTTGACGTGAAAACCGATGCAGCCAGAGCAGCGCTGGGTGACACCAATGGCCAGGGCAATCAATTCCTTGTGCTTGCTGCTGAGCGCGCCCTCGGCCATCGAGGCCTGCGCCAGTTGTGAAAAGCCTCGCATGGTCTCAGGCTGGGCCTTGCGGAAAGTAGCCAGGCTCTCGTTGATGCCCTGGATCAGGCCTGCGTGGTCAAAAGTACTCATTGCATGTTCCTCGCGGTGCGCGCGGCAGTGCCGCGCTGGGGTTACTTCTTCAGTGGGCAGGTGTTGATGCCCAGCAGGGTGTACGCGGGGCAGAACCTAAACAGCCCGGTGGCAAGAGGTATGACCCCCAGCCAGCCCCACCACCCTACGGTGCCGGTCGCGGCCAGGGCGATGAGCACGAGACCGGCAACGATCCGCAATACGCGATCTATGGTTCCGACGTTGAATTTCATGGTTCCTCCAGAGAGTTGTGGTGCCCCACCATGAGGCACCTTTGGGACAAGGGAAAATTAGGTGGCGTGGACGGCCTGTGGGTTATTCAAACGATGGCTGCTCTGGCTGCGCTACCGACTTGCCGGCAGCCACCCATGCATCAAATCCGCCAGCAATGGACTGCACGTTCAAGTAACCCATGCTTTGCAGCGCGCAGGCTGCCAGCGCGGCGCGGCCGCTCGTCTTGCAATACAGCATGATTCGGGTGTCGCGCGCTGCCAGAGCAGGGGTGCCGCTGAGTTTGAATTCCAGCACGCCGCGCGACATGTGCACAGCACCCGGAATGTGCCCAGCCATGTACTCTTCGGCTTCACGCACATCGATCAGAACGTCCGCCTGCTGAATGGCTTTTTCCGCCAGGTCCAGCGGCACCTCCTGCACGTGCAGCTTGGCGTCTTGCACGAGGTCATGGGCATTTTTCATGGATGTTTCCTCAAAGATGAGTAGGGATACGGGATTGATCTGGCTGAATGAACTGGCACATAGTATGTTGACTTATATATTGTCAGTCAATAGACTATAGTCAATGAAATTGAATATGGAGTCGATGGAAATGGACGTTGACGGCACCACTGCCATGGACTTGGCAACCATGCGGCGTTCGGCAGATACGGCTTGCAGGCTGATGAAGGCGTTGTCCAACCCCGACCGTTTGCTTTTGCTGTGCCAACTCACCGAGGGCGAGAAGCGGGTAGGGGAGCTGGAGGAGCTGGTCGGCATTGGTCAGCCTACGCTGTCGCAGCAATTGGGGGTCTTGCGCGAAGAAGGCTTGGTCAGTACCCGCCGTGAGGGCAAAAACATCTATTACCAGATCGCCAGCCCCCAGGCCTTGGCCGTCATGAGCGTGCTGTTTCAGCAGTTTTGTGTGCCTGAAACCAGTGAGATCGCGTAGGCTTCGCTTGGAGCCTTGGGCCGATTGCTTTGGCGGGGGGCCAAACCGCCGCCTGGGTCTCTTGCCAAGTCACTTCCCATCGAGGAAAACCGCAAAGTCTTCTTGAATCGCACCTTGATGAAGGTGCTTTTTCTTTTTCCTCGGCAGGCAAAAAATAGATACACGATGAGCGCACGCATTCTGATCGTCGAAGATCATGCCGACCTCCGCCATTTGATTCGAATGATGCTGGAGTTCGATGGCTATGAAATCTATGAGGCTTCAGATGCGTCTGAAGGTTTAGAGATGGTTCACCGAGTGCGTCCGCATCTACTGGTGCTCGACATCATGCTTCCGGGTGGCATGAATGGCTTGGACTTGTGTCGTCTCTTGAAAACCAACCCAGCTCTGGGATTGCCTGCGGTGGTGTTGGTGACAGCGCGGGGGCAACCGCGTGATATTGAAGCGGGGCTTGCTGCTGGCGCTGATGCCTATCTGGTGAAACCCTTCAATTCCATGAAGCTTCTGGAAATCGTGAAGCGTCTCTGTGAAAAGTCCGCACATTAATGTGTTGGGTCGGCTGAAAAGAAATTTTGCCGTCCAACACATTCGTTGAAACGTCCCGCAGATCGGTACGTCGCCAGTTCCGGCAGTCAGCTCGGCCCTGGCCCTAGCGGCAGGCATCCAGTCATCAGCAGGAGATGCCGGGCGGGCAAACGGCGTATCTCCACCAGGCGTTTAATTTTTTTCGATGTTTGCTGCTGAGCTATTTAACATAATATACATCGTATCTAGTCACGTAACTTCCGCTGATGCTCTAGGTATCGTCATCCCGTAAGCCAGCGCGGTCGATTGAAACCTGTACGTGCAGCGTATCTTATGGGCTTTGCGAACAGCTACCAGCACACACTTTCCGAGCGCCCTAGCAGCCAGCCTCATACCTGTTTCAACCCTGCGGCAGACGCCTGAGCAACGCGGCCATGCCCCGAGGCCAGCCCACAGGGCCAAACCACGCGCCACCGGCAATGGCCCAGGCGTTGGCGATGCCGTACACCACCATGGCGGCGGCCTGGGCAGCGAACACGCCTGCAATGGCGTAGCCGCCGTGCAGAGCCAACCAACCTCCGGCCACGGCTACCACCAGGCGTGCGATGTTGCCAAGCACCGGCCACAGCAAGCGTCCTGCCCCTTGAGAGGCAAAGTACAGCACCAGGCCCAGACCAAAGAAACCGTACCAGGGCCCGACGATGCGCAGATACTGTGAACCTGCTTCGATCATGGCGGGCTCCGTATTGAACAGCGACAGCCAGGCTGCCGGATACGCCGCAGCCCACAGGCCAATGGCCTCGGTCATCGCGAATGCAATTGCCGCACCAATCCAGGTGGCGCGCAAGGCGCGTTCGCGCTGACCGGCGCCGATGCAGGTGCCGACCATGGCCACCAGGGGTGCGCCCAGGCCAAACACCAGCGGCACCAGCAGATACTCCAGCCGTGATGCGGTGCCATAGCCTGCAATCGCCGCGGTGCCGTAAGCACCCACCAAGGCTGTGGTGATGCCGATGGCCAGGTTGGTGGCCACGGTGGACACCGTGCCCACCAAGCCCACACGCAAAATGTCTGCAAACAGTGCCCACCGTAACTGCAGACCGCGCAGCGATGGCCGCAGCAAACTGCGCGACGACCAGAGGTAAGCAGCCAACACCGCACTGCTTGCCAGGTAATACAGCAGCAGCGCAATGGCGCCCCCGGCGATGCCAAGGCCCGGTAACGGGCCCCACCCAAAGATCAGCAGCGGAGACAGCGGTAGCAGCAACACGGCTCCCGCTACCGTCACATAGGCGGGCAAGGCCATATTGCCGGTTCCACGGATCACGGCCGACAGCGTGTTGAACAGCCAGACCAGCAGCGCGCCACCAAACACCCAGTTTGAATAGACCAGTGCCGCATCCAGCGCCCCGCCACTGCCGCCCATGCGGGTGTAAAGCCAGCGCCCTCCCGCAACCACCGTGACCATGAAAGCCAATGCAAACACCGCAGCAATCAACAGCGCGTGCAGTACCAGCGCATCGGCATCATCGCGCCGCCGGGCGCCCAAGGCCCGGGCGATGGCAGAAGCAATGCCTCCACCCATGGCACCCGCCGATGTCATTTGCATCAGCATCACAGCCGGGAACACCAGTGCCATGCCGGCCAGCGCATCGGTGCCCAGCTTGCCAACAAAGTAGGTTTCCATCAGGCCAACGCCAGCCTGGGCCAGCATCACCAGTACATTGGGTGCGCCCAGGCGCAGCAGCGTGGGCGCAATGGGGGCTTCCAGCAGGAGCCGGGTGCGCGGGTCGAGCGTGGCAGTCATGCGGGGGCTGCTTTGCTGGCGCCGGGCCTGCGCGGCACCACGATGCGCACGGTGGCCACCTGCAGCACATCGCCATGCTGGTTACGGGTTTCGCTGCGCACGGAGACCATGCCCCGGTCGGGTTTGGAGCGCGATGGCGTGACCTCCATCACCTCGCTCACCACATGCAGCACGTCTGAAGCGCGGGTGGGCCGTGGCCAGGTCAGCTCGCCACCTGCTCCGATGATGCCGCCGGCGATGGGCAAACCGCTCGTCACTTGCAAACGCATGGTGATTGCGGCCGTGTGCCAGCCACTGGCTGCCAGACCGCCAAACAGGGAATCGCGGGCCGCAGCGTCGTCCAGGTGAAAGGGCTGCGGGTCGAACTGCGCGGCAAAGCTGGTGATCTGCGCCTCGTCCATGGCGTGTTCGCCGCTGGTGAACTGGTCGCCCACGGTCAGGTCTTCCAAGTAGATCGGGGGCTGGGTGGTCGTCGAGGCGTGGCTGGCCGGGGTCTGCGTCATGTCGATGGCTTTCTTGGTGCGAGGTTTTGGGTTCACGCGGCCGTGGCGGCAGGCCGCGCCAGGTGTGCTTCACGGATCGGCAGGTTGACCAGCGCTGCACCCAGGGCCAGCACGATGTCCATGTACCAGACCCAGTCATAGCTGCCGGTGGCCTGGAACACGCTGCCGCCCAGGTAGGCACCCAGAAAGCCGCCCACCTGGTGCGAAAGCATCACGATGCCGAACAACATGGCCATGTTGGCCGTGCCAAACATCTTGGCGACCAGCCCGGCCGTGGGGGGCACGGTGGACAGGAAGGTGATGCCCATGACGGCGGCGAAGATCAGCACCAAGGCGGGCGTTTTGGGGGCAAATAGGAAGATCAGCACCGCCAGGCCACGCACCGTATACAGCAGTGACAGCAGCGACTTCATGCGCCAGCGCCCTACTGCCCAGCCCATGCCCAGGCTGCCCACAATGTTGAACAGCCCGATCACCGCCAGCGACCAGCCCCCTACTTCGGGCGCCAGCCCGCACGCTGCAATCACGCCAGGCAAGTGCGTAGCCAAAAACGCCACATGAAAGCCGCACACCAAGAAACCCGCCGCCAGGTACCGGTAGCTGGGTGTGGCCAGTGCCTGGGCAATGGCCTCGCGCGCGGTCAATGTCTTCTGGCCGGAGGCTGCCGCAGCCTGCGCCGCCAGGGCGTTGGAGTTGCCCTTGAGCACCCACACCGCAGGCAGCGCCAGCAGCACCAGCACGCCCAGCCACTGCAGGGCATTGGCCCAGCCCACGGCGGCCGTGAGGCTGATGGCGATAGGGGCCATCACAAACTGGCCGAACGAGCCACCTGCGTTGACGATGCCGCTGGCCAGGCCCCGTTTTTGCAGCGGCACCAGCCGCGCAGTAGCTGCCATCAGCACGGACGGCCCGGCCATGCCCGCACCACCTGCGGCCAGCACGCCAATCGCAAAGATCAGCCCGGCCGTGGTGGTCATGTACGGCGTGATGAAGGTGCCCAGCGCCACCAGCGCCACGCCCAGCAGGATGACGCGGCCCGTGCCGATGCGGTCGGCCACGGCCCCGGCAAACGGCTGGGTCAGGCCCCACCACAGCTGGCCAAATGCAAACGCCAGGCTGATGCTGCCAATGCCCAGGCCGGTGGAGGTGTTGAGCGCGGACAGGAACAGGCCCATCGTCTGGCGCGTGCCCATCGTCATCGCAAAGGTGCCTGCTGCAGCCAGCAGCACTAGCCACAGGGCCAGCGGGCGCGGCGGACCTGGCTGCGGCTTGAGGTGTCGCGTTATTCGTCATGCCCGGCCTCCTGCGCTGGCAGCGCCGCCAGCAAATCGAGCGAGTCATCCACCAGTGCGTGTAAGGCCAGCACACGTTCCACACCCAGCGTTTCATTCAGCGCCAGTTGCGCAGCCTTCCAGTGGCGCTGGGCCTCGGCGCGTTTGTCGCGGCCTGCATCGGTGATATGCACCAGGCGGCTGCGTGCGTCCGTGCCTGCCTGCAGCGTCACCCAACCTGCATCGACCAGTGGGCGCAGGTTGCGCGTGAGCGTGGAGGCATCCATCTTCATCTCTGTGGCCAGGTCACCGGGGCGAATTGGCCCCAGCTTGAGCACATGCGACAGCAGCGAGTACTGCGTGGTCTTGATCCCGCACTTCGCCATTTCGGCGTCGTAGTGGTTGGCTACGCGGCGCATCAGCTGGCGCAGCTTGAAGTTGGTGCAGCCCTGCGGCAGCACGGGGGCCTGGGTGGATGAGTCGGCTTGCATGGATTTAATTGTATCTGCAATAATTGCATATGCAATTAATAAGTTTTGGCCCCACCCACAATCCGGACACCCCATGACCCAACACAACCACCTTGAACACTGGCTGGCGCAGGAGCGCGAGATCCTCGCCGCGTTGGACGCAGGCCCTGGCCCGGGCGTCGCCACCCGCGAGCAGATCGCCCACCTCAATGGCCTGCAGCAAATGCAAGCCATGCTGCGGGGCGAACTGCCCTACGCGGCCATTGCCAAGACGCTGGACTTCCTGATCGTGGAGGTGGACGATGGCAAGGCCGTTTTCCAGGGCACGCCCCGCCCAGAGCACCTGAACCCCATGGGCACGGTGCATGGCGGCTGGTTTGCCACGCTGCTCGATTCAGCACTGGGTTGCGCTGTGCACACGCGCATGGAACCGGGCCGCGGCTACACCACAGCCGAGCTGGGCATCAATCTGGTCAAGGCCATCACGCCCAAGGTGCAGCGCGTGCGCGCCGAAGGCCGCGTGATCCACAGCGGACGCCAGCTGGCCACGGCCGAAGCGCGCCTGGTGGGGCCGGATGGCACGCTGTACGCGCACGCCACCACCACCTGCTTGGTTTTTGACTTGCCGGCACAATCGAAGGCATGAGATTCCTTCACACCATGCTGCGCGTTGGCAACCTTCAACGCTCCATCGACTTCTACACCAAGGTGCTGGGCATGCAACTGCTGCGCCAGTCTGAAAACCCCGAATACAAGTATTCGCTGGCGTTTCTGGGCTTTGAGGGTGGCAACCCGGGCCAGGCCGAAATTGAACTGACCTACAACTGGGGCGTGGAAAGCTACGACCACGGCAACGCCTACGGGCATATCGCACTGGGCGTGCCTGACGCGTATGCCGCCTGCGAAAAGATCAAGGCCGCTGGCGGCAACGTCACGCGCGAGGCAGGCCCCGTCAAAGGCGGCACTACCGTGATTGCCTTTGTCACGGATCCAGACGGGTACAAGATTGAATTGATTCAGCGGGCTGAGGGCGCTGCAGGCGCTGGCTTGCGTTGACTTGACCCTGGCCACCAAGCGCATTGGCAAGGTGCCAGCCCTCTTGCCAATTGCTATCAAAATAATAGCTGCTAGCGCTTTCCAGATAAGCGCTAGCAGCTATTTTTATTGAAATATTTTTTGGTGGAGTTACTTCACCAAGCCCAGCACTTCCTTGAAGTCAGGGTGCTCGCAAGTGCGCAGCCATTCAAAGGCCACCATTTCGGTGGTGACCAGCTCTGCGCCCGCGCCGGCCAGCCGGTCAAAAGCGGCATCGCGGTTGCGCTCGGTGCGTGAACCGCAGGCGTCGGTCACCACCCACACTTCAAACTCGTCTTCCATCAAGTCCAGCGCTGTTTGCAACAGGCAGACATGGGCTTCGCATCCGGCAATCACAATCGTGCCGCGCTCTGGGGCCTGTTGCGCTGGCTTTTGCAGGTGCTTGGGCAGGCTGCGGGCATTGCCGCCCTGCTGGGGCTTGGCGGGTGGGCGCAGCCATTCGCCCAAACCTTCTTCTGCAGCGCTGAAGTGCATTTTTGCCAGCGTGCGGTCGCACAGCGCGCGCAAGTCGGCATCGTTGGCACCCAGACGCGACGGATTTTGCTCGGTGCCCCACACCGGTACGCCCAGCGTGCGCGCCACACGGGCCAGCAAGCGGGCATTGGCCAGAACGGCCGAGCCATCGTGGATGGCGGGCATCAAGCGTGCCTGGTAGTCCACCAGCACAAGTTGGGATTCGTCAGCGTCAAGCAGCATGGCAGGGTCTTTCTCTCTTGTGGTTGCAAGGGCCGGATTGTCGCAGCCGTAGCGCAGCGCCGGGGGCTTTGCACCAGCAGGCGTATCTTGAACTTTGCGGGCAGGCCCCAGCGCGCTTGCCTGGCAGGAGCATGGGAGGTAGCTTCATGCAACCCTTGGCTCTGAACAAGGCTTTTACCGCGACGGACCCCGGAGCGGCGGTCGTCATGACCACGCGGGATGACGCGAAGGACAACACATCATGGGCCGATCGCGCCGGGCCTCCCTTGATTCAGGAGTACCTTGCCAAGCTGGAGTGTAAAGTGATCGCAGAGCTGCTGGGATTGCCTTGCTGAGGCTGAGCCGACCATGCCAGCACTCAAAGCAGTCTGGCGGCAATGGGCCAGCGAGGCAGTCTCACCGACCTTCATTCAAACCAGCCAGCCTGCTCAAAATCCGGGGCTGTTCATGTCGAGGCAAACGATAAAGTCTGCACGTCAGAACACCGACCAGCCGGTGAACTCTGACAACTCTTGCAGCGCGCGCGTGCCGAGCAGTGAATTGCCAAACGCATTCAGGCCAGGAGACCAGACCGCGATCGATGCATGTCCCGGAACGACGGCAAGAATGCCGCCTCCAACGCCACTCTTGCCGGGGAAGCCGACCGAATAGGCGAAGTCGCCTGAACCATCATAGTGCCCCGCGACCAGCATCAAGGCGTTGATGCTGCGTGCCTGAGCTGGGTTCAGCAGGTGGGCTGCGGAGTCGAAGCCGGCCAGGAACCGGCCGACGCTGGCCAATTGCTGGCAGTTCATCGCGATCGCGCATTGGCGACAGTAAATCTGCAGCAGCCGTTCGCATTCGGTGTGCAGATTGCCGCACGAGCGTAGAAAGTACGCCAGGGAGAAGTTGCGGTAGGCCGTGCGGTATTCCGAGGCGGCAACCTGTTCATCAATCGAGATCCGGTCATCTCCAGCCGCCGTGCGAACGAAATCCATCAGTTCGTCGAGTCCGCCGCCCGCGTCAGGCGCATCAAGCATGGCGTCGGTGGTGACCAGTGCACCCGCATTGACGAAAGGATTGCGCGGTTTGCCGCCTTCCTGCTCAAGCTCAATGACCGAGTTGAAGGTGTAGTTAGATGGTTCCTTGCCCACCCGCTTCCAGAGCCGGTCGCCGTGACGGCCCAATGCGATCGCCAGTGAGAAGACCTTTGAGATGCTCTGGATCGAAAACGGCGTCGCAGCGTCGCCCGCGCTCAGCTGCTCACCACTGGCCAGGCACACACTGATCCCGAACTGATGCACATCAACGCTGGCCAGTTGCGGAATGTAGTGCGCCACCTGGCCGCGTTTGTGCGCGCGCTTCATGCGCGCGTCGAGCCCTACCAGAAAGCCCTGGAGCGTTTCCAAAGCGGCGCGGTCCATCGTTCAAACCAGATAACGCCGCGCCAGCAGCGTCCAGTATGCAGCGCCAATGGCCAGGTTGGCGTCGTTGAAGTCGTAACCCGGGTTGTGCACCATGCAGGCGCCCAGCTTGTCGCCATCCCCGTTTCCGATCAATAGGTAGCTGCCGGGGCACTTCTCCAGCATGAAAGCGAAATCTTCGCTGCCGGTGAGAGGCGGGGCCTGCAGCACAACGCGCTCGGCACCAACCAATTCGGTGCCAATCTGGCGGGCGAAGTCGGTTTCGTCCTTGCTGTTGACCAGTGCCGCGTAGCCGCGCCGATAGTCGATTTCAGCCTTGACGCCAAAGCTCTGCGCCTGAGCGTGGGCGATTTCGGTAATGCGCTGCTGCAGCAGGCTGCGCACCTCAGAATCGAGCGCGCGCACGCTCAGCTCGAGATGTGCGCTGTCGGGGATGACGTTATTGGCGCGCCCGGATTGCAGCACCCCCACAGTAACCACCGCTGTTTGCAGTGGATCGACGTTGCGCGAGACCACGGTCTGCAACGCCATCACCAGGCTGGCCGCCGCCACCACCGGATCGGCTGTCTTGTGCGGCACAGCACCGTGACCACCGTGGCCTACCAGCGTGATGTAGACCTTGTCTGAGGAGGCCATCATTGGGCCTTCGCGAAAGATCAAGTGCCCCTGTGGCCAGCCGGGCATGTTGTGCATGCTGAAGATAGCGTCACATGGGTATTTGTCGAACAGGCCGTCGTTGATCATGCGTACGGCGCCACAGTCGCTGGTGCCGTATTCCTCCGCGGGCTGGAAGATCAGGTTGAGTGTCCCTGAGAAGTCACCCTGCTCTGCCAGCACCTTGGCTGCCGCCAGCAGCATGGCCGTATGTCCGTCGTGGCCGCAGGCGTGCATGACGCCCTGGTTGCGACTTGCGTACTGCAGACCCGTGGCTTCCTGGATCGGCAGTGCATCCATGTCCGCACGCAGGCCCAGCGTGCGCGTGCCGTCGCCACGCTTGAGTTGCCCGACCACACCGGTTCCGCCCAGGCCGCGCTCAACGTGGTAACCCCAGTCCCGCAGTCGCGCAGCCACCAAATCACTGGTGCGCAGCTCTTCGAATGGCAGCTCGGGGTGCTGATGGATATCACGGCGCAAAGCGATGAATTCGTCTTCGTGTGCGCGTACCGCCTGCAAGGTGTCTTGAACAGTCATGCTATGAACTCACAGTCCGCAAAAATTCGCCTGGTGATCATTTCTGTAGTTCCTTGTCACCGCCGGTTTCGCGCATGAGCAGAATGCCGACGATGGCGATCAAGCTGGTGACAAGTACGTAGAGCGCTGGCGCCGCCGGGTTGTTGGTCACCTTGATCAGCCAGGTGATCACCAGTTGCGCGGTGCCGCCAAACAGCGCCACACCAAAGGCATAGGCAATCGACAGCCCGAGCGCGCGTACATGACCAGGGAACAGCTCCGGGATGGCCACCAGCGTTGGCGCGCCACCAATGCCCGTGAGCAATGCCAGCAGCGCAGTCGCCAGTGCCAGAGTGGCAACGCTGGTATGGTCGATGAGCAGCATGTAAGCCGGATAGACCAGAACAAACAACGCTACGCGAGCCCAGAGCATCACAGGTTTGCGCCCATACAGATCTGACAGCCAGCCCCCCAGCAGCGCACCCGCCCAGGTCGCCACGCCGAATACGATGGTCGCCGACATGGCGATCGTCGCGGAGAGCTTGAGCGTGGTCACGGCATAAGTGGTCATGTAGATCGCCGCATAGGTCGAGATCGTCACACCCAGGATGACCATGAGCGCCAGCATGATCGGTCGCAGATGGTGCCGGATATCGGCCAGCGGGCTCTTGATGGGTCCGCTATGCGTGGGCTGCTCGAGGCTCTCGGGCATGTGGCGGCGCAGAAAGACGGCAATGGGGATCAATGCCAGACCGAGCAAGAAAGGGATACGCCAACCCCACGCCAGCATCTGCTCCTTGCTTAGCGCCAGCGTGAGCACAATGCCGACGACGCCAGCCGCCAGCGAGGCTATGCCCTGGCTGGCAAGCTGCCAGCTGCCATACAGGCCGCGCCGGCCCTGGGGTGCGATCTCGATCAGATACGTCGTAGACGGCCCGACCTCGCCGCCCAGTGCCAGCCCCTGCACCAGCCGACAGGCAATGACGATGATGGGTGCCGCCAACCCGATGCTTGCGTACGAGGGGGTGAGCGCCATGCCGATCGTGCCGATCGTGATGAGCGCAATGGTCAACAGCATGGCCGGCTTGCGTCCGACACGATCAGCAAAAGAGCCGATCAGCAGCCCGCCCAAAGGGCGCGTGATGAAGCCAACGCCAAAGACCGCTACCGACAGCATCACCGTGACCAGCGGCTCGTCAGCAGGAAAGAAGGTCTGGCCGATATACACCGCGAAGAACGCGTAGGTGGTGAAATCAAAGAACTCCAGCGCGTTGCCCGCCACTGTGGCAGCCACGACGCGGGGCTGCACCTTGCTCTTCGCGGCAGTTGAATTGTTCGATACGCGCTGGGATGTGGGCGGCAACGCGACGTCGCCCGTACTGGAATTTTGAACGCCCATGAATTTGTCTCCGGATGATTGCTGCTGCCCTGGACGACAGCGTGCGAAATCATATGAATCATGATCAAATGCGTCTAATGCATAATTTATTCGGAATGCATTCAAAAAACTCATGCGACAAACGAAATGAACCTGCGCCATCTGGAGTACCTGCTGGCTGTGGCGGACACCGGTTCGTTCAGCCGCGCCGCGGAACGTTGCCACATCACCCAGTCCGCCCTGAGTCGCAGCATCCAGACCCTCGAAGACGATTTCGGAGCACGTCTGATCGACCGAATGGGCAAGCGCAACGAGTTGACGCCGTTCGGCCAGACCGTTGCAAGCCGGGCGCGCCGCATGGTGCTGGATGCCGTTGAGCTAAAACGCAGCGCACAGCTATTGCAAGAGGGCTACTTGGGGGTCATTCGCATTGGGCTCGGCGCGGGGCCTACTGCACTGCTGATGCAGCCCTTTCTGCGTTACATGGCCTGCATGCATCCAAGAGTGCAGGTCAGCCTCGAATCAGGCCCCCCCGAGTTGCAGACCAACCGCTTGCGCGAACGTGGATTCGACGCACTGGTTGTGGATCTACGCAGCGTCACGCCAGCTGATGACCTGTTGATCGAAGATTTGGGCCAAATGCGCGGTGGTTTCATCTGTCGCGCGGGTCACCCCCTTGCCAAACTCAACACCCCCATTACATTTGCACACCTCCAACGCTATCCGTTAGCGTCGACTTCACTCAATCCGGAGTTGGCACGTCTTCTGATCACCCGCTATGGGCCCGCAGCTGACCCCCAGGTCGCGGTGACCCTGCGCTGCAACGATATCAACAGTTTGCTACACGCGGTACACGGCAGTGACGCGGTGTTCCTCGGCCTCATCAGCCCCGCGCGTGAAGCCATCGCCAATGGTAGCTTGGTGGAGTTGCCCATCACTCCGGCGTTGAATGAGGGCGCACGCTTTGCGTTCGTTACCCTGGCCGACCGTACTGAAGCGCCTGCCATGGGAATTTTTCGCCAGTTTGTAGCCGAGCATCTGCATGACTGAGAGCCCCTTGTGGGCCACGCTAAATCTTCCAAGAGCCTTGGTTCAAAGTCTTTTTGGAGTTGCACGAGTCCTTTGCTGGGTTGGGATGCAAGGCACGGGGCGCTGCGTACAGCTCGGCTATCCACAAGCGCCGTAACGCCGCAGACCGCCCGGCAAGGCAATTGCCCAGAGGGTTGGGTGAAATCGGGCCGATGAATTTGGAGTTTTGGCACCCCCCGATGCTTGCCCAAGCGGTCGCTCGCCAAAAATTGACCAGCAGTTGGAACGAGTCGGCTGCTGCAAACCGTCGTGTCACACAAGCCGGCCACCAGAAAACCGGCTGCTGGACCATGGCCGACAGTGCTACATATTCAGTCGGGCAAACACATGCAACCGGGAATATCAGCCCTCGAGCCCCACAACTGCCCCCCCCCGCGCCAGCGCCACCGCCATCGCCACCGCGTTCGTAGGGTGCGCCACGCAATCCGTGCTCCAGAACTCTCCCGCCCCTGCCGCGTGCAGCGCGGCCAGGGCCTCTGCGTCGATCAGCGCGTGCGTCACCGCCACGTCCACCGAGGCAGCACCGTCCTGCAGCAGCAGCCGCGCCGCCTGGGCCAGGGTGTGGCCGGTGCTGGCCATGTCGTCGAGCAGCACCACCGCCCTGCCCTGCCCTGCACGGCCACGGGTGGCAGGTGGATGGTGACGCTGCGGTCGCCGTGGCGCTCCTTGGTGCACACGGCGTGCTCCAGGCCGTGGCGCGCGGCTGCCTGGGCCACCCATTGGGCAGATTCGCCGTCGGGGCCCACCAGCAGCGCGCCGGGGCGCTGCTGCACGATCCAGTCGGCCAGCAGCGGCGCGCGATCTGCATCAAGATTCTGACCCCGCTCACAGGGGCTGCAGGCGCAGCAACCGGCCCTGCGGGCTATCGGTCACCATATAAAGAAGGCCATCGGGGCCCTGCCGCACATCGCGAATGCGCTCGCCATTGCCTTGCAGCAGCTTTTCCTCGCGCTGCACCTTGCCGCCCGCCACCTCCAGGCGGTGCAGGATGCCAAACTTGAGCGATCCGACAAACAGGCTGCCCTGCCACGCCGTGCCGTAGCGCATGCTGGTCAGGAACGCCATGCCCGAGGGGGCGATGGACGGTGTCCACTGGTGCAGCGGCTGTTCCATTCCGGCGCGGGCTGTGCCTTCGCCCATCTTGCCGCCGCCATAGTTCTCACCGTAGGTGATCACGGGCCAGCCGTAGTTGCGCCCGGGCTGGGGCAGATTGATTTCGTCGCCGCCCTGCGGGCCATGTTCGTGCATCCACAGCTTGCCGTCGGGGCCCATGGTGGCGCCCTGGGGGTTGCGGTGGCCATAGCTCCAGATCTCGGGCAATGCGCCAGGCTGTTTCACGTAGGGGTTGTCGGGCGGCGCTGCTCCGTCTGGGGTGATGCGGATGACCTTGCCATGGTGGTTGTCGAGCTTTTGGGCGTCGTCCTTGCGGTGGTAGCGCTCGCCCAACGCCACAAAGAGGTTGCCGTCACTGGCCTGGGCAATGCGGCAGCCAAAGTGCAGCGCGCTCTCCACCTTGGGCCGCTGGCTGAAGATGACGCGCACGTCCTGCAGGCTGCTGGCATCTGCCGACAAGGTGGCGCGCGCCACCGCCGTGCTGTTGCCCGCCGCGCCACCCGCTGCAGGCTCGGCAAAACAGAAATAGATACGGCGGGTGCGGGCAACATCCTTGTCGGTCACCACGTCCAGCAGACCGCCCTGCCCGCCCGCTGCCACCGGCGGCACCCCTGCCAGCGCAGGCCCCACCTGCCCCGCTGCGCTGACCACGCGCAGGCGCCCCGGGCGCTCAGTCACCAAAAACTGCCCGCCGGGCAAAAAGGCCACCGCCCAGGGATGCACCAGACCGGTGGCGACCGGCACCAGCGACACCGCTGGCGCAGGGACGGCCGCATCTTGGGCATGGGCGCCGGTCTGTACGCTCGTTACTATCAAAAATAGAGCTACCAGCGCTTTGTGCACTGGCGCTACCGGCCGATTTGATCTCCAATCCATGCCTTCCACCTCCTTGGATTCCCCGGCCATGCGTTCCATCCGGCACCAGCGCGGTACAGCGTGCGCATGGCGCGCATGTGTCAAGCGGCAGTTGCCTGGGAAAAGGCTGGAACCACCGGTTTATCTGAATGAAATCAACAGCTTGTAAGACCGATTATTTTTGATAAATGACCATATCGTGTTACCCTTCGCCCCCATGTCCAAATGGTTATGCATCCTTATCCTTGCCTGCGCAACCGCAGCGCACGCTGCCCCCCAAGGCACCAATTCTGACGATATGGACCGCTTGCTCGCGGACAAAGGGCTTCTCACACGACTCGAAGACGTGAGCCACAAGGTGGCAGACAAGGCTCAGACCGTTGCCGGCCGTGCGGGCGACTTGGTGGTCAACGCCATGGGCTTTTTGGGCGTGCCCTACAAGCGCGGTGGCAATAGCGCAGAAACCGGTTTTGATTGCAGCGGCTTTGTCCGGGCGATCTATCAGCAAACCGTGGGTTTGGTCTTGCCCCGCCGTGCAGACCAGCAAGCGGCTTCCACCCAGGTGATCGACAAGAAAGAACTGCAGCCGGGCGACCTGGTTTTTTTCAACACCATGCGCCGCACCTTCAGCCACGTAGGCATCTATGTGGGCGACGGCAAGTTCATCCATTCCCCCCGCAGTGGCTCAGAAGTGCGCGTGGAAGACATGCGCCAAAGCTACTGGCAGCGCCGCTTTGATGGCGCCCGCCGGGTCACGCCTGCGGCTGGCACCCAGGTCGGCCAGGTGGACGACATCAAATAAGCAGTTACAGGCGGCTTGCGGGCCGCCTCGGTTTCCGCGCTGTCCCGGTCGTTGCAAAATGGGCGCTCTACGTTTGAGCGCCCTATGACCCCTCCCCTCCCTCATTTCAAAACATTCCCAGCAATCGCGTGGTGCATTGCCCTGGCCGGGTTGAATTGCGCCGTGCCCGCTGCGGCCGAGTCGCCCATGCACACGGATGACGCGGGCACCCTTGCCCAGGGCACGATGAAGCTGGAAGCCGTTGCGTTCCGTGACGACAAGACCCGGGGCGTGGATCTGGTGGTGGGCGCAGGCGTTCTTCCAGGTCTGGAGATGGAAGCTGTGCTGGGCCGTGCCAAAGACAGGCAGTACGAGCCCGCCACCACCTACCGGGGCCTGGGCTTTGGGCTGAAATGGGTGCCTTTGCAAAGCGACACCGGCTGGTCTGCAGGCGGGCGGCTGGATTGGGGGCGCACACGGGTGCGGGACGATGCCACCCCCGGGCGCTGGACCGAGCGCGAATTTGCCTTAACCGCCCTGGCCACCTACCGCCTTGCCAGCGGGCAAGCGCTGCACTTGAACGCGGGGCGCAAGGTGGTGAAGGCGCAGGGCACAAGCCAAAGCGCAGCCACCTGGGCGGCAGGCTACGAATGGCCGCTGGCGCAGCAACTTCAAGCTACCGCCGAGGTGTACGGTGAACAGCGCCTGCGGCCTGACAAAGCGCTGGGGCTGCGCTACGAGATGGTCGAGGGCTTGAAGGTGTCCGTTGCCGCAGGCCGTGGCAATGGCCGTACTTTTGGCCAGGTGGGCATGGCCTGGGAGTTCTAAAAGCGGCCCATGGCGCCATCAGGCAAGCCAAACGCTGATGCGGCACTGCACCGGTTGGACCGGGCGGCGGTGGTTCAGTCGTGGGTGCAGGCGCTGCGCGATGGAGCCAACGCCGCTCAATTGCGGGCCATGGCCCCGCTGACGGACAGCGAAGCCGCGCAGGTGATGGCGTTGATGCGAAGCGCTGCCCCCGCAGTGGCGCACTCGGGCGGCGCCGCTTCCTCAGACGTGGCCCCAGGCCAGTTCCGCCCCCGGCTGACTTTGATGACCCTGGGCCGTGGTGATGGCTTGCTGGGCATGCAACCCCAGGGCAAGTTGGGCCCACGCGGCGACAGCGTGACGCTGGTGCAGATCGACTGGACGTACCGCACCGACAGTGGCGCCACCTGGCACACGCCCGCTCCCACGTCCATTCTGGGCGCCCGCCCTGCCCCGGTGCAGGAATTGTTCGACACCGGTGGCCCCGTGCTGCGCATGCAGCGCAACCTGGCGGCCGAGGCCGACGCCATGGACCGCGTGTGGGACCTGGGCCTGATGCCTGTGGACGCCAGCAAGCTGCAGTGGCGCCACCGCGCCGCCGCCAGCAGCCTGGGCCCCGTGTGGACGCTGGCGCAGGAGGCGCAGTTTGGCGACTTCTGGGCCGACGTGGTGCCCCAGCTGCGCGCAGAAGCCGGACAACAGAATAAACACCCAACAGATGCTCTGCTGCCACAGATGCCCGGGCAGACCATAATACCAGTCGGCCTGAATACCGAAGAGATTGACCAGATCCCAGCAGCCGTGATAGAGCATCATACTGACCAGATCCAACCCGCGCAGTTCGTCCAGAAGGGCGTAGCGGCCAGAAGTGTCACTATACTTCACGTCGGATTCCTTCTTTTTTGTCACGCTGTTACACCGTTTTCCGGCGCAGCAGGCTCATGGGCGGCAGCTCCGGGGTGGGCATGGTGTATTTTTCCATGGCGTGAGGGGTGCTGTCCACCCGTTCCCCGGCCTCGTTCTCGATCCACTCCGGCGTCAGCGGGATGCTGCGCCGGTCCGAACGGTGAGACGGTTGAGTCGGCGCGGTGCTGAGCGCGATGCTGATCACCATGTTCTCGTTTATGGGCGCAGAAATTGTCACCATTGCCGCCGCGGAATCCGACACGCCGGAAAAACATATTGTCCGCGCCACCAACTCGGTTATCTGGCGTATCTCTATCTTCTATCTGTGCTCTATTTTTGTGGTGGAGATCGGAAGAGCACACGTCTGAACTCCAGTCACGGCT